>Ga0208916_10001024_pt1 | contig 12231 bp, 14 predicted proteins | sample DEB19_08_DNA_5_FD_184523 | JGI IMG/M metagenome (GOLD analysis project Ga0208916, IMG submission 184523) | Aqueous microbial communities from the Delaware River and Bay under freshwater to marine salinity gradient to study organic matter... | ecosystem: Environmental > Aquatic > Marine >... | reverse complement strand
CGTAGCCGTGGTTGCCGATGAATTCACGCCACTCGTGGTGCAGTCCGACGAAGAGCAGCTTGTTGCGGAAGTAAGCCACCACCTCTTTCCACGGGAACCGCTCATTGCGGTAGCGTCCGGTGCGGTTGATCACCACACGCCCCTTGGAACGTGGGGCCGGGTGGACGTTGAGCAGCCACGGCTCGGTGGCGGTGAAGTCCTGACCAATGCCTTTGACCTTGATGAGATGGTTGAGGTGCGCCCGCATGAGCGTCTCGCCTTTGGTGTAGTGGCGTTCGCGGAAGTCCTCGCTCTTCCAATCCACCGGATCTCCAGGCTGGATGATCTGGATGTCCGCGATGTAGGGTTGGAGGGAGACGAGGGGCGCAAGCAAATCGAACATGCGCTGCACACCTTCTGCCCCTTTGGCCTTGGTCGAAGGCGAGGAACGCAGGCAGAGGGTGTGCGGGCCATTGGGGATTTGGCGTATGAGGTTGAGCAAAAAGCACACATCACCGAGATCGCCTACGCTGCTAATCCGAAGACTCATATTGGTTGAAGGGTGCGGGTTTGTGCGGTAGAGGAGGCGCGGGGTGCTCGTGTATTCAGCACGCACACCCCACTTGAACATCCACCCATAGAACGAGTATGAGCATGACGAACCAAGACATTGATGACTCCCCACCGGGCTTCTGGCAAGCAGAATCTAAACAGTTGGGAGGTGTGGTTAAGCCGACCCCTTCCAGCAACCACTTTTGGGAGCATGGGCTGAGCGATACGCCCGAGTACAGAACGTGGCAGAGCGTAAAATCTCGGTGCTTCAACCCCCTTGGTATGAACGCCATCTGGTATGCCGGTATCAAAATGCACCCAGCGTGGGTCGATGATCCGGTTGCGTTCATCAACTACATGGGGCCACAACCAACGCCGACGCACAGCATCGACCGTTTCCCAAATCGCAACGGCCACTACGAGCCTGGGAACGTCCGGTGGGCAACGTGGTTTCAGCAAAACTGGAACAAAGACGACCTCCATTGGATTGAATACGCGGGAGAAACGCTCTGCATTGGGGAGTTGGCCCACCGGGCGTCTCTGCCCTACTTCGCTCTGTATTTCCGTCTCACAAGGTTCGGTTGGGATACGGAGCGGGCCGTCTCCACACCAGTTTTGAAGCACGAGAAGATAGAATATGAAGGGAAGCAATATTCGCTTCGAGCGTTGTGCCGAGAGTTTGGAGTCGTCAGCTTCAACACGTTCAGGTACCGGCTGATGACCGGGTACTCTTTGGAAGATGCTCTCAAAACTCCTGCGCATGGTAAGGATAGAAGGGGCTATGGGTCTGTTGAAAAACTTTCCACTAAACAACGGCTAAATGAAGGCTGAATGCTCCGGCTCGGTTTCAGGCATTGGTGGGGTGTCCATGAACCCATCAACGATGTCGCCCAACTCATCCACTTGCTGATTGAAGACGCACCCACTGCATATGTCGTTTGGTACAAGAGGGCGGATCGGGTCAGCATACAGCTTGGTCAGTTCGTCCCATCGGCACACGCGCCACTTGTTATTGAACCTGTGGTCTGCATCAGCATTATCCTTAGTGTTTAATACTACACTATCGCAGGAGAAAACCCAGCCGTCGCTATTGACCACGGGATGGGGGTAGCCTTTGTAGCACACGCGAGGTTGAGCGGGGGGTTTCCATTGTGAGAACACTCGGTTCTTGTCGATGCGGGCACCCATCTCGCTAAGAGCAACGTGTCGTTGATCTATCTTTTCAGGCTCCAAACAGTTGCTCAAAAGCCTGACGTATTTAGGATCATATTTTTCCACGTACTCGCGAATTTGGTCTTCGATCCAAGGCATGCGGTCGTCAACGCTCTCGATCTCGGGGATTGCATCTAGCCCTTCGTAGCGGTGGAAGTCCCTCAAGGTGGACACTTTCCCGTGGTTCAGCTCGTGGGGCGCTTTGATGATGTCGGCCATGATCCAAGAGAAGCCCAAGGTCGTACGGGACTTGTCAATATCCGGCACCTGCACCACTTTTCGCTCGTGGTCTAGTCCTGACATGGATATGCGAACCCACGTTAGTTTGTCCAACGTTTCAGGGGACACGGTTTTCCATGAAGTGCGCCCGCACGGATATTGTTTGAGAGGCATCCCGTTGGTGATCAGACCGATCTGCAAACCCCTGCCGTGGATTTCGTTCACTACGTCGTTAAAATCTCTTCCAGTGAGTTTGCAGCGATACAATATTGGATTTCCAGCGCCGGACAAAATTACCGATTTCAACCCCAATGGCACGAGTTGATCCAGAATCCCCTGGATAATCCCGAAAGGAAGTTGGTTCCCCTCTCGGGTCAGCACGCTACAAAAAGAGCAGGAATCCTGGCAGCGATCATCTATGAGCAGATGGACCACCACAGGTTTTCCACGTTTGTCCTCCCGCATGGATTTGAGAACATCCTGGTGCCACGCGAGCTTGCTGCCCGTACTGGTAAAGGATTCTTTGAGCGCGGGCTTGTCGGCGATGGCGGAGGGGAGGGAAGTGATCATAAAGGTTTCTGTGCCCACATTTCCAGTGAGAATTTACGGCGGTTGAGGTGTGGCATCATTTCAGCCATGGCAGCGTTGGCAGTGTCCGTAGCCGTCACCCATTGCACGGAGTCATTCGAGAAACCGGCATGGACGAAGTGCGCCCACAGCGAGTCCTCGGTGAAGATTTGCAAATGCTGGTCGAACCAGAGCGCGGCGGTGAACCAGTTGGGGATCGGGTTCGGCGGGTCGCTGACTTCAAACAGTTCAGGCCAGTTCTCGTTGCGGTCCTGCGGGTAAACTTTACGAAAGTAGGTGGCGTCAGGCACGCTCACCAGCAGCACACCGCCCGGTTTGAGCACTCGCAGCACTTCCTTCATCACCTTGACCGCCTCACGACAGTCCATGTGTTCAAGCACATGGCTGCACAGGCACCCGTCAAACGAGTTGTCGGGGAAAGGGAGCGGCTGGCGCAGGTCGTGCCTGACGAAGTTGGGCTCGTTGATCTCGTGACCCCCGCCCTCCCAGTTGTCGAGGTTGGTCCAGATGTCGTTGATGGGTCGGGTGCTTCCCGCTCCTAAGTTTAGAATCTTCATACCTTCAAGTCGTGTTCAGTTTGGCTGAGAATGCTGCTGTAATCAAGACCAGTGATGGCGCTGGCCTCCTTGAAATGCTCGGCCTGCTGCTCCAGTGTGAGCGGGCGCAGGTCAACACCGGGGTTCGGGTAGGGCAACTCCTGCGAGAACGTGATCAACCGGCGCGGCTGTTTCTTGACGAAGATGGTCAGCCCGTTGTCGGAGTGGATGTCAAGCTGCTGATACCCGGCCAGTGCGAATTGGAGCCTGTCGGGGTTCCTCTTGGGAATCTCGTCCACCAGCATGCGCGGGCCGACGCAATTCTCCACATCGTCAAACGCGATGAAGGTGGCTCCTCGGTACACAGCCTCTTGTGCCTCGTGGCGTGCCGCCTCGTAACTATGCCAAGCATCAATGTAGATGGCATCAACAGCCTCCGGCCAGATGCTCAAGTCCTTAGTGTCACCATCGTGGAACTCCACCCAATCGCGGACACCGAGATGCGTCAGGTTCCCCTCGGCATGCTGCTTCGGGGTTTTGCCTTCGAGGATGTGGGCGTGCTCCAATAACGACCAATTATCGAGGCAGTGGACGCGGCCCATGTTGTTCTCCTGACACGCCTTCGCCATCCACGCGGCAGACAGACCTCGGTAGGTACCGCAATCGACAATGTGCTGTGGCTTCATGCAGCGAATGAAAGCATGCAGGAGCCTCGGTGAATCGTAGTTCCACGAGGCATAGACTTTGTTGACTTCTTCGTAAAAACTCATGGTTGCTTAGTAGAAATTGGAGAAAGGGTTGTATGACCGTTCGAGAGGGTGGGTGGCATCCCTCCAAAGGCGTATGCGGACAGGTGTTTTGCCGACGCTCTCGATTCGCGTGTTTGCCGCAGATGGAGTGCTCTGTGCCTTGGCAGACCTTTGATCGTTACATATCGCCGCGTATGCAAGTGCGCAGGAGATTGCGAGGCAAAAGAAGAAAAAGGTTTTCATGCTTTTGGGTAGTGTTTGAGCCACATATCGTTGACACAGCCGGGGGTCAACTCTTCGTAAATTTTAGCGTCTTCGGCGTTCTGTTCCGGCTCCAAGTTTTTGAAGTACCACGAGTAGTGATCAATAAGCAGCGATCCATCTGTCACGCGGATAAACTTCGGATCGGCCCAAGTGCGCGTGTCCTTGAGCGTCTCGTGCATCTTCACCTCGGGGTCGTAGCACAGGAAAGGCGTGTTCTTCACCAGTCGAAGTTGCCAGTCCGCCTCCCCGCCAATGGGGTTCCAGTTCTGGCAGGGGCGGTCCCATTCACCGGGAGCGCCAAACCAGTGACGACGCGACACACAGATGGCGAGAGCCTTCTCTGCCTCGGCATGTCCGATCAGGTCGCGCAGGTTCTTGCGCTGGTTGATCTGTTGCCCTGTGCGGGTCACAGTCAGATCGGGTGTCAGCGTCTCAGGGAACTTGCCGGTGCCAGTCACTCCCAGAGCGGGGACGCTGTCCCATACTCTCTCATCCGCGTCCAAGATCATCGCCCATTCGCAGGACGAATAGCCGATGCAGCGGGTTCGCAATGCACCGAAGCCCTGGCTCAGTGTGTCGTGAATCAGCCTGTGCCCGGATGCCTCGGCAATCTTGAGGGTCTCCTCGTCAGCCGGTGTGCCATCCATGGGGGACGAGACGAGAATTATCTCGTCGAACATCTGCTCGGCAGCCTTGATGAAGCCACCCAAACTCCATTTCTCAGAATGGAAATGACATACCACGCCTACCCGGCTCATTCGGAGTCCTCCGCAATGGCTTCATTGATCTCTGCGGCCACATCTTCTGCCGTTTTTTCAACTTGGATGAAATGCCCTCCAATAGTGAGAAGGATAGTAGGACCGTCTGCGGTGCGGATGCCGCAGATATGGTGGGGGTTGACCCATGTGTCGTCGCTGATTTGGATGATCATACTCGCGTAAATTGGATGAACCCGCAGGACTTGTGAACCTGAGACGAGGCGGGCTTCAGGCCGGGGTAGTGCCACGAGCCGGTGATGTAGCCCTCGTCCAACGAGACGCTCTCCCCGAACAAGTCCATCCACATGTCCAGCGGCCATGCGTTGCAGTGCGACGGGTCGGAGTTGTCCTCGTCGCGGAGGTAAGGACCGTCTGGGTGGTGGGTCAACGGGACGATAGCGAGGAGGTTCTTCCGGGTGGCGGCGGTCAGTTGTTTGAGCAGCGGACGAAGCTGGTCGAGGAGGACGTGTTCTAACACATCTTTACACAATATGTGGTCAAATCGTTCGTCGGGCAGCACGTTGGACACATAGCCCTTCACCCCTTCGTCGCAGTTATCGATTGCCCACTCGCTGCTGTCGTAGCCGAAAGCGTTCACCCCGCGCATGCGCAGAGCTTTTACCAAGTACCCTCTTGCGGTCCCGAAGTCCAAGACGGTGTCGCCGTCCTTGATATGCAATATGCGCTTAAACCAGTCTGCTTGCGGCAAAGAAGTGTCAGGAAGCCAGCGGTAGTCAGAATAGTTGGACTTGCCCGAGGTCGGGCCGTTTAGATAGTACTCGAAGTCGTAAAAGCTGGGGTCCATATCAGGGAGGGGTCAAGGCTTCACGAAGTTCGGGGCAGCCAAAATTGATGTTGAAAAACATCCGCTTATCGAACGACCGCAGTTGCTCCTCGGTGTAGGGAAGCCTCTCTTCGTTTTCTCGGATGTTATCCCAGCCGTCCTTCGGCTTGGCAAAAATACCAAGAGAGTCGAAACTGGTAGAGGGGATGTCCATGGGTGCGGCGTTCTTCGTGTTTGATAGGATGAATGTCAATGGAAACTTTGATTGCGGGGGATCATGCGGTAAATGCTTCCGTTCTCCCTCCATTCCGAAGGACCGACCCACGTTGCTTTAACGTGGATGGTCAAGCCCAGCTTGTTGCGGAAACGCGGACTGCGAAGAACGCGGGCGTGGGCACGACGGGTGTGGGCCTGACGTTTGATCGACTCAGTGTTGCGCGACACGGTGGAGCCTGCGGACACTTCTTTGCTATTTGCCGGGTGGGCTTTGTGCAGAAGGACGTAATGCGTCCGGGCTTTGACCCATTCAACCGATTTGCCTTTTTTGTCGGGCGACACAGAGGATATGAAGTTGGAAGGCAGGGACACCTCGCGGATGAACCAGCACAAGGCGGTGAATATGCCGCTCACATACTCCCTCATGTGCCCCTCTTTTGAGAATTGGTGAGGGCCAACAAAAACATCTCCATTCCTGTACGCTGCCCGTATTCTGTCTTTTTGAAGCGTCGTGGTTATGCCCAGAACTACCTTTTCATCCCCTTTGACCCCTACGCGCATGACCCGTGCGTAGAGTATTTTATCTACATGGTGCATCCATATTTTGAAGCCTTTTATGCCCCAAGCCTTCTCAGAAGCGCCGGAGCGGATATAGAGCCTCATAGTTTGGAAAGGCAACACATGAGGCTGCTCTCGAATTTTACTGTGTATATCCAAGTTGGACATGGATTGCAGTTGATCTTCTTCAGGACCATCCCACAGAAACAGGGGACTTTGAAGAACTTGGTCGGGTAGTTCTTGCACAGGCACTCCTTCTTCGGACAAGGCTATAAAATCTTGAGGGGTTAACAACCCGTCGTTAAAATTCACATGATTCATAGAGCATGAACTTTCACCCTACCCCGCACAAGTCAATGGAAACTTTGATCAGCCCAGCTCCGGTCGGCGCTGAGTGAGGCGGTGAGCAGGTCGGTGTATTTCCCCCTCCCCTTCTGATCGGTCACAGCGGCTATCAGATGTGCGTGACGAACAGCCGTGGGGTTCTTGGGCGCGTTTGACGGCAACGCGGTACGGCGGGCGGCTTTGGCGAGGGAAGTCAGGCCATGGCGGCGGCGAGCGATCTCTATGCAGCCGAAGAAGGCGTCGGCGCGGTCAGGGCTGCGCCCGTTCGTCCGCTGCTTCATGATCTTCTTGGACTCGACCTCAACCTTCTCCCGGTCCACGAGCTTGTACATTCGAGCACATGCTTGGATGCACGTCTCCGGGTCGAGGCCGCGAATCTGTCCGGCCTTGATCAGGTCTTTGCCGACGTACCACAGCTCGGACACCCGGTTGGCGAATCGGTCTTTGCCGGTGCGTGAGTTGGTGGTGCCCACAATCTTGTCTGAAGGCGCTCCTGCGAAACTGACCATTTGGAAACCTCGGCCCATGGTGGTCGCCATGATGGTCGAGAAAGGATCTCCCGCACCTGTGCTATCCACGCCACGGTCTTCCACCTTGATGCCGCGCTTGCTGCACTCCTCATGGTAGAGGTTCACCAACTGCTGGTTGCGGTCCACCGTCTTGTTGCTGGCATCGACCAACGCCATGAGGTTGATCGTCTCCACCAGTTCGATGCCTTTCACGGTGCGCTGGTGGATGGCAGAGTAGTAATCACCCACACGGCAGAAGCAGGCAGGCGCTTCATCCCCGCCATGACTGAACGCTGGATCGAGGAAAGCGATGGGGGTGGGCGGCGTGAGCCATGTGGCAACCTTCTGCTGGCTGCCGCTGCTGGTGATCTCGACCTCGGTGTAGATGGCGTTGGCGTCACCGTCTGGTGAGAGGAAGCCGCGCACCATGCGGTAGTATTCTGGTGACTTGGGGCCAAGGTCTCGGCGCAGATCCGTGACCGTGCGCAGGCTGAGAATGCCTTTCCACACCTCCCGACCTGCGAGCACGTTGGGGGACTTCTCCCCGTCAAAGCGGATGCAGTAGCCACGTTTGGTCTTCCACCCGTCGAAGGTTTCGTCGATGGAGTTCCAGCCTTCCTCCGGCTCCATGAACACGCCGAGCGGGTCGAATGGGGAGGTGGGGTTGCCAATGCCGATGAACTGCAAGTACTCGTTGGACTGCAAGTTGGTGATGGCGGTGTTGTAGAGGCTATGCGTCAACAGCGGCAACTCGTCCGCGATGAAGATCACACATCGGTTCTTGAAACCGATCTTGGTGGAGGCGTCCTTGTCCTGCCCTTTGCCCCCGGCAACGAGGGTGATGCCTGCAAGCTGGTTCTGCTTGCCATCGGAATTGACTCTCACGATCTTGCCGAGAGAGGACACCAACTTGGCCTGCATGTACTGCTCGCCCCCGAAGAACCGGCAAATCTCTGCCCAGTATCCTTCAACGACGCCCCAGATACGACCGCGTGACTCGTCCAACGAAGTCGAGGTGATGAACACCTTCACATACTCGGGTGACGCCACAGGACAGTCGGGGAACCGCGCCCCAATGAGGAACCTGCCAATCGCGTAGAGGGCGAAAAACTCGGACTTGGAACAACTGGCGTGGCCCGCGACAGCGAGGAAGTTGTTGTTATAAGCCTCCTCCAGCATCCGCATCGCATACGGGTTCCACTCAAAGCGGTAGCGTGCGTTGGTCTCGGGCCGGTCCAGCATCAACGAGATGAACCTGCGGAAGTGCCACGTCCACGGGTTGAGCTGGCTGCCCGGCTGCTTGACCAGGGAGTCGTAGTTGCCGCAGATAAACTTCTCAACCGCCACCTCCTGCAACAGGTCATACCCGGCGCTGGTCTTAGGGACGCCGGGGAGACGTTTCCACCACCGCCCGTAGCGGGCGATGTGGGTGCGTTCCATCTGCTGGGAGGAGGGTTGGGGCATTCAGGATTCTGCGGGGATGGCGTACCAAAAATGAGGTACCGCTGGTTGATCAAAGAAGTCCGACTCAATCCAGATGTCCCCATTCCTGCTTACTGTCCTGTTGGGCACTGGAAAGGGTACGTCTTTCCCGAGCATCGCTATGTAGCCTTCCGGCGCTTCTGGTTGGTCAGCGTTCATAACGTATTCTGCCCCCTCGGCGGGCGGTTGTCCACGAGAGTTCCGTGCTTGCGGGCGTCGAGCACGATGCCGCAGCCAGCCGCGACACAGCCTAGATGGTGCGCCCCGGTGTCCGGGTCGATGTCCTCACCCTCAATCAGGCAGTCGATGTGGCGCTTCATCGCTCCGAGGTAGGTCATCATCTCGACTTTGTTTTCCCTCCAGTTGAAGAATCCGTACTTCTCCGCACCGCGCATGAGGGCTTTCGCCGTCTCGTCATTCAGTGCTGGCGGGATGAGCTGGAGCTGAGGCTTCTGAATCACTTGTGACGCTTTGGGGTCAACGTGCCGACCGGCGTTCGGGACGGCAAACCAGCAGTCATGCTGGCGCACACCGACAGGGATCCCTGTATCGCAGGAACAGCCCCACCCGGAGCCCATCTTCACGTCTTCCGGGGAATTGGGATCTCTCCACTTTCTTGTGCCTGCGGGGCGGAGAAAGGGCACGTCCTTCCCGAGCATCGCTGTGTAGCCTTCCGGCGCTTCTGGTTTGTCGTCTCTCACGACTGGCACGGCAAACCATGCCTCCGGGTAATGGAGGCCACGGTAAAAGGACTGCGCGGAATACCCTGTGGGCACCCACGTCCTGCCACACCAAGCCATAAGCCCGTCTGCCGGTGCGTTGCGGGGCACGTCCTTCCCGAGCATCGCTGTGTAGCCTTCCGGCGCTTCGGGTTTGTCGTTGTCTTTCATGGTGTTTGTATGGTTAAATTTCATCCCCAAAAATCTTCTTCGTTGAAGTCCGGCTCCTCGGCTGGCACGAACTTCAGGGGTTTGCCCTTTCGGTCGCCTTCGAGGAGCATCAGGGCGGTGAGCAACCGCTGTTCGGTGTTGCGCTTTTCTTCGAGCACCTCGGCCACCACGTCGTCCACGGTGCCGGGCACCATCAAACGGTGGACTGTGACCACGTCTTTCTGCCCTCGGCGGTGGAGTCGTGCGATGGTCTGCCCGTACTGCTCCTGGGAATAAGTGAGAGACATCCACACCATGGTCTGCGAACCCGTCTGAAGGTTTAGTCCGTGGCCCATGGACAAGGGGTGCCCGACCAACATCGGCACTTCTTTCCGGTTCCACTGGGATATTAGCTGCATCTGCAACGCGGGCGTTTTTGCGTCAGCGAAGAAACGTGCTTGCGGAAATTTGTGCCGGATGCGGTCCTGCTCGTGTTTAAAATCGCAGATCACCAGCAATGGTCCTTTGGTTTCTTTCGCCAGCTTGGACAAGGCTTTGATCTTCTCATCGTGGACGTGGTGGGCCTTCTTCTCCCCATCATAGATGCACCCAGAAGTGAACTGCAACAACTTGCGCACGAGCACGGCGGCATTGGCTGCGGTGATTTGCACCTCCTGTCGCAATTCCAAGATCAGTTCTTTCTTGAACTCTTCGTACTGATCCATGATGTGGCTGGGAAGCCTTATCTCCACATCGTTGATAAAGCAATCCGGCAGGTCTTTGACCCAATCAGAGGTGCGCAGCGTGAGAGTGATGTCTGATATGCGCTGGTCGATACGTTCTTGCGCCCCTTCCACAGGTTGCCAGTCGTATTGCCGATAGTCCGTTGCCGCGAAGTAAGTTTTCTTGAAGTGGTCGAAGCTGCGTCCTAGACGCTGCCCGTCGTCAAGCAGACGCACCTGTGCAAAAATATCGAGCAGCGAGTTGGGCGCAGGAGTCCCTGATAAATTGATTCTGCGTTTCACTTGAGGGACTTCTCGACGAAGAAGATTCACCCTTTTACTTGCGGGGTTTTTGCATTTCGATGACTCATCGTACACCACCATCTGGTAGGGCACCGTACCTCCGCGTTTCTCCACAAGTTTCACCAAATTCGGGATGCCTTCGTAGTTACAAACGTACACGTCAGCGGAACCAGCGATAAACGCTCGGCGACCTAAAGGGGTGCGCAGGTTCGCCACTTTCAAGTGCTTGAATTGGTCCCATTGAGCGACCTCCATCGGCCAAGTTAGCGAACACACTCTCAGAGGTGCTAGCACAAGCATCGACTCCACTTCTAAGTCCTGCTGCAACTGGCAAAAAGCAGACAGCACCGAACTAGACTTCCCGACCCCCATCCCTACGATGGCGAAGACGATGTCTTGACTGAGTATCTTCTCAATCATTATTTTTTGTGGTGGTTCTGGTATGAATTTCATCCCCAGAACTCCTGCTCGCTGAAGGGTTTTTTAACGGGGATGGAGAGTACTTCTTTAACACTCCATCCGTGGTGATGGCGGTGGCACAACGTCCCTCTCTGGATACCAAGTTTTTTAGCCCACTGTGTGATTGTCAAATTCAAACCCTCGTATTCTAAGTAGATGTTGTTGGACCTGTTTTCGCTCTGCTCTTGGCAGGTCGCCCACACGCAGTTGGATTTCTCGTAGTTCCCGTCATTGTTTTTTCTCTCAATACTGTGTTTGCGGGAGGGCGGTAGTCCCATGTCTCGGACAAACAAACTGAACCCGCTTTCCGCCCCTTCGCCAAATCTCCATCTGTCGCACACCGTGATGCCTCGACCACGGTACCTCGGATGGCCGTATTTTTCATCGTGGCAGCGATACAAGACGCCATGGTATGTGCGAAGCATTTTCTGCATCATCCGATCCACTGGGTCGTGCAGCTTCAGCCCGATAGTGGCGACAACGCCTTTAGCTAGGCACCCACAAGACTGTACTTTCCCCGCTTTGACGTTACAGGCCAGACCAATGTAGGAGTTTCCGCAATCACAGAGAAACTCGACAACAGCTTGGCGGTTGCAGTTTTTGCTGACAAATTTTACCACTTTCAAGAGGTTGAATTTTAGCCCTACCGCCTCTTTCCAGTTGATGCGTTTGCGGGGAGGTGGTAGTTCGTCAGAAGCCGTTTTCATGTTGCTGCATGGATTCAGGTTAGAAGCCGTGGCCCCTGCGAAGGGCTGCGGCTTCGCCATTTGTAGGCAGAAACAGAGGATCGTCAACAACACACTCACGCGCTCCACCCTTCCACCGTTCGATACTCTACCGGACGACCGGCCACCTGTGCTGCACGGATGCCGTGCTCCATGCCACGGCTGACGCCGCAGTCGGTGTACACGACGGTCTTGTCCGCCTTCCACGCCAGTCCTGCCGCGATGCCCATGGCGCGGTCGGTCGGGTCTTCGTCGTCAAGGACTTGGGTGTAGAGCAGGTGGCTCACCATGGGCGCTTCACCGCGCAACAGCGAGTCGCGCATGGCGGCACGGGCGTAGCGGACGTGGAGTTGGGGTTTGCCCGCGAAGGGTGATTCAAGGATTACGGTTGTCATGTTAAAA
>Ga0208916_10001023_pt1 | contig 12234 bp, 22 predicted proteins | sample DEB19_08_DNA_5_FD_184523 | JGI IMG/M metagenome (GOLD analysis project Ga0208916, IMG submission 184523) | Aqueous microbial communities from the Delaware River and Bay under freshwater to marine salinity gradient to study organic matter... | ecosystem: Environmental > Aquatic > Marine >... | reverse complement strand
CGGCGCGGCCTGGGCCTGGCCGGCGTACTTGATCGGCATGAACCAGCCGCAGCCGCCACCGGGCATGCGCGGCTCGGTGCTGAAATCGTTGACCTCGCGGCCCTTGGCGTGCGGTTCGACGCCCCGGGCGCACTCGTCGGCCCTGGCGCACGGCTGGATGCGAGTTGCCGGGCAGCGTGCGCAGCCTGGCGGAAGCGGGAGGCGTTGGCGGATCATGCGATCCCCGCTTTCGCCGCGATCACTGCGGCTTCGATGATGGTGGCCACTTCCAGCTTTCGCAGGATGCCGGCGCGGTAGTTCTCGACGGTGCGCGGCTTGCAGCCCAGCATGTCGGCGATGTGGAAGGCGTTCAGGCCCTTGGCGCTGTAGATCAGGGTGTCGCGCTCTCGGTCTGTCAGCTGGGCGCACAGCGCGGCCGCTTCGCGTTCGACGGCGTCTGGTGTCATGCCTTGCTCCCCTGCAGCCACTTCGCCATCAGCACGGCGTCGGCGCGGTTGTGATCCTTCTTCCGCTTCAGCTCGCCGGCCAGCAGCGGGTACAGGGTCAGCGCGATCTGTCGGCCGGCGTCCTTGTCCTTGCCCAGCAGGCCGTAGTGCCGTTTCCAGGTCTGCGGCTGCACGGTGACCAGCTCCAGCCGGGCGATGTCGGCCACCGCCTCGATGATCCCGCGGCTGCGCATCAGGCTGCCCTGGCTGTGCATGGTGTTGCCGTGGCCGCCGCCGTTGCCCATCGGGCGCGGCCGGATGTCTTCGATCACCAGCATGGCCGGCTCACCCGGAGGCACGAATGCGCGGATGGCGACGATCAGACCGCGGCCGTCCAACCGGCGCGTCTTGCCGTCCGGCAGCGTCGGCATGTCAACCACCCGGGCGGTCCCGTAGCTGTCCACCGCGGCCAGGGCGCCGGTTAGGCCCACGTCGATTGCGAGCGCGATCACAGCATCGCCCCCAGGTGGAACACGCTGGCCGGTGCGCGCAGTTTGAACGGCAGCGGCGCAGATGGGTGTGCGTGCCGGCGGATCGGCATGTCGGACACGTCCGGCACACCAGCGGCGTCGGCAACCCGGGCCGCCTTCCGCGCCCTCTGCTGCAGGTTTCGCGCTCGCTGCGCCCGGAGCTTGCGCTCGCGCGCCTGCCGTTGCAGCTGGTCTAGCGCCGCCGGTAGATCGGCGGGCGAGAACCAGCGCGCAATGCCGCACAGCCTGGTGACGTGCGCTGCGCCGGAGACTTTGGCCGCCGCCAGCGCCTTGTACGTGTGGGGCTGGGTCCAGCCGCAGAGCTGCGCCAGCTGGGCGCTTGTTCGGCCAGGGTGCGCCTCGACCATCGCGGCAACCCGCAGGGCGGTCGGAGAACCGGGTTTGACTTCTGATTTGCTGGTCATGCTGCCCCGCTCTCGCCGTTGGGAGCCGGAAACTGGGCTCCGCGCTGCACCAGCGTCTGGCGAATGCTGGCGGCTGTGACGTCAGCCAGCACGCCATCCCTGCCGGGTTCGCACAAGCGCTCTGACGGCTCGGTGTCCCGGTCGGCCTCGGTGTAGTTCGGGCAGCGCCCGCGAATGCGGCACCAGCCGCCCATGCAAGCATTCATCATGTGTGGTCCACCCAATCTGGTACATCGTCGTGGTGCTCGACAGGCTCGCGCATGCCGGGCGGCAGTGAGTCGTTCGGGATGGGTCGGAACTCGCCCACCTGAGCCACCGTCTGCCCGCCGTAGTAGCCATTGGCCAGCGCGATGCGGTAGTGATCCATGCGCGCCTGGCTGGCCCGGCCCGCTTCAACATCAGTGCGCAGCCGGTCCATGAACTCGGCCGGCGTCTCGCGGCTGATCTGCGCCCGCTGCAGTTCGCTGGCAATCCGCTTCAGGCCGTCGCGGCTGGGTGCCGGCAGCGCCGGAGCCTGCAGCTCTGGCCGCTGCTGCGTCAAGCACAGCGCGCGGAACTGCCCCACGTTCGGCGGGTACTCGTCGGGCAGGTTGTCCAGCGCAAACCGCACGCCGGCCGGCGTCACCGCGGCCAGCTGCTCGGACCAGTCGGCCTTGACAGCCTCCTCGGGCACGCCGGCCCACAGGTTGAGCCACTTCGACCCGTACCGCACCAGCAGCCGGGCGTGGATCTCGTCAACGAATCGCCGGTGCAGCGCCATGGGCGGCCTCCTCCGCGTCGATCACATCGCCGCCGATGCCGGGCAGCGTTGCGGTGCCAAGCCAGCGGCCGACTTGGGCCTCGCGGTCGGCGGTGAACTTGGACTTGACCGGGCCGGCAGGCTTGGCCTTGAGGGTGGCTTGCAGCCAGCCGATGGGCTCGATTGGCCGCTCCTCCGCGGCTCGGTCCAGGGCGGCGCGTACCGTCGCCTCGCCGTGGGCCTTGCACTGCATCGCCAGGAAGCTGCGGGCGTTCTTGTCGGTGACGCCAGCGGCGGTGAGCATGGCCACCCCAGCAGCAAAAACGACATCCCGGTCAGTAGGCGGCGCCGTGGCGCCCGAACCGCTAGGTTCGGAAGTCTTCTTCGGAGAATCAGGAATCAGAGAATCAGGGGGTTGCGACCCCCTCTTAGTGCGGCCATCTTTCCCGGAGTTCTCCGGGAGTCCTCGCGGATTGCTACCAGCATCATCTGGCAATGACTCTTGGAATCCTGGCGGCTTGATGACGCTTGGTTTCTCGGAGTAGTGCGGCGTCTGGTGGGTGGAGAACTTGGAAATCTGAATGAAGGAGCCATCCTGATTCCGGTAGCGCACCAAGAATCCACGCTCTTCAAGCTCGCAGAGAAGGGGGTCAACCTCCACCGAGTCGTAGGCGAACAGCTCGCCCTTGATGCGCTTGGGCCGGTCTTCCAGGCGCCCTTCCCTGTCGGCCAGCACCCACAGACCGGCAAAGCACAGCCGGGCCCAAGGTGTGCACTCGGCGAGGTCTTCATTCTTGAAGAACCCGGGCTTGATGTTGCGCGCTCGCGCCATGTTCGATTCCTAGTTGAGGCCCAGCAGCCAGTCTTGGTACCGGCGCCAAGTCGTGCACCGCTTCGCCTCGCGCTCCATCTCGTCAATGGAGCACCCGGACGCCAGCGCGTCGCGCAGCGTTTCCAGTGCGTCAAACGGCATGTAGTTGAGGCGGCGGTTCAAGATGCCGCGGATGTAGTACAGGCGGCGCTCGTCCTCCGGCAGCGCCTGCAACGCGCAGATGCCGGCCAACTTGGACCAGCCGGCGTTCACGCTGTCCTGGGTGGCCTTGCCTTCGACTACCTGCACGTACTTCTCGGCGGCCGTGTCAATCGCGTCCAGAACCCGTTGCAGGCCATGCTTCTTCAGCAGGGTGCGCGCCTCCTTGAGGCCCGTCTCGTTCAAATGCCAGCTTGGAACGACGGCCGCCCAGGCTTTCGCAATGATCTGGACCTGCTCGGCCTCGATGTCCTTCAGGCCATCGCGCCACTGCAGCATCATCTCGATCTGCTCGCGGCGCTCTTGCAGCTCGGTGAGTTGCGCCTGCTGCTTCAGAACGGCGCTTCCATCTTCGAGAGTGCGGGCGCCCTTCCCGGCGTTGCAGGGCTTGCAAGCCGTCAGGTAATTCAGCATCGACTCTTCGCCGCCCTTGCTGACGGGCTGGATGTGGTCAATCTCCAGCAGCACGTCGGGAGCCATTGCCCCGCAGTACTGGCATTTGAAGCTGTCGCGCTTGAAGACCTCGAATCGCGTTGTCTTGCTGATCGTCTTTCGCTTGGTTCCCACGTTGGTTCCGTTCCAACCCGGCCGAAGGAACATCGGCAGGGCGGGCCGGAGAACCGCCTTTTCGGGAGCTACCCTAGCCGCGTCCAAACTCATGCTGTGCTCGCCTTCTTCAGCACCACAGGCGCCGGCTGATCCGTCTTCGCACGCTGCTCTGCCAGCTTGCGCATGCGCTCAGCGTCGGCGTTGCACTGCGCCAGCACCTTGGACAGCTTTGCCGGACGGCCGGCGCGCATGATGTGGGGGCGGGCCATGTCAGGCCGCCTCAGCTTCCAGCGCCGCGAACAGGTCAGGCATGGATGCCTCGCGTTCGGCCGCCTTCAGGTAGTGCACCTGGTCCATGAAGTAGCTGGCGTTAAGCTCGCTGCCGCCGCCGCGCCGGCCCTTCTTGATCGCGCAGTAGGGCACCGTTCCCAAGCCGCAGAACGGGTCATAGACCAGCTCGCCCGCGTTGCTGTAGCGCTCGATCAGCCGGTCCACGATGTCGAACTGCAGCGGGCAGACGTGCTTCTCGACGTTGCGGTTCGTCTGGTCGCCGTTGAGCGTGCGCATCCGGTTGATGTCATGCCACACGTCCGGGTGGTGGCTGCCGGGTGCCAGGCTCATGAAGGTCGACGGCAGCGCGCCGCGGGCTTCCAGCTCCTCGCCGATCTTGATGTGGAACTCGTAGTCGTAGACCTGCTGCAGGCTGTACTTGGTGAACAGGCTGGCCAGCTTGTCGGGGCCCAGGCCGGCCAGCTCGTCGGCTGTGATCTGCCTGTTGCCGCTGCTGCGCCAGAAGGCGTGTGCATCCACCTGCCAGTGCGCCCGGGTGTAGTCCTGTTTCGACTTGGCCACCGGCACGTCGGCGTAGCCCTTCGACCGATCGGTCTGCGGCTTGCGGAAGATCACCACGTACTCGGGTGAACCGACGCCCATCTTGGTGCCGTCCTTGCACTGCTCAGACCAGCCCAGGCGGTAGGTCTGGTTGTTCTCGCGCACCACGTCCGTGACGATGGTGATCAGGCCCATGTAGTCGAAGCCGTGCTTGCGGCCGTGCATGATGGCCTCGCAATGGAACGGGCTGACGGTTGGCGCGCCGGCGCCGGTCACGTTGCCGAACAGGATGCGGTCCTTGACGTGGCAGGCGTAGATCCGGCCTGGCTTCAGGATGCGCAGCAGCTCGGGCGTCAGATGGTCCATCTGCTGCCAGAAGTGATCGTTGTCCTCGGTGTGGCCGAAGTCGTTGTAGCTCGGGCTGTACTCGTAGTGGTTCGCGAAGGGGATGCTGGTGACGATCAGGTCGACATGGTTCTCGGGCTGCAGCTTCGCCTCCTCGACACAGTCGTTGTTGGCCACGGTGAACAGGTCGCCCTTGACCTCCAGGCGCTTGACGCCAATCGACCTGGCCAGCACCTCCTGCATGGCCAGCTGGTTCAGTCCGTACTGCTTGATGATCGCGGTCATGTTCTGCACCATCTCCTCGTGTTGTGCCCACTTGGCCTGCAGGGTGCGCAGCACCTCCCGCTCGGCTTCGCTGTAGACGATGTCGATCACCACAGGGTGCGGCTGCTGGAAGCGCTGCACCCGGTGGATGGCTTGAATGAAGTCGTTGAACTTGAAGCCGATGCCCGCAAACACCTCGCGATGGCAGTGGCGCTGAAAGTTGCAGCCGCTGCCGGCAATCACCGGCTTGGTGGACAGCACGCGATAGGCGCCGTCACCGAAAGCCACGATGCGCTGCTCGCGCTCATCCAGGTCCTGGCTGCCCCACACGCTCACCGCGTCAGGCAGGGCCGCCTGCAAGGCGTGGCGCTCGCTTTCCAGGTCGTGCCACACCACGAAGTGATCCGCGCTGTCGTTGACGATCTCGGCCACCTTGGCGACGCGCAATGGCAGGCTGTCGCGCTTCTCGCTGGCCGCGGCACTGAGGCCCAGTGCTGGATCGGTGAACATGAGCGCCTGGCCGTCACGCTCGTGGCCGGCCTTGGTGTAGTCGCTGGCCACCTCGTGATACCGAACCTCGATCGGCGGCAGGTCGTAGCCTTCGTCGCTGTAGCCGAGGTCGCTCGGCTTCTGTACGAAGACGGCCCAGCTGCTGACCCAGAGCCAGAACTCCTGCTCCTTGTGCGGGTACAGAGTCAGGTTGCCGGCCTTCTCGCTGTCGCGCTGGAAGAACCGGGTCAGCGCTTGGCCGGTGTCCATCACGCCCAGGAAGCCGGCGTAGTGGATCAACTCCTTGAAGCGGTTGGGCGACGGCGTGGCCGTGTTGACCAACTTGAACTTGACGCCCTCGAACAGCGGCAGGAACTCCTGATAGGTCTTGCTGCCGAAGCTGCGCAGCACGCTCGCCTCGTCCAGGCTGACGGCGGTGAACATCTGCGGGTCGAGCTTGCCGTCGCGCACCGTCTCGTAGTTGGTGCAGTAAAAGGCCTGGCCGTCGACGATCTCGCTGACGCTGCGGATGAACACCAGGCGGATGCCCAGCATGGCCGCGTCGCGGATCAGCTCCTGACGCACGCCCAGCGGGCAGACGATCAAGCCCAGGCCACCGGCTGCAGCAATGATCTGCCGCAGCCACTCGCACTGCATCACGCTCTTGCCCAGGCCGAAGCTCGCAAAGATGGCGCGGTTGCCGCCCAGCACAGCCCAGCGCACGATGTCGCGCTGGTGCGGGAACAGGATCTCGTGGCAGGCCTCGGGCTCGATCTGGAAGCCCTTGAACTGCGCCATCTTGATCTTGCGGCGAAGGAAGTCGGTGTAGCTGTCGCTCACGCCCGCGCCTCCCAAGCCTTGCCGGTGCGCGGATCCGTACCCGGCCGCATGCTGCTGAAGCTGGGGTAGGGCGGATCCGGAGGAAGGTCCTGCGTCTGCCACTTCGCAGTCGGCCGCACGGTGGTGTCGCGGATCTCGACGGTCTTCTCGGTGCGGATGGCCTCGCCCTTCGGCTTGGCCTGCTCCGGCGGCGGCTTCGGTGCGCTGAAGCTCACGTTCTGCTTCGCGGTGGGCACCGGCTTGTGCGGCGTCCTGGCGCCCATCGGGGCTGGCGCCTTCTTCGAGCCGGCCACTTTGGCGACGTGGATCTTGACGGCGCGCACCTCGTCGGCGCTGAGCGTGGCTACGGCCGGCGCTGCGGCTGGTGCCGGATCTGGAAACGGCGCCGGCGGCAGGTCAGGTGCTGCAGGTGCTGCAGCGGTTTCTGCAGTGCGCGCGGCCGCGCAGGCCTGGGCGTGGCTGTCGACCCAGCGCGAAGCGTGCGCCGGATCTCGGAAGTAACGGCTGCCGCGCACACCGGGCGCCTTGACGCGGACCACATGCAGGCCGCGGTGCAACTCGTCGAGGTACATCCAGGCGGTCTGGTGGCCGACGCCCCACAGCGTCTGGATCTCGGGCACGCTGATGCCGTCGGGGTTGTCCGCCAGCGCCAGCGTCTGCTGCAGGCGGGGCCGGTTCGTCAGGTCCAGGCGCTGACCAGGCGGCAGCGCGATGGGCTCGGCCTGCAGCGGCTCGCCCAGATGCTGCGCCACTTCGGCCAGCGTCAGGCCACAGGCCCGGATCATGTCGGCGCAGGCTGCCAGGACGGCGCTGCGCGGGATGGATTGCATGCGAGTTCTCTCCTGTATGGGTGTTCAGGCTGTGTGCCCGTACACCGTCTGCTGAGGGGATGCGCCGCCCTGGCCGCTCTTGTCGGCGGATAGGGATCGGCGCACGATGGGGACGCCATGAACGCGATGCATCTCCGAAAAATCACCACCAGCCGACGCATGCCGGCCGGTGGTGCAAAGCGCGTTGCCGCGCCAGGAGACGCCCGCAGGCGTTGGGGTGCCGCGCCCAGCGGCTCTGTTCACAAGCACCACCGGGAAGGTGCTGGGCGCGGCGGAAACGCTGTGTGGATCGGCAATCACCTGCCGTCACCCTCGCTGCGCAACGCAGCCATGCAGGCGCCGCTTTGCTTCCACGTATGCCGCATGCGCATCGGCCTCGCGGTCAAACGTGCCAAGCCGATGCCGACGGCCGTTAGAAACAATCACCGCCTCCCACCTTCCGCTGGGCTTCCTGCGCGCGCCACGAACAGCCGGCCTGGAGTTCTGGATGTTTTCCGCATGGGAAACGTCGCGCAAGTTGGCGGGGCGGTTGTTCAGCCTGTCGCGGTCGATGTGGTCGATGTGCTGCCGCGGCCACGCGCCACGACTCAATGCGTAGGCCACTCGGTGTGCGGTGAACTGGTACTTGCGGTCGCCGTTGATGCGCACGCACACCTTGCGATAACCGCTTGTGTAGATCGCGGTATCAGCCGGTTTGCCTGCAAACGTGCGATTGATCCGGTGCCATGCCTCATCGCTACCAAAGTGGCCGCGGGGGCGAACGGCCCAGAAAATGCGGCCGGTCTGGTCGTCCAGAACGAAGCACTCCCGAAGGGTGCTGATCGGCAGGTCAGTGTTGGCAGCGCGCATTCACGCCGCTCCAGGCAGCGACGGGACATCGTTCGCCGCCTCGGTCGGCAGGAACTGCTGCAGCAGCCAGCGGCTGGCCAGCGCCTGGTGCACGCGCCGGGCATGCGCGGCGGCGAAGTTCGGCATCACCAGCTTGGGATGCGCCTTCATCTTCCAGCCCGTGGCGTGCAGGCCGTTCACTGCGTACAGGATGTCCTGCAGTTCGCAGAGCTGGCGGGTGGTGGTGGTGAGCATTCAGAACTCCCCGGCCGCAACTTGGAAGCACGGCACGCCGGCATCGCGCCACATCTGCACCACGCGGTCTCGGTCGTCGAACACGGCGGTCAGGCGGCTGAACTCGGGCGGCTCGATCTCGGACAGCCACTCGCGCTTCACCACCACGTCATCGCGGTAGTCGCCGGCCTTGCGCATGCGGAACCGCTCGGGCGCACCGAACGGCCACGCCCACAGCACATCGGTCGGGAAGCCGAAGCAGCCGTGGCGCTGCAGCCATTCGACGGTGGCGGCCTTGCACTCGTCGCTGCGGCCAGACCAGATCCAGACCTCGGCGCCGGACCTGCGCAGCGCCTGCAGCGTGCGGATGACGGGCAGGTTCGGCGCGTCGTCCTTGCAGGCGGCGAAGAAGCCGCGCCAGTCCTTGCGGAACGCGGGGCGCGTGCCGTCGCGGGAGTGGTCGCACTCCTTGGTCCAGCCGCAGTGCGGGCAGGCCGGGACCGTGATGAAGTGCAGCCGGTGCTCGATCAGCGCAAGCGTGCCGTCAAGGTCGAAGATGTAGAGGGGCTTCATGTCTCAGCCTTTCGCCGTCTCGGCCTTGACTTCGCGGATGCCGTCGCCGACGACCTGCCGCACGCATGCGGAGTGCACGCGGTGTTCGGCGCCGGTCGGGTCAACCACCAAGGAAAACTTGACGGTTCCGCCCTTGGCCCACATCAGGTGCTTGAGGCAGTGCCAGCACAGGGTGGCGCCGCGTTGCTCTTTGGTCAGCTTCGCCATGTCTCAGGCTCCGGCTGGAAAGTTGAGTACCGCAAACGCGCCAAATGCTTCTCTGGCGGCCGCGTCGTAAGCCAGCGCCGCCTCCATGGGGGACTGGAATGAGCCAATCCGCCTATCGCGCCCAGCAACCGAAATGGCAGCAAAGAAGTTGCGCCGGCCTTTCTGTTGGTACACCCCGCGGAATCCGCCCGCAGACCCGCGCGCCATTCGGTTCGCGTTGTTCAGCGAGCAGGTACACAGCCGAATGTTTGCGCGGGAGTTGTTCAGGCCGTTGTGGTCGGCGTGGTCAACGCTCTGGCCGGGCGCAGCGCCAAGAATCAGCCGATGCATGTAGGTGGTGCGCAGCGCGCCACCACGCAGCAGCTTCGCTACGGCGTAGATGGTTTGCTTGTGGGCGCCGCAGCGCACTGCGTACCAGCTCTTGCCCTGGACCTTCTCGGCGTCGCCTTCATCAACAGCTGCCGTCAGGCCAAGCGAAGCGGCAAGCGAGCCCCGAAGCGGAATTTGCACCACGCTCACGTTGCCGCCTTCGCCGTCTCGGGCAGTTCGGCGGGCTTCGGCTCCGTCGCCTCCAGAGCGGCAAACAGCTTCACGCCGAAGTCCAAGCTGGGCGCCGTCTCGCCGCGGGCGATGCGCGTCAGGTTGTTGTAGTCGCAATTCGCGTGTTCGGCGATGCGAGCCCACCGGCCCGTGCCCTTGCACGCATTCAGTGCGTCTCGGAGGTCTTGAGTGGTCTTCATGGGGCCTGATTATGCATATCCGGCTAAGACATGCAAGCCCGATTCGGCTAGCCCGTGGCGCAGGATGCGACGCGATGGCTGCAAGCACCACCCGCGGCGAGCACTGGCACTCGCTGATCGCCACGAACCTACGCACGCTGACCGATCAGCAGTTTGCCGGCTCGGTGAACGCCTTCGCGCAGAAGATCGAGATGAACCAGTCCACGCTGAATCGGTACTGCAACGGCAGCACCGACAGCCACGGGGCGGGTTTTCACTGGAACTATTTGTAACAGCCTAGCCGGATCAGGCTTGACAGTCTTAGCCATATCCGCATAATTCGTCCCATGCGCTGCACACCGCAGCCGACACAGGAGATGCAGATGGGCTCGATCCTCACCCCCGCACTCGACGCGATCCGCGCCATGAACGTCAAGCAGTCGACGCTGATCGCGTGGCACGGCTTGAACGGCGGCGAGTGCCCGAACACGCTGGACACGCTGCCGGTGTTCCTGCGCTACGAACTGACCGACGACCTGCGCGGCAACGAGATTGCCGAAGTCACCGAGGTGCTGATCTGCGGCCACGTCATCAGCGCCAGCGACTTTGCCGACGACATCCGCGCCGAGTGGGGCCGCCAGTGCATGACTGCGCGGGGTGGGCTGTGAGCTTCACCGTCCTGTGCTGGGTTTGCCAGCAAGAGGCCAACGACGCGGCCTGGGAGGCGCACCTCGCCGACCGGCCGATGTCGTGGCTGCGCGGGGTGGCGCTGTGAGCCGCCCCGACTACCAAGGCACGCTTGGCTTCGAGCTGGTGACCGTCGAGCTTGAGGACCAGATGGCGCTTCACCTGATCCGCGAAGACGGCGCCGACGACCGCGAAGCCACGCTGACCGAGCGGGTGCTGTGGTCTTCGCTGGTGGAGACGCTGGCCGCTCTGCAAGAAGCCGCGGACTACATGCAGGCCAATCCGCCCGCCAACGGCTGGGGGCTGCTTGATCGCAGCGCGGACAACGATCGGTGTGACGCGCTCAGCAAGGCCCGCGCTGCGCTGAAGTCAAACGGGTGGCAGGCATGAGCGCCGACAACGGCGGGCCGGCGTTTCCGGTTGAGTCCATCGTCAATGCACACGGCATGACCCTGCGCGACTACTTCGCGGCGAAGGCGATGGCCGGGATGCTGGCTGACCTTCCCAAGTCGCTGTACGGGCTGGACTGGCAAAAGAACGTGACGCGCACGGCCTACGAACTGGCCGACCAGATGCTCAAGGAGCGCGCCAAGTGAGATTCGCACGCAGCCTTAGCGAGGCATTCCCCGACGAGAGGTACTGCGCCATCCGCGGCCCCTACAAGCGCCGCAGTGGCGCCATCCGCCAGGCAATCGGCACCGTCTGCGTGCTGGGCCTGTTCTGTCTCATCGGCGCCTTGATTGGCGCTGGCTTCTGAGGAGTGACCATGCCCGCCCTCTCCACCCCCGACACCATCGCTGGCCCGCTGACTGCGGCTGATCTGGATGCCGCGCGCCAGCACAGCACCGGCCGCGTGCTGCACCTGCGCCGGGTGCACATCGCTGGCCGCGACACCTGCAGCGGCCAGTGTGAGACCGGCGCCGGGTGCGATTGCACCCCGCTGCAGCCGGCAGGCCTGGACTACCAGGGCCGGCACGAGACCCGCCGCTTCGGCCAGCAGGCCGAGTTCGTGGAAACCATGCCGACCGACTACGGCGCGCTGGATGACTGCGCAGCGGTCGAGGGTGGCCAGCAGCGCAACCCGGCGCCGGCCATGGAAAGCATGTGGCGGCACCGCCGCACCCGCGCCACCGTTGGCCTGGCGCTGGCGCTGGCTGTCGTGAGCTACCTCGCGCACCTTGCCTGGCCGCAGCTGGGCATCTGAGTTTCCGGCCGGCGGCACAGCGTCCTGGCGCGACTCGGGGGAGTTCTCCAGGGCCGCCGGCCACCTATCACCAACCCACACGGGAGAGAACGTGAACGACATGATCGAGTCGCCCTTCGGGGCGCGCACCGCACTTGCCGCACAGGACACGGCGGGGTCGCGCCAGAACCAGAGCCGCGAACTGGCCGAGACGCAGACGAAGTACCTGATGGCCGAGCGATTCCCGCGCAACGAGGTCGCGGCAATGGACCGCATCCTGAATGCCTTCAGCCGGCCGACGCTGGCCGAGAAGGCCGCCTACCAGTTCGCCCGCGGCGGCAGCGACATCGCTGGCCCGAGCATCCGCGCTGCCGAGGCCATCGCCCAGCAGTGGGGCAACATGGACAGCGGCTGGCGCGAGCTGCAGCGCGGCACCGACGCCAGCGGCGTCCCCTTCTCCGAGGTCGAGGCGTTCTGCATCGACCTGCAGGCGCGCAACACCAAGC
>Ga0208916_10001022_pt1 | contig 12244 bp, 18 predicted proteins | sample DEB19_08_DNA_5_FD_184523 | JGI IMG/M metagenome (GOLD analysis project Ga0208916, IMG submission 184523) | Aqueous microbial communities from the Delaware River and Bay under freshwater to marine salinity gradient to study organic matter... | ecosystem: Environmental > Aquatic > Marine >... | reverse complement strand
TGCCGAGATGCTTGTGGATCAGGGAGCCGGTGTAACTGCCGGAAGCCGCGTATTTGCCGGTCGCGTAGCCGTCGCCGCTGCCAGTCAGCACGAGGTCCTCGTTGAAATACACCTCGCCGATTTCCTCAACCTCGTGGCCTGCCAGGGTGACGACGATGTGCAGATACTCGTTCTTCGTTCCGCTTGTCGCAAGAAAGACCACGGTGCCGGAAACCTTAGCTTGCCCGTAAATTATTTGGCGCGGTGAGGTCGGGCTGCGCGTCATGATTCCGCGGTCGTTGAGGTCACTCATTGACGGCATCTTCGGTGCTAGTAGGCGCGATGCGGCCATGCCCGCTCCGATGATTGCCGAATACGCGATCACATTGGCCACGATTTCGATCGCCAGATACGTTCCTGCGCTCACTCCAGCTGGACCGGAGAATCCAACTATCGTCGTGACTAACCATGTTACAAAGGCTTCAAACATTATTCGTCGTCAGTTAAAGGGTTGTCTGATCCTTGTCCGCCCGTGCGAAACGCGGTCGCGTTAGCGTTGCCCCAATAAATCACCTTGTCCTGCAAGCCAGCGACGTATTCCAGCCCGTTGTCGCCAGGGTAGCGGCGGAGCTGCTCCTCGTGCGTATATCGGCTCTCCCGCGTGCGCTGAAAATCGACGAGCTTGCTCTCCACCGCGATTCCAATGGTCGCTTGTTTTCCGTCGTTGGAGATCGCCATCGTGTCCATCCGGCCCGAGAAGATCGTGATGGATTCGATCACTGCGCCCGTGTCCGCGTTGAGCGTGCCGAATCGCACCGATGCTGTTCGTCCTTGGTATGGTTCATCCAGCGCAGCCGCGACGAGATCGTTCGGCACTCCGGTCAGGTCGATCTTCAGCCCACGAGCAGATAGGTCTTCCGTTTCCTCGATGGTCGAGATCGATGAGAACGCGCCGATGCCGGCATACGTCACGCTGCCGATTGTAATCGTGCCGTAGCCCGTCCAGTAGCGCACCGTGCCAGCGTCGAAATCCAGCGACGTAGCGAAGAACGGGTTGAGCTGCGCCGCCGTTGTCGAGGCGAGGAGAGGAGCGGGAATCGTGCGGCTCATGTAGTGATCGACTCAAAGATCGAGAAATTCAGCCCGTATTTTTTCGCCGTGTCGATTGACCAGTCACACGTCGTCGTCGAAAGGCGGAAGACGCCCACGGCGTTGCTGTAAACGATCGGAGCATCGTCAGCGTAGTTGGTGCGCAAGAGCGGGAAGATTTCGTAAGAGGTCGCCGTGTTCACCTTCGTGATCTTGTGCAGCTTCGAGCTGCTGCCCGTCCCGAGCTGGATGTAATCGCCGACGGCCCACGAGCCGCTTCCGCCGTCAATCGTGATCGTCGTCGTGTTCGCGACGTGCGCTCCGTCGAGCTTGGGGTTGCTCGACATGTTGCCGCGCTGCGTCCCGTTGGCGTAGTCGCGGAAGTAGAACGTGCCGCGCGCAGCCATGATGAGAAAGCCGATGAGCTCCTCGGCGTCTGCGCGGTTCATTGGCGGGCACTCGACGTCTCCGCTGAGCATTGTGCCGGTCCAGTTGTAGCTCTGGCTCGAAAACGTGAACGGCGAGATGTTGCGAGCAACCGCGCTGATGGCCGAGAAACGCAAGGAAGCGATGCGAATCGCTGCGGGAGGGGTGAGAGGATAGGTGATGGCCATAATCGTCTAGAAACTCAAGCAAACGCACTACGATAGGCCCCGCCGCGGCGCACCATGTCGGGAATCTCGGCCTTGAGCCGCTTGCGCTCTTGCTCCAGGATTGGCGCGAGCTCGGCGCGACTGACGCCGGCCGCGATGTTGTAATTCACGGTCACGCCGCCCGCGCCCCCGTCGCTGCTGCCCATTGCGCCGTTCGGCACGATGCTGCCAGAGGAATGTGGAACGAAGAGCTCGGGGCCTTTTTCGCCGACGACGTAGGCACCGCCTGCGCCGACGGGTCCGCCCTCGGCGCGGAAGCCCTTGAGAATTGCTCCGCTGATTCCTTCCGCGATCGGTTTGGTCACGGTCTGCTGAAACACCATCCGCATTAAATCCATGCCGAGCGACCGGATTACCTCGCCGAGCTTTTGCCCGCTAAAAATTGCATCCTCGAAGCCGCTTGCGATCATGTTGCCAGCGTTGCGTGCGATTATCTGGAGATCGGTTTCAATGACTTTACGCTTGGAGAGTAGGTCGTTATATTCCCCGAGTTTCTTCTTCAAATCATCCATCATGAAGATGTCGCGCGGGCTCGCGGTAGTGATGTCCAGAGATTCCGTTTTGCCGCCCAGCGCCGAATTTAGGCTGCGTATTGCCCGTTCCTTCTCTTTTATCGCAGCATTGTTCTTTGCCTGTTGCTCGGTTTCAGAAAGTAGCGATATCGCATAATCGGCTTCCGTTTTTGCAACTGCGCCCATCGCTTCGTCCATCGACTTAAAAGCCGCGTAGGCCTGCTCAGCTTGAGTTTTTTGAAGCTCGGCGATCTTCACCAAACGCTCGGCATTTTTCTCGGCGTCAACCGACTTGTCGCTCTTCTCGATTTCGCGGTTGATCTTTGCGATTTCATCGCCGATCGCTGCGAATTTCACCGAGTCCGTTGCGCCAATCATCGAGATTGAGTCGCGCACGTCATCGGCTTGTTTCTTGAGCTTTTCCAGCTCTGGAGAAATGCGAGTGATTCGTGCCGCTGCCGCGGTCGCTCCGGTCTCAGCCCCGGTAAACAGTCTTGCGAAAGCGCCGATGCCCTTCGCCAAGGTTGACTGCATTTTCATCATCGCCACATCGACGAAGTTGGTCGCGACGGTTAACGCGTCCAGGTCCTCGGCAGACAGACCGAGTTTCTTCGCGTTCTTTTCCGCATCCTCCATTGCTGCGTTCAGCCTCCTCGCGCCTCCGATTGCCGCGGAGAATCCGAAGAAAGTCGCCATCCCGGTGCCGACAATTTTCGCCGTGGAATGGAGTTTGGTGAGAGAGTTCTGTGCGCTCGCAAACGCCGCCCGAGTCGCATCGACCGCCCGCAATGTGAATGTAGCTTCAGCCATGGTTTTTCAGTTTGCGGTTTTGGTGTTCTATGTAAACGAGCCAGCCGTTCAATTCCTGCGCCGGCATGGCGAGAACTTCGCTTGCGAATTTGCCGAGACGATCTGCGAGCGCATACACGGCGAGGAAGTCGGCGGCATCCCCGCCGTGAATCAGTTTTTTAGGTCGTCAACCCTCGGCGCGCCGTCGGCCAGGATGGCGTTTGCGACGCGTCCGACGACGTTGCTGTCCGCCTTGTTGAGTAGCGTCGGCTTGTGCTCGAGCGTGAAGAGCTTCGCGCCGTGCTCGTCCGTGGCCTTCATAATAAGAATGTCCACGAGCAGCTCCATGTCATTGTCCTTGCTGCGACGATAGAGCCGATTCTTTTCGCCGAGCGTGACCGGCGATGCGTGCACCACGAGCTTCCACTCGGGCACGTCGATTTTCCGCGTGCCGAGTGATGCGAAATGTTCCCTGACTAGGTCGATTGCTTCCATGTGTTGTGTGTGTGTTTTCTGCTGCGAAATTAGACCGTGAGCGTGCTCAGCGCGCCGTTGCCCTCGAAGGCGATAGAGCCCTCGACGATGCCGTCGAACGATGCGCTGATGTCGAACTTGGTCACGATGGCCGCGCCGGAATAGTAAACGTCGCCGGTGTCGGAGCCCTCGGGGTAGAGGTTGAGCGTGACCGAGCTGCCGATGGTGATCAGGAGCTGGCCAGCGTTCGTCTCGTCCCAGTAAAGATCGCCCGAGACGCTGAACGTCTTCATCGTCGCAAGCCGCGTGCGGTAGGTGTCGCCGATGACGGAATCCTCCACGGTGTCCGAGGAGTGGCTGAGAGCGTAGTTGCGCAGCTCGCCGATGGTGGTGCTGGAGATTTTGACGAGACCTTCTCGCCCGAGGTGGTTTGCCATGTTAGTCGGTGGTTAAATAGATGCAGTTAAAAGTATGCCGAGCCGTGCCCCAGCGGCGTTCTTCGTCGGGCTCGATCACATAGTCCACACTCGTCAAATGGAGATCCCGGCATTGGCCTCCGAGCGTCACGTCGGCGAGCACCGCGGCCTCGACCGCAGCCGAGCCGGTGTCGAAAAGGTCGTCGATCAAATACGTGCCGCTCTCGGCGGTGAAGTAATCCACGATGAGCTGGAGTTGCCTGTATTGCGTGCGGTTGCTCGGCCCGAGCGTGCGGACCTCGATCTGCTCGCTGATCGCGTAAACGGCAGCGGAGGGGAACGAGACGCTGGCAATCGTGTTGTTGCGCCCGCGGAGGATGTTTGCGGTAGGCACGACGAGCGCGCCGGTGAGAGCGTTCGCCGTCGCGGTGCGGATGTTGGTGCGTGTGCTCATGCGGCTGTTTTGATTTGCATTGCTCCGCCGACGCGGGTGAAGCCCAGGTTGACGGCGCGGTTCGCCAGAACGGCGGCGACTTTCTTTGCGGTGGTTCTGACGCGTGAATTGATCGCCGCGTCAATCATACGCTGGTAGTTCGGAATCTTCACGTTGTGAGCAGTTGCCTTGATAAACGGCTGCGGCCCGAAACTTGATTGCACCGAGCCGAAGCGTATGTTTCCGCTGGGTTGCGCCTTCAGTTTGTCGCTGAACTTTTTGTATTTCGCGCCAGTCACTTTTGCCGATGAGTTCCAGCCGCTGACGGTCCAGCCTACGCGGTCCTCGATTGTCTTTCGAACGCGTCGAAAATCCAATCCGAACGCAAGGACGCGCGGTTTGCCGCCGATTCTTCCTCGTGCGTTCTGCTGACTGCGATGGTACTTTTTGATCGCGTCTTCGCTTTCGAGTAGCGGCCTGCCGTAATAGTGCGTCAGATTCGGATTGCGGAAAAGTGCGCGCAGCTTCTCGACGTCACGGTTTCGGACGTATCGCGCCATCGACTTGTAAAATCCGCCTGCGGTCGCCTTGGCTTGCAGGTCTTGGAACACTAACGGTTCTGCGAGCCTGCTGAAGTCTGCGCGCACCGCGTTCGCGCCCTGCTGCTTGTTCTTTGGCGGCGTGAATTTCACGATGGTCTGAATCGCGTATTTCGCCTCCTCCTTGATGACAAGCCCGAGGTCCACTTTTGCCGCAAGCGCGAGCCGCGTCAGTTGAAAATCCAGCCGCGAGAAACTGGATTCGATCTCGATCATATCGTCTTGCAAACCTCGATTTCGCAGCCCGCGCCCTCGGCGTCCAGGGTCACGCGCTCGATGAAGTAAGTAATGCCAGCGCGCGAAAGCGTCTGCGTGACCTGTGGCGTGGCGCTAACGCTCGATGTCAAAAGGAACACAGTGAACTTGCTGTCGGCTCGGCGTTGGTCCTCGAACTCCGAGAACGCATCGCGCGAAGATGACCAGACGCCGGTAATGCTGTTGCCCTGATATGTGAACGAGATCCCGGCCTGCTCGAGAATCGCCGAGAAGTCGCTGTTGATTTGTGTCGGGTCGAAGTCGCGGACGGCTGCCATACTTATGCGCCGCCTGTAAAATAAAACCGCGCGTGCAGCTCCGGCCGGTTCGCGCGCAGCCACGGCTCGGCATCCTCGTAGCACCGTTGCGCGTCTTGCCCGCAGGTCTGGCTTCCGACGTGGTGCACGTAGGCCCGCGAGATGAAATGCCGGCGCTTCATGTCCGCGCATTGCACGTCGTCCGAGAACCAGTTGATCGGCGGGAAATCGACCCACGCGTCGCGGTGGACCCACGCGCAGATCGGTGCGATGACCGGCGCCTCGACGATCTGCCGTTCAGACTCGTAGCGCAGGAAGTCGATTTTCCCGCGACCGCTGCGCACGTTCTGCTCGCCGCGAGCGTAGTCCGAGCGCGTCGCGACGTAGCCGAGATCGGGCACGACCTCGCGGAGATGCGCAACATCCGCCATCAGCACGGACCAAGTCGTCGGAGTAAACACGATGTCGTCGTTGCAGACGACGACCTCCGAATGCGTTACAAAAGCGTTCCGAACTCCGAAGTTGTATGCCTCGCCGAAGCTGCCGCCGACGTTGCGGAAGATTATCACCTCGACCTTGCGCGGAACGTAGGCCGCGATTGACGCCTGCATGACCGCAAGGCATCGCGCGTTTGTCGTGCAGATCACGATTGCCGGAGGCGTGCTCACTTCGCACCTCCGAGGATTTGCTTGATGCGCTCCGCGTCGATCAGCGTTTCTCCGCTCTCGAGCACGAGCTTGTCCCAGTCGTGCGGCGGCACCATGCCGTCCTCGATCTGAACCGAGATCATCCACGGCTCTGCCGCCCGCGGCTGGTCCACGTCGTGCAGGAACTGCTTCTTCATCGCCATCGTTTCCTTGTCGTCGGAGCGAACGAGGAACACGTGCTCGACGATGCTCGGTTGCGCTGCGGTCGCGAGCCATGCCTCGCGGAAGGATACCGAGCGCGTCGAGTCGCCGAGGGTTTTCTGCGTGATCCGAATGAGCGGATGCTTGTGCCGGTGAAAGACGAGCTGCATTGCCGCTGCGTCACTCGACTGGTCCGCAAGCCGGAACGCCCTGGCAGCGAGATCGTGGCCGGCCCAGCCATACCATTTCACCTCGTGCGTCCACGGCCTGTCTTTCTCTTTTGGCTCTGGCAGCGCCAGCATCCGCGCCGCCCAGAAGCTCGCGCGCTTGCCGTCGTTCTTCTCGAAGGCGAGCATGATGACGGAGGCGATGGCCTCGCGGCACCATGGGAACACGCCGTGCGCGCCCAGAGCGAACTGCAACGCGTCGCGCCGTGACGCCACGAGCCGAGCGAGGTTGAGCTGCACCTCGTAGCGAAATGAGTCGTCGAGGTTAGGGAACGAAAGCGCGATGCGCCCGAACTGCTCCGCAGCCGTCTTGTTGCCGGCGCAGTAGTGCTCCTGATGGATGTAGAAATACTGCGTCGCCGACTCTGCCACGCTGCGCCCCAGAATCGCCAAGTTGCGCTTGCGGTTGCTCTGCTTGATTGCGACCGGCTGGTGATGCCACACCGGCGCTGTCCACTCGTTGTGCAGGTCGTTTGGCAGCAGGAGCAGATTCTCGTGCACGTCGTGATGCCAGACGCGTCCAGCCTCAAACGCCGTGCGCCGAATGATTCGCTCGCGTTGGAGCTTCTTGCCGGTGCCGCGCACGTCGTATGGGCAACGCACCATGAGCACGTCTTCCGTGAGTTCCTTGAGCTTCTGGCGGAGACCTGCGGCGTCCTTCAGAACGTCGTCGCAATCGGCCCAGACGAGCCAGTCGCCGGTCGCCTGCGCGAATGCTTGATTGCGCGCCTTGGCGAACGAATCGACGTGCTTCCACGCTCGCGCAGTGACGCCGTTACGGTAGTCCGAGAAGACCAGCGGAACCGCGTTGCGCTCGCACCAGTCGCGCGCGAGCTGTTCGGTATCGTCGGGTTCCTGCGAGCCGATGGCGCGCACCAGTGAGAGTTCGTCGATAACGCCGACGAACGAATCGAGCATGGTCTTGATGTGCGCGGTCTCGTTACCGGCAATCACGCAGAGGGAGAGTCTCATGTTGTGTTTCTCTCGGTGTGACGAATCGCGCGAGAGCGTCAAAACAAAAAGCCCCACGCGGTGAGGCGTGGGGCTCGTTCTGAAACCTAGTTTCGATTAGCTGAATTGGGTCGTTATAAGCTGCCCCGCGTTCGCGTTGACCACTTTCTCGGCGGTGTATTGCGAAGCGCGCACGATGTTCGACTTGATCGCCTCTTCGCGATAGGTCGAGACGCCAATCGCTGGGCCATACTCGGACCAGTTGAGCGTGAAGCCCGCGCCGCCACCGAAGAAGCCGGCGGAAGCATCGGTGACCGAGCCGACCCAGATCAGAGTGTTGGACCAGACGTTACCGGCAGCGAACGCCACGCCTTCGGGAGCGGTGTCGTAGCTGGCGCGGCCGATCAGGACCTCAGAGACGCCGAAGACTTCAGCGGCGGCCTGCGTGGAGGCGTTCAGGATCGTGTCGGACGAGATGCCAGCGCCGCGGAGGCGGTTCTGGAATTTCGTCGAGGCGCGGATGCGGGTCCAGACGGCGTAAGGAATCACGACCCTGAGGTTGCTCGTGCTCTCACCCTTTGCGAGCAAGCGGTCGATCGCCTCCTGGACGTCGGCTCCGGCATCGAACGTCGCCAAATTGGCGACCGTGTAAGCGGTGCCAGAGTTGGTCGCCGTGAACGTGGTATTGTCGAAGATTTTCGCAGCGACGCGAAGCTCGTGCGCGAGGAGCAATTTCCGTTTCGCGAGTTTCGCGGCGATGACTTCCGCGTCGAAGAAGCGGGCGACGTCGAGCGTGACGGTATCGTCAACGGCCTCTTCGTAACCGTATTCCAGAGCGGTGTAGGTGTCTTGGTTAAACGCACGCGTGCCGCGGGCGAACGAGCCGTAGGGAGCGCGGTTCTTCACGTCGCTCTTGAGGAGCTGGCCCTCCTTGAGGACGAAGGAAGGATACTGACCGGCGCGCACGGGCACGTCGAGGATGGGCATGACGGCGGTGCCGATGAGCCCGGCCTCGTAGTCCTTGGCCTGCTCGACTACACCGGCGATGTCGCCGCGGAAGATGGCTGCAGAATTAGTATACATGGTAAGATTTTTTTAGGGTTTAGAAGTTCTTCGGGAGAATCTCGATGATCGCCGAAGCGTCGGACGCGGTCGTCAGCGACTTGCCCACGGTGATCGTGCCGGTGATGGCTACGGTGCCGTTGGCGGTGGTGAAGAGCGTGTCGCCCACGGTGACCGGACCAGCGAGCAGAGTCGCCTTGATGGTCGTGCCACCGAGGAACTGAACGCTGATTTGATCGCCCGAGGCAGCGTCGATCAGAGCGACGCCATCAGGCAGAGAAGCGGTGGCGGCAAGACCGACCCCGCGGTTGGAGGAAATGGACACGAGGCGGAACGCGGTGATAGCCGAGTTCGCGACGAAGGTGCCCGCATTTTGGAATGAAGTAGCCATGGTAGTAGTTTAGAGTTTGACGATTTCGCCGCCCTGCACGCGCGCACGATAGGCGGCGTAAAGGTCGGCATGGTTTTTGATCGCGAACGAGATGGCCGCGGATTTGTCGCCCTTCAGCTCGGTAGCTTTGGCGGCGACGACTTCCTCGAACTTCTGCGCTTGCGCGACTGGTTTAGGAGCTTCGGCCGAGGCGATCGGAGCGGCTGGCGCACCGAAAGACTTGGCAAATTCTTTGACCGCAGCGAGAGCGGCGGTGTTGGCCGCGAGCTGCACGACGTCAGTCTGTGCGCTCATGGCGGCGGGTTTCTCGACCGGAGGAGGAAGCGCGGCTTCGAGCTTCGCTAGCTTGTCGTTCATGCTCATCATAGCGGATTGGATCATCCCCTCGATGGCTTTCTTCATTTCGTCGTTCATAGGTAATTCGATTTCGATTTTTGCTTCTGGCTGCTCAACTTCGCCGCTCTGAAGTTGTTTCAGTTTACGAGAGAAAAATCCGTTCGGGTTCGCGGCAGGTTCGCTGACGAGATCGACCGAGTAGATTTCCGAGCACCTTTGCAAAGTCGTGAGCTTGTCCGCGCTCTTTTCCGATGGACCCGAGAACGCAATCGAGAGCCCGAACGTGTCGGGAATCCGCTCGGCAATCTCCAGGATGTAGCCGCGATGAGGCGACGTTTCGAGCAAGTGCAAATCGCCCAGGAGCTTCTCGCCCTCTATGCGTAGCGTGTCGATATAACCGACGATGTCGCCCGCGCCGCCCGAGTGGTCGAGCTTTACCTTGAGCCCGCCCGAGTATTGCTCCGCGGCCTTCTTAACCTGCTCCAGCGTCTTGTCGTCGATCATCACGCCGTGCCCCAGCGCCGGCCCTTTAGTGATCAGCGAGACGCCGCGGATGATGCCGGTCTCTGCGTCGATGACGCCGGCGGAAGCTGCGAATGTGATGACGTGTTCCATCGCCAAGGCGATGGCCGTCAAAATCAATCCTGCTGCTTCGCCTCGCGCCGCCAGCGCCAGAGCAGAAAAGCAATGCCGAGGAGCGTGCCGACAAGCGCTGCGACCTCGTTGACCTGCGATAGCGAGACCATCGCCGCGGCAGGCGTTGCGGCGGTAAGGATGGCTCGTGTGTTGTCAGCGTTCATTTTGATTTCCGCGCCATGCGGTCTCCGAACCACCAGCCGACGCAGTTAAACGCCGCGAAGTTAATTTGCTCCACCATCGGCGCGCGCTCCGGTCCGACTGAGTGGAAGTAAACGACGGTCGCAACGCCGACGAGCGTGAGCGTTATGAACGGCCGGAACATGGTGATCACGTTCGCGCACCACGGCGACACGTTGCTCGGCACGGTCGCAGCCTGCTGGCTTGCCGTGAACGCCGCCCACGCTGCGGCGTCCGCTGCAATGCCCGCCATCGTCTTCGCTTCCTCGAGCTTTCGCGCGTGGTCCTTGCCGGCCTTGTATTCTTCGAAGAATCCGTTGCCGATGCGCAGAATAACTCCGAGCGCGCCACCGCCCAGAGCGTTGCCGATTAGGTCGAGGACGTTCATTTTTTGTTAAACAAGTCGAACAGACTTTTCATCTTTTCCTCGAGCACGGCCACGCGCAGATCGAGCTTTGAGAGCACGATGATGAGCGTGATCATGCCGAGAAAAATGGGCCAGCCCTTCACAAGTATTTCAAGCGCGTCCATGCACTAGGGCTGGCTGTAACTCTGGCGCTCACGCCGGCTTGTCAGCAGCGGCAGCGGCCTTGAGTTGTTCAATCTCCGCCAGAGCGGCGGCGAGTGAGTCCACGAGCAGAGTCAAACTCTGCTGCTGGAGTTGCGATACGATGGCGTTTTTGTGTTCGTCTTTGGTCATGGGAAATTAGGCAGGAAGCTCAAAGCCAGCATTGACGGCAAGGACAGCCGCGAAAGCGTCGTCGTTCGTCCACGCCGCGCATTGTTCAGCCGTAGCCGCAACAAGCCCGATGGCCATGATCTCCGCTCCGTCAGCATCGAGAAGATGGCAGTCGGCAACGGCAGTTGGGGCGGAGTAGTTCACATAGCGCACGGAAAAAACGGTCCCAATTTTGGGAGCGTTGGGAGAGCCCATAGTGTATGGAGCGATTGGGATGTTTGTCATAGTGGAAAATGTTATGCAATAGTCGCCAGGTAAGAGCCCGTCACCATCCAGCCGCGAGTCGTGACATAAACGAGCGACACCGTGTCGCCCGCGTTGTTGAACGTGACGGTGCTGAATCCGGTCTTGGTCGTAGGCGTGAGCACACCCGTGCCGAGCGTGCCCTTCACGTCGTGGACGATGGTCAGCCGCTGCCCATCCACGCCATTTGCCAGTGTCAGGGCGTTGGCGGCTCCGGTGGACGTGAACTTGACCAAGCTCGTCGTGATCGGGATTGCGCCCGCGCCGCTCAGGGTGGTGGAGGCAGTGATGAGTGGGCCGGTGGTCGTCACCGATCCATTGATCGTCATTGCGCCTGTCGTCTTGGCTACGGTGATGCGATCAGTCGTGGCTGTGTTGTCTCGCACCACAAATTCACCCGCATTGGTGGCATTCGTGGAAATGCTCCATTGTTGCTGAGAGCCACCACCAAGCCCACTCGTCAGGTAAACGATGGGCGAGGCATTTGCATTAACTCCTGATACCGTAATCGCAGGAGCCGCAGTAGCTCCCGCCACGCTCAGGTTGCCGCCCGTCGTCACCGCGCCCGCGAAGGTGGCTCCGCCCAAAAATGTGCTAGTTCCATTGCTCAGGAGTTGCACGCCAACCGTAGTTCCATCCGCCCGAAGGATATCAAGATACCTGTCCACGGCGCTTGCTCCATAAATAGCAACTCGACCGTTGGTCGGATCAAGATCGACGCGACCAGCTACCGACCCAAGGCGCGCATTACCTGCAGAACCCGCAAGAATGGAAGATGACAAGGTAGTCACCGTAGACCCAAACATACTCGCCGCCCCCGCGTAGATACCGCCTGCGACTTGGAGGGCTCCGGTGCCGACTCCGGTGGATGCTTCTGTTGAGCCTGCGTTAATCTTCCCCCCGCCAATCGCCACGTTCGTCGCCGCCGTGCCGTTGCCGATGGTGAGTGCGCCGACGGTGCTGGAGGAGGCGGAGGTGGTTAGTGGAATGTTTACTGCACTCCCAGAAACCGTCAGCTGGTCCGCACCTGCGGCGTTTACGCGAAAACCCAGTGAAGACCCGCCAAAGCTGGTAGTGAGTCGGGTTGTTGCCGATGTGTTGGAAATGGTTAGTCCGTAACTTCCAGCCCCACCCGTCATAGCGAACGTGCCAGAACTGAATGATGCGTCACCAGC
>Ga0208916_10001021_pt1 | contig 12247 bp, 10 predicted proteins | sample DEB19_08_DNA_5_FD_184523 | JGI IMG/M metagenome (GOLD analysis project Ga0208916, IMG submission 184523) | Aqueous microbial communities from the Delaware River and Bay under freshwater to marine salinity gradient to study organic matter... | ecosystem: Environmental > Aquatic > Marine >... | reverse complement strand
CTCGCCCGAGGCATATGCCCGCATATTCGAGGGCATTCCCGAGGGCGCACAGATCCTCGAAGAACTGGTCGCGCGATTCGGCCGAAATCCCTACGTGAAGGGCGGGCTGGAGGCGCAGCGGCAGACCGATTTCAACGCTGGGCAGATGAGCGTGGTGACGCACATTCTGTCCCGCATCAACGCAGCCAATGGAGCGCCGACAGATGACGACCAGGAGTAACCGACATGTTTGGATGGATCAAGCGACTGATGGGACGGAAGGCGGGGCCGGTGGTGGAGGCGTCGGAAGTGGCGCAACAGATCCGGCAGGCGCAGCCGGGGCAAGCGGTGCCGGCGCCGCCTCATCTGCTCTCGCATCCGGCGCTGGTGCCGCCCCCGCAACCGGAACCGCTGGCGCCTTCGACTGGATACCCGAAAAGCACCGCGTCACGAAAGAAGACGGGACGTTCGACCTCGAAGCGTCGGCGCGCAAGGTAGCCGAGGCACACGGCCATCTGGAGAAGCGGTTCGGCTCGGGCGATCTGCCGCCGAAGTCCGCCGACGAGTACGCGCCGAAGGTGGGCGTCGAGGGCTTCAACTTCGACGAGTTCAAGGCCGATCCTGCGATGCAGACATTCCTCAAGGGGGCGCACGCCAAGGGGATGACGAACGACCAGTTGAGTTTCGCCATCGAGCAGTTCCTCGAAGTCGCGCCGTCGCTGGTCGAGGGATCGGGCAAACTCGACGCCGAGCAGTGCAAGGCTGCGCTGTCTGAGGTGTGGGCGAAGCCGGAGGAGGCCAAGGCGAACTTCGCACTTGCCTACCGCGCCACCGAGGCATTCGCATCGAAGATCGGCGTCACGTTCGACGAGATCGAGGCGGCGGGTCTGGGCGACAACCCGCTGTTCATCCGCATCATGGCCGCCATCGGCCCGGAGCTGGGCGAGGACACCAGCCCGCACACCGAGGGCGCAGGCGGCGGCATGAGCGTCGAGGAGTTCGAGGTGCAGGCCGCGACACTGCGCCAGCAGTTGCAAGAACTCCCGCTCACCGACAAGCGTAGGCCGGCTGTGAAGGCGCAGTACGATGCGCTTTACGCCAAGCGTTTCGGCACATCGAAGCAGAAGCTCGGCGGCAGCGCATCAATCACCGCCTGACCCCTGCATCTTGCCGGGATTCCGGCCACTTCATCGCGCGACCATTGCGGCCAATACATCGGCCCGCAGTGGCGTGCGGATACCCGACCCGATAGGCCCGCAGCCCGTGTAACTCAGCCGACACGAGGCGCGCAGCAGTAGCAGGCCCGCACATCCGAGCGGACACCCTGATCCGGCGACTTCCTCAATGGAGACGCAGATCATGAGCCAGTACATCACCGAAGCATTTGTCCAGCAGTTCGCGGACAACTTCATGCACCTGTCGCAGCAGATGTCCAGCCGCTTTGAGCGCGCTGTGACCGTCGAGAGCGGCATCAAGGGCGCGAGCAAGAGCATCAACCGTCTGGGCGCACGCACCGCGCAGCGCCGCACCGCACGCCACGGCGACACCCCGATCAACGACCAGCCGCACTCCACGCGCTTCATCGACCTGTTCGACTGGGAAGATGGCGACATGCTGGACGATCAGGACAAGATCCGCATGATGGCGGACCCGACCAGCGAATACACGAAGGCGATGGTGCAGGCACTGTCCCGCGCGAAGGATGAGGTCATCATCACCGCGCTGGCCGGCAACGCCCGTTCGAGCACTGGCAACGTGGCGCTTCCCGCTGCGCAGAAGATCGCGGTCGGCGGCACGGGTCTGACCAAGGCCAAGATGATCCAGACCCGCAAGATCTTCCGCGCAAACGAGGCGGACGAGGAGAACGGTCAGGAGCTGTTCATGGGCTACAGCTCGACGGCGCTCTCCGACCTGCTCTCGGACACCACGCTAACGAACTCCGAAGTCAATACGGTCCTGTCGCTTCAGTCCGGACAGCTTCGCGAAGGCAAGCTCATGGGCTTCACGATGATTCCCTCGGAGCGGTTCGCGAAGATCTCGACCACGCGCTACCTGTATGCCTGGGCGAAGACCGGCGTGGCTCTGGGCATCGGCGAGGACATCAAGGTGCGCATCGGTGAAGATCCGGGCAAGGGCTACAACATGCGGCCCTACGCCAAGATGAGCCTGGGCGCTGTCCGCGTCGAGGAAGAAAAGGTCGTCGAGATCGCCTGCGTCGAGTCCTGATCGCCATAACCCGAAGGAGTATCAATCATGGCAGTCGTTGAACTGAAGTCCACCGCGATCACGAACGCGGACACCGCTTCGCAGAAGCTCAATTCCACCCGCCTGCAAGAGGGGCGCATGAAGGAGTCCGTCGGCACGGTTGCAGCGGCCAACGGCGACAGCATCGCCTCGATCTACCGGTTCGCGCGTATCCCTTCGGGCGCTCGCGTCTCGGAAGTCATCCTGCTGTGCGATGCCGTCACCAGCGGCGCGGGCGATGTGGGCCTGTACGACGTACCGACCGTCAATGCTGGCGCGGTGGTTGATGCCGACCTGTTCGGCTCGGCCGTGTCGATTGCCACGGCGATCACCACGGGCACGAACATCGTGCATGAGTCCGGCGTGTATGGCATCGAGGACGTGGAGAAGCCGCTGTGGGAAGCCCTCGGCCTGACCGCTGACCCGCGCAAGCTGTACGACATCGCGATGACGCTGACCGCCGCTACCACGGCAGCCGGTGACATCTCGCTGAAGGTGCGCTACGTCGACGGCAACTAGGCCGGCTGAGTAGGGCAGGGCAACAACGGGTCGGGCGGGCGGTTGCTCGTCCGACCTTTTGCACGAATGGGGAGACGGAAATTACATCATCGGTGACCATCTGCTCGAATGCGTTGCTCTCGCTCGGCGACGAGCCCATCGCATCGTTCGACGACGCGACGCCACGCGCACGGCTGGCTGCCAGCCTGTACCCGTCCTGCCGCGACTACCTGCTGCGCTCGCATCCGTGGAACTTCGCCACGAAGCGGGTGATCCTCGCGGCCGACACCTCGCCGCCCGCCTTCGGCTACGCCAACCGCTTCCGCCAGCCTGACGACTGGCTGCGCACCATGCAGGTCGGCCAGTACGCCGAGGACCGGATCGACTACCTGCACGAGTCCGGCTACTTCCTGACGGATGAGTCGGTGTTCTACCTGCGCTATGTCTGGAGAAACGACCAGGAAGCGACCTGGGACGCGCTCGCGATCCGCGCGATGGAAGCGGTCATGCGCCAGGTCTTCACGTACCCGGTCACTGCATCGACGAGCCTGGAACAACTGACGACGCAGGTACTCGAACCGTTCCTCAAGCTCGCGCGCACGGTCGATGGACAGGACAACCCGCCGGACACCTTCGGCGACTTCCCGCTGCTGGCTAGCCGGTACGGGGGCTGATCAGTGCCGAAGATCAACTACGCACAGACCAACTTCACGGCGGGCGAACTGTCGCCGCGCATCTATGGCCGGTTCGACATCAGCCGGTATGCCAATGGCGCCAAGACCATCCGCAACGGCACGCCGACGATACAGGGCGGCGTCAAGCGCCGGGCCGGCACGCGCTGGTATGCGGAAGTGAAGGACAGCACCAAGGAAGTGCGCCTTGTGCCGTTCGTGTTCAACCGCGATCAGGCTTACATCCTCGAATTCGGCGACCTGTACGCGCGCTTCTTCGACGAGAGCGGGCAGATCCTGCACTCAGGCTCGCCCTACGAGATCGCGACGCCCTACAGCACCGCCACGGTGGCCGAGATCGGCTATTCGCAGGGCGCGGACACCATGTTCATCGCGCACACCAGCACGGCCACCAGGCGGCTGCAGCGCTTCGCCGTGGATAACTGGACGCTGACGACAGCGCCGTTTGAAACCGAGCCGTTCGACGAACTTGGCGAGCGCCCGGCAACCGGCCTCACGCTCTCGTCCGCTGCGGTCGGCACCGGCATATCTGCCACGGCAGCGGCAGCGGCTTTCCTCGCCTCCGACGTTGGCCGCGACATCACCTATGGCAGCGGCCGGGCAACGATCACGGCCTACACCTCGACCACGGTCGTCACGGTCAGCGTCACTCAGGAATTCGGCAGCACCTCGTCAGCATCCGGTGAGTGGGTTATCGAGAGCAGCCCACAGACGACCTGCACGCCCAGCGCAAAAGACCCGGTTGGGCAGACGGTCACGCTCACGCTGTCGGCGGCCGGCTGGCGCTCGACGGACGTCGGCAAGTATGTGAAGGTGAATCGCGGTCTCGCCAAGATCACGGCCCACACCTCGGCGACGGTGGTCAGCGCACAAATCCGTGCTGTGATGGATGCGACCATCGGAGCGCCGGCTGGATCGTGGTCGCTGGAATCATCGGTGTGGAACGCGACGAACGGCTACCCTGGCGCCTGCACGTTGTACCAGCAGCGACTGTACCTGGCCGGATCGACTGCCTATCCACAGACCGTGTGGGGCTCGCGCATCGGTGAGTACCTGAACTTCGAGTTGGGGACTCTGGACGACGATGCGATGCAGATGTCGCTCTCGTCCGACCAGATCAACCCCATCGCGCACATCGCGCAGATCAACGCGCTGGTCGGCCTGACCTACGGCGGCGAATTCACGATGTCCGGCGGCGTGGAGAAGCCCATCGCTCCCACGAACATCAGCATCAAGTCGCCGTCTGTCTATGGTTGCAATCGTGTGCGGCCGATCCGCGCTGGCAATGAACTGCTGTTCTGGCAGCGGGCGAGCCGCAAGCTGCGCGCGCTCGGATACCGATTCAACGAGGACACCTATTCAGCGCCGGATATTGCCGTGCTCGCCGACCATCTGACCGAGGGCGGCATTGTCGACATGGCGTACCAGCACGAACCGGAGTCGATCATCTGGTTGGTGCGTGCTGATGGCGTGCTGATCTCGGTCACATTCGAGCGCGAACAGGACGTGATCGCCTGGGCCCAGCACACCACGGACGGCTTCTTCGAGCGGGTCGCTTCCATCCCGGCGGAAGACGGATCGGACCATGCGTGGGTCGTCGTGCGGCGCACGATCAACGGCGCCACGAAGCGCTACATCGAGCGCATGGATGCCGATCTGAACACGGACAGCACGATCACCGGGGCGAACCCGGCCGGCGCAACGGTCTGGACTGGCCTCGATCACCTCGAAGGCAAGACGGTCGACGTCGTGGCCGATGGCGTGGCCCTGAATACCCAGGTCGTGACCGGTGGGCAGATCACCATCGAGCGCGCGGCCTACGCGGTCGAGATCGGGCTGCACTACAAGACGACGGTCGTGACGCTCACGCCGGAGATCGCGGGCGCGGAAGGCACGATTCAGGCGGCCGCACTGCGCTCGTCCCGCGTGATCCTGCGGTTCCTCGATACCGTGGGCTGCAAGCTCAACGGCGACCCGATCCCGTTCCGCCAGTTCGGCGCCGGGGTGCTCGACAGCGCGGTCACCCCGTTCACCGGCGACATGGACGTGACCAGTCTGGGGTTCGCGAAGGGGTTGGCCGAACTGACCATCGAGCAGGATCAGCCATATCCGTGGCACCTGCTGGCCGTCATCCGCACGCTGACGGCAAACCAAGGGTGACCGCCATGACGATCAGACCGGCAATGCTTGACGACCTCCCCGCGCTGATGGATCTGGCGCACCTGATGCACGCGGAAAGCCGGTTTGCCGAGTTCCCGCTGTCCGAACACAGGACGGCCCAGACGTTTGCGCGACTGATGGCGGCTGACGATGGCGCCGTGCTGGTGCTCGAAGGCGACGACGGGCAGATCGTGGGCGGCGTGATGGGTGCTGTGACCGATCACTGGTCGCTCGGTATCCGCGTGGCCGGCGAGCTGGCGGTGTTTCTGACGCCGGAGGCGAGGCGCGGGACGGCTGCCGTGCGCATCGTCCGGGCGTTCGAGGCGTGGGCTACGGAGCGCGGCGCGTCGAGCATCGACATGGGCATCACGACCGGCGTGCATACCGAGCGCACCGGGCAACTGTACGAGCGGATGGGCTTTGCATTCAAGGGCATGACCTACACGAAGGGGATCAGCGGTGTGTGACCCGGTAACGATGATGATGATAGTGGGCACGACCATGACGGTCGGCAGCACGCTGGCGCAGGGCAGTGCCGCGAACAAGCAGGCCAAGTTCGCCGCCAAGCAGGCGCAGGCGCAGGCCGATGCCGAACAGGTCGCGGCATCGCAGCGCGCGGAGAAGATTCGCCGGCTCGGACGCCAGCAGCAGGGCGAGGCGCGCGCGGCGCTGGCCGGATCTGGCGTGGATGTGGGCCAAGGTTCCGCGCTGGTGATCGACAAGCAGATCGGGCTGGATTCGCAGTCGGACGCGATGACCGAACTGCTGACCGGCACGCAGCGCGCGACATCGCTGAACGACCAAGCCGGCGCATTCAAGATCGCCGGCAAGAACGCCAAGCGCAGCGCGCAGATGTCTGCGCTCGGATCGGCCATCAGCGGTGGCGCGAAGGCGTCGTCCGGATGGCAAGGCACGCCGACGTGGGATCCGACCAAGCCCATCGGCAACGCGGAGTGGTGATCCATGCAAATACCTGTCGGTAATTTCGGGTTCAAGGTTGCAGAGCCGGCGCAGCGGGTGAATGCGCCGGCGGCGGCATTTGGCGATGCGCAGGGCACGGCCGATCTCGGGGCGAACCTGAGCAACGTCGCCGATGCCATGCAGGCCAAGCAGGTGAAGGCGGCGCAGGAGGCTGAACGCCAGATGCGCGAGCGTCTGCAGGCTGACGCTGCGCTTGAACGGGCCAAGGCAGCAAACGCTGTGCTGGATCGTGAGATCGCGGTCGATTCGATCAGCAAGGACATCAGCGCGCGCGTGGAGTCGGGTGACCTGCATTACGACCAGGCACCGGTCGAGTACAAGAAGGCGATCACGGCGCTGGGCACGCCCAAGCTCACGACTTCCGACCCGGTGACCGTGGAGAACTTCGACCGTGGCATCAAGCGCGCCGACTTCAAGGGCGAGTCCGGGATTGCCACGGTGGTCACCAAGGCGCGGGGCGCGGACATGCGCACGCAGACTGATGGCGTGCTCGACCGGCTGGGCAAGCTCGCCGGCATGCCGGGCGCGGATGTGGCCGCCATCACTAAGCAGGCGGACGGACTGGACGAACTCGGGCGTCAAGCCTACGGCGGTGCGTGGGGGAAGAAGAAGCAGGACTTCATCGACGCCAGTTGGGACGCTCAGTTGAACCAGCAGGCCATGTCCGTGCGCAACGACGTGAAGGGGATCGACGCGCTGGCGCAGAAGGTGACGTCAGGCGAGTACGCAGACAAGCTCGACTCGAACCGGCGAAACTCTCTGGTCGCCAAGCTCGACGGCTACAAGACATCACTCATTCAGCGCAACGAGGCTGCGGCGGCGCGAGCCGAGCGCGAGCGGGAACGGCTGCTCAAGCATGCGGAAGCCGAGTTCAACACGTTCCAGGCGCTGGCCGACAAGGGTACGATCCTCAGTCCTGAATACGTCGACCGAGCGGTCGCGGCCACGGCCGGCACACCGTACCAAGGCGGCATCAAGGCGCTGGCGCAGCAGGCACGCGAGACGGGCGGGCTTGCCTCGCAGCCGCTGCGCGCTCAACAGTCGCTGCTTGACCAGATCGACCGGCAGATATCGGCTACCGGTCGCACGCCTGAACTGGACAAGCGCCGGGAACAGATATCGAAGGTGCTCACCGCCAGCGAATCTGACCTGAAGGCCAATGGCCTGCGCGCGGGTCTGGAGCGCGGTGTCATCGCGGCAATCGCGCCGCTCGACACCTCGACGCCGGAAGGCTTCGCCGGATCGGTCGCCGAGCGCATCAAGCAGGCCGGCACGGTGGCGGCATGGGCCGGGAAGACGGTTTCGCCGCTTGACGCCGACGAGGCCGAGACGGTGCGCAAGATGCTGTCCGCGCTGCCGCCGAAACAGAGGTCCGAGGCGGTCGCGACGATCTCCGGTGCGGTCGGGCCGAAGCTTGCCGGCGCCATTGCCGAGCAACTGGACAAGCAGGATCGTCCGCTTGCGCTCGCGTTTGCCACGGCCGGCGACCGGACCACGGCGAACCGCTACACGTCCGAACTGATCCTGAAGGGTGCGGGCGCCATCAAGGACGGCACGGTGATGAAGGACAGCGCGAAGGTTACCGGCTGGCGGGCCACGATTGCGACCGAGGTCGAGGGCGCCATCGAGAACGAGCAGGCGGCGACGGCCGTCAAGGATGCGGCGTACTACATCGCGGCCGGCATCGCGCACGAGAACGGCGGCAGCCTGTCGTCGTCCGACCTGAAGAACGCGGTACGCCTGGCGGTCGGTGGCGATGTGGTCGAGCACAACGGAAAGAAGATCCCGATCCCGGCCGGCATGGATCAGGGCGACTTCGAGAAGCGCATCAAGAGCGTGTCGGCGGCGGATATCGCCAAGCAGTCGCAGGACGGGAAGGTGCGCGTCGGTGGCGTCGAGATGTCGGCGCAGGACTTCGCGGCGAGCGTGCCCGGCCAGCAGTTGATGTACGCCGGCCCCGGCCGGTATTTCGTCATCGTGAAGGGCCGTCCTGTCGTCAATTCGCAGGGCAAGCCGATCACGGTGGGGGTCAAGTAATGGGCTTGCTCGATGCGTACCAGGACAGCACCGACAAGGTGGCCGAGGTCATGGCTTCCCGGCCGGTGGAGCCCGAGCCGGCCAAGCCGAAACACTCCGCATGGTCGGTGATCCCGCGTGCCCTGGGTGCGGCCGGCGCCGAGGTGGTGGGCAATGTATCGGACGTGCTCGACGCCTTCGGGCAGACGGCAGCCGCAGCCGGGGGAATGGGGCCTGGCATCCGACCTGACAGCCAGAAGCGGACGGAGCAGTCCGCCGAGGCGTTCCAGAAGCTCAAGGTCGAGGGTCTGGACTTCCGCGGGGAGGATTCCCAGCAGGTCTACAATTTCGCGCGCGATCTCCGCCCCGACCCGATCACGGCCGGCAACGCCGAGAACATCGTGTTCGGGCTGACGAAGGGGCTGGCGAAGGCTGTCGGATCAGCGGCAACGCTCGGTCCGGTGGGTGGCGCGTTTGCCTTCGGTGGCTCGGAGGGCATGACCGCTGCCGAGGATCTGGCGGTGCAGGGCGTGGATAAGGCGACGCGCACGAAGGTCGGGGCCGTGACGGCAGCCATGAACACGGCGGGCGTGCTGCTTCCGGTGACGGGTAGCACGCTGGCGACGACGGCCACGCTGGTCGTGGTCGGCGGGCCGGGTTCGTTCATCGCGCAGCAGGCTGCCATCAATCACATCCTGAGCAGCGCCGATTACGGCGAGATCGCCAAGCAGTACGACCCGCTCGACCCGATGGGGTTGATCGTCTCGACGCTGGTACCGGCCGGGTTCGCGGCGTATGCGAAGCGCGGCGGGTTCGGTGCGACTGTCCAGGCGCGCGGGGCGACGCCGGACGACGTCGACGCGGCCATGACGCACAACCTGACGACGATGCAGGGCTACCGGGCAGAACTGGATCAGGTGTCCGGGCAGCGGCCGGCTCCGGCTGATTCCGTGCCCGCCGATACCGCACAGGCGGTTGATACGCCGCCGGCAACGGTTGTTCCCGACAGCATCGACGCGCCGGCCATGCCGAAAGAGGCTGCCAACGATGCCGCCGAGGTCGATGCCTTCCGCGCCCGGGTGGAGGAACTGACCGCCACGCAGCCGGACATGGTGGCGCGACTGGATGAGGCCGGGCAGCCGGTGCGGCTGGCGGATGAACTGGCCGCGATTCGCAAGGCGGCGCAGGAAGGCACCGATACCGACTTCGGGGCGCTCGATGCGCCGCTGCTGAAGGTGGCGGCCGAGTGCGCGCTGTCTATAGGAACAGCAGCGCTATGAGGAAGCCGGCCAGCGCCATGCCACCGACCACGTAGAGCCATTGCTTTGTGTAGGCCCATGCGTGTTTCCAGCTCCCGCCGAACACGCACAGGCCGGTGATGGGCACGATGGACGCCATGATTGATATCGCGACCACGAATCGCAGCGGTTCGGGGAACCACATCAGGAAGTCATAGACCATGCACGCAGACTGCATCAAGAAGGTGATGGCCGCCGCGGGCGGTCGGAAGATCAGCGACGCCAAGTTGCAGGCCATCGACGACGCGATCAGCGGAAAGATGCGCGAACTGGCCCGGCGCGATCCAGATGGATGGCGGGCGAAAACGAAGGATCAGCGTATCACCGAGGCGGCGCAGGCTGCAATGATGGATATCGAGGCAACGGCCGCGCGCAAGGAAATGCTCGCCGGAATGCAGGTGATCAAGGTCGCGGAAACGGCGTCCCGGCTGGATGACCTGCAGAAGGCGTCAGCGCAGAACGTCACCCGCTCGCAGGCGTTGGCTCGCGATATAGAGAACTCTGACAACTACATCCACGCGGTGCACGATGATGCCGTGTCCGGGCTGGGAGATATGCTGGACGCGGCAGCGAACAAGGATGGCACCGGGCTGCTGCGCAATCTCGGAATGCGGATATTCAACCTCGACAATCCGGCAATGACCGCCGACGTAGTGCGCGAGGTGTTCAAGGGTGCGGACGGTTCAACCGGCAACAAGACCGCGCGGGCCGGCGCTCGGGCATGGCTCGACACCATCGAGAAGATGCGCGTGCGGTTCAATGCGGCCGGCGGCGACGTGGGCAAGCTCGACTACGGGTACATCGGCCAGGCGCACGACGCCATGCGCATCGCCTCTGTCACGCCTGACGACTTCGCGGCCAAGGTGCTGCCGCTGCTGGACCGCTCGCGCTACGTCAATGAAGACGGCTCGATCATGACCGACGCGCAGGTGCTGCCCATCCTGAAGGCATCACACGAGACGCTGGCAACCGGCGGTCAGAACAAGACCGAGCCGGGGCAGTTCAAGGGAGCCGGCGCACGCGCCAACCGAGGCAGCGAATCGCGCGTGTTGCACTTCAAGGACGGCGACGCGTGGATGGCCTACATGGCCGACTTCGGCGAGGGTTCGCTGTACGACTCCATGCTCGGGCACGTTGGCGCGATGGCGCGGAACATCGGCCTGGTCGAGCGCTACGGCCCGAACCCGGAGCAGACGTTCCGCGTGCAGGCCGACATTGCCGAGCGGGCAGACGGGCGCGGGACGGTGGCGAATCGCTCCTGGGGCAACACGCCACAGGCCCGGTGGGATCTGATCAGCGGCAAGACCAGCAGCCCGGAGAACCTGTTCGCCGCGCATGCCGGGCAGAACGTGCGCAACGTGCAGACCGCGGCGAAGCTGGGCGGCGCGGTGATCACCTCGCTGACTGACGTCGCCACGGTCGCGGCCACGCTGCACTACGACCGACTGCCGTACTTCGACATGCTCAAGAACCTGGGCCGGCAGATGGATGGCGAGCATCGCGAGTTCCTGCGCGCTCACGGGGTCATTGCCGAGAGCCTGACCAGCACGATGAACCGCTGGACGGGCGACCACATGACGAATAGCCTTGCGGGACGGGTCGCGGCGAGTGTAATGAAGCTATCTTTCATGAACGCATGGACTGACGGCCTGCGCTCGGCATTCTCGGCGACGATGATGCAGGGCTTCGCGAAGAAAGCCGGTACGGCATGGGCCGGACTGGACGACTGGGACCGCTGGCTGATGACCCGGAAGGGCATCACGGAACAGGACTGGAACATCATCAGCAAGGCCACGCCGACAGAGAGCGGCAGGGCCAAATACCTGACGCGCGACAGCATCCTTGCGACCGGCGACGAAGGTGCGCAACAGGCCGCGACGAAGTGGATGGCGTTCATCTCGGACGAATCGCAGTTCGCCGTGCTGAACCCGGATCTTGCGACGCGGGCGATCGCCACCGGTGGGGGCATGCCGGCCGGCACTATCCGGGGCGAGGCCATGCGCTCGTTCATGCAGTTCAAGAGCTTTCCGACTGCGATGATCACGCGACATTGGGGCAGGCTGTTCGACACGCCGCAGGGGCTCGGAGGCGCGCCGGCCGGGTTCGGTGCACAGACCGCAGCCGGGTCCGCGATCAACCGGACGGCAGTGCTGGCCGGGCTGAATGTGTCGCTCATGATGCTGGGCGCAATCGTGCTGCAGGAGAAGGCGATCCTCCAGGGCAAAGACCCCTACGACATGACGGAGCCAAAGTTCTGGGCGCGGGCGCTGGGGCAGGGCGGAGGACTGGGATACATGGGCGACCTGCTGACGAAAGACCCGACCGAGCAGCGCGGGAACAACTTCGAGCAGGCCGGCGGCGTGGTGCTTGGCCCCGCCG
>Ga0208916_10001019_pt1 | contig 12267 bp, 12 predicted proteins | sample DEB19_08_DNA_5_FD_184523 | JGI IMG/M metagenome (GOLD analysis project Ga0208916, IMG submission 184523) | Aqueous microbial communities from the Delaware River and Bay under freshwater to marine salinity gradient to study organic matter... | ecosystem: Environmental > Aquatic > Marine >... | reverse complement strand
TGGATGGTTTCATTCTTCAGATCTTGGTCGTATTGAAAACGAGAAATTGATTGTTGAAGGTCGTAGCGATGATGTCATCATCTCCGGAGGAGAAAACATTTCACTCAGCGCAATCGAGTCTTCGCTGCATGCACATTTTCCTCATAAGACTTTTGCAGCCTTCGCTGTGAAAGATTCAAAATGGGGTCAGGCACTTCACCTTGCAATCGCAGGAGATGGTTTTCCGTCAGAAGATGAAGTCGCGCAGTATCTCGGCGAGAAATTCGGTGAATTCAGTAAACCAAAGGGGTATCTACATCTTCCCGAGCTTCCACTCATTGGAATTGGTAAAGTAGATCGCAAGAAGTTAACTGATCTATACATGGAGGCGCCAAATTAATATTTGGATTCAAGGAGCACGTCCACGCACACTTCCAGCAGCTGTGGCTCCTGTCGTTGTCGCAACCGTCCTTGTAGGAAGAGAGTGGAAGCCGCTTCAAGCGCTGCTCGCTCTTATTGTCAGCCTTGCACTTCAAATCGCAGTCAATTACTCAAATGATTACTCAGATGGAATCCGCGGAACTGATGACAATCGCGTTGGTCCAACTCGCTTAACTGCATCAGGACTTGCATCAGCTGCCTCTGTAAAACGTGCTGCGCAACTTTCATTTCTCGTAGCGTGCATTGCTGGTTTAGCTCTCGCATCACTTTCATCGTGGTGGATCATCCTCGTAGGTCTTGCATCTGTACTTGCTGCTTGGGGCTACACAGGTGGACATATGCCTTACGGCTATCGAGGCTTTGGCGAACTCTCTGTATTTGTTTTCTTTGGAGTAGTTGCAACAGTTGGTACTTACTATGTTCAAACTCTGGAATTCACATTGGCAGCTTTCGCTGCATCGATTCCAATGGGATCACTTTCTTGCGCACTGCTTGCAATCAACAACATCCGCGATATTCCGGGCGATCAAGAAGTGGGCAAGAAGACTCTGGCCGTAAAACTTGGAGATAGGAACTCTCGTAAGTTCTTCGTTCTACTTCTTATCTCTGCCTACATCTTCCCTGTTTTCACAGGTCATCCTTTAGCTTTACTGACGCTAACCACAGCGCCACAGGCTTATGCGATTGCAAAAGAAGTCCTCGCCGGAGCGAAGGGCGCCGATCTCATCCCTCTGTTAGGTAGAACCGGCCAATTGCAGCTGCACTTCGGCCTCACCTTCGCTCTCGCGCTTTCATTTTAAGGAAGTAGAATTCGAGCATGATTAAAGTTCAAGGGTTTCTCGTACTTCTCTCACTTGCTTTAACGCTCTACACATTTGTCGATTGCGCAATGCGCGATGAGACACAGATTAAGAAACTACCTAAGTGGGGCTGGCTTCTAGCCATTCTCTTCACTGGAATTTTCGGCCCCATTGCATACTTAACAATTGGAAGAATTCGCGGACCTAAAGGTCCAAAGCCGGGCAAGAAGCGCATTCTGCCGCCTGATGACGACCCTGACTTCTTACGCGGTCTTTAAGGCTCTTCTTCTCTTTCCGATTGTTTCTAGGATGATAATCGCTGCATTGATTGAGAATGCAACCGATGTGCTTACTTTAATCAGTGAATCTTCTGCCATTACGGCATAGATAAACCATAAGATGATGCTGAATGAGCTAACGCTCAACGCACCTACCGACACTGCAGAATCTTTCCCGATTGAAAGATTTTTAAATGACTTCACAACTTGTGGTGATTGAGCAAAGACCAGCGCTACGAGCAAGGTTGAAACTAATGCGCTCGGTAGAACTAGTATCAGAGTTATTAGGAAAGTTGCATAGATTGCTAGCAACGAAAGGGACTTCAGATTGTTGCGCAAGATTGCCATGACGACACTGGCATTGACGATTGCGGCTCCGAGATTTGTGAGCAGAACAGATGGTGACTGTGCATCAAATCCATATGCTGCCCAAGAGATTGCAACACCAAATTGCAAGGTCCATGAAATTAAACTGACGCCGCGGCCATGACCTAACTTACGTACGCGAAGCGCTTGTGGAACTCCAAAGAAAATTCCAAGGCCACCTGCAATAAAGCCGACTAACTCTGCAGAAATCATCCGTTAACGTTCTTCTTAAAGACCGGAGTAAGTGTGCTTGCCGGTGCCCCAGACATTTACATATACGTAGTTAAAGAGGAATGTTGATCCGGCAAAGATGCAGAGCCATGCTGCGCGGCGTCCGCGCCAGCCAACAGTTACGCGCGCATGTAGATATGCCGCATATGCAACCCAGGTAATAAATGCCCACGTCTCTTTTGGATCCCAGCCCCAATAACGACCCCATGCGCTCTCTGCCCAAATGGCGCCAGCGATAACCGAGAAGGTCCATAGCGGAAAGACGAATGCAACGAGGCGATAAGAAAGTTGATCAAGAACTTCAATAGATGGGACTCGGCGAAGCCAAACAGGGCGTGCGCCAAGTCTCTCAGCACGTTCGAGATAGAGATAGGCACCAGCTACAACATTGGCAAGTAAGAAAACTCCGCCAGAGATGATTGCTGCAACAACGTGGATAACCAGCCATGTTGATTTAAGAGCAGGAACAAGTGGTGCGCTATTGCGATAGAGCAAAGTAATGGCAGTTCCAAGAGTGAGAAGAACGCCCAGTGAAACAAAGAGTCCCAGCCAACGAAGATCGTATTTACGGAGAGCGCCTAGGTAGGTTCCTGTAAATGCAAGCGCACCTGTGATGGAAAATTCATACATATTCCCCCAAGGAACATGCTTTGCAGAAATTCCTCGAGCAATTACTCCGGCGAGAAGAAGAACGAATCCAAGGATCATCATCGCAGTGGCGATTCTGGCAGCACGTTCGGTTCGCTTGTAATCCAAAGTCTTAGTCATGAGATTGCCTGATGTTGAATCAGCAACTTCTGGAGCGCGAACTGCAAATGCTGTTTCGAAGGCATGAGCTACGAATGAAATGGCGAAGACTGCCATCGCTGAATACACAAAGTTATTTGAGATATACGCCCACGTGGTCTGCATCGCTAATCTCTCCTTAACGCGTTAACAAAACTTTCAATCTCATCTTCGAGCCCTGGTGCACTGTTCTTTGCCAATCCTGCTACCTCTGCTCCTTGTGGCGTAATGCGAATCCAGATTCGGCGACGACGTCCATAAAGTGAAGAGAGAAGACCTAGGACAGCAACAATACCTCCGATCAGCGCATAACTCTTGCCGGGATCTTTCACCACTTGAAGGTTGATCCAAGGAACAACGGTTTCGAGTGTGATTGAACCCTCTGCGTAGTTAAACGTTTCACCAGGCTTCACAGAACCTAAGCCAATCTGTTGCAAATCGCTTGTATCTATCTTGTAAACAGATTGTGGAATTCCTGAGTCGAGCCCTAAATCGCCTTTCCAAATAGAGAAAAGCAACTTTGGATCAAGCAGTTCTGGAAATATCGAAACTGCTCCTTGGTCTGTAGTGCGGGCATTTGTCGGTACAAAAGAGCCCACAAATCCAATCTGTGGTTCGGCATCAGGAACTTTGATTGCTCCAATAGATCGCAAGTTTCCATCTTGCGGCAAGAATGGAACAGGTCCCTGAAATGCAACAAAACCTTGTGAATCTCTGACGGTCACAACTGGGCTGTACCCATTTGCCTGTAGGTAGACACGAGTATTTGCGAAAGTAAGCGGCTTATTTACCTTAATTATTTTCTTCTCTGTCTTGCCTTGATAAGTAACGGTAAGCCAGGCGGTGTAATCCTCAGGAGCGTTGGTCTTTGGATTGTATCGAGCTACGAACTTATCAACTTTAATCTCAAATGGTTCAAGCGATGAATCTCCAGCAAGCTTTCCGAAAGAGAGAGTGTCATAGGAAGTGGGAACGCTAATAAAGCGTTCGCCGACATTAACGATGGCTTCACCTCTCATGCCAAAGAGTGAACCAAAACTGACGCCAACCAAGATGAGAATTAAGGAGAGATGGAAGAGCAGGTTTCCGGTTTCACGCAAGAAACCCTTTTCTGCAGATATTGAATTCTCTTCGATACGAACTCGAAAACGATTCTTCTTAAACCATTGCTCTGCGGTGTGAAGGGTCTGGTTATCGGCAACTAATTCTTGATAATGCTCAAGACGTGACAAATTCTTGGGAGTTGCTGGCGGTTGTGCGCGCATCGCTCTGTAATGCTCAAAGCTGCGCGGCAATACGCACCCGATAAGTGAGATGAACAGGAGAATGTAGATGGCGCTAAACCAAGGAGATCCATAGACATCAAAGAGGGAGAATCTGTCATACCACTTGGCAAGTTCTGGGTTGGATTGATAGAGATCTCGAACAGCGATTGCGTTGGTGATTCTTTGCGGAATTAATGAACCTGGAATCGCTGCAACACCTAGCAACATAAGAAGAATAAGTGCTGTGCGCATGCTGGTGAGCTGGCGCCAGGCATAGCGAAGGAGCGCTACAAACCCAAGCTCTGGTACTTCTATATCTTTACTCATCAGATCACCGGCGCAAATTCGGAGATAAGAGAACGCATCTCGATCATCAGGTCAGTCCAGAGACCGGTGAGTTGAAGGACTCCGATGATGATGAGCAGAACTCCACCAATCGTTGAAATCTTTCCACCACTTCTCACCAATACTTTTCGCAATTTCTCGGATTTATCGAGGAAGAGCCCTGAAGCGATAAAGGGAAGTCCTAAACCAATGCAGTATCCGAGTGAAAGAACAGCGCCGCGGACTGCACTTGATTCTTGAAACGCCAGCGCTTGAACGCTTGCTAGTGCTGGTCCGATACATGGAGTCCAACCAACACCAAAGAGAAAACCAAGAAGTGGGGCACCAATGAGTCCACCTTGCGTTGAAATTCTCGGCTTCACTGTTGGCATAAGTGGGAAAGCACCTAAGAAGATCACACCCATCACAATGGTGAGTAAACCCAGCACGCGAGTAATGACTTCTTCGTTACTTGATATTTGTGCACCAAGTTGGCCAAAGAGTGCGCCATAAGAGATAAAGAGGATGCTAAATCCGAAGACAAAGAGAATGGAGCCTAAGAAAATGCGTCCGCGTGATTTAGAGAAACCAGCTGCAAAGGCAACATATCCAGGAACTAATGGAAGTACGCATGGGGATACGAATGAGATTAGCCCAGCAAGTATTGCAATAGGAAAAGCAGAGAGAAGAAATCCATCCATCAAGGTGTTGACTACGAAATCAGTCATTCGGCCAACGCCTCCTCAATAAGTTGGCTCAAAGATGCAACAGTGACAACACCTGAAATACGTGAAGCAACTTTTCCTTCGCGATCAATCACAACTGTTGTAGGAATTGCATTCGCTGGTAACGATTTTCTAAATCCACTCAGAATTGAGTCATCAATCAGCGTTGGATATGGGGTGCCCCGTTTACGGTTAAAAGCCTCAGCATTTACTGGGTTATCTCGGGTCAAGATTCCAATGAATTGAACTTCTGAGTACTTCTGCGAAAGAGCTGAGAGAGTTGGTTCTTCGGCACGGCACGGTGAGCACCAAGATGCCCACACGTTCACGACAGCAACTTTGCCCTTTGTATATGTGAAGTTTTTTCCGCTCAGAGTCATTCCTGACATTGCCGGAACTGAAATTCGATTTGCTGCTTTTATTTTTGTGACTGCTCCGCTTCCAGCGATAAAACTCTCTTCGGCTTTCGATGCTCCGCCATTACTGCACCCTGTGAGAAATAACAGTGATGCGAGTACGAGCGCGATTTTCTTCATATTATTTTGGTGGCAGTAGGTGCTTGGCAGGTTCAGTGTACGAAGTTCCTGAAATCATTCCTTCGTCATCAAAGTGAACACTTGTAACTGATGCCAGTGTGCACTCGCGTTTACGTGGATCATGAAGCATTGAGCGACCTTCAATCGCGCTTCGCAGAATCCAAATGGGAAGTTGGTGCGAAACAACGATGGCATCTTTTCCTTGTGCTGCCTTATTTGCATCGAAGATTGCTGCAAGCATGCGAGAGATTTGCTCTTCATATGGCTCGCCCCATGATGGCTTCCATGGGTTATAAAGATGGCGCCAGGAAGATGGATGCTTAAGGACTCCACTTCCCAATTCAAATGATTTACCTTCAAAGATATTTGCAGCTTCAATCAATCGATCGTCTGTCTTAATTTCTAAACCATGCGCGCGAGCAATAGGAGCGGCTGTTTCTTGTGCTCTCTGTAGTGGTGAAACGTGGAGTGCGCCGAGATTTACACCCTTTGACCATTCGCCGATAACTTCAGCCATCTCTTGCCCACGCTTAGAAAGCCTCCAGCCAGGCTGGCGTCCATAAAGAATCTTGTTGGGATTCTCAACTTCTCCGTGACGGATGACGTGGACTGTGGAACTCATGGCGTAAGCATAAAGCGTCGTAAAACCAGCCTTATCGCTAGGGTAGTGACATGGCACTCACCTCAACGCGGGCAGCCTTCTTCGATGTAGATAACACCCTCGTTCGAGGTTCGACTCTCTACTTCCTTGGAAGAGGGATGTACCAGCGTGGTTTCTTCACCAAGGCCGACATCTCGCGATTTGTAGTCGCCAATATTCGATTCAGAATGACAGGCACTGAAAAGAAAGAAGTTATCGAGAAATTTCAAAACGCAGCAACCGATTTCATTGGTGGCCATGCAGTCGATGACATTAAGAAGATCGGCGAAGAAATCTACGACGAGTTTGTTTCACCCAAGCTTTGGCAGGGAACTTTCGAAATTGCTAAATCTCATCTAGATAAAGGTGAAGAAGTCTGGCTTGTAACTGCAGCTCCACAAGATATGGCAAACATAATTGCGCAACGTCTTGGTTTAACTGGAGCCCTTGGAAGTAAGGCTCGTATTGAAAATGGCATCTACACCGGAACTCTCGATGGAAAGTTATTGCACGGTTCAGAAAAAGCAATTGCAATCCAAGAACTAGCGCGAGTACATGGTTACGACTTAGAGAATTGCTATTCATATTCCGATAGCCACAATGACATTCCGCTCTTGCAGGCAGTTGGTCACCCATGTGCAATTAATCCTGATGCTGTCTTACGTATCCGCGCACTTGCTGAAGGTTGGCCAATACACGATTTCCGCAGAGCACGTTTTCTCAATCGCATCTTGGGCCCAGCTGTAAGTCGACTCGCAGCGCTGGCTACCTTGCTTACTCCGCGCAAGCGTTAAATCACCTCAGTACCAAACTCAATTAGCGCGCTAACCTCACATACGGCTATCGTTGGCAGGTTATGGAAATTCGCTCTTACGCCGACTATCTACGCGGGCTCGATGATGCCGCGTTAATTTCCATGTTCACCCATCGCCCTGATCTTGTAACCCCAGTTCCTCCCGATATGGCCAGCCTCGCAGTGCGTGCATCTTCTGCACCAAGCCTTGCTCGCGCTGTAGATGCGCTAAATAAGTGGCAACTTCAAGTACTTGAAGTCTGCGCCGTTCTTGCTGAACCGTTTACAGAGAAGGAAGTGGCTGCGCTCACGGAGAAATCAGCGGTATTTGTTATCCCAGGACTCATTGATCGAGGGCTTATCTATCAAGATAAAGATGGACTTCGCACTCCAACGACTCTTAAAGAAGTTCTAGGAAATGAAATTGCCGGACTTGGGCCAGCTTCAATGGCTAAGTTGAAGTTAAAGAAACTTGATGAAGTGCCAGCTGCTTCTAAGAAAGTTCTCGATGCGATGGTCTGGGGACCTCCGCGTGGATCGATTGCAGATATTAAGAAGCCGAGTGCCGGTGTTGCCTGGTTACTCGAAGAAGGTTTCTTAATTCCATTTAATCAACAGACTGTTGTGCTCCCCCGCGAAGTGGCAATCTACTTGCGCGGAAATAAAGTCCACCGCGAAATTGAGAATACACAACCTTCCATAACAGGAGACAAGCGCGACAAGCGCAATGTGCAACTTGCTGCGATTGCAAATATCACCACTTTCTTGCGATGGACTGAAGAAGTACTTAACTTCTGGGCGCAAGAGCCAGCGACGGCGCTTCGATCTGGTGGACTCGGTGTTCGTGATCTCAAAGAGCTATCTCTTCACCTCGGTGTTGATGAATCCTGTACTGCATTTGTTGCAGAAGTTGCCTATCTATCAGGGCTACTCACCATCGATCCCGACGACAAAATTCTTCCAACACACCAATTTGATATTTGGTTGACACAGAACGCATCCACAAAATGGCAGTTCCTTGCATCTTCTTGGCTCACTACCTCTCGTCTTTCAGGACTTGTTGGTAAAGAAGGAAGCAAGAACGTTGCTCCGCTTGGGCCAGAGCTCGATCGCTCTTCGGCAGCAACTACTCGCCGTTTAGTTCTCACTCTCTTACAAGAAAATTCTGAAGTTGCTGTCGATATTGATTCACTCTTCGCTGCAGCTCAATGGTTAGCTCCTGCTAAGCGCGCAGGTGGACTTCAGAAGGATTATCTTCTCTGGACTCTGCGCGAGGCAGAATGGCTAGGCATCACCGGCCAGGGCGTTTTATCTTCATATGGCGCTGACTTTCTTGAAGGCGGCGATAGCGCAGCTATTGATACTGACTTGCCTAAGTCCGTTGATCACATCCTGATTCAGAGCGATAACACTGCGATTGCACCTGGGCCACTCGAACACGAAGTTGCACAAGAACTCGCCTTGATTGCCGATGTTGAATCGCGTGGTGGCGCAACTGTCTTTAGATTCTCTGAATCATCAATTCGACGCGGATTAGATCACGGTCGAACAGGTGAAGAGATTTCCAAATTCTTAGCAAAGACTTCAAAGACGCCGATGCCACAACCGCTGGAATATCTCATCGCCGATGTTGCGAAGAAACACGGCAAGCTGCGTGTTGGAAATACTGCATCCTTTATCCGATGCGAAGATGCAACTCTGATTACTCAGATACTTGGAGATAAGCGCCTCGATATTCTCGGGTTGCGCAAGATTGCTCCTGAAGTTCTTATCTGCGGACATGATGCAGCTGAAGCGATGAACATTTTACGAAGTTGTGGTTATCTACCGGCGGCTGAAGATTCACGAGGTCTTCTGCTGAGCGGACCACGAATCCAACGCGCACAAACCAAAGCACGCCCACCGCGCATCATCGGTGAGATTGATAAACCTGATGAAATTCAAATTGAAGGTGCGCTTCGCGCTCTTCGCACTGGTGAAAAATCTAGCCGCAAGCAGAGCACGATGCGCAACATTGCAACCGAAGCACTTGGTTCGCTCCCGCGCACAACAGCAAATGAAACTCTCGAACTACTTAGTGATTATTTACAGAACCAACCTGCAAAGTCACTCTCAATTGGTTATGCAGATAACAATGGCCTGGTTTCACACAGAATCATTGATCCATTGAAACTATCTGCGGGTTCTCTCATTGCGCGTGACCACGCCACTGGTGAAGTACAGACCTTCCGAATCGCGCGTATTACGGGGGTTGCAGCGTTATGACGAGCGAGAAAGCACCTGAATACGGCAGACTTGAGCCTATGTTGGCAGCCCTAGAAGCACTTGTTCGGTGTGAATCCCCCACTGAAGATTTAGAGGCATGCCGCTCAGTAGTTCGCCTTGCCAGCGATATCGCAACAAGAGTCCTTGGCGTTCCTGCGCAGATTAAAGAGATTGAAGGACGCCCTGTCTTCTGGTGGGGCGAAGAGCAACCAGATGTATTAGTTCTTGCACACCTCGACACAGTGTGGCCACATGGTTCATACCAACCGCTCTGGGAAGTTAAAGACGATGTGCTTCGCGGTCCCGGAACCTTCGATATGAAGGCGGGATTTATTCAGGCGCTCTATGCACTTAAAGGAATTGAAGGATCTGTCGCCCTTGTAGCAACAACTGATGAAGAGACCGGAAGCCACGCATCTAAGGCGCTCATCAAGGATTTATCTGCAAAGGCAAAAGCTGTTCTCGTACTTGAAGCATCTCTTGATGGCAAGGTGAAGACCGGCCGCAAGGGAACTGCGATGTATCAAATCAAGGTTCATGGTCTTGCAGCTCATGCTGGTCTCGAACCAGAAAAGGGAGTCAACACAACTACCGAAATCGCGCATGCGATTTTGGCACTTGCTGCACTAGAAAGTGCTGATTACGGAACAACGGTTGTGCCAACACTTCTTCACTCTGGAAATACAACGAACACTGTTCCAGATTTAGCGGTGCTCGATATTGATGCACGGTCATTTTCGCAGGCAGAACTTGAAAGAGTAGATGCGGCAATCAAGAACTTTAAGCCCGTCAATCCGAAAGCTCGTCTTGAAATTACTGGTGGACTTAATCGCCCACCGTTGCAACCAACTTCCACCAAGGCTCTCTACGAGCGCGCTGAAAAAGTTGCTGCAGCCATTGGAATGTCGCCACTAGGTTGCGCTGAAGTGGGCGGTGCCAGCGATGGAAACTTCGCTGCAGCAGCTGGTGCACAGGTACTTGATGGCCTCGGCGCTGTCGGTGGTGGCGCACATGCTCCAAATGAGTGGGTGAAGATTTCTACTATGCAAGAACGTAGCGATTTCCTGCATGCCTTCATTAAGGATTTACTGTCATGACCGATGGACCACTGATTGTCCAGAGCGATAAGACACTCCTTCTCGATGTAGATCACGTTCTCTCAACTGAATGCCGCCGCGCAATCGCGCCATTTGCAGAACTCGAACGTTCACCTGAACATATTCATACCTATCGTTTAACAAACCTTGGCCTTTGGAACGCTCGCGCTGCTGGTCACGATGCTGAGCTGGTAATCGACACACTTATTAAGTATTCACGTTACGCAGTTCCACATTCATTGCTCGTAGATGTTGCCGAGACCATGTCTCGTTACGGACGCCTTCGCCTTGAAGCAGATCCAGTACATGGACTCATTCTCGTTACTACTGATACCGGTGTACTTGAAGAAGTAATCCGCGCAAAGAAGATTGCGCCTCTATTGGGTGTTCGCATCGATAAAGAGACCATCGCAGTTCATCCAAGTCAGCGTGGCCAAATTAAACAATCACTTCTTCGCCTCGGTTGGCCAGCAGAAGATTTTGCAGGTTACGTCGATGGCCAAGCGCATGACATCGCACTTAAAGAAGATGGCTGGAAGATTCGTCAATATCAGGAGCATGCAGCTGAAGGTTTTTGGCACGGTGGCTCTGGCGTAGTAGTTCTTCCTTGTGGCGCAGGCAAGACCATAGTTGGCGCCGCTGCAATGGCACATGCAAAAGCAACAACGCTCATTCTTGTAACTAACACCGTTGCTGCTCGCCAATGGCGCGATGAATTGTTGAAGCGCACAACCCTTAATGAAGATGAAATTGGTGAATATTCAGGATCAAAGAAAGAGATTCGTCCTGTAACTATTGCTACATACCAAGTAATGACGAAGAAAAAGAACGGTGTCTATGCGCACCTCGATCTCTTCGATACTCATGACTGGGGGCTGATTATTTACGACGAAGTGCACCTCCTTCCTGCGCCAATCTTCCGCTTCACCGCTGATATTCAATCTCGTCGTCGCCTCGGGCTTACTGCAACGCTAGTTCGCGAAGATGGAATGGAAGGCGAAGTCTTCTCACTCATCGGACCAAAGCGATTTGATGTTCCGTGGAAGGAAATCGAAGCGCAGGGCTATATCGCTCCTGCTGAATGTATTGAAGTTCGCGTCAACCTCACTGAGGCAGAGCGACTTTCTTATGCAACTGCTGAACCTGAAGAGCGATACCGTTTCTGCGCAACTACTCGCACAAAGCGCAACGTTGTTGAAGAGCTAGTAGCGCATCATGCAAATGAACAGGTACTCGTTATCGGTCAATACATCGACCAACTCGATGATCTCTCTGAAACTTTAGGCGTTCCACTTATCAAGGGTGATACCCCTCAGAAGGAGCGCGAACGTCTCTTTGCAGCATTCCGCAGTGGTGAAGTTACCTGTCTCGTAGTTTCTAAGGTTGCCAACTTCTCTGTCGATCTTCCTGAAGCCACAATTGCAATTCAAGTTTCAGGTGCTTTCGGTTCACGTCAAGAAGAAGCGCAACGCCTTGGACGAATCTTGCGACCAAAGGCCGATGGCCGTGGAGCTAAGTTTTACTCAGTCGTTTCACGCGACACTATCGATCAAGATTTCGCGCAGAATCGTCAGCGCTTCCTTGCCGAACAAGGTTATTCATATCGAATTATTGATGCCGACGATGTTTTTCAAGGGAAGTTCTAAAGCGTTCTGGATCTACTTTGTAGAAGTCGTGGTGTTCTCCATTGATATGAATGACCGGAACTTCATTTCCATATAGCTTCTCAAGTTCTGCATCA
>Ga0208916_10001018_pt1 | contig 12267 bp, 13 predicted proteins | sample DEB19_08_DNA_5_FD_184523 | JGI IMG/M metagenome (GOLD analysis project Ga0208916, IMG submission 184523) | Aqueous microbial communities from the Delaware River and Bay under freshwater to marine salinity gradient to study organic matter... | ecosystem: Environmental > Aquatic > Marine >... | reverse complement strand
CGCCATCGCTTCCGCGGCCGTACGCGCTTGCGAACGAGCGAATTCATCCGCACCCAACGCGGTAGCGCCCATTGCAACTGCGCCGCGCAAACCGCCTTCGAACCGCCGACGACCGCTTTCGAGCCCTTTCTGAAACTCGGTGCGCGTGTCGTACGGCGTGTACTGCCGTGGCGTGCGAATCGGCGTGCGAAGAGACGGACGCTCGTCGAGCGTCGTCTCCGGCAGCGGATTGAAAAGCGCTTTCATTGAAGACCCTTGGTGCTCAAGCGCTCGGCCAGCAGACGCAGTATGTCGGGTGTGTAGTTGCGCCCAACCCAGTTATTGCCTTGCCGCAACTCGTCCCCAACCACACGGTAGTTGCTACGCAGGTCCAGGTCGTTCATCGGGCGCGGCGGTTCCTGAAATCCGTTCGCAACCCAGTCGACGAGTCCGCCACCAGTGTCTTCAGCAATGAGGTAGTTCGTCAGCGCCTCTGCCGCCGACGAATCTTCGGACAACATGGCCTGCGCCTGTGCAAGCCCTGCGGCCCGTGTATCCGGGTTGGACAGGAGGCCGACGACCGAGTTGAACTGCTGCTTGCTGGTATTGTCGAGCATGTTGTATGCATTAAGCGCTCCCTGCTGGTACTTCAACAAGTCAAGCTGCATACGCATGTCGTCGCGAGTGTTGCGCGCATCCAGTTCATCGCTTCGCAAGCCTAGAAGCGACTCGCGATAAGCGCGAGTGTCAGCGTCTCGTGCCGACTCCAATTCGAAATCACGCTCGTCGTTGTTCAGCTTCCTGGTAAGTTCGGCGAGACGAATCTGATCGCCAGTGTCCATAGCGTTAAGGTTGGCGCGCGAGCCGCGCAGTCCGCCCTGGCTGACGAACTCGTACATCGCATTCTCACCCATGCCGGCTTCCGTCAACCCGCGGATTTGCTGCTCTGCGGCGTACTGCCGATAGTCATCAACGTCGTCAAACCCTTCTTCCCGAGCGCGGTTCGCGTCACGCACGTCGCGGTACTGTCGGTCGAGCGAGTCAAGGCGCTCGTTCAAGTCGGTCGGTTGCGAGTAACTACCGCGAAGACCTCGGTCGGAGAACGAATTCGGGCCGTCTCGAAACATCGGTGTCCCGTTGCGGTCGACGCCCACAAGATCGTTGGCAAAGATTTCTTCGCCAGTCGGATCGATGGCGACGGGCGCACCGGCCTCGACGTTCGAACGGTACAAATCCGTCGCCTCCGGTGTAGCGCCCCCAACGAACCCGGTCTCGAATGGGCGGGACGCCGGCTGGTCACGTAACCGCGGCGCAGGGCGTGCCTGCTGACGGGGCGGCGCTTGATTCGGATCGTAGCCCTGGTCATACAGATCGGGCGCGACGATCGTGCCAATCGGAGACACCAGGTTTGCGCCGAACCCGAGCAAACGGTTCGCAGCCAGCTTCATGCCGGTCGCATTCGTGTTCCCAGTGATACGCTCGCCGAGTGCTTCATTGCTCTTGTTCGTGGCCTGATCTGTGGCGCTTTGATAGCCGAGATAGGCCGCGCCGGCGAGCGGTGCAACGCGCGACGCAAGTCCGCCGACCATACTGCGCACGAGCCCGCGCTTCGCCACGTCTTTCGCGACTTTCTTGGTGTCCGTACCAGTGCGGCGCCCAGGAACTCGGTCACGCAAGCTGCGCGCGTATTCGCGGACACGGTCCGTGCGCGAGTTCTTCCGCGTCTTCGATTCCGCATCATCCATCGGATCGGGACTGGTGGTCGGCGCCTCCGGGGGAGGAGGCGGCGGCGTGCTCCCGCCACCGGTCGCAGTCCCTGCGCCTGGGTAGCGCGCACGGTTCAGGGCAGCTCGCTCGCGGATGGCCGCGCGCTCAGCATTGGGACCGGCGGCCGCACGTCGCTGCGCGATGCCCTCGCGTACGCGCTCACCAGCGCTTCGCACACTGTCAGTCACCTTGTCACGGAGGGACGGGCCGTTTCGCAGCGAGTCATACCGCGCCTGAAAACGGCGCATCTGTTCGTTCTCGCCGGCCTGAATAGCCGCGGCACGACCTGTTGCAGAGCGTGCGGCGGCACGCTGGTTCTGCACATCGTCGATTGTCCCGGTAGCCTTTGCTCGCACCTGCTCACCGGTATCACGCAGCGAACCGGCCAGTCGCTGACTGGCCTTCTTGTACGTCTCGATCTGACGCCGCTGCTTGGGGGAAAGCGGGTCTTCGCCGGCCGCGTAACGATCCAACCAGTTCCTGGCCATCCTCGGCCCTCCTTAATCGTTTTCGGTAACGGTCTCGTTACCGATCTTCGCCAGCGAGACCTGCGAGCTGAGCGCAGCCGCCGCGGCATTCGACATCGCTTCAGCAGCCGCCACGGCTGCGTTGACGCGGTTGTTCACCGTGCCGATCACCTGATCGACGGTGAGCTTGTTGGCACCAAGTCCGCGATCGATCATGAGCTGGTCGTACTTCAGGTGCAGCTCCGCCGCCCCGATGAGCGCATTGTAGTACGCGGCGGACGACTGCCACAGCCGCGACTTCGCGTCGACCAGGGCTTCCGCCTTACGTACCGCCAGCTCCCACGGCGTCATGTACGCGCGCATGTAATCGACGAGCGCAGCCACCACACCGAGACGGACTTTCACACCCTGTTCAATGGCGAACTTGACCGAGTCGATGACGATTTCAGCCTGTTTGATCGCTACGTCACGCGCGTGTTGGGAAATCTTGTTCGAAGTTTCCTGGTCTACCGTGAGTAATTGCTCGGCGAGCATGCCCGTTGGCATCGACCAGCCGCGCGACGCCCACTGCGCCGTGATGTCGCTGCGCACGCGTGCGGCATCCATCAGTTCCTTGGCGCGGGCGCGCTCCCAGATCTGATTCTCTACCGCTGTCGGTAGCCCGGTGGCTCCGTTGGTGATGGTGTCGCAGATCCAGTTGTCCACCGACGACTGCATGCAAGCAGCGAAGTTTGGAAAATACGTGTCGAGGAAATTCTGTGCCTCGGCTTCAAAGTCCGGCCCGAACGCAGCAAGCGCGTTGTCGAACGCCTGGGTGAATTCGCCACCAAGGTCGACGTTGGGATTGAACTCCGGAACTTCAATCTCCGGCCGACTCGGAAACGGAATCGGCGGCAAGCCAACCAGCACGGAGTTGGCTGCGGCAGCAGCCTGCTGAGCGTACGCGAACGCTTCCTGGAGCGCCTCGTTCGAGTTGCTCCGGGCGTCCGTGATAAATGCTTGTACGGTATCTTCAGCGCTCACGGCGAATCTTCCTCGTGGTGTTCAACGAGACGACTTCAATCTGATCGATGGACATGTCACCGCCGTTGAGGTTGCGGACCTCGAACTGCCAGTACGACGCGACTAGGCCGCGGCCGATCTTCACGCGCTGGACGGTGACCTCATCGGTCAGGTCGACCTCGGTACGGTAGGTGTAGGTGTCATCCGGGGTAACGACGCGGACTTCGAGCTTCTGGTCAGACGTTCCGTGCACGTAGACCCGGTCGACGCGCTTCTGTTGGCTCGTGCCGGCGCGATCCCGCTTGGGCATGATGGAGGCTTCGATGTTCTCTCCATCGTCGGTGTCGCCCGTCAGCTCGAACAGTCCGTCTTCCGATGCGGCGAAATAGCGATCGCCGATCTTCGCGTAGCTGTCGAATCCGTGGTTCGTGAACCGGGTCGCAGCCCACAGGTCAGTATTCACTAACCAGACCGGAATCTCTTCGCCCATCACGCGGACGAACATCACCGCTTCCACGCTCGATTCGACGAGCGCTTCGATGGTCTGGTTCAGTACCAGCGTGTCGCTGAAGTCGGCCTCTTCCTCGACCCCAGTGTCTACGAGTAGCCCGCGGTCGGCAGCACTGGCTCCCACACCGGCACTCGCGGCGAGCATGTAGTAGAGAGACCCGGCTGCGCTGAGCGTATCCGCCGCCGCAGCGCTTTCAGTCAGCGTGCCTTCAACGATGCCGCCGAGGATGTAGCTGAAGTGGAGCGCGCCATAGTGGACCGTGTACGTCTCCAGCGCGTAGCTGAAATGCAGGGCGCCGTATTCGTAGAGCCCGCTGCCGTTGATGAGCATGGGCAGTCCGGGCGTGCGCTTCTTCCACACGCTGCGCATGGACGGAGCCCCCGACAAGTGCCACAGGTTCGACTCGTCCTCACCGAACGTGCGGAATAGCGGGAAGGTCTGCGGGGTCGCCCCGAAGTGGAATGCCATCAGCCCGCCACCGCAAACAGGTTGCCGTTGAACTGCGGCTGGTTCGTGCCAGCGGACATCACGGCGAGTGCCAGACATGCGTTGTCACGGATCCGCGGCAGGCGGACCGTGGCAAGCACGCAGTCTCGTTCGACGTACACGTTCGAAGCGTTCATCGGGATGTAGGTCAGCGGGCGCGCCGCGACGAGGTTCATTTTCACGCCCGCGGTGGCCGTACTCGTCGTCAGTGAAAACTCTTCTACGGAGCGCACGCCCGTGTCGCCAGCCTGCAGACCGATGAACCACTTGTTGGTGTATGGGAACCGACCCTGCGCGGACGCGCTCGCGATGGTGTTCCCGGTGACGACCTCGCTCGCGCGCAGCGTCGTCCCCGCCTGATTGGTGTACTTCGTGATCTGGAAAACCGGGGCAGTGGTCGCCATCGCGCCGGTCGTCGTGATCTCTCCAAAAATCTGCGCGCCTTCACCGGAGTCGAGCCGCGCAGTGAAGTCCGATGTGATGGAAACCGTCGTATTCCCCTGCAGCGGCAGATACTCGATCTGCCCCAGTCGGTCGTACAACAGCATGGTGCCGGCGCTGGCAGCCGAGGGGTTGCAGCCAAAGAGCACCAGGTGCAGGAGATCTCCACCGGACGGATTGGCGAACGCAATCGCGCCCGCCGTCGAGCTGTCCTGTGCTGTCCACAGGCCAGGTGTCGTGCCGCCGACGGAGCCAGCCGCGGGCATGCTGCCGAACATCCACAGGGAATGCGCGCCGCCTGCCGCCATTTGGGAAGTCACCACCTTGTGAAACATTCGCTGCTGGCCTTTACCCGCTGCGATCGCCGCGATGATGTCGTCGTAACTGGCGAGTGCCATGGTGCTTATCCTCCAACCGCCGAAAGAGAGCCGTAGACCGTGCCTGTCGTGCTGCCTGCTCCCACCACGAACGCCGACAAGCAGTGATCGTCCGGCAGCATCGGGAGCTTTGGCGTTTGCGTGACAAGATCGCGCTCGACCACCGTGCCGGCAGTTAGGAGTGGCAAGACGAGCAGGGGCTTGGCGAACACCAAGCGCCCGACGCCTGTACTGCCACCTACGCTGTTCGTGATAGATGTCACCGCACGCACACCAGTGTCGCCGGACGCGAGCGGGATGTAGGGCCCGGCGTTGTAGGCGAAGCGCCCCGCGTTGACTGCAGAACAGGTCACGGTCTGCGACGTCGCCGAATTCCCATCTTGATCGGTGTAGGCGACGGTGAACACTGGCCCGCCCACGATCGTAGTGGACACCTCCATGAAGAGCATGACCCCGGCGCCGTCGGTGTATCGCGGCAGCGAGCCCATCGAGATATTCTGAATCCCGGTGGCACTCATACTGATCCCGCTGATGTCAGCGATCCGGTCGTAGACCACCAGCGAACCGATACCCGAGGCGGATGCCCACGCGAGCACGTTGATCAGATAGTTCTCGTCATCGCCACTGGCATTTGCGAACGAGATGGCGCCGGTCGTCGTCGGTCCGCAATTCCGCGCAGTCAAGGATGAGCCACTACCACCAGCGGCCGGCATGCTGCCGCCTTCCCACAGCGAGACGCAGGCCCCCGCCGCAGGAGACGCCGGAAGCGTCTTGGCAAAGTGAAGTTCCTGGTGCTTCCCCGCCACGATGGCGGCAATGATGTCGTCGTATGAACCGATGGCCATGTGTGTTCCTCAGACCAGGATGCGGAAGCGCATCCAGGAATAATCGTCCGCGACTGCGGTACTGGTGACAGCGGGGACCGTGCGCCGGATCCAGATCGCGATCGATTCGCCCGCCGCCATTGCTGGAATCAACAGCGCACCGGCTTCGGTCGTCGGCGTCGAGAAGGTCACACCAACCGGCGGCGTGGTTTCGTCGGCGATGGTGGTGCCCGTCGCACCGACCCCCGCAGGGTCAAGCCCCAGCGCGATGGAGTCCCCGCCGACTGCGTCGATGTGAATCCAGATGGCCGCGCCGTCGATACCGTCCGTTGAATGGTCGTTCTTCAGGTATATGCAGCGGAACTCGGTACTGCCGGCGAGGGCCTCCGCCTTGGTCACGTCGTCGAACAGTTCGTTCGCATCGTTGACAATCGTCACCGTGCGAGACTGATCCGAGACCGGCAGCGAGCCGAAGGTGATCGACAGGCGCAGGTAGCCGCCGTGATTTCCGGCGCCGCGGACGATGATCTCGCCGGAGCCCGACACGATCACGGCCGATCCCTCGCTGCCGCTGGGCGGCGTGTAGTAGAACGCCGATTCGGACGCGTCGAATCGCAACGTGCCCGTTCCCAGCGCGTTGCCGGCTGCGTCCGCAACCGTCACCCCGGACAGACTCGAGGCGAGCGTCGCGGACTGCGACAGCAACGCAGTCGCCGTGATGGCACCGCCGAGTCCACCCGCCGACTTGTAGAACTTCATATCAGCCAGTACGACGGGCATCAGGGGACTCCCACGAAGAGAAGGGTTGAACCGCTGACCGATGCAAGGTCATACGGGGAGAACGCGGACGATTCTCGCAGCTCGAAACCACGCTCCTTGTTTACGGCTGTGCTGTAGGCGGCTCGGCTCGGGTTGAACGCGTCACGAACAACAATCGCGGTTTGATCGTTCAAGCCGGATTCGATGAAGCGCATCCACTTCGCGCCCTCGGCACTGTCAGCATCAATAGCGGCTCGGAAGCCGCCGGAACCACGAAGCGCGATTGAGTAACTCGTCTCGCTCTTGGCGGGAAAATCAACATCAACGTCTTTGATGTCGTTAATGTTGGGGGCGTAGAACCTGGCATTGGTGTGCCACGTGTCCAAACAACCGTTCCAGCCCGGGACGTAATCCCGCTGCTCGCGCCACCGGATATTGCTTCCCGGCCCAGTTCCGGGGAAAACGTAGTACCCGTTCAACCACGCGTGACGGATCCCAGATGCGCAATTGCTATCTGCAAACACCTCATTCCGGTAGTCCGCCACCATGAATTCGATGTCACGCAAATCGCTGGTTGCGTCACAGTCCTCGACGGTTTCCTTGTTATAGGCGTGCTTCGCGATCGCGTGGGACTCTTTGGTGTAGTTATACCCGTCCGTCGAATTGGTATTTTCAGTCGCGAGGTAGGCGGCTTCTCTCTCGTAGCCGGTCACGATCAGCACGTCGTAGCGATCTTCGAACGCATTGGCATCACTGGTCCTTTCAATGAACAGCATCCATACCTCGATGACAAACCCGCTCCCGTCGTCGAAATTACCAGCCTCCGCGCCGATCCCAAGTGGCCCCTGCGTGTAGTAAAGCTGGGTGCTGCGATTGTCACGCTTGCGACGGTAGCCTTGCGTGGAGTTGAGCCGGATCACTGGCGTCGCAGTTTCGTAGTAATCGCCGGCCTTCAGCAACACGTTTTCGAATTCCTTGCACGTCTGAGGCACGCCGCCGGTAAGCGCGTCGGTACGCGAAAAAGTGGATGATGGCTCGTAGACGTAGTAGTAAGTCTGCAGCGCCTCCCCATCGAAGAAGCAAAACACGGGCGCCGCGCAATCCTTCACATAATTGGCGTTCCCTCGGTATGGATCGAACGAACGTAGCGCAATCGGAATGTCCGCTCGCGGATACTTCATGTGCGTGGTTTTTGGGCCGTGAATGTAGCCCTCGGCAGTCCGGACCATCGACGCGGAGATCGGATCGCCGGTCTCCGGATCGGCATTGATGCTGATCTGGTACTGCCACGCGTAACTGTAGATGTCCTCAGAACCAACGAAGCAATTCGCAGCCTTTGCACCACTCTCGCTGAACGCCCAGCCGCAGGCCGAGTAGAACGCACTCTTGCCGGTGTATGCATCTCGAATACCAGCCGCGTCGAGTAGCACAACCGGGTTCTCAGGCTCTTCGGTGGGCAGCGGGGTATAACCAAGATCAGTCGGCGTGTTCTTCCCCATGCATACAAGCATGGGGTATGCAACAACACCATCCGACGAAATTCTGATGATCCACGGGCGCCCGGTCGCAGTACGAAACACCCCGTGTGTAACGCGCGCAGACGGCGAATACGGGATCGACCGACCTTGCCCCAGCAAAATCTGAACAACTTTGCGCATCTCTCCACTGAACATCCCAGGACGAAGCGAGACCATTTGGTCCGCTACGCCGGCAAGCTTCGTTACATCAGTTTCAGTAGTCGGAGCATCTTTTGGGAACAAGGTGCGCAGGTACGAAACGCCGTCAATTTCAACCGACGGCGAGAACCCGCTCTTAATCCACACCAACCCGCTCAGGTAGGACGGACACTTCTTACTGTCGATGTAAATCCAGACGTGCGGGCGCTGGATCCGCACCTCGACGTAGAACGTCTTGTTGAAGAGGTTGACCTCGAATCGGTGCGAACCGACGAGCTGCTTCGCACGGACAAGCCGCTCGTATAGATTGGCCGCACGCGCGCGGGCAACCGGAACGAACGGCGCGCCGTCGCTATCAGCCAGTGTGATGTGCGTGATCGCAGTCATCGCAAAGGCAGCCCTTGCCCTTTTGAAGATAGTCGTGCACTGCCTGGAACAGGAACGACAGGTCGGTGTACACCTCGCCTTTCACACCCTGTCGCATGCAGGGCTGCGTGGCAGTCGAGTCCATCTGAACGTACTCGACAAGGAACCCGCCGTTCGCCATCTTGCGAATTCGAACGTCGGTCGGCGTCTGCGGACCTTGAAAAAGTATGGTCATTGTCAGCTACTCGTGAGAGTCAGCGTCACGGTGACACGGAGGATGTCGCCGTTGTCCACGACTTTGGCCGTGCTGAACTTCGAAGCCGATAGCAACGTGCCCGACGTGGCGTTCTTGGTCGCCACGGACGACAGGAAGACGCCGTAGATGGTCTTCGCCGCGGACATGGTGAACTCGGCCTTGCTGGACGTATTCGACGTCGAGCCGCCGGACGGCGCCGATTCAACGAACGCCGGGCGTGCCGCTTCGTCGTAGTCGTCGCACTCCGTGGCAGACGCGACGAACGTCGCCATGGTGTCCCCAGTCACGGGCGTGTAGTTGCCCTCGAACAGGCCGACATACCACGTCGTGTTCTGCGAGCCGTTGGCGACGACCACCGAGAGGATGTGATTGAGGCCTTCGACCGGGATGATGTTCCGCGACTCCCAGGTGTCGATGAGGCGCCCACCGCGCCACTGCTCGAACTGATACGTCGCGCCTGCGCGCAAGCCTTCGGCGAAATCCATTTCTTTCAGCTCCTGCGGATGACTTCCGCGTCCACGAAATCGCCGGCTACCGCCGCCGACTGTCCATCACGCAGCGAGGCGAGAATGAACGTCTCGCCGTCGCGCTCCTGGTAGAGGGCAGATCCTTCTGTCGCCTCTTCGATCATGATCTGCTGCGTCAACCGCAGCTCGAGCGTGCCATCGCCGGGGGAAGTGACGAGGCCTTTGTCCGTCACCCACGCTCGAACGATGCCGTTGGGCAGCTTGACCAGGGTCCCACGCACGCCGCGGTTGTCGAGCACGGTCTTCATCGTGAACGCTTCCGGCCCACCGCCTTCGAGCAGGTAGTGACGGTCGGAGACGACGTGCAGGCCGACATTGGCCACGGCGGACAGGATGGTCACCGGCTCCGGGAACAGCATGAAACTCGCCGGCCGGCGCTGGCCGAAACGGAAAGGCTCGCTGAACCACACGACGTTGCCCACCGCGGCGTAGATCCGCCCGTTGAACAGCTCCAGCACGTTCGCCGCTGGCATCGGATAGAGGAACTGCGTGTCGAGCGTGCGACCGAGCGTCGTGGACGCCGTGATGGTCCGACTCGTCGTTCCGACCGCGACGGTGCTGTGGTGGTACAGCACGTCGCCGTTGGCGCGCGACACGTACACGTTGATGTGCGTGACGCTCGAAGAAGCAGGCTGCGGGATTGCCGCAGCCTGAATACCGCCGCCAGAACCAACCTCAACCGTCGCGGCGACCGTCGTCCCGCCTTCCTCGCCGTCCGCGAACTGGTAGGTGATGGCGACCTGATACCGACCGGCGTCGAGTCCGCCCGTGCTCAGCGCGGTAAGCGTCGGCTGCCCGTGCGCATGCTCGACGCCCCACGGCGCGAGCGCGCCGTCCACGTAGCGCCCGGTGATGACCCCGTTCGAGAGGTAGACGCCCTGCGGCGTCCAGAGATACGTCATGCGGTTGCCGGACGAGAGTCCGGCGCGCAGCGTGGTTTCAGCGAGGCTTGCGGCGTCGATCGCGATCAGCGCGTCGTTCTTCACACCGAGCGCAACGTCGTTCTCGCACCAGAGGCTGTGATAGACGCCTTCCGCCACGCTCGTGTACCCCCCGCGTCGCCGCACCGTTCCAGTCGAGAGCAGCTCGACGTTCACGGCGTTTCGTAGCGCATCGGCAGGGACGTGGCGATCGGGAAGCCGGTTGTTTACTCCCTTCGGCCAAGGCCCTACGACGCCCTCGCGCTTAGACCCAGGCACTGCGGGTCGTCCACTGCTTGTCGCGGCGACGGAGCAGCTCCCACTTGACCTCGCGGCACGCGGCTTCGAACCGCGCCCGGTAGTCGAGCGCCAGCACCTCGTTGCGAACGTCCGCGTCGTGTACGTCGTAGGCGAGCGCCTTCATCCCGAGCAAGAGGTGACGCTGGTGCCGGGCGTCGGTGATCTCCAGCTCCGTCGATGCCGTGGTCACGGTGTTCAACGGCAGGCGGTAGACGCTCATCTCCAGCGTGTCAGCCTCGGTCGGGATGGGCACGAGCCGGCCCTTGTCGATCTCCATGTCGGTGATGAGCGCGCGCGGCGTGCCGGTGCGGTCATCCCATCCGGCGCCACCTGCAAACGCGCCATAGTCGTCGCTGAGGAACGACTGCTCGGCCTTGTCGAGCGTGGTGATCTTGAGCGGCTGCCGCTGCGACGAGAGCTTGGCGCGGCGGATCTCGACAATCAACGGACTCAGCTCGACCCACTCCTCGTCGGCAATCACGGTGGCCTGGCACACGTCCGCGGTCGTCGAGTCGGGGAAATAGAGCGTCGAACGCGCCATCTCCCGCTGAGCCACGTCCAGGTAGTGGTAGACGTCCTCCTCGCTCCACAGGTACGGAGCGACCCGGTCGTCGACCTCACGCCGGAACTGCTTAACCAGCTCAGCGGGTGTCACGCTCAGTCACCCCCTTCCGACGCAAGCACTTCCTTCCACAGGTCGTTGCGCTCGCGCATCTCGACCTTGAAGCCGCAGAGCTTGCTGAGCATGTTCAGGTCGGGCAGCCCGGAGCCGGTGAAGTCGCCGCGCGCGTTGCGCTCGCGCATGGCGAGCATGACTTCCTTGATACGCGCCTCGCGCTCGTCTCCTTCCGGTTCCGGCGGTGCGAGCGAGGCCTCCTGCTCGTGCTTGGGGTGCAGCGCCGCCTCGTCTTCCGAATCGGCGAACTCGGCGCCGATTCCGACGGCGTACTTCACGAGGTTCTTCGGAACATACGACGGAACACCCTTCTCGAACGCGATCGAATTCCCGTCGAGGCTGATGTACTGGTGTTTCCGGTTGAGAATCATCATTGGCATGTCGGTACGCCCTTGTAGTTAGAACTGGGGGGACCGAAGTCCCCCCAGCAGTTTCGTCAGAGATTGCCGTTGACCGGCTGAACCTCATGCGCACGACCCGTACCCGAGATGATGTACGTGATGCGCATGGTCGCCTTGCCCTGAGTCGGCGCGGTGCCACCAGCCTCGGTAATCACGATGTCGATCGTGTCCGGGGTGGTGTACTTGTGGCCGGTGATCAGCGCTTCGGGCGACGCGCCAGTGCCCTGGAAGAAACCAGGCGCCGTCTTCAGGTCGAACGTGCCGGCCGCGTAGTAGCGGTCGTCGTCCACACCATCGCCGATCTTGGTGATGACAACCGTGGTGCGGTTGTTCCACGCCGTATCGACGAACAGCTCGACGTTCTGAATCACGGCGCCTGCCGGGACTTCGAACGCCTTCACCGCGGTGCCCGAGGTGTAGTCGGTGTAGTTGATCTCGACTTCCGCAACCAGCGGGTACTGGCGGGCGGACTTCATGGTGATCGGCATTTGCGTGTCCTCCTCTTAGACCGCGGTGTCGACGCAGATGACGC
>Ga0208916_10001017_pt1 | contig 12272 bp, 8 predicted proteins | sample DEB19_08_DNA_5_FD_184523 | JGI IMG/M metagenome (GOLD analysis project Ga0208916, IMG submission 184523) | Aqueous microbial communities from the Delaware River and Bay under freshwater to marine salinity gradient to study organic matter... | ecosystem: Environmental > Aquatic > Marine > Coastal... | reverse complement strand
TGGGCTCCTATCAAACCTTGACCTCGGAAAATGAAGGTCGTTTACTGGTTCGCAACCAGCAAGGCGTTGAACTCCTCTCCAATGTATGCCGCCATCGTCAAGCACTCATGCTCAATGGCTCTGGCAAGGCAGACAACATCGTTTGCCCCCTGCATCGCTGGACATACGATTTACATGGCGAATTATTGGGTGCACCCCATTTTGAAGATAAGCCTTGCCTTAATCTTGGTAAATCTCCCTTACAGAACTGGCAAGGGCTATTGTTTGAGGGCCCTCGCGATGTGCGCACAGACCTCGCCCAACTTGGCGTAGCCGATGACCTCAAATTTGAAGGCTACATTCTCGATCACGTTGAAGTCCATGAATGTAATTACAACTGGAAAACTTTTATCGAGGTCTATCTCGAGGACTACCATGTGGTGCCGTTTCATCCGGGACTAGGCAAGTTTGTTTCCTGCGAAGACTTACGCTGGGAATTCGGCGACTGGCATAGCGTACAAACTGTCGGCATTCATAAAGACTTGGAAAAGCCAGGCTCACCGGTTTACCAAAAATGGCATGAAGCCGTATTGCGCTACCACGAAGGAAAGGCACCGCGCCACGGCGCCATCTGGCTTACCTACTACCCCAATGTGATGGTCGAGTGGTATCCAGGTGTTCTGTGCGTTTCCACTTTGCATCCCATGGGTCCAAATAAAACACGCAATATTGTTGAGTTCTACTACCCCGAAGAAATCGCCCTCTTTGAGCGCGAGTACGTTGAGGCAGAGCGCGCAGCCTATATGGAAACCTGTATCGAGGATGATGAGATTGCTGAACGCATGGATGCTGGACGTGCAGCCCTACTGGCTCGTAGTGAAAATGAAGTGGGTCCTTATCAAAGCCCCATGGAAGACGGTATGCAACATTTTCATGAATGGTACCGTCGCGCCATGAACTATCAAGGCGCATAATCCAGTAACACCCAACTCGCCCTCAACAGGAAGCTCTCATGACGCCTCTCATTACTGCAAACCAGTTAGAAGAAATCATCAACAGCGGCGAGAATGTTTTACTGTGCGATTGCCGCTTTGATTTAGCCGATCCACAAGCAGGAAAAAAAGCATACGAAGAAGGTCACATTCCGGGCGCCGTTTATGTCGATCTTGATCAGGATCTATCCGGCCCTAAAACCGGATCAAATGGTCGTCACCCACTACCCACTCCTGAAGCTTGGGCGCAAACTAAATCGCGCTTAGGAATGGATTCAAAAACTTTGGTGGTTGCCTATGACGGTCAAGGCTCCGTATATGCCAGTCGCTTATGGTGGATGCTCAAAGCAACCGGTCACGCTAAGGTACAAGTCTTAGATGGAGGTCTAGATAGCTGGAACGGCCCGATTGGCACCATGCCTTGTCAAGCAAAGCCCACGGACACACTAGTACCCACAATGCCATATGTTGGCTTAGTGCCAGTAGAGGGTGTTATTGAAAATCTCCAAACCAAAAAGAGTGTAGTGATCGATGCCCGCGCAAACGATCGTTTCCACGGTCAAAACGAGACCCTAGATCCTATCGGTGGACATATTCCCGATGCGATCAATTATTTCTTTAGAGATAACCTATCTGGAAAATTATTTAAGACTCCAGAACAACTGTATAAAGATTTTCATGACCTCTTGGGTTCCACCAAAGCCTCTGAAGTCATTCACCAATGCGGTTCTGGAGTAACGGCCTGTCACAACCTGCTGGCGATGGAAGTGGCTGGCCTCAAAGGCTCACGACTTTATGCGGGTAGCTGGAGTGAATGGTGCGCCGACCCTAGTAGGCCGGTGGCGCTTTAATGCAGTAGCGAGAGTAGGATTACAAAACCAACGCCACAAGCAATCAAGATCGTTTGACGCAAAGACTCGGCCCAATGCGGGCGACGATGCATTTGTGGAATGAGATCACTCACTGCAATGTAAATAAAACTGCTCGAAGCAATCACCAGTAAATAAGGCATTGCCCCCTGGGCTTTTTCCAAAAAGAAATAAGCCAGCACCCCACCAAGCACTGCAGACAAGCCACAAATGAAGTTGTAGAACAAGGCGCGAGTACGGGAGAAGCCTGCATTGAGCAGCACAATGAAATCCCCAATCTCTTGCGGAATCTCATGGGCGATGATGGCAATGGCAGTAAAAATACCCACTTGGTAATCTGCCATGAATGCGGCAGCAATCAAAACACCATCCACAAAATTATGCAGACCATCACCCACCAGAATCATCCAACCACTTCGACCCGCTACTTCAGCGTCATGACCATGGTGATGGCCATGACCATCACCCTCGTGATGATGGTTGTGACGCAATAGGGAAATTTTCTCAAGCAAGAAGAAGCCAAGGAGACCTGCAAGCAAGGTTGCAAATAACAACTGAGGACTTGCCCCGGGCATCGTAAAAGCCTCAGGCAAAGAATGTAGCAAGGCCGTTGCCAGCAAAATACCCACTGACACACTCACCATGCTGTGGACCATTTTCGACAGCAAGGATAATGAAAAACTCGCGGCAACTAGAACGCTTGCTGTTCCAGCTAGCGCCGTCACCAACAATATGCTTTGCAGTACTGACATATAAATTACGCTACCCCGTTTTGTTTAAACCAGGCAACACACTTTTCCCAGCCGTCTTTAGCTGGGCCCTCACGATAAGTGGCGCGATAATCCGCATGGAAAGCATGGGGTGTATCTGGGTAAATTTCAAAACGACAGGCTTTGGCTGCTGGATTTTTTGGGGCCGCTTTTGCAAGTGCCTCACGCATTTGCTCAACACTCTCCAGAGAGATGCCAGTATCAGCTCCACCATACAAGCCTAAGACGGGAGCCTTGAGCTCAGCAGCGATATCGACTGGGTGACGAGGATTCCCCTCTGTTTTTTCACCGATGACTCGACCGTACCAGGCTACACCAGCCTTAACCTGTGGCAATGTGGCTGCCAGCCAAGTAATGCGGCCACCCCAGCAAAATCCAGTTACACCGACTTTTTTCAAGTCACCGCCATTTTTACCAGCCCAAACTAATGCGGCCTGCAAATCATTTAAGACTTGCATATCTGAAGTTGGAGCCACGATATTTTTTTGAATCTCAGCAACAGTGCCGAAGGTATTGGGATCACCGGCGCGGGTAAAAAATTCTGGGGCAATAGCAAGGTAGCCTAATTTAGCAAAACGTCTTGTGACGTCAGCGATATATTCATGCACGCCAAAGATTTCGCTCGCAACGATAATAATGGGCAGGGAGCCTTTTGCTTTCTCTGGACGAGAAACATAAGCCGGCAGCTGGAAGCTTCCGACTGGAATCATTTGCTCTCCTGCTTTAATGCCTGTGAAATCCGTTTCAATCGCAGCAGCCATGACCGGCTCGGAAGCAGCTACAAATCCAATGCCCATGGTGGTGGCGGTAATGGCAGAAGCCTTCATAAAACTTCTTCTGTCGCCAGACACTGGTTTTAAGTCTTGATTTTTTCTATCTACCATTTTTTCTGATCTCCGTTTAATGGGCTTCTTCCCAATTATCGCCAATTCCAATACCAACTACCAAGGGTACCTTGAGCTCTGCCACCTTACACATCAAGTCAGGTAATTTCGCCTGTAACAGCTCAAGCTCATCTAAGGGTACGTCAAATACCAATTCATCATGCACCTGAAGCAGCATACGGGTCTTTAACTGCTCTTTTTCAAGCCAGTTCTCAACCGCAATCATGGCTAACTTGATTAAGTCAGCAGCGGTACCTTGCATCGGCGCATTAATCGCTGCGCGCTCTGCACCTTGGCGACGAGGTCCATTTGAGCCTTTGATCTCTGGCAACCACAAACGTCTGCCAAAAACCGTCTCTACATAGCCATTCTCTCGGGCTTCTACGCGAGTGCGCTCCATGTATTGAGCTACCCCTGGATAGCGATCGAAATACTTGGCAATGTAGTTTTGCGCCGCTGAGCGCTCAATACCCAAGTTGCCAGCCAGACCAAAAGCGCTCATGCCATAGATCAGACCAAAGTTAATCACCTTGGCATAACGACGCTGTTCTGAGGTGACGGCCTCTAGGGGCACACCAAAAATCTCCGCAGCAGTGGCCTGGTGAACGTCTTTACCAGCGGCAAACGCAGCTAGCAAATTTTCATCCTCGGCAATATGCGCCATGATGCGTAATTCAATTTGAGAATAGTCGGCCGATAACAACTTACAACCATCTGCCGGAATAAATGCCTCACGAATGCGACGACCTTCCTCTGTTCGCACGGGAATATTTTGCAAATTCGGCTCACTCGAGGCCAAACGTCCCGTCACGGCAGTCGCTTGAGAAAAATTGGTGTGTACGCGCCCAGTCTTAGGATCTGCCATGCGTGGCAGTTTATCAATATAGGTCGACATCAATTTAGCTAAGCTGCGGTAATCCAAGATGCGCGCCGGCAAAGGGTAATCTTCGGCCAACTTCTGCAAAACCTCTTCATCAGTTGATGGCGCGCCCGATGGCGTCTTCTTAATGACAGGTAACTCCAACTGTCCAAACAAAATTTCTGCAATCTGCTTGGGCGATTGAATATTGAACGGCTGCCCTGCTAGCTTGTGAATCTCGCCCTCTAAAGCGAGAAGGCGCTTACCAACCTCTTGACCCTGCTGAGAAAGTAATGCTGAATCAATTCGAATACCATTACGCTCCATGATTCCGAGGACACGCATCGCCGGCATCTCAATCTTTTCATAAACGTAAAGCAGTCCAGGGCTTCCCTGAATTTGTGGCCACAAAACCAAATGCAGCCGTAAGGTAATGTCAGCATCTTCAGCAGCGTAATCTGTGGCAATCTTTAGATCGACTTGATCAAAGCAAATCTGATGAACGCCTTTACCGCAAACCTCTTCATATCGAATGGTCTTCATGCCAAGATGGCGCTCAGCCAAGCTATCCATGTTGTGCGGCATATGCGATTCAAGCACGTAGGACTCGAGCAAGGTATCAAACTGAATGCCTTGCAAAGTAATTTCGTAGTTCGCAAAAATATGCGCATCGTACTTTAAGTTTTGACCCACTTTTAAATGCGTAGAACTCTCAAGCCAAGGCTTTAGCTTCGCCAAGACCATCTCACGACTAAGTTGATCTTCTCCGTTACGATGCGCTACCGGTATATAGCAAGCCTCTCCTGGAGTCACACACAATGAGATGCCGACTAACTCTGCGGCGAGCGCGTCTAAGCCAGTAGTCTCTGTATCTACCGCCGTTAACGTTGCACTCTCAATCTTTTTTAACCAGCGCTCTAATGCGATCTCATCAACGACGCACTCGTAACTTTTTTCGATGGCACTCTGCAAGTCTGTAGTCTCTTGAGATAGCGCTGTGGTGGCTGCAGTAGCGGTAGGTCCAAATGGATTGCTAGAAGTTTTTTCCTTAAGTTCTGGCGTGCTCTTGATTGGACTCCCCGCTAAATCAAAACCACCGCTGACTTCCGGAGCTGACCCACTAAGCTGCCTCTCCACATCACGTAGCCAAGTTTTAAATGCGTAGCGCTCAAATAATTCACGTAAGAGTGGCGCGTCTTCTGGTTTTGCATGAAGGTCGTCTAGCCCGGGCAAATGGGGAGATAAATCACAGTCCGTTTTAACGGTAATTAACTGTCGGGCCTGCGGAAGCCACTGCAAACTATTGCGCAAGTTCTCTCCCACAACACCCTTCACTTGATCGGCATTCGCCATCAAGTTATCGAGGTCGCCAAACTCAGCCAACCATTTGTTTGCGGTTTTTGGGCCGGCCTTAGGAACTCCGGGGACGTTATCTACCGTATCGCCAATGATGGAGAGGTAATCCACAATCCGCTCCGGGGGCACGCCAAATTTTTCAATCACCCCCGCAATATCCAGCTTTTCATTGGTCATCGTATTAATCAAGGTGACAGAGGGGTTCACCAATTGGGCTAAATCCTTGTCACCCGTGGAAATAATGGTTTCCCATCCAGCTTGGGTTGCTTGGCAAGCCAAGGTAGCAATGACATCATCCGCCTCAACCCCAGAAACCATCAATACTGGCCAGCCCAAAGCCTTCACCATGGCATGAATCGGCTCTATCTGCTTTACCAAATCCTCGGGCATGGGAGATCGGTGCGCCTTGTACTCGGAGTACATTTCATCCCGAAAAGTCTTCCCTTTGGCATCGAAAACACAGGCAATATGGTCGGCCTTGAGTTCCGACCGAGCTCGGCGCATCATATTGACCATCCCATAGATCGCCCCCGTGGGATCGCCGGCCCCATTTCGAAGGTCTGGCATAGCGTGAAAGGCGCGATAGAGGTAGCTAGAACCGTCTACCAACAAGAGTCTATGTTTAGTCATACCGCAATCGTACAATCTAGTTGCTAACTGCCTACAGATCAGGTTTAAATCCTCCTGAAAAGAGGCCTAAAAAGGTGAAAAATGATGCACAATCTAACCAACTTACTCCACTCTTCCTTGAGCCAAGCCCTTGTTCTTGCAGGATTTTTAGCGGCTTTCGCCTCTTTTGGCCTGCATTCGGCGCATGCGCAGAGCAATAGCCAAGCCTTGAGCCCATCAGAGCTGCAACGGATTAATAACCAGCCATTAGCGCCAGCAGTGAGCGCAGCCGAAGCAACAAATGCCCCTCAAGGCCGTAAACCGAGCTTTCAACACAAAGAAGTGACGGGCACTGAAGTTACCGAATACAAAGACACCAATTCACCAACTCAGGTGGATGTAAAGACCCGCTATACCAGCTACGAAATGGCACCTCCAGCAACGGTCATGCCGGGTGTACCAAAAGAAACTGATCTTATCAGCGTGCCCAGCATCAGCATCCCCTTCTAAGCTGGATCATTTCATTGCATTTGCACCTCATTGTTTAATTAGTCATGGCCGTATTCACACCTATTGAGCTGAGTGATATCTCCCACTGGATCGCAACCGATTTTGATATTGGTAGAGCCATAGATATTCGTGGAATTCATGGTGGCATTGAGAATTCCAACTTCTTTCTCGATACCGAAAAAGATGGCAAGAAGCATGAATATGTACTGACGATTTTTGAGAGACTGTCAGCAGCACAGCTTCCTTACTATTTAGAGTTGATGCGTCACCTGGCTAATAAAGGCATTCCCGTACCCAAGCCATTAGAAAATATTAATGGAGAAATTTTATTTTCTCTGAAAGGCAAGCCCGCAGCGATTGTGAGCAAGCTCCCAGGCCTGTCCAGACTGACGCCAGAAGCAAGGCACTGTGAATTAGTCGGTGAAAATTTAGCAAAGATGCATTTGGCTAGCGCAGACTTTCAGCGGACCCAAGAAAATCTTCGTAGCCTTTCTTGGTGGCAAAAAACAGTGCCGCAAGTTTTGTCATATCTCAGCGACACTCAAAAAGAATTACTATTAAGCGAACTCGCCACCCAAGAGCAATTCTTTACCTCAGAGGCTTATGCGTCCCTGCCACAGGGTGCAAGCCATTGCGACCTGTTTAGAGACAACGTCCTTTTTGATTCTCAAGACGCAAGTGATAGCTCGCAGGATCAGCTGGGCGGTTTCTTCGACTTTTATTTCGCTGGCACCGATAAGTGGCTATTTGATTTAGCAGTAACTGCAAATGATTGGTGTCTTGCGGAAAATAAACAAGACTTAGATCCTGTACGTTTTAAGGCGCTGATGGATGCCTATCAGGCTGTTCGTCCACTTACTGACAAAGAGCAGCAAAGTTGGCCACTAATGGTGCGTGCAGCAGCCTTCCGCTTTTGGATCTCACGCCTGTGGGATTTTTACCTACCGCGCGACGCTCACATGCTTACCCCGCATGACCCCCGTCATTTTGAAAATATTCTCCTAAGTCGCAAAGCAATATGAAACTAAATTCTGTCGCCTATAAAGAAGGTTATACCTGGATACGCCAAGGCATTTGGTTGTTCAAACAAAATCCTCTGGGTTTTCTAATGCTGGTATTTATGTATGTTTTTGTTGCACAGCTAGCGGTACTCGTACCAGTGATTGGCGTTTTTGCAGTACTGTTACTCACACCAACCTTATCGGTTGGTTTCATGACGGCCTGTCGACAAGCGATCCAAAAAGAACGTATTCGTCCGACGGTATATTTGATTGCCCTGCAATCAACACCCGTAATTCGTAAACGCATTCTGCAATTAGGCTTGGTGTACGCGGCCCTTATTTTGGCTCTCAGCTTTATCTTAAGCATGCTGGTGGATTTTGAGTTACTCCTACCGCTTATGACTGGTGATAAGCCGATTACGCCTGAAGCGGTGCGCGAGATCTACCTGATTCTGTTTTTTGGTGGTTTGCTCTACGTACCCGTAGCCATGTTGATGTGGTTCTCACCAGTGCTAATTGCTTGGGCCGAGATGTCAGTACCGCAAGCGCTCTTTTCAAGCGCAATTGCTTGCTGGGCAAACCGTGGTGCGTTCTTTTTGTATATCGCGATTTGGGGTGCGATCTTGATCGCCATTCCCTTAACGATTGGATCTATCTTTGATGCACTGGATTTAGGTCAAGCCGCATCCTTCATCATCGCCCCACTGTCAATGGCCGGACTAACAGTAATGCACTGCTCTTTCTTTGCGACCTGGAAAGCATGCTTTGCCGAAAAAGAGTCAGCAACGCTGATTCCTTAGTTAGCCGGTCAGTCTATCGCTGCAAGCTTGGCAATGCTGAGCTGCAGCCACTTCACACCATGACGCTTGAAGTTCACTTGAGCTCGGGCATCTGCATCATTACCCTCTAAGCCTGTCACGCGCCCCTCACCAAACTTGGTGTGAAAAACATTTTGACCAATAGTGAATGGGTAATTGCCTCGTGGTGGCGAAGCCATTCTAGTGACGGTTGTAGAGGCAGAGCCAACACGCCCAAGCTGCTTAGCGGGTCGCTGACGATCGCTACCAGAATCAAAGAAATCATTAGTCTCTGAGTCACGCTGACGGGTATAGCCATCTTGCCAGGAGGATCCTGAACGACCGGCATTACCGTAACTACTGCCGCCATTCCAACGAGCATCTTTTACCTTCGGAGTGAGCCACTTCAATGAATCGGATGGCAACTCTTCCAAGAAGCGAGATGGCATGTTGTAGCGCACCTGACCATGCAGCATTCTGGATTGGGTATGTGAGAGATATAGGCGCTCTTTGGCACGGGTAATCGCTACGTACATCAAGCGGCGCTCTTCTTCTAAGCCGTTCTGCTCATTAATGCTGTTCTCGTGCGGAAACAAGCCCTCTTCTAAGCCAGTAATAAATACCGCAGTGAACTCCAAGCCCTTGGCAGAATGAACAGTCATGAGTTGTACGGCGTCTTGACCTGCTTGCGCTTGGTTGTCGCCAGCCTCCAATGAGGCATGCGAGAGGAATGCTGCCAATGGTGACACTTCCACCACACCAGGGGCATTCTCACCCGGCAGAGTAGCGGCACTTGCATCTTGACCGTAACCCTCTTCTGCAATAAATGCAGTGGCTGCATTAATCAATTCTTGTAAGTTCTCTACCCGATCTTGACCTTCACGCTCTGAGAGGTAGTGCTGAATGAGACCACTATGCTGAATCACGAACTCCACCGTCTCGGGCAAAGTATTGTGGCGAGTTGCTTCACGCATGTGATCAACCAAACGCACAAAGCCGCCGAGCGCTGCACCTGCTTTGCCATCCAGTGTCGATGCCGCCAAATACAAGGAGCTATTCTGAGCGCGAGCCGCATCTTGCACAGCCTCAATGGATCTCGCACCAATACCGCGTGTCGGGAAATTGACCACTCGTGAGAATGAGGTGTCATCGTTGGGATTTTCTAAAAGACGTAAGTAAGCCAAGGCATGCTTGATCTCAGCGCGCTCGAAAAAGCGTAATCCGCCATAAACACGATAAGGAATCGCTGCAGAAAATAAGGCATGCTCAATAATGCGTGACTGCGCATTGCTTCGATAGAGTAAGGCGATTTCAGTACGTTTGATACCGCTGTTGACTAGCGCTTTGATTTCATCAACGAGCCAAGCTGCTTCAGCATGATCGCTTGGCGCATCGTAGATGCGGACTGGCTCGCCATGTCCCGCATCAGTGCGAAGGTTTTTCCCAAGGCGATCCGTGTTATTTGAAATCAGGTAGTTCGCGGTATCTAAGATGTGGCCATGCGAGCGATAGTTCTGCTCGAGCTTAACCATCATCGGGTGGTATTGCTTTTCGTAGAGACGCATGTTCTCGACATCAGCACCACGGAAGGCATAAATACTTTGATCATCATCGCCCACTGCGAAGACTGCACTACTACCAGCACTGCTAACATTGACACGACTGGCATCGTGCCCGGAAAGCAATTTGAGCCAAGCGTACTGCAAGGCATTGGTATCTTGAAACTCATCAATCAAGATGTGACGGAAACGCTCTTGGTAATGCGTGCGAATCGCTTCGTTATGTTTGAGCAATTCATAGCTGCGCAATAAGAGTTCCGCAAAGTCGACTACGCCTTCACGCTGGCACTGCTCATCGTAGGCTTCGTATAGCTGAGCCATCTTGGCCTGGAAATCATCCCCTACGGATAGTTCACGAGCACGCTGACCGCGCTCTTTGGCATGCGCAATGAAGTATTGCAGCTGTTTAGGGGGGTATTTCTCATCATCGACCTTTAAACCCTTTAAAAGACGCTTAATGGCAGATAACTGATCTTGGGTGTCCAAAATCTGAAAAGTAGACGGCAAACCGGCTTCTTTATGGTGCGCACGCAATAAACGGTTACAAAGACCATGAAAAGTGCCAATCCACATGCCACGGGTATTGATGGGCAACATGGCGCTTAAGCGCAGCATCATCTCCTTGGCAGCCTTATTGGTGAAGGTCACCGCTAAGACCCCAATAGGCGAAACCTGGCCTGTTTGGATCAGCCAAGCTATACGGGTAGTGAGTACGCGGGTCTTTCCGCTACCAGCGCCAGCCAAGATCAGGGCGGACTGGGCCTGACCATGTTGATTGACGGGCGGGAGGGTCACTGCCTCGCGTTGTTCTGGATTAAGGTTTGCGAGGAGGTCTGAGTACATCGCCCCAATTATAATTTGCCTCTTATGCCAAATGCTTCGAATACCCCTAATTTACCCAATTCTCAATTAGCTAGTTCTGTAGACGAACTAGCCAAATCCTACGAACCCGCTCCAATTGAAGCTTATTGGGGCCCGGAATGGGAGCGCCGAGGCATTGCCGATGCCACTCTAGATGAAGGCAAAGTGGATTTCTCCATCCAGTTGCCACCACCGAACGTGACCGGCACCTTGCATATGGGTCACGCCTTCAACCAAACCATCATGGATGGCTTGATACGTCATGCTCGCATGTCTGGCAAAAATACCTTGTGGGTTCCAGGCACAGATCACGCCGGTATCGCCACGCAAATTGTTGTTGAACGCCAACTCGATGCGCAAAAAATTTCTCGCCATGATTTAGGTCGCGAGAAATTCTTAGAAAAAGTCTGGGAATGGAAAGAAACTTCGGGCTCCACCATTACCCGTCAGATTCGTCGCTTAGGTGCATCGATTGATTGGGGTAAAGAATATTTCACCATGGACAGCAAAATGTCCAAGGCCGTTGTGGAAGTATTTGTACGCTTGCATGAGCAAGGTTTAATCTACCGCGGCAAACGTTTGGTGAACTGGGATCCAGTCCTTGGCACTGCGGTTTCAGATTTAGAGGTGGTGAGCGAAGAAGAAGATGGCTCGATGTGGCATATCCGCTACCCATTGTCTGATGGCTCTGGACACCTGACCGTTGCCACGACTCGCCCAGAAACTTTGTTGGGTGACGTTGCTGTCATGGTCAATCCAGAAGATGAACGCTACAAACATCTCATCGGCAAGTCCGTGCATCTACCGCTTTGTAATCGTGAGATCCCTATCATTGCAGATGACTATGTGGATTTAGATTTTGGTACCGGCGTTGTTAAAGTCACGCCAGCACATGATTTCAATGACTATGCCGTTGGACAGCGGCATCAATTACCGCTCATTAATATTCTGACTCTCGATGCGAAGATTAATGAGAACGCACCCGCTGCGTATCAAGGCTTAGAGCGTTTTGCGGCGCGCAAGCAAGTGGTTGCTGATTTAGAGACTGCAGGACTGTTAGATAAAGTACAGCCTCACAAATTAATGGTGCCGCGCGGCGATCGCACTCAAACTATCATTGAGCCTATGCTCACTGATCAGTGGTTTGTTGCAGTATCCAAACCAAGTCCTGATAACAAATATCAACCTGGCTCATCCATTGCCGGCGCCGCTTTAGAAGCCGTGAC
>Ga0208916_10001015_pt1 | contig 12293 bp, 28 predicted proteins | sample DEB19_08_DNA_5_FD_184523 | JGI IMG/M metagenome (GOLD analysis project Ga0208916, IMG submission 184523) | Aqueous microbial communities from the Delaware River and Bay under freshwater to marine salinity gradient to study organic matter... | ecosystem: Environmental > Aquatic > Marine >... | reverse complement strand
GTAATTTCATCTCAAGCCGTAATTCCATCTCAAGCCGTAATTCCATCTCAAGCCGTAATTCCATCTCAAGCCGTAATTTCATCTCAAGCCGTAATTCCAGTTCAAGCCGTAATTCCAGTTCAAGCCGTAATTCCAGTTCAAGCCGTAATTCCCCATCAAGCCGTAATTCCAGTTCAAGCCGTAATTCCAGTTCAAGCCGTAATTTCATCTCAAGCCGTAATTCCAGTTCAAGCCATAATTCCAGTTCAAGCCATAATTCCAGTTCAAGCCATAATTCCAGTTCAAGCCGTAATTCCATCTCAAGCCGTAATTCCCCATCAAGCCGTAATTCCATCTCAAGCCGTAATTCCCCATCAAGCCGTAATTCCCCATCAAGCCGTAATTCCATCTCAAGCCGTAATTTCATCTCAAGCCATAATTCCAGTTCAAGCCAATGCAATTATACTTCAAGATGCTTTTATACTATTGAATCGTACCAATCAAATGTTTGAATCGATTTCAATATTCCCTTGATAATCAGAGATGTCTACTGTACCTATATAATCTTTCCAGTATGAATTGGATTGTTTAAAATGTTCTGCTGTTAATTTGAGTGTTTCCATAATAGTAATTGTTAGTTTTTAATTAAATCCCGAGTACCTTCTTCTGTTTGTCCTTCAATGAAGTGAAGTAGTCCTTTTGTTTTTCGCTAATACATAGTTTCAATCCACGAGTATACAATATCTTTAATGATTCAGAGTCTTTCTCCATTGCCATACTTGCTATGTAGTCATCGAGATCAAGTCAGAACTCGTCTTGTGCCTTTGCATATGGTTTTGAGTATGGTTTTGGAGTGTTTGTAGTAGTTGTTTTTGCTGGAACATCGTATTCGTCAGAATGCGTATTATCAGTATCTACACCAGTAGGAATCAAGAACATATTAAGGAGAGTATTTTTAAGTGCGTATGTTGTCGCTTTTCCTGCTCCCTTATCCTGCGTATCTACACCTTGTCAGTATCCAGCAAGTGTTATAGACTCTCCGCTAGTATGCAAGAGAATATATTTAGTAGATACTTCCGTAAATACTGATTGCTTTGATTTCATTGCCTTTGGCACTGACTTTGAATATGTATCTTCTTCTTCCCATCTATCTATTTGAATTTTTGATTCAATATCAGTAGGGAGTAGAGAAAGTCAGTTTTTTGTCATTGAATCCCTGAGAGCCTGTTTTACATCTTTGTCAGCAACTCATTTATACGCATTATCTCATTTTCAGACTGTCATTGCTTTTGCAACTCATTCAATTTCTTTCATTACTTCGATTATTGCAAGTGATATGTTTTTCATATTATAAAATGTTATCAATTATTTCTTGTTCTGTTTCTTCTTCGTAATACTTACGATCTGCTATAATCTGTAATTCTGCTATAAGTGCTTCAATCTCATTTGATTTCATTCACTCTGCTATGGTACATATGTTTGATTCTAGGATAGTCATAATATTAGTAGTTAATGATTAGATCTCTATATGCTTTCTTTACAGCTTGCATAGATTCATACATATCGTTGTGATATGTCCACCAAGTTCAAGTAAATTGTCGAGGTTCTGAAAACCTAACTCAATGATTGAAGTTGTTATCTTGTCAGAATGGGAGTCAAGTATCAGTAGTTGAGTACATACTAGCGAAAGATTAAAACCGAGAAATAAGAAATAATAATTTATGCTACTGTTATCCAAAGGATAGTGTCTATAGTTTTCATAAGAGAAAGTTAGTTGCCATCTAATTAATGTAAGAGCATTATATCAGATATTAACTAAAAAGCAAATAATATAGCTTGACGATTTAATTATTTATGATTGTTTGATATTAAGTTGTAAATCAATATCTACTCCATTCTCTCTAAAAAACTCTACAATCTTCAAGACTGTTTCTAGTTTAATATGAGTTTGTCTATTATTCTTTTTTCACTTCTCGTAATAGTTCATTTGGTACTCTCATAGTCATACAGCTTTTGATAACTTTCATTGAGATATACCAAGTTTAATACGGAGATTTCGTAGTTCTTGAATTAGTTGTTGTTCTGTTGTTATTATCATTTTATTTTGGTTAGTAATTTAATTAAAGGTTGTTCCTGTCAGGATTGGTATTCGTATATTGCTCCTCTATGGTTATATTTTACGTCAGCATCGTTTGCATTCAGGATTATGAAAATTTCCATATATAGCCACCTGTAATTCTAGCTTTTCAATTACAACAAGCGGATATGTGACTATGATTTATTCATAATTCCCTCTGTACATCTACCATTGAATCCCACTCTTTTATTAGTTTTCAATCTAATGAAAATTGACATACTTTTTTTGCTCTATGGTGTAGTTTTCAAAATTTTCAAGTTACCGCTCATATTCTTCACAATACTGAGTATGAGTGTTTACTATTTTCAGAGTAGGTATTCCATTCTAAGTTTTCTAATCTGTTATCATACTTAATTCAATTTTTATGATTTACACACTTTTTATTTTCAGGATTTGGAATAAATGCCATAGAAATAAGACGATGTACTTTGAATGATTTTTGATTAATTCAACAAGTTAAATATCGATATTTATCATACTGTAATTTTAGTAGTTTTTCTTTTCAAGTATTCTTAAAATTTAAACTTTTTACATTACCTAAGTTACTAACTTGATACCGTCATTCCCATAGTGGAATATCTTTCCATACTTCCTTTATTCTAGCAAGCCTCTGTTCTCTATATAACTTCTTCCATTCTAATCTATCCATATTAAAAAAACCTCGGGGCGTCTGTACTAAAAGAGTACCCCGAGATTTGGTTAGTACAGATCATTAAACTCTTTTAGTGAGACTATTATACGAATATGTTAAAGTAAATCAAGTTGTTTTATGATAAATGTACAGAGGTTCATAGGGATTAAAGATTATTAAGTAATTTTACTATCTCTTCTCAGATTTCATCTTGTATCTTATCTCAATTTTTTAGTTTTTGTAATGCTCCCCATCATCTAATCTCCAATACCATCTTGTCATTCCTATCGAATATATACATAGACATATCGTCCAATCTGAATGGCTTGTCATAAATTTGTAGAATTATGTTTGTCTTCATAGAGATAGGGGGTTATTTAATAGAAGTTAGTATTTTGATTTCAACTATTTCACAATTAGCAAAAATCATTCCTGCTTTCTCAAAATATCATTTTGATTTCGTTTTATTTATAAGATAATCTAAATCTTTATCTGGAACTTTTATTGTAATAGATTTCATAGTAGATTATTTAGTAAGTAATTCATTGTCTCGGACTATTTCTAGCTTTGATGCCTTGTATGCTGTTAGCCTTTCCCATCACATACATAGTGCTCACCTGCGAATATTATAATTTACTTTTGACTTGTGTGATGGAATTCAAAGCCAATCCCCATCATATATCTCCTTTCCATTCTTATCGAGGAGTCAAGTGAATTGTCTCCGAGATATTATATCCCACCGCCTCATTTCTTCGCAAAATTTCTCAAGTTTTCTTTGTTCAATATCTTCAAGAGTGAATAACCTTTCTGTTATTCTTCAAGTTTCATCGTGCTGGAATAAGTAACTGAATTTTATTTCTCGCATATTCTATTAAAGTTATACTCCGTCATAATTAAAAGCTGGTTCACTTCGTTTCCTTCCGATCAATACTTGCATTCAAGATAACTCAGTATCTCTTCTTCTGTCATTGATTCGAACAGCGAGATGTCTATGTCATCGAATATAGGAGAGAGCATATGTTATTTCTTAGGAAGTAAATCGTCTTCTTTTAGCCATAACCACATCTCAGCAAGAGAATTTGGAAGATTGTCATTAAAAATCATTGCACTATTATTTTTATCATAATATCAATTTTCCCATCATCTTTCTTTTCTAAGTATAAGCCTACATATTCAGTCTTCTGTTTCTATAAATCAAGGTAACTCATCCAATAGCTCCATTACGGATGGACAGACCGCTTCAAGCAACCAATCATTAGATAGATATGAATATCAATTATTCCAAAATTTAATATCTCAAAATGCTTGTGACCTTTTATTATTATTCTTTTCATACTGATATTCAGTTCTTGGAAATCCTGCTTCTGTAAGTTTCTTGCAGAGTTCAAGAGATGGATAGTGTAGTGGGTTCATAGGTAGTAAATTAGGATTTAAATTTTTGTAGGAGTTCTTCTAGGAAATCTATTCACATTTCAGGATGGAAATATGGGTTATCTTGCATCATACTTAGTTTTTCATCTATCATCTCCTTTATCATTGCTTCTGGGTCAATAGATGGGAATTTTAATATTTCATCTTTTAACCAGATATATCTTACTGTATCATCTCATCTACTTTTTAATGCTAAGTCCCAAAACATATTTTTTATATCCGATAGTTTAATATAGATCATATAGGTTATTGTTTAGGAAGTAATTCTGAATGATAATATTCCAATATTTTACGATTATGTTGTTCCATAATACTTTTCTTAGCTTCTTCACTAGCCCAAGGTCACCGAAAATCATACATAGTAAATTGAAAAGGTTCTATACTTCATAAAGCTTGTATACGAGACTTAGCTTTTTCTAAAACTGATTTCCTTTCTTTCAATTGTTTTACTTTCCATAGTGGGTTTAAATCATTTAGCTTATCTTGCTCTAATTCTATCATCTCATCGAGTATGTCTATTGCTTGTTGCATAGGGATTTGGGGTTATTAAAATTATAATTTCTTTCAACATCTCTCGCACTCGATCCAACTTGTGCCTCAATTCTTTCTTTCGATTCTTTTGAATTCGAACTTATGAAATCAGATATAACAGAGAAATTTGAACATAGGATTAAAAGGTTCATAAATAAAAGCGAGCTGGCAAGAATCGAACTTGCATATCGAAGCGGAGTACACCCCTGCTTTACCTGTTAGCTACACGCTCGATCCTATCTATGATAGAAGGAGTTTTCCAGTTTCTCAATATCTCATCAACTTCTTTCTTCTTCTCGATTCTGAGTCGTTCGATGATAGCAAGACGAGATCGTTCAACTGCTTTGAATTTCCATTGATCTTCTGGAAGGAATGGATTGAGTGGATTATTTTTCATTGCTAGGTATAGTTATTCATTTTCTCATAAGTATGCTTACTTCATTTTCAAGAATATTTCTTAGTTTTTGTATTAATTCTGTTAGTTCTTCTGGATCTAACATTGAATCTGAAGAAATATTATTAATCATATTCCAGTATCTTTTCATTTTTTCTTTTTCATAATTATGAGAAACAAAAGAAGACATATGAGTTTTTGTTGAAAATGTTTTTCCCATAGCTTTAAAAATGTATACATCGACTAGATAAATAGGATCATCAGCTATTATTGCAACTCTTTTCAATCTCTACCCTCACTAGGAGGTACTACCTCTTATATTTTCTGCAACTTATGTGACATCTAATGTCAGTCCATACTTATATAAGAAATAGAATTGTTGGTTATTATAGACTCCCGCCTGACATTTATGTTTTTCTAGAATAACATTAGTCTTTTACTATACGTAAATTCAATAGCATTCATTACTATTTAGACATATCAGGATAGAGTCTATAATTTTATTTTCTATATGGTCTGCAATCATTTTGAAATAATGTTACAGTGTATTCTTTATATTTTTCTCAACAATAGTGCATCTGGTAAAATATACTTAAAAAAAATGCTCCCCAAAATAATAGTCTGATTAAAAGTCATATATTTTTCATATCGTTTTCTAAATTTATCTTAATTTCCATATTTATTTTATTAAAGAATAATCAATTTTTCATCCTGCATTAAGAATATTTTTCTTTCAACATCATTCACAGTATCACTTATATCAATAGATACTTTTATGTCAGCAAGAATGACATTCTTCCATTCAAATATGAGCATAAAAAGGATTTTTAAGAACACTTCATTCTAATTCACATTTCATTATCTCAACAAATGGTTTTAATCTATTCATTAATTCATTAGTATGAATCACTGGCGGAAGTATATCAGAGTTTTTTATATATGCGTACCCTATAAGTATATTTAGTATTAACTAAAAAGCAAATAATATAGCTTGACGATTTTAAATTGGTCATCATTTTTTAGCTATTTTGAACATCAATCTTTTTATAGGATTATCTGTCATTTCCTTTAGCATCCTTTCTCCTGACTCTTGTATTGCTTTTTCAGCAATAATTTTAAATTGTTCTCTATCCATTTTATTTAAAGTATTTATGGATAAAAAATGTATACAGATTCATATTTTCGTACATTCGTATTTCGTTTTCTGCAGACTGTAATGAACCTGCTAGAATATCAGCTATTACTTGTTCTGATTCAAATAAAGATTCAAACATTTTGTATGAATCAAGCAATCTTCTATTTCTTTGGAGAGATTCCTGAGTATCTTCTAGCTCAATCCGTACTTCTGCAAGTTCTTGCTTTGTATTTATCCATTCTTGCATTACTCATTCGAGAGTTCATTGGAGTTGTTCTATTGTTTGTTGTTTTTTCATATTTTTAAAGCTAATTCAAGAGTTAAAGGTTGTAATGTTTCCATATTTATACATCTATCTGTTTTACCTCGTGACTTGTACCATTCTAGGTATAAGTATCAAATCAAAGAAACTTCTCAATATTCATTAGATTTTTCATAATCTATAAATTCATAAGATACTAGGCAAGCATACATATCATCGTTGTATACTTCATTTTTTTGTGCCATATCTCTAAGTATATCCATTGTTCAACAATTCCAGTTATTCTCTGAAAATACTCCTGATTCAAAAGCACATTCAATAGGATCATTTCATTTTGACCAAGTTTTTTCTTTCTCTATACAGTTTTTGCATTTCATATTGTTTTAGTTAAGGTTATTTATAATTTATTAGTAAGTATTTTATTTATTATTCTATCTGCATCTTCTTGTTTTATTACTCATTTTTTTACTAGAATTTCATTCATTCGCATAACATTATGCCTTCTATTTTCTTTTTGTTCTGGTGTTAGAACTCACTTTTCCATTCATAATTCATCTTCTATTCTTCTTTGGTGGTTAAGTAGTGAAAGTAATGATACTTTTGTATTATTCTCATTTATTTTTGTTAGAGAACTGTGCATTTTTTCCATTACTTCAAATGGTAATTTATCAAGTATAAAAAACTCGTAATATTCTGCATCTGTAGCATCTCTAATTGTACAGATATTTCCTTTTACAGTAGAAATTATATTTCAATTTATATTTAAAAATTCTTTTTTTAGTGAATCAGATAAAATCTGTTCTTTTGTAGTTTGTGCGAATAATCTACTTCAATCCCGAAGGATAATTATTGATAATGGCTTTTGTTGTACTATATCTTTCATATTTAGTAAGTTGGTATATAAGAAATTTCTTGTTCATTTTTGTTTTCTTGTTTCATTGTATTCGCTACTTTTTTCCATTTCTCGTGAAAATCTTTTACAGACCTTATTTTTGCGGAGTATTCATTCTGATTCGAGTATGATATTATGCTCCTTATAATTTCTTCTTCTCGTTCATCTGGAGTATCTTTTATAAATAATCACCAATCACTCTGTCTTTTTGAAATTATGGTTGCTCTATTTCGTTCCTCTTTGTTATTATCGTATAAGAATCATTCTTGTTCTACTTGATCTTTTATCATATCAATAATTCTCTGTGTTCATATATTTCTATTATCTTTTTTTTCTAAGGGTATAAGATCTTTAGATCATATATCTTTAGATATATCTTGTTCTCTGGTTTCTTGGTTCTCTGGTTCTATGGTTGGTATCTGTTTTATTATAGTGCTTTTGCTTTGTCACGAGCTTTGTTGTTGCTTTGACAGGTGCTTTCATATCGCTTTGTCTAGTGCGTTGTCATTTGCTTTGTCAAAATTTGCTAAAGCAATTATATTAGCAGAATACTGATTCTTGCTTCTTTCTATTACTTCTATAAATCCCCATTCTACTAAATCATTGAAAGTATTTATATATGTATGATAGGATTTTATTCCAATAGCATCTTTTGCCATTTCAGTAGGAAATCAAAATTTCTTTCTCCATCATAAGCGATTGCAATGTTCAATAGCAAAGAAATATAAAGCAGAATGATTTGGAGATATCTTCTCGGGATTTTCAAAACTCCAATCGAACCATTGTCGAGATAGTGAATATCAGTCCATACTATTTATTTTTAGCCAAATAAAGCTCGTCAGTTGTTTTTTTAATTTCTAATACTTCTAAGTATACATCGTGTCAGAATATTTTAGAATATTTTCTTGCTCGTATTAGTGCATTATCAGCAAAATTTCTACATACTTTTCCATCAGGTCTAACAATATCAAAAAATAATACTGCATTACCATTTGTACTTGTTGTTATTCCATAATCGTATTCTACTTCTATTTTTCTCATATTAAATGAATTATATTATAAAAAATCCCCGCAAGAGCAGTGAGGAACTTGTAGGGATTTTGCATAGTCCATTTTATTGGTTTCATTTCCTTTCGGAATATTTCATACTATATGCGTTTCGTAATAGTTTCACTGCTTTTACTTACAAGACAGTATAACAGATTCTCTTTTAAAATCAAATTTATCTTTTATTTCCCTGTATTTATATATTTAGCTTGCAAATAATTAGGAATGATTATAATGGGAGTATGAAGTCATCAATAGAAAAAGCTAGAGAAATCTGTAAAAATAATGAAATAGAATTAGCAAAAGAAGCTAATATATTATGAATTTGATTAGAGTCATATAAGAGAATTTCTGCGAATAGATATTGAAGAAGTCCTTTTAATTTTATTACTGTAAGTAAAAAGTAATGAAATCAATACTAGAACTTCTTGATGAACAATGACTCATTAATGAATGAGATACTATGGACGATAAACAAATGATCGCTATCTATGAAGCTACTACTTGAGAAGAAGTAGAACAGTATAATGCTATTATAGAACTATTCCTAGAGAATGAATATGTTCCTATTAATGATGTAAAACAAGCAGTAAGTTTCTTTTATATGAAATTAAACTTGTTAGAACGAAAACTGATCAAATAATTAGAAAACAGTATAATTAGAGTATGAATATACCAAGTAAATGTCTTAGATGCGATAGGTCTTTTGATTGGAATGAAGTCATTATTTGAAAGATGCCTGAGAATGTATGGTTTTGTACAGAATGTGTTGGTTATCTTGAAAGTGTATCACCTGATACTAGAGAATGTGAATGAATTGAATCGTGGATAGTTACTGAATATGAGAATTGACTAAAAATTGAACTTGAAAAATAATAAATAACTGTATAATTGGAGTACTTAATTAAACATATGAAACCAGATTATATTAAACATATATCAGAGAAAAATCAGAAAAGATATAAAAAGGCTATGATTAAATTTTCTAAAACTGGAAAAGTAACAAAATGGCTTGTATATGGTAATAGATATTTTCTATGGCTTCATCACTATCTATCTACTGGAAAGATTAATGTAAAAGATTGAGTTATTAAAATTTCTAAGTAATAAATAACTATATAATAAAAAATACTCCTACTCTAATGAGTAAATGGAGTATTTTTTATTTGCTATTTCATTCGATTATTATTTAATTATAGCGTATACAAAATCTATTCAATAACTAATTGATATTCACAATCCAAACCATATTCATCTATGACAAATAGCTCATAGAAGATATGCAGATATTAGTTTTGAGATGAATCGCCTATAGTGGCTTGAACGTAGTTTGTATAGCAAATAGTGATTTATTGAATAAAATCAACTCATTACTGAGGAATCCTAATTATATCTATTTGTGTGAGAATGCAATAAAAAATCCTTACTGTGTATACTTCTTAGAGTAAGTCCGTGACTACTCTCCATACCACATATCAAGGATTTTACGAACGTGGACACCACATTCCATAGTACATATCCGTGTACATAGATATTATATTTATTTTTTAAATTATGCAAAGTATTTTGTAGGATTTACCCATCAACCATATCAGTTTCCTTTATCCAATATATTTCATTTTAAATCCTTGAATCGTAATCCAAAGTGAAGATGTGGAGCGAGAGAGTCACCAGTATTACCAGAATATCCTATAATATCTCCTGCCTTAACGATATGACTTGTAAATACTACATTTTTAGAAAGATGTCAGTATACAACTTCACTAATTCCATCTTTCCGAGTCTTTCGGATATATATATGTTTTCAATATCATACCTTTCAAGTATCTTTATACTCTATTATTCAATCTAATGAGGCATAGAGAGGTGTTCATACCTTTGCCCTATAATCTAAGCCATTGTGTCATTTCAAACCAAATTGAGCGTAAAAATGCTTTCAATTTACAATCAGGTCATTTCAAAATGATTGAGTGACTATAGGATTTTTTAGTGGGAGTGTAAGTGACATACTTTATAAAATTATTCTACAAAACCCTGTTACCTTATCCAAATCGTCAGCGTGGAGATAGTAATATCATTTTTCTCAAAATTCCTCACCCCAAGTATTCGCAATCTTTAATAATCTTGTATTATTATCATAACCTACTATTGTACAATTATGAGAACCTATATGACCATCAAACATTGTTATAAAAGGTGTAGTGCCAGTCTTCTGCCAATCTACTCCATTTATATTTGCTATGAGTGGGATTCATCGATTTAACAAGGCTTTTGCTTTGAGTCTTGGAACTACTTCATATCACTTTATAAACCCACGAGATTTAAAAAACTCTCCAGCTTTACGATTAGTAAGAAGTCATTTATAGTCTTCATTGATAGCACTTATAATTGGTGCTGGATCAACACTTGGATTTAAAAATGATATTGCTGTGAGGAATCAGTAGCCTTTGCACTCGGGGAATTTTCATTGTGAAAATATCATTATCTTAAAAAATTATAAACTCAAAAATTTTGCCCTGCTTCCAGTTGTTTTCATTCCTCGCTATCCAAACACTTTCGGAGTTGTTCTCTTACTTCTGTATGAATAGCCTCTAGAACCTTGTCAGATTCAGAGTGTTCGAATAGTTCGAGTTGTTCTTGTAGGAGTTCCATATATTATTTTGTTAATTTTATAATAACAGTATTTACAATTGTTCCTGATTCTTTAAAACTTCACTCTGGGAGTTGTATAATTTCAGGATTGAGCGACCTAAGTTCGTCATATAGTGATCCTGATCTTGTTGTAATACTAGCACTTGCAACAGATACAAGTATTCATCATTTCTCTAGCATATTATATGCGTGGAGTATATGTTTTACATCTTGTGACTTTGAGAAAGGAGGATTCATTATGATTTTATCCCATCACTCTCATTTGAATTGAAGGAAATCACAATTGATAGGAGTAAATCATTTTTTTACCAATATTTCACACTTGGAGAAATCGAGTTCTATAGTAGTGAGTTTTGGAACTTTTATATATTCGGCTATGTGTCATTCTCAAGCGGAAGGTTCTAGTATGGTATCAGTTTCTTTGAGTTCTGCCAATTCTACTAGATACTCCGCAACCTCACGAGGTGTAGGAAAGAATTGAAACTTCTTGATAGTCTCTTTGAGTGTTTCACACTCTCCTGATTCGATAATATCCTGTATAGCATCTTCAAGATACTCACCATCGAATATATGAGATTTTTCTTTGCGATTCCACTTTAATCCGATTGTTTCAAGAACCTCATTGATAGAAGTGTATTGTTTGCGATCGAGTTGTCATTGGAGATAGAATTTATTTCATTCTATTTTTCATTCTGATAGAATACGGATTTGTTCAGGTGTTAGTTTCATTTTTAAAAGTGTTTAGCAAGTAACTGTTGGACACGTTCGATCTTCGCATCAATTATCTCTTGTACTTGCTCGCTAGTAAGTTCAGGATAACTGACTGTTGCTACTCATTCCCTCACTACTGGTTCTCTTTTGTAGAGAATTTCTTTTCGTCAATCTGTATATGTAATTCCTGTTAGTCTTTCCATATATTGAAAATTAAGAACTAAACATAATTCCAACCTTTCCTTCGATTCGGTTTTGATTTTGCTGGCTTTACTGTGATTGTCTTTTTTGGCAATTTAATTGTAGTTGTTTTCATTCGTGCAAGTTGAGTTAATATCTAAAATTGAATATATCTTGTCTATCTTGTCTATCGTACCATATAAATAGAAAAAAGCTATAACTATAAGTATTCAAAATAAAATCCCGAGTACAAACTGGGGAATGTGGTATTTTATTTTATCCATAGTGTCTTAATTATGAGTCAAAGGAAA
>Ga0208916_10001014_pt1 | contig 12299 bp, 11 predicted proteins | sample DEB19_08_DNA_5_FD_184523 | JGI IMG/M metagenome (GOLD analysis project Ga0208916, IMG submission 184523) | Aqueous microbial communities from the Delaware River and Bay under freshwater to marine salinity gradient to study organic matter... | ecosystem: Environmental > Aquatic > Marine >... | reverse complement strand
GCCCTTCATCATTGTGGTCCTCGGCTCATTGATTGGAGGCATTGTGGTGTCTATGTACCTGCCAATTTTCGAACTCGGGCAGGTGATCTGATGCCGAACGAAGCGTTGCCTATGCTGGCAGGATTGATCGGATTGATCGTTGGCAGTTTTCTTAACGTTGTGATTCATCGTCTGCCGCTCATGATGGAGCGACAGTGGGCCCGAGAGTGTGCTGAATTCTCTAGGCAGGATGCGGCCTCAGGCGAGGAGTCAAATGTTGAACCAGAAGCTGGTCCCGTCTTCAGTCTGTCCCAGCCGCGTTCGCGTTGTCCGCACTGCGGTCATCCGATTGGCTGGCATGAAAACATCCCTGTGCTGAGTTACCTTTTTTTGCGTGGCAAATGCTCGGCCTGTAGCGTCGGCATCAGCTTGCGTTACCCCTTGGTCGAATTGCTCACGGCGGGCTTGTTTTATTTTTGCGTGGCGCGCTGGGGTGGGACTGTGACGGCGGTGGTTTGGTGCGGGTTCTGTGCCGCGCTGGTGACGCTGGCCATGATCGATTGGGACACCACCTTGCTGCCAGATGACATCACGCTGCCGCTGGTGTGGAGTGGCCTGATCGTTGCTGCGCTGCAATGGAATCCGGGCATCAGCCTGAGCGACTCGGTGTGGGGCGCCGTCGGCGGTTATCTGTCTTTGTGGGGGGTGTATTGGGCCTTCAAGCTGATCACCGGCAAAGACGGCATGGGCTTTGGCGACTTCAAATTATTCGCGGCGCTAGGAGCCTGGTTCGGCTGGACTGCGCTGGTGCCGATCATTCTGATGGCCTCGGTGCTGGGCGCCGTGGTCGGCATGGGTCTGAAGTGGTCGTCGAAACTGCGTGAGGGGGGCTATGTGCCCTTCGGTCCATTTTTGGCCATGGCGGGTTTGAAGGCGCTGTTTTTTGGACCGCAGGCGATCTTGCGCTGGGTGGGGCTTGCACTGTGACTATGCCCGTTGTGGCGCGTCGCATCGGGCTCACCGGCGGCATCGGCAGTGGCAAGAGCACCGTGGCCCAGATGCTGGCCGAATGCGGTGCAGTGATTGTGGATGCTGATGCGATTTCCCGTCAGCTGACGGCCGCAGGCGGTGCGGCCATTGCGGCTATCGGACAAATCTTTGGTGCGGCCTTCATCACGCCGGCGGGTGCCTTGGACCGAGACGCCATGCGTCAGCAGGTATTTTCTGACCCGGCAGCAAAGCTGCGTTTAGAGGCGATCGTTCACCCGCTCGTGGCGGCGGAGACTGCCCGGCAAGCGAGCGCCGCAGAAAGCCACGGTGCCCGTTGCATCGTTTTTGACGTTCCTTTGCTGGTCGAGTCTGGTCGCTGGCGGGCGCAAGTGCATCAGGTGTTGGTGGTGGATTGCACCGAAGAGCGGCAAATCAGCCGGGTCATGGCCCGCAGTGGCTGGACCCGTGAAGCGGTGCAAAAAGTCATCTCCGCGCAAGCCAGCCGGGCGCAGCGACTGGCCGCTGCCGACATGTGTATTTACAACGAGACACAGTCGCTGGCAGAATTAGCGGGTCTGGCGCGGGCAGCAGCAGCTCGCTTCGGGCTATGATGTAACGGTGCCCGGTCCCCCGGCCTTCTCATTGTCGATAAAGATATCACTGTGATCCTTTACGAATACCCATTCAACGAACGCGTGCGCACTTATTTGCGCCTTGAACACCTGTTCGGCAGGTTAGGCGAATTGGCCGAGCGCGACGATCCCATTGACCACCATTACGCGATCACCACGATCTTCGAGATCATGGACGTGGGCGGCCGTGCCGATCTGAAAACCGAGGTCCTGAAAGATCTCGAAAAACAAAAGCATGTGCTGAATGGTTACCGCGGCAACCCGGCCATCTCAGAAGCGGCCCTAGACGAAATCATCAGCCAGTTGGACGGTTATTTTGCAACCTTGAATGCTTTGCCTGGCAAGGCCGGTCAGTCACTGACGGAAAACGACTGGCTCATGGGCATTCGCAGCCGTGCCGGCATTCCGGGCGGTACTTGCGAGTTTGACTTGCCAGCCTATTTCGCATGGCAGCACCTGAGCGGTTCGCGCCGGCGGGAAGATATTCAACGCTGGATGTCGACCCTGGTGCCATTGGCTGGCTCTATCAGTCTCTTGCTGAAGCTGTTGCGTGACGCTGGGTTGCCGCAAAAAGTACTCGCTTCGGGTGGTGTTTATCAGCAGACGCTACCGCAGGGCCGGACCTTCCAGTTGTTGCGTTTGCGGCTTGATTCTGCGAATGGTCTGGTGCCTGAAATCAGTGCCAACCGCCTGATGGCGTCGGTCAGGCTGATGCGGCATGCCAGTGATGACCGTTTGCACTCTGCCGCTGAAGATGCTGAATTTGAGCTCACGCTCTGCGCTTAACGCGGCCGGCTGTTAGCTTTGCGCTGATAGCCCCGTCAAAGACCTGATGATGACCCCAAAGACTTCTGCATCCAAAATTGTCACCTGCCCGAGCTGCGGCGGTGACAGTGTGTACGCGCCTAGCAACGTCTTCAGGCCGTTTTGCAGCCAGCGCTGCAAAAACATGGACTTGGGCGCTTGGGCCAGCGAAAGCTTCCGCTTGCCAACAGAAGCCCCGCCCGACGATCTGGTTTTTGGGGACGCCAAGCTGCAATAGCTTGGTGTGACAAGTCCGGTCGGCTTCAGGCTTCGGGCGTACCGATGACCTGTTGCAGTTCTCCGTTTTGGTACATCTCCATCATGATGTCCGATCCGCCAATGAACTCACCCTTGACATACAGCTGGGGAATTGTTGGCCAGTTGCTGTATTCCTTGATGCCGTGGCGGATGTCTTCGTCTTCCAGTACATTGACGGTCGCTGGTTTGCTCACGCCGCAGGCTTTCAGCACTTGAATGGCCTTGCCGGAAAAGCCGCACATCGGAAATTGGGCCGTGCCTTTCATGAAAAGAACCACGTCGCTGGATTTGACGATGTCATCAATGCGTTGTTGGGTGTCACTCATGGGAATACTCCGTTGGGATGGTTCTGGCGCGTAAGCCAGACGTTAAAAATAAGATGGGCAGATTATCCGACGCTTTTAATCCCGCTGCGCAGGTCCGGTTTCAGGTCGCCAAAACGGCCACCCGAGCAGCGCTGGATACCGGCCAAGTCGTCACGACTGACGACGCTCTCAAAGCCATGTTCTTGCAGCAGTTGGCGAACGGCCACGGCTTGGTCGTAGCCGTGTTCCAGCAGCAACCAACCGCCAGCTTGTAAATGTACGGGCGCTCCGGCGATGATCTGGCGCAGATCGCTCAGTCCATCTGCGCCTGCTGTCAGCGCCTGAATTGGTTCGTGGCCTAAGGCCATTAAATGCGGGTCGCCTTCGCGGACATACGGCGGGTTGCTGACGATCACATCAAACAGGCCATTGACCTGCTCAAACCAGCGACTGATCTCAATCGACACCGCTAAACCCAGCGCCGCCGCATTGCTGCGGGCGACTGTCACGGCATCTGCGCTGGCGTCGATGGCGCTGACATCTGCTGCGGGTCGCGCGTGTTTGATGGCCAAGGCGATGGCACCGCTGCCGGTCCCGAGGTCGAGGACTTTGGCGTTGCCCGCAGGCAGCACGTCAAGCGCCCAGCTGACCAAGGTTTCAGTGTCTGGCCGGGGTATCAAAACGCGTGCATCAATAGCCAGAGGCAGGCCAAAAAATTCTTGTTGACCGACGATATAGGCCAACGGTTCGCCGCTCGCCCGGCGCTGGCTGAGTACGCGAAAGCGTTCGCTGGCTGCGGGCGACAGCAGGTCCCGGTCATGGGCGATCAGCCAGGCCCGCTCGCCATGGGGCTTGCCCAGCACATGCAACAACAGCAACTGCGCATCAAGCCGATCCAGCCCCAAGCTGCAGGCGGCAGCGATGGCCTGCGCGCAAGTTAAAGCGTCAGCCATTGCGGTTTTCCAGTTCGGCCAATAGCTCTGCGCCGCGCTCCACTTGCAGGGCGGTCACCACATCTTCGAGGTCGCCCTCCATGATGTAGTTGAGTTTGTAGAGCGTCAGGTTGATGCGGTGGTCGGTGAGCCGGCCCTGCGGAAAATTGTAGGTGCGGATGCGGTCGCTGCGGTCGCCACTGCCGATCAAGCCTTTGCGCGTCGCGGCGTCTTTGGCGGCGCGTTCGGAGCGGTCCTTTTCATGGATGCGGGCCGTCAGCACTTTCAAGGCCTGGGCTTTGTTGCTGTGCTGACTGCGACCTTCTTGGCACTCGGCGACGATGCCGGTGGGCAAGTGCGTGATGCGCACGGCCGAGTCGGTCTTGTTGATGTGCTGGCCGCCAGCGCCACTGGCGCGGTAGGTGTCAATGCGCAAATCGGCCGGATTGATCTGGATCAGCACCGCCTCGTCCGGCTCGGCCAGCACGGCAACCGTGCAGGCGCTGGTGTGGATGCGGCCCTGGGTTTCAGTGGCCGGCACGCGTTGCACCCGGTGGCCGCCTGATTCAAAGCGCAGCTTGCCGTAGACGCCCATGCCGAGGCTGTCGGGCTGGCCTTCCATGCGGACCACCACTTCCTTGTAGCCGCCCAGTTCCGAGGGCGACTCGCTGATGATCTCGCAGCGCCAACCGCAGCGCTCTGCATAACGCGTGTACATGCGGAACAAGTCGGCTGCAAAAAGCGCTGATTCATCGCCGCCTGCGCCCGCGCGAATCTCCAGAAAGGCTGGCCGCGAGTCATCCGGATCTTTGGGAATCAGCATCAGCTGCAGGGCTTCGTCGAGGCGCGTGATGTCGGCCTTGGCTTCGTCAATTTCGTCTTCGGCCATGGCCGTCATGTCAGGGTCAGCTGCTGCTTCGGCGAGCATGGCTTGGGCGCCCGCCAGATCTGCCTCGCGGCGCGTCAGTTTGTTGTATTGCGCCGTGATCAGACTGGCTTCGGCGTGTTCGCGGGTCAGGTTGCGAAAGCGCTCCATGTCGCTGACCACATCGCTGGCTGAGAGCAGGGCGTCAAGCTCGTGCAGGCGAAGAATCTGGCGTTCTAGGGTTTGGCGAAGAAAGGGTTTCATCAGGGCATTCAGACTGGCAGCACAGGGGAAGCGGGGGGAACAGGAGCGATCCCTTGCGGGGCCGCTGGCCGACGAGGTCGGCGCGATCTTTGGCGAGAAGATCGCCGCTAAAGGCTGGTGCTGCCTTTGGGCAGATGGCCGCGCAGAAACATCCTGGAGACAGTTTGTGCTGTGCTGTCCCGGTTCTCGACATCGCTGGCATGGAGTTCGGCCATGGCGCCGTGCAGCATTTTTTGCGTCAGTCCGCGTGACAACGCTTCGAGCACGGCTTCCACCGGCTCGCCCTTGGCCAGCATTTTTTTGGCGCGGTTGATTTCCAGTGCGCGCCATTCATCGGCTTGGGCATTCAGCTGCTGAATCAGCGGGACGGTGCCGCGCTGGTTCAGCCAGTGCATGAAGTTTTGCACGCCGGCGTCAATGATCACTTCGGCTTGCGCCACTGCCGCTTGCCGGTTGTCTTTGCCGGTCTGCACGACTTTGGCCAAGTCGTCGACGGTGTAGAGATAAATGTCTTCGAGTGCCTGAACTTCGGGTTCGATGTCGCGTGGGACGGCCAGATCGATCATGAACATGGGCTTGTGCTTGCGCAGTTTGAGCGCCCGTTCCACAGCGCCCAAGCCAATGATGGGCAAGGTGCTGGCGGTGCAACTGATGACGGCGTCGAACTCATGCAGGCGCAGCGGCAGGTCGGCCAGTCGCATCACTTCTGCGCCAAAGCGGCCGGCCAGTTTTTCACCGCGCTCCAGCGTGCGGTTGGCAATCGCCATTGATTTCGGGTTCTTCGCGGCGAAATGCGTCGCCGCCAGTTCAATCATTTCGCCGGCACCGACAAACAACACCTTGATGTCGCCGAGGTCTTCAAAGAGTTGGCCGGCGAGGCGCACCGAGGCGGCCGCCATGCTGATGCTGTGGGCGCCGATTTCGGTGTTGCTGCGGACTTCTTTCGCCACTGCAAACGAGCGCTGAAACAACTGGTGGAGCGTGGTGCCCATGGCGCCAGCATCTTCGGCGGCGCGCACCGCGTCTTTCATTTGGCCGAGGATTTGCGGCTCGCCCAGCACCATCGAATCCAACCCGCTGGCCACGCGAAAGGCGTGGCGTGCGGCATCGCCGTTGTGCAGGGTGTAGCTGTGCGATCGCAGCAGCGCCGGCGAGACGCCGCCGTTGTGAGCCAACCACTCGATCGTGCTGTCCAGGTCGACGTGTTCGCCAGCGCAGTAAATTTCGGTGCGGTTGCAGGTTGACAGCAGCGTGGCTTCGGGCTGGCGCGACAGCGAAGCGCGCAAACCCTTCAAAGTCGGCTCAATCTGGTCGATGGCAAACGCAAATCTGCCTCGCAAATCGAGCGGTGCGGTGTGATGATTTAAGCCAAGGGCCCAGACTGACATGCGCTGATTATAAATTTTTGACTGACCGGGGCAGATGGTGTGCCTCAAAATGGCCTTTTCTGAGTACCGGAGCGCTTAAACTGCATCGCAACTGTCCATCGCCGCCCATGACCTTTTATCTTTTAACCAATCATTTGCTGAACTTCGTGGCACCCGCCGCTTTTTTGGCATTGCTGATGGTCGGACTGTCTTCTTTGCCTGGTTTGTCTAAATCTAAAACTGGCGGAAAAGCCGCCCGCTTGAGCCGGCCCAGTTGGCGCTGGCAGTTGACGTTGGTGTTCGCCGCCAACTTGCTGGTCACTGCTGGCGGCTTGGTGTTTTTCGGCCATGACGGCAAGTTGCTGACGTATGCAGCCATGGCACTGGCGGCGGCTTTGGTGCAGTGGCTGCTGCTGCGCGGCTGGAAGGTCTGTGCCTTCTTAGCTTGGCGCTGAGAACAAATCCACGCGGTCAGTGATGATGCCATCGGTGCCCAGCGCCCACAGCCGATCGACCGCCGACGATTCATTCACCGTGTAGCTGAGCACCCTCAAGCCTGCGTTTTGGGCTTGTCGCACGCTGACCGCATCCCACTGCGTGTGCTGGCAGACCACCGCCACACAGCCGAGCTGCAGGGCAGTTTCCAGCCAGCCGGTCTGCAAAGCGTCTAACAGCAAGGCGCGCGGTAAATGTGATTGCGCAGCGCGTGCGGCTTCGAGCGCGTCGGGTTGAAAAGAACTGAGCAGCGGCAAAGTGCCCTGCGGCGCCTCAGCCCAGAGCCGAGCCGCCACGTTCGCCACCACGGCGCCGGTCAACGATTCAGCGCCTGGCGTGGGTTTGATCTCAATGTTTAGGGCCAACGCCTTGTCTAGGCAGAAATGCGCGACGGCCTCCAGATTAGCCAGCGGTTCACCTGCATATTGAGGTGAATGCCAGCTGCCGGCGTCTAAGCGTGACAGCGCGTCCCAATTCAACTCAGCCGCCAGACCTTGCCCGTTGCTGGTGCGGTCCAAGCTGGCGTCGTGCAGCAAAAACGGCACGCCGTCGGCACTCAGTTTGACGTCGCATTCGAACATGCGGTAGCCGAAGGACGCGCCCAAGCGAAACGCCGCCAGCGTGTTTTCGGGCGCCAGTTGGCCGGCGCCGCGATGCGCTATCCAGCGCGGGTAAGGCCAAGAGTCGCTCACAAGGCGGGTCTACGGGCAATCGCCAGCAGAGGCGGGTGGCCAAGTTGAGGCTTGAGTTGAATCATCGTGGGACTTCCGGGTGGTCGAGCGGGTTTGACTTGAATAAGCCCATTAAACAGCCGACAACCGGAGTTTTTCAGAGGTTTGTCCTCATTGCCGGTGTGGTGGTTTCGATGCTGCGGTAACATTGTCTTTCAGGTGGGCTCCCCCTTCTTGGCTGCTAACTTTCGCACGATGAACGCTCTTACTACTCTTGATGAATTTCATGCCATCGCCGGCGATGCTGGTGATTTGACGCCTGGCCTTGCCGCTGAGCAAGCCCGCATTCGTGAAATTCCGTACAACTACACCTCCTTTTCAGACCGAGAAGTCGTGATCCGCCTGCTGGGCACACGGGCTTGGGATTTGCTGAACCGGCTGCGCGATGAGCGCCGAACCGGTCGGTCCGCCCGCATGCTTTACGAAGTGCTGGGCGATGTCTGGGTGGTGCAGCGCAACCCCTATTTGCAGGACGACCTGCTGGACAACCCGAAGCGCCGCAAGTTGCTGGTCGAGGCTTTGCAGCACCGCCTTGGCGAAGTCGAAAAGCGCCGCACGCCGGGCGCGGATGCCGAGCGCGACGCCATCGTCGGCGAATTGCTGGGCTTGGCGCGGGCTGCAGTGGATAAGTTTTCTGTGTCTTTCAAACACATGGCAGACCTGCGCCGCCAGACCGAGCGCAAGCTGGGCAAGTGCACGCAAAAAGACAACATCAAGTTCGACGGCCTGTCGCGCGTCTCGCACGTGACAGACGCCACCGATTGGCGCGTGGAGTACCCGTTTGTGGTGCTGATGCCTGACACCGAGGTCGAAATGGCCGGCATGGTCAAGGGCTGCATTGAGCTAGGGTTGACGATTGTTCCGCGTGGCGGCGGTACCGGTTACACCGGCGGTGCGATTCCCCTGACTTGGAAATCAGCCGTCATCAACACCGAAAAACTCGAAGCCATGACCGAGGTGCAAAAAGTCATGTTGCCCGGCTTGGCTGAAGCTGTACCGACCATCTGGACTGAAGCCGGTGTGGTGACGCAACGCGTCGCCGACATGGCAGAGAAAGCCGGTTTTGTTTTTGCGGTCGACCCGACCTCAGCCGAAGCCTCCTGCATTGGCGGCAATATTGCCATGAACGCCGGCGGTAAAAAAGCCGTGTTGTGGGGTACTGCACTCGACAATTTGGCCTCATGGCGCATGGTCACGCCCGACGCTGAGTGGCTTGAAGTGGTTCGTTTGAACCACAACCTCGGCAAGATCCATGACGTCGAAGTGGCGAGCTTTGAGCTCAACTATTTCAAAGCCGATGGCAAAACGCCGATCCGCACGGAGCGCTTGGACATTCCGGGCAAGAGCTTTCGCAAAGAAGGTCTTGGCAAGGACGTCACCGACAAGTTTTTGAGCGGCCTGCCGGGCATTCAAAAAGAAGGCTGCGACGGTCTCATCACCAGCGCGCGCTGGATCGTCCACCGCATGCCGGTGCACACGCGCACCGTGTGTCTGGAGTTTTTTGGCAATGCCAAAGACGCCGTGCCGAGCATCGTTGAGATCAAGAACTTCATGTTCGCCGAGCAAAAGCGCGGCGGTGCGATTCTGGCCGGCTTCGAGCACTTGGACGACCGCTACCTGAAGGCGGTGGGTTACGCCACCAAATCCAAGCGCGGTGGTTTGCCAAAGATGGTGTTGTTCGGTGACATCGCTGGCGACGACGCGGATGCAGTGGCGCGCGCTACTTCTGAGGTGGTGCGTCTGGCCAACTCGCGCGAAGGCGAGGGCTTCATCGCCGTCAGCCCCGACGCGCGTAAAAAATTCTGGCTCGACCGCAAGCGCACAGCGGCTATTTCGCGCCACACCAATGCCTTCAAGATCAATGAAGACGTGGTCATTCCGCTGCCGCGCATGGCCGAGTACACCGACGGTATTGAGCGCATCAACATCGAGCTGAGTCTGGCCAACAAGCTCAAGCTGTGCAATGAGCTAGAAGCCTTTTTCGCCAAAGGCCAGTTGCCTTTGGGCAAGTCTGACGACGCCAACGACATCCCTTCGGCTGAACTGCTCGAAGACCGGGTGGTGCAGGCGCTGGCGCTGGTGCGTGAAGTTCGCACTCTTTGGAGCGGCTGGTTGGATGGCGTGGAAACCTTGTTCCCAGAGCTGCAAAACCACGCCTTGCGCGCCAGCTGGAAAACCCAGCTCCGTGCGCCGCTGCAAGCCATCTTCAATGGGGCTGCGTTCCAGCCGATTCTGGCTGAATGCACGGCAGTGCATAAGCGTGTGCTGAAGGGCCGCGTCTGGGTCGCTTTGCACATGCACGCGGGTGATGGCAATGTCCACACCAACCTGCCCGTCAACAGCGACGACTACGACATGCTGCAAACTGCCCACGCGGCGGTGGCCCGCATCATGGTGTTGGCGCGTTCGCTGGACGGTGTGATTTCTGGCGAGCACGGCATTGGCATCACCAAGCTTGATTTCTTGACCGAAGCCGAACTGCAGCCCTTCACCGACTACAAAAAACGGGTCGACCCAGAAGGCCGCTTCAACAAGGGCAAGCTGCTGCGCGACGCCGCTTTCCCGGCCGATTTGACCAACGCCTACACGCCGAGTTTTGGCCTGATGGGCCACGAGTCGCTGATCATGCAGCAGTCCGACATTGGCGCGATTGCCGGCAGCATCAAAGACTGCTTGCGCTGTGGCAAATGCAAACCAGTGTGCGCCACCCACGTGCCGCGCGCCAACTTGCTGTACAGCCCACGCAACAAAATTCTGGCGACCTCGCTGCTGATCGAAGCCTTCTTGTACGAAGAGCAAACGCGGCGCGGCATCTCGATCAAGCATTGGGAAGAATTCGAAGACGTGGCGGACCACTGCACGGTTTGCCACAAGTGCCTGACGCCTTGCCCGGTCGACATTGACTTCGGCGAGGTCTCGATGAACATGCGTAACTTGTTGCGCAAAATGGGCCAAAAATCATTCCGGCCTGGCAATGCGGCAGCGATGCTCTTTTTGAACGCCACCAACCCGCAGACCATCAAGTTCATGCGCAGCGCCATGGTCGATGTCGGCTTCAAGGTGCAGCGCGTGGCCAACGACCTGATGCGCTCCTTGGCGCGCAAACAGACCGCCAAGCCGCCTTCCAGCGTGGGCAAGGCGCCGATCAAAGAGCAGGTGATTCACTTCATCAACAAGAAAATGCCGGGCGGTCTGCCGAAGAAAACGGCGCGGGCGCTGCTCGACATCGAAGACAAAGACTACGTTCCGATCATCCGCAACCCGCTGAACACCACGGCAGAAACCGAAGCTGTTTTTTATTTTCCAGGTTGTGGCTCTGAGCGCTTGTTCTCGCAGGTTGGGCTGGCCACGCAGGCCATGCTTTGGCACGCCGGCGTGCAAACCGTCTTGCCGCCGGGCTATCTGTGCTGTGGCTACCCGCAGCGCGGCAGCGGTCAGTTCGACAAAGCGGACAAGATCATCACCGACAACCGCGTGCTGTTTCACCGCATGGCGAACACGCTCAACTACCTTGAGATCAAGACCGTGGTGGTGAGTTGCGGGACTTGCTACGACCAGCTGCAGGGTTACGAGTTCGAGAAGATTTTCCCGGGCTGCCGGATCATCGACATCCACGAATACCTGCTTGAGAAAAACATCACGCTGCGCACTGATGCGCCAGGTCAAGGTTATCTGTACCACGACCCGTGCCACAGCCCGATGAAATTGCAAGAGCCGATGAAGACGGTCAAGGCCTTGCTCGGCGACAACGTTCTGAAAAACGACCGTTGCTGCGGTGAGTCCGGCACGCTGGGCGTGACCCGGCCTGACATCTCGACGCAGATCCGCTTTCGCAAGGAAGAAGAGTTGCAAAAGGGCGAGGCTGCATTGCGCGCCAGCGGGGCTGTGGCCGCCGCCGGTCCAGTGAAGATTCTCACCAGCTGCCCGAGTTGCCTGCAAGGCTTGTCGCGCTTTGGCGATGACCTGAACAACGGCTTGCTCGAAGCCGACTACATCGTGGTTGAGATGGCCAATCAGATTCTGGGCAAAGACTGGCTACCGAACTACGTCGAGGTCGCCAATCGCGGCGGTATCGAGCGCGTGCTGGTGTAATTTTCACGCCGCCTTCGCTCCAACTTTAATCACCGAAAGCACGATCATGGCAGGTCTTCAAACAGGGGCGCCGACACCCACGGCGATCACACTGCACAGCCAGTCACGGCAGTTGCAGGTGGCGTTTTCTGATGGTTCGGATTTCCAGATTCCGTTTGAGTTGATGCGCGTCTATTCGCCGTCAGCCGAAGTGCAGGGGCACGGGCCCGGCCAGGAAGTGCTGCAAACCGGCAAACGTGAAGTCACCTTGGTCGAGCTGGAGCCGATTGGCAATTACGCCGTCAAGCCAGTTTTCTCGGACGGCCATGACACCGGCCTGTTCTCGTGGGACTATTTGTACTTTTTGGGCTCGGAGCAGAACCGTTTGTGGGCCGACTACTTAGCCCGTCTGCAAGCGGCCGGTGCTGAGCGCGATGCACCCATGACCAGCGGCGGCGGTTCTGCCTGCGCCAGCCACTGAGGACTGATATGAGCAACACGCATTTCGGTTTTGAGTCGGTCGACGAGCAAGAAAAGGCGCGGCGCGTGCGCGGCGTTTTCGATTCGGTCGCGTCTAAATACGACATCATGAACGACCTGATGTCA
>Ga0208916_10001013_pt1 | contig 12322 bp, 10 predicted proteins | sample DEB19_08_DNA_5_FD_184523 | JGI IMG/M metagenome (GOLD analysis project Ga0208916, IMG submission 184523) | Aqueous microbial communities from the Delaware River and Bay under freshwater to marine salinity gradient to study organic matter... | ecosystem: Environmental > Aquatic > Marine >... | reverse complement strand
CACGCTTGGATCATGCTCGGCCATTGCGCCGGCTTGCGCAGCAGCCAACAGCTGGGCGACTACGTGCTGGCCCACGGCTATGTGCGCGAAGACCATGTGCTTGACGAAGAGTTACCGCTGTGGGTGCCAATTCCGGCGCTGGCCGAAATTCAAATGGCTTTGCAGCAAGCGGTTGAAGACGTGACGCATTTGCAAGGGCCAGAGCTGAAACGCATCATGCGCACCGGCACCGTGGCCAGCACCGACAACCGCAACTGGGAACTGCTGCCGGGCAACCAACCGCAGCGCCGTTTCAGCCAAAGCCGGGCCGTCGCACTCGACATGGAAAGCGCCACGATTGCCGCCAACGGCTTTCGCTTTCGGGTGCCCTACGGCACGCTGCTGTGCGTCAGCGACAAGCCCTTGCACGGCGAGATCAAGCTGCCGGGCATGGCGAATCACTTTTATCGCGAGCGCGTCGACCAGCACTTGCGCATCGGCATTCGGGCACTTGAATTGCTGCGTGTGGGCGGCAGCAACCAATTGCACAGCCGCAAGCTGCGCAGCTTTTCAGAGGTGGCTTTTCAGTAACCTGAAGTTCTTACGCTGGCGAGCTCAAGCAAGTTCAGCCAACCAAATTGCGCATAATCTGGCCTTGCAGCCGACGTCCGAGGTTGTCCAAAAAAACCTCTTCCACCCGTGCTGCGTTGGCATCCGAAAACCCGGCGCTGTGCGGTGAGGCAATCACGTTCGGCATGTCCCAGAGAGGCGACTGGGCCGGCAAGGGTTCATGCGCGAAGACATCCAGATAGGCCCCGGCTACCTGGCCGTTTTGCAGCGCTTCAATCAGCGCAGATTCGTCAATCACCTCGCCACGCGCGACGTTCACAACATGCGCGCCCGCGGGCAGCAAAGCCAATGCGCTGGCGCTGATGAGCCCCTGTGTACGGTCTGTCAACGGGCAGGCCAGTAGCAACCAGTTGGCCTGCGGCAAGACGCTGTGAATGGCTTCGTAAGCGACGGTCTCCATGCCCTCGCCCGCCGGTGTGGCACTGCTGCGCACCACCACCACGCGCAGCCCCAGCAAGCGGAGCACAGCGCCGAGTTGCTGGCCGATGCCGCCCCAACCGACGATGACCGCCGTTTGCCCGCCCAAGTCGCGCGGCAAACCGGTTTGGATCAGCGGCGCCCAGACATGCGCACGCTGCGCGGCCATGAGTTGCGGCAAGCGTCTGGCCAAGGCCAGCACACCGGCCAGCGCCGACTGCGCCACCACGCCGGCATTGCTGCCGGCTGACGAACTCAGGGCCACGCCCTGCGCCAACAACTTCACGTACACCGGCCGATCCGCGCCGGCGGAATGCAGTTGCACCCACGCCAAACTGGGTGCGTTGGTGAGCAAATCGTAAAAGTGCTGGGTCGCCGGCAGCACCGCGTGCTTGGTCGACAGGCCGGTCACATCACGCGAAACAAAGGCGATGTCGAAGTCAGCCGGTGCCTGCGCCGGACTGAGCAAGACATGCGCCGCCGTGCCCAGCCGCTCAGCCAAACGCGGGCCGAGGGCGGCACGCGCGGCGTCAGACAGCAAGATACGCAATGGACCGTTCAATAAACTCATTCAGCAACGGCGCCCGACGACTCGACGACCGCTTTCCACTTGACGTATTCCTTTTGTGTGAACTGCGCGTATTGTGCGGCGGAGCCCCCAATCGGGTCAGCGCCTTCACGGATCATTTGCGCTTCTAGCTGCGGCAAGATGTCGTTGACGTTTTTGTTCAAGGTGGCGATCACCGACGCTGGCGTGCCCTTGGGTGCGAAGAAACCAAACCAAGAACCGGCCTCAAAACCAGGCAAGCCTTTTTCGGCCACGGTTGGAACGCCCGGTAAGGAGCGTGATGGTTTGGTGCTGGAAACTGCCAGCGCCCGCAGCTTGCCCGCCTTGATTTGCTGAATCACCGAGGGAATGGTGGCGAACATGAATTGCAAGCGCCCGGCCAACAAATCGTTCAAAGCGTTGGCGCCTTTGTAGGGCACGTGCAGGGTTTCCACACCGATCCGCTGGCTCAGCATGTAGCTCGACAAATGCGACGACGTGCCGACACCGGTGGAGCCGTAATTCAGCTTGCCAGGATTGGATTTGACGTAAGCTAAAAACTCTTCAAAGGTCTTGGCGGGTACCGACGGATGAACCACCAACACGTTCGGCACATCGGCGATTTGCACCACCGGCACCAAGTCTTTCAAAGGGTCGTAAGCCAGGTTTTTATAAAGCGTTTGGTTGATGGCGATGGGGCCGACCGAACCGACCAGCAGGGTGTAGCCATCAGGGGCGGCACGCACCACGTTTTCAGTGCCGATGTTGCCGCCGCCACCGGGCCGGTTGTCAATGATGAAGGGCTGCTTCAGCCGATCCGACAGCAACTGACTGACAGAGCGCGCCAGCATGTCGGTGGTGCCGCCAGCCGTGAAGGCCACCACCACGCGCACCGGTTTGACCGGGTAGTCTTGGGCTTTGGCCAGACCGATGGTCAACAGCAGGCCCGTCAGCACGGCGGCAAGCGGACGCAACAGCGTGGCGCGTGAAAGGCGTGAGATAGCGATCAACATGCGCATGGCGTTTGTCTCCAGATGATTCGGTCAAAAAATCAGGTGCGAAAGCTGGCGTCCATGCGGTCTAGTTTGCGCAGCAGTGCCGGCCACTCCATCACGCCATAAGGGCGGCGGGTGCTGGGCTGGTAGTTGTTCCAAGTCTCTTCAAGCACCGGCTTGGAGACCGGCGACAAAGGTGAGTTGCAGGCCATGGCAGCGAGCTGCGAACGGCAGGCCAACTCAAGACGGTGCATCCAGTTGAAGGCTTCACCGATGGTGCGGCCGACGGTGAGCGCACCGTGGTTGCGCAAGATCAGCGCTTCGCCGTTGCCAAGGTCGCGCACCAGCGATGCTTGTTCGTCGAGATTGAGTACCACGCCGTAGTAGTCGTGGTAGCTGATCTTCAAAAAACGCATCGCCGTTTGCGTGATCGGCAACAAGCCGCATTCGAGCGCAGACACCGCCATCGAGGCCCAGCTGTGGGTGTGGATGACGCAGGCCACTTCAGGGCGGGCTTCATGCACGGCGCTGTGAATCACATAGCCGGCTTTGTTGATGCCGTAGTTCAAATCACCGAAATCTGGCTGCGCCAAAATCTTGCCATGGTGGTCAATTTTGATCAGACTCGACGCGGTGATTTCTTCGTACATCATGCCGTAGGCATTGATCAAAAAAGCGCCGTCCTCGTCCGGCACACGGGCCGAAATGTGGTTGGCCATCATGTCAGCCATACCGTAATGTTCGACCAGTCGGTAGCAGGCCGCGAGGTCGACCCGCGCTTGCCACTCGGCTTCGCTGCAGCGGTCTTTCATGCTTGAAATTTGCAAACGGCTGCTCGTGTTCATGGGTGTCTCCTGGTAGTTTTAAGAGGTGCCAAGCGCTCAGGCTTCAGGCAGGGCCAAGTGGGTCGGCTGGCGTTTTTCAATGGCGAATTTAAGCAGCGCTGCGCTGCGGAAAATACCGTGCGCAAATTTACCGTAAGGCAAGGTCAAGAACAAAGCCATCACGGCGCCCAAGTGCACGGCCAACAGCAAAGCCATAGAAGCGGTGTCACGCCAAGCCAGCAAAGCCAAGCCTGTCAGGCTGACCCACAACAGCAAGACAATGAAACCGCGGTCCATCGGTTTTTGGGCTGCATCGCCATGGCTGGGGTGACGCGTGAAGTTGAGCCACAGCAAACCGGCTGGGCCGATCAGCAAACCAATACCGCCAACAGTGCCGAGCAAGACCGGCAAGCTGGTGTAGCCGTAAGGCGCGTGCCAATCCAACAAGTAGTGATACAGCGTGGCCACCGAGGTGGCCGCAAAGCACAACATAAAGCCGTAGAAGGTCAGATGGTGAAAGCGCCTGCGCCACAGCGTGGGCTTGTCGTCATCGTTCGGGCAGCCTTCAATCGGCTCGTTGCCGCTGGTCTGGTTGGCACCATCCAAGTATTTCAAACGCAGTGCTGCAGAGGCCGCTTCCATGGCGGATTCACCCAAGGCGTTGGAGGCTGTGGCCGGCGAGACGTCGCGCCAAAAACTGCGCACGCCCAGCCCCAAAGCCAACACCGCGAACAAGAAGATCGGGGCGAACATCGAGGCCAGCAGGTTGTGCGGGAAGATGGCGTAAAAATTACCCGCCAGCGGTTCATGAAACAGCTGACCTTGCGCTTGAATAGCCAACACCAGAAACAGCGCAAGGCTGGCGGCCAGCGCCAAGGCCACCGTCAAGCCTTGGCGCTTGTAGAGCGCACCGAGCGCTGGCGGCCACGCGTAGTCGGCATAGGTTTGGACGCGCACTTGGGCCATGGCCTGCGGCACATTGATGGCGAATTCGTGCGGCGGCGAGTACTGGCAAGCATGCAAACAAGCACCGCAGTTGTGGCACAAATTAGCAAGGTAATGAATGTCAGCTTTGCCGAATTCGAGGTGCCGCGTCATGGCGGGAAACACCGCACAAAAACCTTCGCAGTAGCGGCAGGCATTGCAAATTTGCATTTGCCGGCTGACTTCAGTTTCATTCGCTGTCAGCGACAGATCGCCAGTGGCCAGGGCTCGCGCCTCGCGGGTCAGGGCTTCAAGCTGCTGCATGGTGGTCTTCCGTCAAAGTCGTTGATGTAGAGGCTTTTTGAGTTGCCGCCGCCTTGGCCGCTTGGACCCCAGCAATGCGGCCAAAGGCCGTGCCGATCGTCATGCCGACGCCTGCTGTGTAACCCTTGCCCAGCACGTTGCCGGCCATCAGCTCGCCGGCGGCAAACAGGTTCGGGCTGGCTTGGCCGCCGAAATGCACGGCGGTCGTTTCATTGGTCTTCATGCCGAGGTAGGTGAAGGTGATGCCGGGTTTGAGCGCGTAGCCGTAAAACGGCGCAGTATCAATCGGCCGCGCCCAATGTGTCTTGGCTGGCGTCAAGCCTTCGGTGTGGCAATCGTCGAGCACAGCATGGTCAAACGTGCCCACCTTGCAGGCGGCGTTGTAGTCCTGCACGGTTTTGACAAAGGCTTTCTCGTCGAGGCCGAGCTGACGCGCCAACTGCTCCAGCGTGTCGGCTTTTTCGCCAGGGAACACGGGGGGCATGAAGCGACCCACCGCTTTGGCGTCGATGATCGAGTAAGCGACTTGTGCGGGTTGATGCGCCACCAAGCGGCCCCAGATCGCATAGCGCTTGGGCCAAAAATCTTCGCCCTCATCATAAAAACGCGTGGCGTGTTTGTTCACCACCACGCCCAGCGACACGCAGTCGACCCGCGTACAAATACCGCCGTCGTACAGCGGCGCGCGGGCGTCAATGGCAACGCAATGGCTTTGATCTGGCTCGCCAATCGTGTCAGCGCCTTGGTCGATCAAATCGCGCAGCAGCACACCCATGTTGAAGCGTGTGCCGCGAATGGCGAAGTTGTCAGACGGCCATTCGCCCGCAGCGTTCTGACCCCAGACTTCGCGCATCCACTCGAGGTTGGACTCGAAGCCGCCGCTGGCGACCACGCAGGCCCGCGCTTTAATGCGCTGGCTGCCTTGACTGCCATCAGGGCCAGTCATGTGCGCCGCCACAAAGCGGCCGTCTTTGAGTTCAAGCCGGTTCACCGTCGACTCATAACGCACCTCGATGCCGAGTTTTTCAGCGCTGCGGTAGTAAGCGTTCATGAGCGCTTTACCGCCGCCCATGAAAAACGCGTTGGTGCGCGAGAGGTGCAGCGTGCCGGACAGCGACGGCTGAAAGCGCACGCCGTGCTGACGCATCCAGTCACGGCAATTCGACGACTCGCGAATCGCTAAGCGAGCCAATTTTTCAGTGGTCAGACCGCCGGTGACTTTGAGCAAGTCTTGCCAGAACTCTTCTTCCGGGTAGGCCTCGGTCAGCACGTCTTGCGGCGCGTCATGCATGCAACGCAAGTTGCGTGTGTGCACCGAGTTGCCGCCGCGCCACTCGCGCGGTGCCGACTCCAGCACCAGCACGCTGGCACCCGCTTCGCGCGCCATCAGCGCTGCACACAAGGCGGCATTGCCGCCGCCAATCACCAAAACATCCAGCATTCACTCACTCCCAACTTGATTGATCTTTACTTCGCTACAACGCCAAAATTAATCAGCGCGAATTTGAGCGCGCTTAACGATGTCACTCCACACCTTTTGCTCCCCGGCAATGAAGGTTTTGAATTCGCTCGACGGACCACCACCGCCGATGGCGTTATCAGTCGCAAAACGAGACGTCACGGCAGACGACTTGAGCGCTTTCAGGGACTCTTCCTGCAAGCGCTTCACCACCTCCGGCGGCGTCCCGGCCGGGGCCAGAATGCCGTACCACTGCGAGGTCTCAAAATTCTTGAAGCCCAACTCGGCCACCGTGGGCACGTCAGGCAGACTCGAAATGCGCTGAGCCGTGCCCACCGCAATCGGACGCAACTGGCCCGACTTGATATACGCGCTCAACGCCGGCAAGCCCGCCGAAGAGGCTTGCGTGCGACCCGCCAGCAAGTCGGTCAACTGCGGGCCAGTACCACGGTAAGGAATGTGCGTGATGAACATGCCGGTGACCAACTTCAGGTACTCCATCGCCAGATGACCAGCGCTGGCATTGCCGGCCGAACCATAGTTCAGTTGGCCGGGGTGCTTTTTCACGTAGGCGACAAATTCTTGGAAGTTTTTAGCCGGTACGTCTGGATGAATGACAAACACATTCGGCACTTTCGCCAACAGCGTCATCGGAACAAAGTCTTTGTTGACGTCGTAGGGCTGGTTTTTCAGCATGTACGGGTTGACCGCCAGCGTGCCCACGTGACCAAGGATGATGGTGTGACCGTCGGGCACGGCTCGGGCGACTTCTTGCATGGCGGTGACGCCAGCGCCACCGGGTTTGTTTTCAATGTAGACCGATTGCCCGAGTTGTTTACTCAGCTCTGCGGCCACCGAGCGGGCGACGATTTCAGAGGTGCCACCCGGCGCAAAAGGCACCACAAAGCGAATAGCTTTAGACGGCCAAGCCGGCTGCGCCACTACACCGGGCAAAGCCAGCGTGGCAGCGCTGAGGCCAGCGGCTTGGAGCACGCTACGGCGTGAGAGTCGGGTTTCATTCATGGGAGTGTCCTGTGTCATGCGAGGTAAAACTCAACCTTAACGGGCGTCGAGCACACGCGTAAGAGGATTTCCCCTGATCAAACAAAAACCATGACGTCGGATTAACTGCGGTTGACTGCTTATTGAATAAGCAATGTACTTTAAGGCAAGCACAGCGGACCTGAAAGCAGGCCAGCAGCATGGGGGCATCACGATTTGTGATGGCAAGCCCCTTCCGCAGGTCAACTCATCAGCCGAGCCCCGACCCAGCGGCCTGAACGCACGGCTTCACGCGCGCAATCGGCCAGCACCACGCGCGCGGCCAAACCGGCTGGCGAGAGTTCGTCGTCAGACAGGCTGCACAGCGCCGTCGCCCGCCGCGCCAGCGTGTCGCTGATCTCGGTGAGCTTGAAGCGTTGCGCGGCATCGGCGTAACGGGCAACCGCCGCCCACGGCTGCACGGTGCAGCCCAAACCACTGTCCACCGCATCCATCAGCATGGCCAGTGAGTCGATTTCGGCGACCACATTGGGCTTGCACTTGGCCCGCGCAAAAGCGCTCTCCAGGGTGCTGCGCAAACCATGCGAGCCGGTCGGCAAGATCAACGGCAAATTGGCCAGTTGCGCCACGCTCATGCGTTTCGGCGACTTGGCGGCAGTCGCCGCCTGCAGCTGCCGCGACTCCATCAAAAAGAGTTTTTCTTCCAGCAGCGGCATCACGCTCCAGCGCCGTCCGGCCAGGCTGTCAAAGAGGACGGCCAAGTCAAGCTGGCGCGCGTTCAGCATGGCGGTCAGATGGCCTGACAGGCTTTCAACCACATGCAAACGCACGTCGGGGTAGCGTTCACGCATGGCGCGCAACAACGGCAGACCCAGCACGGCGGCGGTGGTCGGCGCCATGCCAACGCTGACGCTGCCCGACAGCCGCGACTCTTGCGCCGAGCGCACGGCTTGCTCCGCATGCCGCAACACCAGCTGCGCCTCCCTGAAAAAAGCCAGACCCGCTTCAGTCGGCGTCACGCCCTTGGGGCTGCGTTGCAGCAGACGCGTTGAGAGTTCGCTTTCGAGCCGGCTGATTTGCTGACTCAGTGCCGACTGCACCAACTCCAAATCGAGTGCGGCGCGGCTGATGCTGCCGAGCTCAATGACCCGCACGAGGTAGCGCAGTTGACGCAGTTCCATGACTCAATTCTCTCCAGCGGTGGACGCGATCATCGCACGCGCCACAAGGGTCGCATGGCCAGCACGCCCAGCAACGGGCCGAGTCCGAGCCAAGGCAAGAGCGCTCCCAAGGCATGCTGCTGGGCCAGCGTGGTGAATAGCTCAATGCTGACAATCGAGATGGCAAAGCCGAGGCTGTTGGTCAGCGTGAGCACGCTGCCAACAGCTTGCGGCGGCGCATTGCCAGCGGTCAGGGCCGAAAATTGCGGCGAATCGCCAGCCACGGTGATGCCCCAGATCAGCAGCCAGAGGGCAAACCAGCCGACCGACGCATCGATCAACCAGGGCGCCAACGCGCAACACAGACCGCTGACGGCCAATTGACCTGTCGCCACCCGCGCGCTGCCCCAACGCCCCGCCAGCCAGCCGCCGCCGACGCAGCCCAGCGCCCCACTGCCGACCACCACAAAAGCCGCTAGCGACAGCGCCATGCCGTTCAGTCGAGTCGCCAATATCAAGGGCACCAGGACCCACAGCGTGTACAACTCCCACATGTGACCCAAGTAGCCGAGCACCGAAGCGCGCACGCGCCAGTCAGTCCACAGGGTCGCCAACGCGCGCCACTCCAAAACACGGGTCCGGGCTGGGCCGGCCGGCGCTTCGGGCAACAGCGCAAACAACATCACGCCGCCGGCAGCCGCCAGCGCCGCCACACCGAGCATGATGACGGGCCAAGGCAACTCGCCACTCAGGCCACGCAGACCGTGGGCACTGGCAGTTCCCAACACCAAGGCGCCAATCAACCAACCGAGCGCTGCGCCCAAGCCTTGCGGAAACCATTGCGACGCAATTTTCATCCCCACCGGGTAAATGCCGGCCAGAAAAAATCCGGTCGCAGCACGCCACAACCACAAGGCAGCAAACTCCCGCACCATCCACCAGGCCCCGACCGTGCACAACGCACCCGCCAATGAGCACGCTAAAAAAACGCGCCGCGGGGAAAATCGGTCGGCAATCGCGAGCAACGCAAAAACCAGCGTGCCGACAATGAAACCCAGCTGCAAAGCAGAGGTGAGCCGGCCCACCGCTGATGCGGGCCAACCCAGTTCATGCTGCAGATCAGGCATGACCGCATTGACGGCAAACCACAGCGAGGTGCCGGCGAACTGCGCGAACACCAGCACGGGCAGCACATAGCGCGGCGCGGCTTTCATCCGGCTAAAGCGGCGGCGCCATGCGTGGTTTCACCAGCGCCGCAGCGGCTTTGGCGCGGCTGCGTGCCAACTCGACATCGGCATCAAAGGCCAGCGCCACGCCCATGCGTCGTTTGACAAAACTCTCGGGCTTGCCGAACAGCCGAATGTCGGTGTTGGGTATGGCGAGCGCTTGGGCCACGCCGTCAAAGACGATGCCCTTGGCATCAACGCCGCCGTAAATCACGGCGCTGGCGCCCGGGCTTTTCAAGGTGGTGTTGACCGGCAAACCCAAGATCGCGCGGGCATGCAGCTCAAACTCGTTTTGCCATTGCGTGCACAGCGTCACCATGCCGGTGTCGTGTGGCCGTGGGCTGACTTCGCTGAACCAAACAGAGTCACCTTTGACAAAGAGCTCTACGCCATACAGGCCCATGCCTGACGGTTGGCCGTCAAAGCCAACGCCTAAGTTGTCGGTCACGGCTTTGGAAATGTCGCGGCTTTTTTGCAAAGCAGCCGGTCGCATCGGGTGCGGCTGCCAGCTTTCGACGTAATCGCCGTTGACCTGCACATGGCCGATGGGCTCGCAAAAATGCGTTTCAATTTGACCGTTAGCGCCCATGGCACGCACCGTCAGCTGGGTGATTTCATAGTCGAAGTCAATGAAGCCTTCGACGATGATGCGGCCATGGCTGACGCGGCCACCGGCCATCGCGTAGTCCCAAGCGGTCTTCACATCAGCGGGGCCGGCGATCTTGCTTTGCCCCTTGCCCGACGAGCTCATCACCGGTTTGACGATGCAGGGGTAGCCGATCTTGTCGTCGATCGCGGCCTGCAACTCAGCCAGCGAATCACAAAACACATAGGGACTGGTCGGCAGACCCAGCGTCTCGGCGGCTAACCTGCGAATGCCTTCACGGTCCATCGTCAGGCGCGCAGCGCGGGCGGTCGGCACCACACGCACGACGCCAGCGGCTTCGAGGTCTTCGAGCATCGGCGTGGCAATCGCTTCAATTTCAGGCACCACCAGCTGTGGCCGTTCTTGTTCAATCAAGGCCTTGAGTTGCGCCGGGTCACTCATGGTGATAGTCCGCGCGTGGTGCGCGACCTGCTGGCCGGGCGCGTTCTCGTAGCGGTCGGTGGCGATGGTTTCGACGCCGAGCCGCTGCAGCGCAATCAGCACTTCCTTGCCAAGCTCGCCAGAGCCGAGCAGCATGACTTTGGTGGCGTGCGGCGACAGCGGTGTGCCGAAGGTGGTGGCGGGAATAGAAGAAATGGAGTGGTTTGAAGTGGTCATGGATCGAAAAAGTTGAGCGTGGGGACAGCGGCTGTACCGCCAAAGCCAGACCCTCCAATTTACAACATACCTGCTGAGGGTCGGTGATGCAGCGTGGAGAGTCCTTCTGATTCCAGCTTCAAGGTCACAATCTAGCCATGAACAGTGAGACGATCCTTTCCGTGCGAGCGCTCAGCAAGCGCTTCGGCAGCAGCACCGTGGTCAATAATTTGTCCTTCAACATCGCCCCGGGTGAATGCCTGGGCGTGATCGGCCCGAACGGCGCTGGAAAAACAACCACCATCCGCATGTGTCTGGGCTTGACCACCCCCGACGCGGGCGAGGTGATTTTTTCGCCGCCCGGCCAGAAGGCGCTGCAGATGCCGCGAGACGCGCTGGCGATCAAAGAACAGCTCGGCATCGTCAGCCAGTTCGACAGCCTCGACCCGGATTTTTCGTGCAGCGAGAACTTGCTGGTTTTTGGCCGCTATTTCGGCATGCCAGACGCCGTCATCAAGGCGCGCATTCCGCAGCTGCTCGAATTTGCATCCCTCACGCACAAGGCCGACGCCAAGCTGACCGAGCTGTCTGGCGGCATGAAGCGCCGCCTGTCTTTGGCGCGGGCGTTGGTGAACGACCCGCAGTTGTTGTTGCTCGACGAACCGACCACCGGGCTCGATCCACAAGCCCGGCACCTTATGTGGGAACGCCTGCAGCGGCTGCTACAGCAAGGCAAATCGATCTTGCTGACAACCCACTTCATGGACGAGGCCGAGCGCCTCTGCAACCGGCTGCTGGTGTTGGACCACGGCCAGAAGATGACCGAAGGCACGCCGCACGACCTGATCGCCGAGAACTTGGAGCCCGACGTGGTGGAGGTCTATGGCGCAGGCGCTTTGGCCTTGGTCAACTCGCCGCTGAAAGACATGGCCGCACGCTTAGAAGTGAGCGGTGAGACGGTGTTTTTCTACACCCAAGACGCCAAGCGCCTGCTGACGGCGCTCACCGATTACCCGCAGCTGCGCACGCTGCACCGCCCGGCGAATCTGGAGGACTTGTTCCTCAAACTGACCGGCCGCAAAATCAGGGAGGACGCATGATGTCCCGCTCTAACAACACGCCAGGCCTGTTCAGCCCACCGCAACTCAGCTGGCGTTGGTGGCCCGTCTTCAGGCGCAATTTGTTGGTGTGGCGCAAGCTGTTTGTGCCGAGTCTGGTCGGCAACATCGCCGAGCCGCTCATCACGTTGGTGGCTTTTGGCTACGGCTTGGGCGCCTTGATCGGGCAGGTTCAACTGAACGGCCAAGCCGTGCCCTACATCTTGTTTTTGGCCAGCGGCTCGATCTGCATGAGCGCCATGAACGCCGCGTCTTTTGAAGCCTTGTACTCGGCTTTTTCACGCATGCACGTGCAGCGCACTTGGGACGGCATCATGAACGCGCCGGTGCGGCTTGACGACATTGTGCTGGCCGAGATGCTTTGGGCTGCGTTCAAGTCGCTGTTCACCAGCGGCGTGATCTTGCTGGTGATGCTGGCGCTGGGCATCAGCCACAGCTTTTGGCTGCTGCTGGCTTGGCCGCTGCTGGGCTTGG
>Ga0208916_10001012_pt1 | contig 12331 bp, 15 predicted proteins | sample DEB19_08_DNA_5_FD_184523 | JGI IMG/M metagenome (GOLD analysis project Ga0208916, IMG submission 184523) | Aqueous microbial communities from the Delaware River and Bay under freshwater to marine salinity gradient to study organic matter... | ecosystem: Environmental > Aquatic > Marine >... | reverse complement strand
CATGTCCAACCTGCTGAGCAATGCCGTGCGCTACACGCCTGGCGGCGGCTCTATCCGCTCCGGCTGGCGTTTGCGCCCCGATGGCTGGGCTGAATTTTTTGTTGAAGACAGCGGGCCCGGCATCGCTGCCGAGCACTTGCCACGCTTGACAGAACGCTTTTACCGCGTTGACCGCAGCCGCTCACGTGAAACAGGCGGCACCGGCTTGGGCTTGGCAATTGTCAAACACGTGGCGCAGCGACATGGCGGGCAACTTGAAGTGACCAGCACGGTGGGCAAGGGATCGACCTTTTCAATCGCCCTGCCGCCATCACGCGTTCAGCAGATCAATCCAATAACGCCAGCGCTTCCAGCTTTGTCTGAAAATGCGCAAGGCTAGGCGTTAGCGCTTTCGGCACCTTGGCGAAATCATCGTATCGGCGAAGTCGAACAGCTTCCTCGGCAAAAGGCTGCGCTAGGAAAACACCCAGCTCAGCCTCTGAGTAAGCGCCCCCTTGCAGCTCCAGACTTCGTTTGGAGGCTGGCGACAAACTCGCCCAGTAAGTCGGCTCAGCGCCACACAGGTAACGCTTGGCATCAACGTGCAAACGTATCGGCTCCAGCACCGCGTCTGGCAGCAAGCCCCGTAAAAAAGGAATGGCGATGTACTGGTGCAAGTCGTCACGCTGTTGCGTCTCGTCTGGACTCTCGTCTTTTTGGGTCGCAATGAGATGCCCTAAATCGTGCAATAAAGCCGCCACCACGGTGGCATCAGTTTCTCCCGCCTGCTCGGCCAATTGAGCACACTGGAGCGCGTGCTCCAGTTGGCTCACCGCCTCGCGGCCATACTGACGGGTCGCTCGGGTCTCGAAGAGATGAATAATTTCAGTGGTGGATAAAGTCACGGCCCAGTCCTTCAAATCAGAATTTTTCGAATGCGGGCGGAGACCAAGTCAATCGCCGTCACCGTCACAATGATGATGATCATCACGGCACAGGTTTCAGCGTACTGAAAGCCGCGAATGATCTCCCACAACACCACACCAATACCGCCCGCGCCGACCATGCCCACCACCGAAGCGGAACGTACATTGCTCTCCAATCGGTACAGCGTGAAAGAGATCCACAAAGGCATCACCTGCGGAATGACGCCGTAAACAATCTCGTGCAACGCACTCGCCCCGGTCGAACGGATGCCTTCAACCGGCTGAGGGTCAATCGCCTCGACCGCTTCTGAGAACAATTTGGCCAACACACCGGTGGTGTGAATCCAAAGTGCCAGCACGCCGGCAAATGGACCCAGACCGACGGCGACGACGAACAGCATGGCGAAGACCATCTCGTTGATGGCCCGCGTGGCGTCCATCAACCGGCGCGTCGGTTGGTAGATCCACCAAGGCACCAGATTGGCAGATGCCATCAAGGCCATGGGCACCGCCGTGACGACAGCCAATGCGGTTCCCCACAAAGCGATTTGCAGGGTGATGACCATTTCAGCCACATACATGCGCCACTGGCTGAAGTTGGGCGGGAAAAACTCAGCGGCATACGTGGCCATATTGCCCGAGTCACGCAGCAAATCGAGGGGCCGCATGTCGGCCCCTTGCCAAGAACCAGCCAACAGCATCAAAACGAATACCCAGAAGACATACCAAGTCAGGCTGCGTTTAGGGGCTGTCGACTCGGCCGTCACCCTGGGCGGGAGAGTCGCGGTGGGTGTCATCAGTTCAACGCAGCCAACTGCTTGTCAATCACGGCCAGCTGCTCTTTTTTGGCTGCCTCAGTGATGACTGAATCTGACTCAAGTTTGTTGCGCTTGCTGAACAGATCGAGCTGGCGGATGGGCAACAGTTGGCGGTTGTTCGATTCCTTGAAACCGGAGAGTTTGGAGATCTTCATCAGAACTTCTTTCTCACGTGCATCTGTTTTTCCGTAGCTGTAAAAGAACTTCTTGATCTTGGCCTTGCTGGCTTCAGGCATGTCTTTGCGCATCACCAACGGGTCCAGTGCAATCAGCGGTGAAGTCCAAACGATTTTGATATTGTTGAACTTTTCCGGATAGCGGCTCTGGATCTTCTCTAGGTTTTCGCTGTTGTTGGTGGCAACATCCACCTGCTTGTTCGCAACCGCCAAAGCATTGGTCTCGTGGTTGGCGCTGCGTGTGACTTTGAATAAACTCTTGGCATCGATGTTGTTTTTAGAAAAAACATAAAACCCAGGCACCAAAAAACCAGAGGTTGAATTGGGATCACCGTTGCCAAAGCTCAGGCTTTTACCGTTTTTGAGAATGTCATCCAAGGTGTTGTACGGGTTGTCCTTGTGCACAATCAAATGCGAGTAATAACCTTGCGAGCCATCGGCATTGACCATCTGGGCGAAGACCTCTCCGCTGGCCCGATCAACAGCTTCCATCGCTGACTTGTTACCCAGCCAAGCCAGTTGTACTTTATTGAAACGCATGCCTTCAATGATGCCGGCGTAGTCTGGTGCGAAGAAGGCCGTGACCTTCATTCCGGTCTGCTTCTCCATGTCTTTGATCAATGGCTCCCAATCCTGTTTCAGGTTTTGGGTTGCCTCCGTCGAGATGATGCCAAAGTTGATTTCCTGAGCCTGTGCGCCTAGCGATAAGCCCAGTGCAAAGGTCGCGGCCGTGATGGCCAATATTTTCTTAATCATCGAATAATTCCTCATAAAACAGTCTAAAAAATCAGGCGGCCTGAGCCAGTCCAGCTTGCCACGCAGGAACAACAGCCGACGGCACCAGCGCGACCGGAGCCGCATGAAGGCGTGTGGAATCAGCGAGAATTTCATCCGCATGCACGCCATACAGCTCGCGCAGAAGTTGCGGAGTCAACAGCTTTGAAGGACCATCAAAGACCACGCGGCCTTGGTGCAATGCCACCACCCGTGGGCAATATTTGAGGGCCATGTCGACCTGATGCAAAGAGACGATCACGGTGCAGCCGTCCTCGCGGTTGATACGCGCCAAAATCTCCATCACATTGCGCGAAGACTCCGGGTCTAGCGAAGCAATCGGTTCGTCAGCCAATACCACCTTGGCACCTTGAACAAGTGCGCGGGCAATCGCCGCACGCTGCTGTTGGCCACCGGACAACGTCGATGCCCGCTGGGCGTGGCAATCGGCAATGCCGACGCGGGCCAGCGCGTCAAGGGCTTGCGCCCGCTCTTGCGCATTGAAAATACGAAACAGACTGCGCCACCAAGGCATGCGGTGCAACAAGCCGACCAGCACGTTCACCAAAACCGGCAGACGATCGACCAAATTGAACTGCTGAAAGACAAAGCCGACTTGCGAGCGCACCCGCCGAATGTCATGGTGAATGCGGCCGCCCTGCTGAACACGGCGCCCGTCAATTTCGATCAACGAATCCGTCCGACCATCGGCCGTGATCAAGCCGGACATGTGCCGCAGCAAGGTCGACTTGCCGGAGCCAGAAGCACCGATCAGAGCCACCATCTCGCCTTTTTTAAACGACAGATTGATGTCGCACAGCGCTTGCTTGCCGGCGAAATACTTGTTGAGCTTGTGAATATGAAGTGCATCATTCACCATGAACTACCTCTAAGTTGTATAGACATATGTAGTCTCATCGTTGGTCGTGACGGTTTCATGAAAGTTAAAAGAAGCTTGTGTGACAGGGGCCGGTTCGCGACCTCACAGCACACGGCGGCCTTCCCGCCAGACCGCGCGTACCACTGCGTGGCGCTGCCCATTCGGCAGCTCAGCGATATGGACTTGGATCAAGTCCGCACGCAGACCGGCTTCGATCGCACCGCGGTCGCTCAAACCGGTGGCCAGTGCAGGTGTTGACGTAACCGTCGCCACCGCTTGTGGCCACGTCATGACGCCTTGCTCGACCAAGCACATCACCGCCGACATCAGACTGCCCGGCACATAGTCTGAAGAGAGGATGTCGAGCAGGCCCAGCCGGGCCAGTTCAACCGCCGCCACGTTGCCCGAATGCGAGCCACCACGCACCACATTCGGGCCGCCCATGACATTGCGCAAGCCGTGCTTGTGGGCCTCTCTAGCCGCCACCACGGAGGTCGGAAACTCCGACATGCTGGCGCCTTCGGCATGGGCTTGCTGCACATGGGCGGCCGTGGTGTCGTCGTGACTGGCCAGCGCAATGCCGTGGGTGCGGCTGTAGTCGACAAAATACTGCCGGTGCGGCTCCGAATATTCAGCCTGCAGTTGGCTCGCCAGCACCACCTGTTGCTCGAACTTCTGTTGGCTCCAGCCCTTCTTGCCGGTGTAGTAAATCCGCGCTTGTTCGATGTTTTCCCACTGCCGCTGACCGGGTGTGTGGTCCATCAAAGAGATCAACGACAACCGCGGATGGCCCTGGAAAGGTTCAAACAAATCGATGGTGTTGGGCGCTGGCAATTCACAGCGCACATGCAAGTAGTGGTCGGCGCGCAGCAAGCCTTGTTGGGTGCAGTTGTCAATGGTCGCCAGCACGTCGTTCCAGGCCTTGCCGCGCAGGCTTTCAGGGTCGGCATCTCCTACGCCCAATGCATCAAAAACAGTGGTGATACCGGCGGCAGCAATCTCGGCGTCATGTGCCAGCAAGGCGGGCAACTCAGCCCAATGCACCTTGGGCCGGGGCATCAGGTGGCGCTCAAAATTGTCTGTGTGCATTTCCACCAGACCTGGCAGCAAATAATCGCCATCCAAGTCAACCGCAGACAGAGTCGATGTGTCGCCAGCGACAGCACTGATACGGCCATTGTGTGCAAACAAACTGCCGTGCACCACTTCACCTGGCAGCACCATCTTGGCGTTTTTAAAAATCACAGAAGCGTTCATGCAATATCCTTCACAGTCCCAACAGTTCTGAAGTCAGCCACATTGATTCGGCGGGTAGCGACGGCGTCCCCCACATGGGCGTCGTGAAAAATTCCGACGATGGCGGCACCGCGTGCACTGGCTTCGCGGATCAGCTCAATGACGGTCTGCGCGTTCTCCGCGTCCAGTGATGCGGTCGGCTCGTCCAGCAACAGCAACGGCCGCGGCTTGATCATGTTGCGAGCGATGTTGATGCGCTGCTGCTCACCACCGGAGAAAGTCGCGGGCGGCAAATGCCACATGCGCTCAGGGATGCGCAGGCGAGTCAACCAGCGACTCGCCTCGGCACGCGCCGCCGCCAGTGTTTCAGGGTTGTCACCCGCGTCGTCAAGCAAGGGTTCGGCCACGACGTCCAGCGCTGGCACCCGCGGGATAACGCGCAAAAACTGGCTGACATAACCCACCGAGTCTTTGCGCAAGCGCACCAGCTCATGCGGCGAGGCGGTGGTCACTTCGATCGGCAACTGGCCGGGCAAATGAATGCGGATACTGCCGGCAGTCGTCCGGTAGTTGGCATAAATCATTTTCAGCAAGGTGCTCTTGCCCATGCCGGACGGTCCGTCCAGCACGATGCACTCGCCGGGGTGAACGCTGAGGTTGGCTTCGCCAAGAACCGCCAGCTCAACGCCGTTTTGGTGGTGCAGGGTGAAGCGCTTGGCCACCCCTTGAATGTGAAGCAAAGGATGGGTCATGGTTGGAGTACCGAAGAAACGAGAAGTTGGGTGTAAGCGTGTTGCGGGTCGTCAAGCACTTGGTCGGTCAGGCCGACTTCAACGATGCAGCCACGCTGCATGACGATCATGCGGTGCGCCAGCAGACGCGCCACTGCGAGGTCGTGCGTGACCACGATGGCCGCCAGTTGCATCTTGCGGGTGAGTTGTCGCAGCATGTCCAAGAGCCGCGCTTGCACCGAGACATCCAGCCCCGATGTCGGCTCGTCCATGAACACCAGGCGCGGCTGCGTCACCAAGTTGCGGGCGATTTGCAGGCGCTGCCGCATGCCGCCGGAAAAGGTGCGCGGTGCGTCATCGATGCGCGCCACATCAATCTCCACGCGCTCCAGCCATTCAGTGGCAACGCTGCGCAGTCGGCCGTAGTGACGCTCACCCTGCCCCATCAAGCGCTCACCGACGTTGGCACCGGCCGAGACGTCCATACGCAAACCATCGGCGGCGTTTTGATGCACAAAGCCCCAGTCTGTTCGCGCCAGCAAACGCTGCTGGGCTTCGGTCATGGCAAAGACGTCTTGCAGCCCTTCATGACGCGTCATGAAATGCACACTGCCCGCATCGGGCTGGCTGCGCGCTGCGATGGCGTTGAGCAAGGTCGATTTTCCCGAGCCAGACTCGCCCACCACCGCCAGCACTTCGCCCGGCCAGAGGTCAAAGGAAACATCTTGCAGCGCTACACGGTCGCCGTAGTTTTTGCCCAGTCCGCGAACCTGCAGCAAGGGTGCCGGCGGCGCCGAAAAATGCGGAGATAAATTCACAGTCATATCAAGGCTCAATCACAAAACTCAGGCCGTGCTGGTCAAACCCGAGAGATTCATAAAATGCATGCGCCGCGTGGCGCTGCCGGTTGGACGAGAGCGCCAACTTGTAGCAACCGGCCGCGCGTGCTTGCTCTTTGGCATGGACCATCAACTGGCGGCCGATGCCGCGCCCCTGCTGATCGCTGGCCACCACCACGTCCTCGACAACCGCTGACGGCGTGCCGCCATGCGCCAAGTTGTGCATGACCAGAAGTGCGTAGCTGCCCAGCACCACTGGCCCCTCTGTTGCCACAAACAGTCGGTAGCTTGGGTAGCGAGAAAACTCAGCGAAGATGTCTTGAGCCGCTTGCTCCGACAAAACGTTGCCGTTGTTGAAATCAAGCTGGGCGTACAGAACCAACACCGCCGGCAGATCGGCCGTGTCAGCTTGCCGGATGACAAGACTCATGACGCATCCTGACGCGACTGGCAATAATCAGAGTCGGAACACACGTGCATGCGACTGCCGCTGTCGTCGGTGATGACTTCATCTAGAAAGCTGTCGGTAGCGCCGCACAAAGCGCAGGCCGCATCCCAGCGCTGGACTTCAAAGGGGTGGTCTTCAAAGCCCAGACTCTCCACCGAGGTGTAGGGCGGCACGGCATAAATGCGCTTTTCGCGACCGGCGCCAAAGAGTTGCAAGGCCGGGTTCATGTGCATCTTCGGGTTGTCAAACTTCGGGATCGGCGAAGGCGCCATGATGTAGCGGCCGTTGACCAGCACCGGGTAGTCGTAGGTGGTGGCGATGTGGCCGTACTTGGCAATGTCTTCGTACAGCTTGACGTGCATCAGCCCGTATTCGGCCAGACCATGCAGGGTGCGGGTTTCGGTTTCACGCGGCTCCAGCCGCTGCATCGGCTCGGGCACAGGCACTTGGTAGACGATCACTTGGCCCTCTTGCAAAGGGATTTCAGGGATGCGGTGGCGCGTCTGGATCAGCGTCGCTGCTCGGGTGTGCGTGGTGGTTTCCACCCCGGCCGTGCGTTGAAAAAAGCGCCGGATGTTGACGGCGTTGACGGTGTCGTCAGAGCCTTGGTCAATGATTTTCAGCACATCGTCAGGGCCGATGACCGCCGCCGTGACCTGAATGCCGCCAGTGCCCCAACCGTAGGGCAGCGGCATCTCGCGTGAACCAAACGGTACTTGGTAGCCGGGAATTGCCACCGCCTTGAGCAGCGAGCGACGGATCATGCGCTTGGTGCGTTCGTCGAGGTAAGCGAAGTTGAAGTTCGCCTGCACATCGTCTGTGGCCGTGTCCGACAGCGGCTCCAAGCTGACTTCATTCAATGCGTTCATGCTGTGACTCCGGTGTCGGGTTGGGCCGCTTTGGCGTTGGCCGCTGCGCGCATTTTTCGGATCAGTTCGAGCTCTGACTGAAAGTCAACGTAGTGCGGCAACTTCAAGTGCTGTACAAAACCTGAGGCCTCGAGGCTGTCACTGTGCGAGAGCACAAACTCCTGCATTTGTGCAGGCGACTCGATCGGCTCGCCCAACTCGTCAGCTCGCAACGCCCGGTCCACCAAGCTCATGGCCATCGCCTTGCGTTCGCTGTGGCCAAACGCCAAGCCGTAGCCTCGGGTGAACTGAGGCGGCTCGGTTTTGCTGCCGGCAAACTGATTGACCATTTCACATTCGGTGATTTCGATGTCGCCCATCGAGATAGCAAAGCCGAGTTCTTCGGGTTCAATCTCAATCGCGACTTGGCCTAAGCGAACCTCGCCCACAAACGGATGGCTGTGGGCGTAACCACGCTGGGTGGAGTAAGCCATGGCCAACAAAAATCCCTCGTCGCCGCGCGCCAAGTTTTGCAGCCGCGTAGAGCGCACCGCCGGAAACCGCAAAGGCTCACGTGTCAGATCAACCGGCGACGGATCGCCCGGCGGGATCGGCCGGGTTTCAATCAAACCTTCATGATTGAGCAGTTCCACCACGCGCGGTGTGACGGCGGCACCTATGCCCGTCGGCAGCACGTGGCTTGGGGGTTGAACATCAGCCGTTGCGTCTTGGCCATTGGCCAGCAAAGTGAAGTCCAGCAGGCGTTGCGTGTAGTCGTAGGTAGGGCCAAGCACCTGGCCACCGGGCAGGTCTTTGAAGGTCGCAGAAATACGCCGCTCCAGCGACATCCGATCAGTCTGCAAAGGTTTTGTCGTGCCCAAGCGCGGCAAGGTGGCGCGGTAAGCGCGCAGCAAAAATATGGCTTCAATCAAATCCCCGGAGGCCTGCTTGATCGCCAACGCCGCGAGTTCCGGGTCATAGACCGAGCCTTCGTTCATCACCCGGTCAACCGCCAGCTTGAGCTGTTGTTGAATCTGCGACACGCTGAGTTCAGGCAAGCGGTTGTCACCGCGCCGCTGTTCGGCCAGCAGGCGGTAGCTGTTGAGAATGGCGGTTTCCCCGCCCTTGACGGCAACGTACATGCTCAAAGCCCTCCTGACAATTGAATCGATGTGGTGCGCGGCAAGCCGACCAGTTGCTGCGCCGAAGCCAGGAACAAGTCAACGCCTCGCGGAAAGCTGGCGTGGTTCGCCGTCCACTGCGCGAGAAAATTAAGCGCCAAACCATCGACCGATAAATGGTTGACGTCCTGAATGCCCGGTCCTCTGAGTGCCCACTGCGCTGCGCCGCTCTCGCTGCCTGCCTTGGCATCTAACAGCGGCAAGTCCAACACGCAGGTAGCAGACTGGTCCGGCGCGTTGTCGCTGCCCTGTGAAAAACTGGCCAGCGCGGGCATGGCGTCGCCGGCAGCCACCCATGCAAACATGGCTTGGTCAGCGTGCGTCACCAGCTGGCAACCGGTGTGAAAACGCAGCCAAGCGGCGGCATCACTGTTCGCCAAAGAAGGCGACAGCCAGAGCGTGGAGTCGGAGTCAAGCAGCGCCAGCAACAAAGCCGCCGATGCGGGGTGGCCGGTCTGCGGCACCTCGGCGTCATGGCGTACGGTGATGCAGCGACCAGGGTGGGACAGCGCCTCCAGCGCAACCCGAAACACGGCCTGACTACCGAAAGCCTCATGCGTGAAGCCGGCACCCAGATTGGACAAATCGTGTGAGCTCATGACGCCTCTCCTTCGTCATCCATCGATGATGATTCGCGAGCCACCGTGAAAAATTCAACCTTGGTGCTCTGCGCACGCTGCTCGCGCTGACTTCGAAGCAGCGCCAGATGTTGCCGTACTGGGCTCAGCAATGTTTGCTCCAATAAATCTTGTTGCGCACTGTCTTGCAGCAAGGCATCAGCCACCGCTGCCAGCCCGACCTGACGGTGCGAACGACCCAAGGCGTAAGCGACACCGACCACGGCGTTGTTTGCCTGAGCACCCGGCAGACGCAAAGCGCAACGGCTGACCGTGACCTCACCCAAGTTAAAGCGCTCACCGGTGGAACCCGCGCGACCCTGAACCATCATCAACCCGGTTTCCGGCGCTCTGAGCCAATGTGGTTTGGCCGGCCAGTGCGCACCAACAGCCGACTCCAACAAGTCCAGCGGTGCCTGCGACAGCAAGGCCATCCAGTCAGCGCGCACCATCGTTGGTGCGGGATCGTGATTGTCAAATGCATGAAACATTCTGGTGATACCCTCAAGTTGTATAGACAAATAAATTCACTACCGTCAGCTTAACGAGCACATAAGTAAATTTCATGACAACACTGACATCGGCTGAACACAAGCTTGAGCGGCCAACTCGGGAGAGTTTTTGGCATCGGATTGCAGCGCAAATTTCCGAGGCCATCAGCCAAGGGACTTACCCGCCCGGCGAACGCCTGCCCTCAGAACATGCGCTGGCCGAACTATTTGGCGTGAACCGACACACCATTCGAAAATCACTGGCGAGTTTGTCGAGCCAAGGCTTGGTGCGCGTGACGCAAGGCAGCGGCACCTACGTGGAAGACTTTGCGGTGGAACTGATGTTGGGTAAACGCACACGACACCGACACAGCCTGGTGCAAGCCGGCCTGCGTGGTGGGCTGCAAGTGCTTGAGGCCAGCAGCGTGAGAGCGAACAGTGCGCAAGCCAAAGCCTTGGCATTGCCAGCACGCAGCAAGCTGTTGTGCTTGAGCGTGCTGGGCGAAGCTGAAGACCAAATTTTGCATGTCAGTGAGCGATTTTTTCCGCTGCCACGCTTTAACGGACTGGATGCGGTGATCACTGAAACAGGCTCGATCACCGCAGCCTTTGCGGCCTGTGGACTGACTGATTACACCCGACTGGAAAGCCGCATCACGGCCCAGATTCCAACGGCGGCGATCGCTGCGCACTTGCGTCAACCCGTCAGCAGGCCGGTGCTGGAAGTGACCAGTGTCAACGTCGACAGCGCTGGCACACCGATTGAATTTTCAACGACTTGGTTCTCTGGTGACCGCGTCAAACTAACCATTCGCCATGATGACTAACACGCTGATCCCACCCTATCGATTTGCGGTTTACTTCGCTCCACCGCCGGACAGCCCTTGGTGGCAAGCCGGCAGCCAGTGGCTGGGTCGCTGCGCGGCGGGCGGCGCGCTCAAGCCCATGCCGGCGATCAAGGGCATCAGCGACGAAGCGTTCCACCAGGTGACCGCCGCACCGCGCCGCTACGGCTGGCACGCAACGCTGAAGGCACCGTTCAGCTTGGCTGCTGGCGCAGATGCAGAGCAGCTGCGAGCAGCGCTGACAAAGATTGCCGCGAGTTCGAGCGCTTTTGAAATGCCGCCTCTCAAAGTCACACTGCTCGATGATTTTCTAGCGATCGTGCCGCGGACCTCTAGCGCAGAGGCCAACACCGTGGCCGCCAGATGCGTCATGGAACTGCAGCACTTGGCAGCACCGCTCTCGGCCGCCGACTTGCAACGCCGCCGTCAAGCAGCACTGTCACCCACGCAAGATGAGTTGCTGCTGCGCTGGGGCTATCCTTTTGTGTTGGATGAATTTCAACTCCATTGTTCGCTGACAGGCTCCCTCAAACAATTGAACCCACAGCAAGTACAAAACCTGCAACAGGGCGCGCAAGACTGGTTCGACGACCTGCCGCCCTGCCATTTTGAAACATTGGCCTTGTTTATCGAACCGACGCCAGGCGCAGACTTCGTGTTGCAAGAGCACTTCAAGTTGACCGCATGAACCAGCGCCTGATGTATGTGATGGGTCCTTCGGGTGCTGGCAAAGACAGCCTGCTTGACTGGCTGAAAAATAAACTGCCGGCACACGCACCTATTCACTTCGCCAAACGCACCATCGACAGGCCTCTGCAAGCCTCTGGAGAACAACACGAAAGCGTCGACAGCGCCACCTTTGAGCGCCTGCAAAAAGAAAAGTCTTTTGCCATGCACTGGCAGGCCAACGGCAGACAGTACGGGGTGCGACACGCTGAGCTGGAGCCCCTGAAGCAGCAGCATTGGTTGCTGGTGAACGGCTCACGCGCCTACCTGCCAGAAGCGCTGCGTCAATGTGGAGGCTTGAGCGTTTTACACATCAGCGCCAGTGCTGAGATTCTTCGAGCCCGCCTGCTGGCGCGTCAACGCGAAACGCCTGAGGTGGTTGAAGCGCGCGTTCAGCGTGCCGTTGCCTTCAGCGTGCCACCGACATGTCGTTGCATCAGTGTGTTGAACGACAGCAGCCTCGACGAGGCTGGCGCGGTGTTGATGAGCGCACTGGCATCACTGCCCGACTGGCCTAAATTTTGAGGTTTAACCCAGCCAAGCGCATTAAGCCAACTAAGCCGTCTAAGCGGACTTCAGCGCATCCAACTCGCGCGGAAACTTGCTGACAGGTCTGGCTGCGACCAAGTTGTCCTGGAACATTTGACCAGCCTGTCGCCAACTGAATTCCATCGCCCGTTCTCGGGCATGGGCGCGGTCAACCTCCAGTGCAGCAGCAAAGGCCTGCTTCAAGTCCACATGCAGGACGCCGCCCTTGTGACCTTCTGGCGTGTTCAGCACTTCTAAGGGGCCGTCCACCGGATAGGCAGCCACTGG
>Ga0208916_10001011_pt1 | contig 12331 bp, 12 predicted proteins | sample DEB19_08_DNA_5_FD_184523 | JGI IMG/M metagenome (GOLD analysis project Ga0208916, IMG submission 184523) | Aqueous microbial communities from the Delaware River and Bay under freshwater to marine salinity gradient to study organic matter... | ecosystem: Environmental > Aquatic > Marine >... | reverse complement strand
GCGCAAGCTGGTAGCCTTGACCGCCGCATAGCCGCAGGCCGCATGCTGGTAGAAGAGGTGCATCTTCTTGGCGAACTCGACTGCCTGCTCTCGCTTGGACAGGTCGGGCTCTTCCACCAGGTCATCTATCGTCAGCGTGGCAACGACAGCCTTTCCACGCTTGGGATAGTGCAGCTTCTTGCTGTATTCGGCCTTGTCGAAGAAGTAGGGCCCACGCAAGGTATTGATCGCATCGCCGCCGGAGTAGTCACCGGCCAGCACAAGGCCGGCAGTCTGCTTGAGTGTCTGCCCGGCCACCGGTAGCGCAACGCCTGCCGCACTCATGACGCCGGTCACTGCGCCAACCTTCGTTCGCGTGGCTTGATCGACACCCTGGGTGGCAAGGTCTTCGGATGCCGTCATGCCTTCCGATGCACCGAACGCCGCAGCACCACCTACCGGGCCGAGCGTGACCGCTGCGCCGATGGCCTTGGTCAGCCCCTTGGTCAGCCCGAACACGATGTTTTCAGCGGCGCCAGCGGTCAGCGGATCAGGGCGAAGGTCGGCGCCGAACTTGTACGCCTGCTTGCCTTCCTCGGTGCGCCAGTCAATGCCTTCCGTTTTCAGCTTCTCGTAGGCGTCGACCGTGGCCTGCCGGTTATTTGTGGCGTCCGGATCAAAGCCCGGCGTGATGCCACCGGCTGCGGCTGATACCTGGCCGGCAGCGGCTGCGGTGTCGATCACATTGCCCAGCACTTCGGAGGCGCCGGCAGCGACAGCGCGCAACGGTGCAGACCATCCGGAATGCTTTGCTTTTGGCGGGTCAGGTTCAAGCGGCTGCGAAGCCATGACGGTCAAGGCCTTGTCGGTCCCGTCCTGATATGCGTCGAGCAGTCCCATGTTATTGCACTCCGATGATGATCGGGCGGCCTGCGGCGTTGGTCACCGGGCGCCCCTTGACGATCACGGCGTAACGGCCAGGACCGGCGAACATCAGCTCTTGACCGGGGATTGATGCGGCGAACTCCTGCGCCGACATTTCGGCACCACCGACGCGCACCTTGCCTTCGGGCGCCTGCTTGATGATCGTCTCCGGCGACACCGACTTGATGCGCTTCTCGAAGTCATCCGCTTCCATTTCTGCCGGGATCGGTAGCTTCTTGCCGTTGCGCTCGATGATGCTGCCGCCGACGGCCAGCTTCACGGCTTGGCGAATGTTCGACGTGCTGACAGTGCCGCCATTCTCAACTGCCATGCCTGCGGCGATGTAATAGGCCGCTTCCTTGACTGCCGTCGCCGCCTTCTCGTTCGGGAATGCGCCGTCAATCTCTCCGGCAATCGTGGCTTTCCAGCCGGTCACCTTCTTGTCGTCCTTCATGGCCGTGCCGTCCTTGATGGCCGTGGCACCCTTCATGATCAACTCGGAGGTGTAGCGGCCTGCGGTCGTCTTGCTGCCCGCCGTAGCGAAGGCCAGCGACAGCGGCTTGTCCTGCTTGTCGAGTTGTTCCGCAATAGCCGATGCGGATCGAGGGCCAACCGATTGCGCGATGGTGGCGACTGCTGCGCTGCGCTGCTTTGGTGGTAGCGCGTCCAGCATGCTGCGCACGGTCATGGCCTCATTTGCATCCAGCGGGGAAACAGCCTTGCCGGCCCATTGCCCAACTTGCTCGGCCTGCTCCATGCGCTTGGTGATGGAGCCAGCGAACGCTTCCGGCGTTGAAATATCAATCGGCGCCAGTTCGGTGATCACTCCGCGCTCAAGTCCGGCGCGCAGCCCGTTCTCAGTCAGATCACGGCGGCTTGCATCAACAACCTTGGCGATCTGCTCGCGGCGCTTGTCCAGCTCCGGTGTGCGGCCACGTTGGGCAATTAGCGTGTCGATCTGGGTAAGCGTTGCCTCCTGATTGCGGATTGGCTGGGCAGCGATGCCGCCCGTCTCCTGCGCCTGCTTGGCAATTGCAGCGATGCCGGCTTGGTACGGCGTTCCCTTGGTGGCAGCGATGGCGCGGTCGATGTACTCCGGCGCAATGATGGTGCCCTTGTCGGCCAGGCCTTGAAACGTGTTGAACTCGGCCTCGGCCTTCTTGAGCGCCAATTCTTGCTGGCGAGCAGCCCGCGCTGCGGCGGCTTCATTACGCTGTATCAGCGAGGTTTGGTAGGCGTCCAGCTTAGCCATAATCGAGTTGCGACGGTTGCTGTCGAGCTTGTCGGCGTAGGCGCCCTGGGTGATTTCCTTCTGCAGCGCCTTGATGCCGTCCAGGCTGTCCCGCACGCCCATGGCCTGCTGATTCAGTTGGGCATCCCATGTGTTGTCCTTCCAGTCCTGCTTGCGCTTGTCCCACCCGGCGCCGTAAGCCTGCCGGCCAATCTCGTCCATGGAATCGATCTGAGCAGACACGCCGGCCATGTCGGCTCCAGGCAGCCCGGCCTTCTTGCCGAGCTTGTCGAGGATGCCGTCAGTCTGGCGCCGGAAGTCTGCCGTCTTCTCCTTGGAGACGAGGCCATCGATACCGGACTGGCCTTTGAAATCGACGCGCTTCAGACCCTTGTCGAAGTTCTCGGCAGCCACCGGGTCAAGACCTTGCATTTCCGGCTTGCCAAGTTCGGCCAGGCGCTTTTTGTAGAGCGTCGGCGCCTCGGCGTAATGCAGCACCCCAGATGAAACCTGCTGCTCGATGTCCTTCGATACGGCGTCGACCGCGATCTCATGATCAAGCACGGCATTCGCAGCCTTGGCCCGGTCAAGGTTTTGCTGCTTGCGCAGCTCCTCCTCTTTGACTTGCCGGTCGGCTTCCATAAAGCTGGCGCTGGCCTGCAGTAAAGTGCTGCTTAGTTGCTGCAACCCTTCGGTGCTGCGAAATGCGCCTGCCGGGACGTTTGCTTTCGGGGCGGGCGCCGCGATGGCGTTGCCAAAATTTCCAATGGGGATTCGTGCCATGTCAGTCTCCGTTATTTCTTCGCGACGCTTTTCCAGCCACCGGCCACAGTGCCTGCTGCACCGAGGACAGAACTTGCCGCGCCCATGTAGCCGCTGCTCTCAGCGTTTGCTCCGGCCTGCATGAGCATTGAAGATTCTTCAATCGCGGCGTCAGACGAGCGCTTGCCGCCAAGAATGGCGCTCAGTGCATCCTCTTCCGAGTTTTTGGTGATGTTCTTCTGCAGCTCAAGCGGTGTGCCTTCGCCGACAGCCACGCCGGAAGCCGCCAGTGCAGCCTTGGCTTCGCCCTTCTGTGCGGCACCCAAGCGCCGAATCTTCTCGGCATGGGCCTTGGCGGCGTCCTTCTTGTAGGCGGCATCGTTCGATGCTGCTTGTGCCTGCCGCTCGTACATGCCTTTCTGTTGCCGGCCACTCTCGATTGATGAATAGGCGCCGACAACCGCAGCAGCAGCAGCGGCATAGGCGGCAACGGTGGCCGCAGTAACTCCAGACATAGTCAGTCTCCCTTGATGGTGGTTTGGGTTTCGGGCTGATGGCGGGATACCAGCAGTTCGGATTCGTCGGTAAATTCCGCTTCGGCTTCCTCGACGGTTGTCGCGCTGGTTGGGAATAGCATCGTCAGATAGGTATCGGCGTGGGCAAAGAAGACTTGCTTACGCCCGGCGCTGGCCGGCAGAACGTGATAGCCGCACAGCTCGATAGACTCACCGCCGACGAAGGCCGTCGCATGGCCAGAGACAATCAGCAGCGTGGCGATGCGAATCAGCGCCCCGGTGATGATGACGCCTTCCGGGATGCGGACTGTTCGCGCATACATGCCGGCGTGGAAGTGGTGCGTCGTCTCGATCTGAACTTGCTCAAGTGATCGCAGGTGCTCCTCAAGTCGGCCAACCTTCCCCACGTCGTCGGCACTCATGGCCGGCAGTGACGGCTCGGTGATGGTGATCTGATTCATGCCAGCCCCTTGGCGAATACGCGGCTGGTTTCCCGGTATTCCGTTTTCGACATCACGGCAGCAAGACGGCCACCCACCGGGGCGCTAATCATCAGAGCCTTCGCTCCTTGCTCGCGGGCGCACTGCTCGGCAGCGCGAAGCAGCCCAAGGCCGGCACCGCTGCGGCGGGCCGATGGCATGACAAAGATTGATTCCATTGAGGCGATCTTCCTGCCGGCGTAGTGCGGGAGGCCGAATACCAGAACAGATGCCACGCCCACAAGGTCAGGAGCGAACGCGCCAAGCACATGCAGGACGCCGCTGGCTTCCATGGCCCGATATGTTGCGAAGCACGGCTCAGGCTCTCCGATCTCGGGAATGCTCGACTCGTCACCGTAGGCAGCAATGAACTCGTCAAGGAATGGCGCCTGCTCAAGCTCGGCAATCGTGATGCGCCGAATGGTTGCGGCGCTCATACTTCGGTCTCGAACAACTGGCCGGCTGGATGGAACCCGAGGCGCCCATAGAGCTTGGCGGTTTCATCGGCATGCACCCCGGTGGTGATACCGGCATGAATCATCACGGCGCCTTTGCCCTTGGCCCAATCTACATAGGCTTTGAGCAGGCGAGGCGCCGACATGCCGCCCCTGTATTCCGGATCAACGAATAGCGCGAAGTCATCGGCCACCAGCGTGCGGGCGAAGTAGTGCTCGACCACGTAGCCAGCGAAGCCGCCGATCACAATACCGTCTGACTCGGAAACAATCAGCAGTCCGTCAGGGCTTTCGATCAGGTGCGCGAACAGGGCGCGAACCTTGGGCAGATCAATCGGGAGACGAGCGAACCGGCTCTCGGCGTGCATCATTTCGCCAAGTTCGGTCAGGCGGTCAATGTCGTCATGGGTGGCTGGGCGAATCATGGTCTAGCCTCCGTTGATGGTCATATTGCGAATCACCGCGAGCAGGTGAAACGGCAGCGGGTGTGCCTGAGCAATAACGGTGTCGGGATCGTTTCGGCTCCACCCCAGCGTGCTTGCGCTGACATCACCCGAGAACAGCGTCGGCGGGTAGTCGAGTTGGTCCGGGCCATTGACGCGGCCAGTAATTGACTCGTCGCCATTGACCGTCACGCCGGTCGTGTTGAGTACGCGCAGCATCACCTCATGCACGCTCAAGGCGTCGCCCTGAACGCTTCCGGACTGGCTAGGCACCTCGGGTGGCAGGAGCTTGATCAGTGGATAGAACATCAGGCCGGCCAGAATGCGCTTGGCTGGGCGCGGCAATGTGATCGATCCGCCGGTAACATCCATGGGCGGCATATCGACGCCATCAGCAATGCAGCGAACCGTCTTGCCTTCCAGGTGATCGAAGCCGGTCCATGTCGTTTTGCCTGCTGCGTCATCCTGGGCGACGGCGCAATCGAGCGTGAAGCCCCAATTAACCGGCGCATCTGCTGGCGGGATGGCGTTGAGGTCGGGATCTTCCTGGCCATAAATCGGATACCAATCCGGGCGCAGCCGTTCGACGTAGCGCTTGACAGTGCCATCGATAGACCGACGGACGATCATCCAGACTTGCTCAGAGTCACCGTAGGGCATTTTGGCGATTGACTCGACGGCGCCATCGGTTTCATGTCGCGCCCAAGCGATCACGTCTAGGTCGCGGTCAAGTGTCAGGCTGACCAGCGCGCCATTCCTAAGCGCTGCCCATACGACCGGTTCCGGCTCCTGCTGGAAGCACATCGAAGCAATGCCGCTGGCGGTGATGTGCTCGGCTAGGGTCGTCAGGTCCGTCGATTTGTAGCCGTCCTCGTCGTACCGGTAGCCGATGGACCGCAGCTTGCGCCCGGCGCGCTGCACGAACAGCACCTCTTTCCCGACAATGACCGGCTTGACCCGGCGCGAACCGTGCGGAGACTGCGGCTTGACTTGTACATTGGTCGGCGTGATCGGCTTCTCGTTGCCCGAGAACATGGCGAACTCGCCGCCATAGGTAAGCACAAGCAGGTTGCGGATGCCGATGATGTAGGCAATCTGGTTTGTCTCGACGCTGTCGATCTTGAATTGGTAGGCGTCGTCGTCGGCCACGCCAATGGTGTAGTCCAACTCCTCGCCCGTCTTGCTGCCGAATACCGTCTGCGGATTGCGCGTCGTGCCGGCGGTGACAAGTCGCTGCTCGTTTAGGGTGCCGGTGCAGGGATAGCCATAGGTCGTTCCCCAGATCGACGATTCAAGCGTCCAGGATAGCGCCGGGGCGGCAACGGATGCGGACAGTTCAATGATGATCGTGCCGGAGACCACAAGCGCCGACGTGTAGGCCGTGATGCGGACCAGGCCGCTATTGACCCGGACGAACTTCCCGACGTCTGCGGTGCGCCATCCGTTTGCATCCAGCGTCAGGGTGATGCTGTCGCCGACCGGTGTCGCGGCGCTCGGCGTCAGCTTGGCCTGCGGGCTGGAATCCAAATTCCACTGGCCGGTAGGAATGGAGGCAGAAGCGAAAACCACCTTGACCTCACCGGTGACGTGCGTCGTGTCGGTGTAGGCGGTGATCACGAATATGCCGGCATCCCACAGAATCGCCCGGCCAACATCCGAGGCCAGGAATACCGCAGCCGAGGCTGTCATCGTGCGGCCAGTGCCCACCGTGTTTGCCGATAGCGTCAGGTTGGCGGCGGGGAAGTCGCCAGTCTCGGCAAACGGTGTCGTCGTGAATGGGGCCGGCGAGCAGTCCCACAACGCATCGCCGAAGGTGCGCAGGCGGGCCGGGAAAACCTCGCTGTGGAAGACATACATCGTCTCTTCGCCTTGGGCATAGTCGATGTCCTGAATGGCATCAACATCGTAAGGCGTGGTTATTTCGTAGGGCGACGGGCCGCTCATAACCTGCGTGCCGTCCGGCTTGAATACGCGCAGGTAGGTATCGCCGACCTCAAGCATGTAGGCCGAATCTCTGCCGACGATGTACGGGACCAGAACGGAGCGCTTGGCGCTATCCTTGGTCTCGGCTATCCACTGAGTTCCTGGCCGCTTCTTGGCGCCGCCCAGCGTCTGAGGAATGACGTTCTTGGCGATCTCGACCGCGTTCGGGTAGCGGGCAATATCGACCCGGCCATAGGCAGACGGCGCCAGCTCGCCGCTGCTGAAATTGCTCTGTATCTGCTTGGTCTTCGGCATGTTAGCGCATCCGATTCGACATCAGCGGGAAGTCTCCCAAGGTTTCCGGCGTACCTTCCTGTCCATCGACCGCGCGCGCTTCTTTCAGCACGCGGCGCACAATCTCTTCTTCGGTCGCCTGCTTGGTGGTCGACTTGGTCACCGGGTAGGTGAAAGCGGCCACCATGACCTGCGTCATGGCATCGATCAGCAGGGCATCCCATGTCGAAACAGCTTCATTGCGGAAAATGTAGCGCAGGTAGCACACCGGGGTATTGGTCAGGATGACGCGCCCCTCGATGGCGTAATCGTCGGCGCTGTCCTCGCTGCCCACATTGAGCGTGCGCAGCCAGTCGCCAGGCAGTGCGAACTGGTATTTCCAGCCGTAGGCCGGCTCGGCAGTATCCGGAGACAGCACAACGCGCTTCACGGCGCAGTTCCAGGGATGCGCCCGCAGCACACGGTCACGCTTCTGCGGCCAAAGGTTTGCAGCCAGGCGCGTGCGGTCATTATTCACATCGAAGCTATCAATCGGCTTGTCACCGAGCAACAGCAGCGCATTCGAGCAGATGGACACCGCACTAACGTTTGACATTAGTTACCTCTGGAAATAAAAAGCCCGGCCCATTTCGGAGCCGGGCAAACCCCGTTTTCACGGTGGAGGGAGATGCGCGAAAGGTTACGGGCCGACGTATTCGACGGTGATACGAACGTCCTGATTCGCGGCAAGGACGGCGCCCTGTGCGGTCAGATAGACTTCGGCATCATCGGCGGTCACGTAATCGACGCCAGCGGCCACAAGGGCGCCAGTGCCACACGAGACATCGACGGTAGTCGCCGTGGTCAGTGCGGAGACAGCGACGAGGCCGTCAGCATCAATCACGGTGCCGTCGCGCTTGCGCAGGCCGAGGTCGAACGTGCTGGATGCGGTGCCGGTGCCGTGGCCCTTCCAGACGGCCAGAACGCGGCTACCCTTGGGGATGTACTGGCCAGTTGCCATCGTGTCACCGATAGCCAGTTGCGAGAACGTGGCCGGCGTGGTGATCACGATACGGCGGACTTCGCCTTTGTCGCAGTGCTTGACCTTGGAACCGGCTGCGATCAGGGCGGCTTGTGCGGAATTTACTTCTGCCATGGTGTTACTCCTTGAATGATTTCGAGGAAGGGGCCGAAGCCCCTATCCCTGGATTACTGGAAAGCGATCTCGACGACCTTTTCCTCGGCTTGACGACCGGCACCGTAAGATGCCCCCATGGAGACCTGCCACAAGTCCTTCTTGTCACCACGGCGGGTAACGTTGCCTTCCTCGTAGCCCTTGCCGAAGTGAATGCCGGACTTGGCCCAAGCAACCGTGTAATAGGTGCTGGCGGCGTAGTCGAGCGCTTCGTAAGGAATCCACTTGAACGACATCCACTTGCCGGCCACGTCGCCTTCCTGCAGCATCTTGACAGCCATGAAGTCGGCGCTGGTCAGGGTGGTGTCGGACAGCAGGTCTTCCAGCATGGCCGAGTTGTAAGCGATGAACAGCTCTTCGCCGTTGTGCTGGTCGCACTCGTTGGCGCGGAACATCTTGCGGCACTGGATCAGCTTGGCCTTGGTGAAGCCAGCGGAGCCGTGGGCAATCTTTTGACCTGCCGGGATGGTGTAGCTGGTAGCCGCATCCTTCGACGTGATCGTGCCGCGCAGGGCGTCATAGATAATGTCGTCGATCTTGCGGTTCTTGCCGGCCATCAGGAGCTGCATGTAGTCGCCACCGGTCACCGGATTGACGAGCATCTTCGGGATGTCGTTGCGGTCGAGCGGTAGCGCCTTGTAGAAGTCCTTCATGGTGGCCAGGCGGTTGGTGTGATTCGCGTCGCCCCACTCGGTATCGCCGTGACGGACGGTGTTTTCGTCCAGGTCGACCTTGTCGAGGTTATTGACGGTGAAGCCGTCGCCGGTAATCTGGCCACGGTCGGTAGTAGCCACCATCAGGCGGGATTCTTTTTGCTGGGCTTGCAGGCGGATAGAGGTATCCCACTGCTGCACGAAGGCTGCGGTAATCGAATTGGACATTTTCAGAGTCTCCGAAAGGTTGAGTTCAGTAATCAGCCTTCAGGGTGTCCGGCATTCCGGGCCTGCTACGTTGTCAGGATCGGCTTGCATCCAGACCTGCGAGCTTTCAGGGTGTCCGGTCGCTACGCCGGGCCTGTGGTTCGGAGTGGATTGTTACGCTGGGAACCGGTCGGTTTCCCGACTAACGAAAAAGCCCGCACATGGCGGGCCTTGAACCATTTCGGTGATGATGCCGATATGGTCAGAGAATCGGAACGGCGCCGGCCTTGGCTGCAGCCTTCGCCTTGCTGTCGAAATAGGACTGCACCTGGGCAGAAACGCGGGCGTGGTCGGCATGCTTCGGATTGCTGTAGGCCTCGGACTGCATCAGCGACTCGATGGAGTTTCCGCCGCTTGAGGAGTCGCTGGGCGTGAATGGCGCGTCTTCGCCAAGCTCTGCACCGACACGGGACAGCAGGCGAATGATGCGCGGATCGTTGCCGTACTCCTTGACCAGCGCCTCGGCATCGTTTCCGCCGAATGCCTGGGCAGCTTTGAATGCCTTGCCGACGCCTTCCTTGTACTGCTCTTCGGTCTTCCATTCCTGCTTCAGATCGGCGACGCAGGCGTCGGCGGTCAGTTGCTGACCACCTTCGACGAGCTGCGGGGCCAGTTCGAAATACTTTCCCATGACCAGATCGATTTGCTTCTGCGTCATGCCGGCAGCGTGCGCGTTCTTCAGGAAGTCGCCCATCAGCGGATCAGTCTTCGGGTCGAAGATGTCCTTCATGTCGTCCGGCACCGGGATGGTGTATTCCTCGGCAGACTTCGGCGGCAGGTCGCCAGTGCCGAGGCGCTTCTCGAGATTGCCGTAGGCTTCGGCCAGCTTCAGAGAACTGGCTTCGACGTCGAGCGAGCCGTCTTCTTTTTTGACTTGGTATTTCTCCGGGATCGTGGGGGCTTGGGCTTGGCTTGCGAGGACTGAGCCGCCCGCGTCAGGCGATCCAGTTCCGGTCGCGTCACCCTGGGGTGCTGCTGGAGCGGCTGCGCCTTGGCCGTCTGCTGCCGGCGCCCCAGAACCACCAACGCCGCCACCTTCGCCAGCATCCGCTTCAGCCATGAGAACATAGAATTTTCTCCGCATTGGTCAATCTCCTTGGTTTGGATCTTCCGCGACACCGTTGGCGCGGTTGATCATTGAGGTAATGAAGTCGAGCGGCTTTCGTTGCCCAATGCGCTCGTATGTTTTCAGGACCGCATCAATGCCGCCATCAGTGACAGACGAGCGAACGAATCGGCAGATCAGGTCTTCCAGGATGCGCTGGCCGCGCTTGTCGACTTCGAAAATGTCGGCGTAGTCCTGGGGAGTTGGTTTTTGTTCAATCACGGTGCAGAAATTATTAGATTGTCTTTGGGGTGATTAAATTTAGGCTTTTGCGCTTCGCAACAACCCGTTGCCGTAATCATCAATCGCTTGCACCGCTTCGTCATGCGTCAAGAAGCACTGAGCAAAAGCCCGCCAAATGGCTTCAGCAAAAATCACCTGTTCCATTTCAGATGGTTTCTCCCATACACCACCCAAAGGGCCAGATTCATCGGCAGCAGCCCCCATGCGGCACTCGCTACAATCCAGACCAGCCAAAGCAATTGGTTCAGCAGTCCGAACGCCCATGCTTTCGGGTGTTTGTTTCCGGCCAGCACTGTCATGTAAATCGTTACGGCGCTCAACAGCCACGGAAGGTAGTCTCGTATCCATTGCATTTTTATCTTTCATTAAATCGTGCAGAGGGGTCGGGCGGGGATTAGATTCCTGCCAGTTTTTGCTTCAAGGCATAGCCCATGAGCGGCCACATCTCGTCTTTGGAGTTTGAAACTGCAATCTTCTCGCCAAGTTCGGCGTTGTCATTGGCCGAAGACACAGAGCAAGAAGGCTTGCCAACCACGGCGTAGCCGTTGTTTGTGGTAATCACAGCCCACCGCAGAACTTGTCCAGACTTCGATACGTGCTTGACGATTTCAACGTCAGAAATATTCGCTTCGAGGTCGGACGGCGTGATGCGCGGAGCGGTCAAACCCTTAGATTGGATTTCTTGTTCAATTGCATTGTCAGTCATGGTTATTCCTTATTTGATAAAACGTGCAGAGAGGATTAGTATTTCGCAATCCGCGTTAGGCTGAACCCGATCAGATCGAAGGTCATATTGATTGCTACACCACCCTTCACGGTAAATACATATCGGGCAACGGTCTGATATGGGTTTGCTACATTCCCATTTGTGCGGCATCCAAGCCAAAGCAGCCTATCCCCAGCACCGCTATAGGCAACCTCATCGGAAGCAAGCAGTGATGCCAGTGATGCTGCGTTTATGGCGCCGACCATGTGTGATGCGCCAGTAATGGCAGATGCCGAAGCGGATACCGCCATCATCCCGGTCACATCGCCGATTAGAGCGGCAAGAGCCTGGATTTCATACTCACTTACACCACTACTATTCAGTATCAAATTACCCGAGGAAACCATGATGTACTCGGATGCCGCTGGCGTTCCGACAATACTCATGCGAACACACGGAACATCCCCCGTCGATTTGAGCGCTGACTTAACGAATGTGCTATTTACAGCACTGAAGGTTATGGTCAGCCCCCCAATTGCGCCCGTCAGCGTAAAGCCAAGTGGAGGAGTTCCAACAACCGTTCCTCCCGTCGATGAGTTTGTACCACCCATCGCAGTGAATCGCCCATTTGCACCAACAACATTGCCGCGAGGCGCTGTCGTGACGTTCCAAATGTCACCCTTGGAGGTGATTGTTACTGGCTTTTTGGCGTAAATCGTATTGAACGTGTCTTCAATCGCAAACTGCTTTTGAAAGCTACCGTAGCCAGCACCATGCAGGCCATCGCGAGTAACTGCAAGCCTTCCGCCACCAGCTCCACCAACAGGGGCATACGATGCTGATGCCTGATCAACCCACGCAAAACCTGTGTCGATATAGAACATCTTGTCGCAAGTTCTGGCGTAGTTTTCGAGCGCCACGTTTGCCGAACGAATAGCCGCCGCGCCGCTGCTGCGCGGGTCAATTGACATTACGACAAGGTATCGCCCACCGGCCACAACAAAGGAGTCGTAGTACGCTTTTATGTTCGCCGCAATTGTTTCTGGCGCAGCATTTGCGGCAATATCGTTTGTGCCGATTGTCAGATAAATATCAGTCTCGAAACCAGCCGCAGTGTTCGTGCTTATAAGAGATGCCATTGCTGCTAGGCGAGTTGCGCTTGTAAGCCCGTTACCTGC
>Ga0208916_10001010_pt1 | contig 12339 bp, 10 predicted proteins | sample DEB19_08_DNA_5_FD_184523 | JGI IMG/M metagenome (GOLD analysis project Ga0208916, IMG submission 184523) | Aqueous microbial communities from the Delaware River and Bay under freshwater to marine salinity gradient to study organic matter... | ecosystem: Environmental > Aquatic > Marine >... | reverse complement strand
TAGAAAATCTTCAGCTGATCCGATGTCATTTACTGCAATTTGTGGTGTAGACAATTGTGCTCCGTAGGGATAGAAAGTAGTAGTTCCCGCTTTCGCGGCTGAAGGGCAAGGGTACGGTTTGCACGCTCATATGGGCAAATCCACTTCTTTTCATGAGCGTGAAAGATAGACTTGCCTCTGTTATGAATCGATATCGAGAGCTAATCGCTTTCCCCCAGGTAATTCGCCTCGGCATCAGCGCATTTCCTGCCCGGTTGGCCTACGGAATGATCGGTTTAGGAATCTTCTTCAAAGCGGAGCAGGAAACCGGCTCGATAGCGGTGGCAGGTTTTGCCATTGGATTGAACTCCCTTGCCGGCTCTTTGACCGCCGGATTACGTGGCTCTGTCATGGATAAATTTGGTCAAAAGTGGCCTATCCGAATTTTAGTTCCGATGTATTCAGCGTTGATCCTTTTACTCAACACAATGCAAAGCCGTGAATCGATCTTGATTACCGCTTTCATTCTTGGAGTAACCGCACCCCCGATCAACCTGTCGGTGCGCCCGTTGTGGAAGGACATCGTTCCGGAAAGCTATTTGCGAACTGCATACGCTTTTGATTCTTCAATGATGAGCAGTACTTCGGTCATTGGACCTGTTGTGATTACCGCACTTTCACTTTCCTCGCACCCAGGATTTGGTTTGGGAACAACCGCGGCGCTGATGTTCATCGGCGGTGTTGCACTTTCACTTACTCCCGCCTCACGTGATTGGATTCCAGAAAAGAAACTGAAGAATCAACAAAAACTCTGGCGTGATCGAGCTATCCAATTACTGATGCTTGAAGGCTGCTTCGTTGGCTTTGGCTCTGGAGTATTTAATGTTGCGGTTCCTGCCTTTGCTACACAAGAAGGTGTTCAGCACCGAGTTGCTTGGATCTTTGCCTCCTTGGGTGCAGCCACAGTAGTAGGCGGATTACTTGGCGGATTAGTCTCGAAAAAGTTAGCTCCGCTTTCTGCCTTTAGGGTTGTGTACTTTTTCTGGTTTGTTGCCTGCATCCCTGTCGCCTTTACATATCCAGACTGGAGCATGGCGCTCGTAGGTGCATGTATCGGTCTTCTCGGTGGAGCACAGAAAGTTTTTTACTTTGAAGTGTTGGAAGCGGTTAGACCGAAAGGTTCACAAACATCCTCACTTGGTTGGATTTGGACGGTAGAAGGATCTTTCATGGCCATCGGCGCAGCGGTAGGTGGAGTTGTATCTGAAACCTTCTCTCCACAACTTGGTTTGGCGATTTTGCCGATAATGATCTTTATTGGATTAATCATTTTGACCATTGGTCGAGCACGTTTAAGTGCAGCTAATGATGTTCCAACAGAGGAAGAAGATCTTCAAGCGATGAAAGATATCTCTACCCAAGATAAGTAATTAGTGCGCGGCCTCATGCCAGGTAAGGCCCAGGCCAGCATTTACATCTAGTGGCGCTTTCAGTGGATATGCAGCACCCATTTCACCTTTTACAAGATCGCTGATCTTCTCCTCTTCACCAGCGACAACTTCGAGGATTAACTCATCATGAATCTGAAGTAGTAAACGTGATTTCAACCCTTGCGTGTTGATCGCATTCTGAACATTGAGCATCGCAACTTTAATGATGTCCGCCGCAGATCCTTGAATTGGAGCGTTGAGCGCCATGCGCTCTGCAACTTCGCGACGTTGACGGTTGTCATGCATTAAATCTGGCAAATAACGTCTTCGTCCCATAATGGTTTCGGTGTATCCAACCTTGCGAGCGTCATCAACGACGGTCTTTAAGTAATCTCGAATCCCACCAAAACGTTCAAAATATGTGTCCATTAACTGCTGTGCTGCAGGCGGAGTTATATCCAATTGTGCAGAAAGTCCGTAGGAAGACAGGCCATATGCAAGGCCGTATGACATCGCCTTCATTTGGCGACGCATCTCAGGATCTACCTCTGACGGCTTAACTCCAAAGACCAAACCTGCAACAGTTGCATGCAAATCTTCGCCCGAAGCAAAGGCGGCTAATAGCTTTTCATCATTTGATAGATGAGCCATGATGCGCATTTCAATTTGGCTGTAATCGGCGGTGAGTAATGCGACATAACCCTTTCCCACAGTAAAGCAGTTACGAATCTTTCTGCCCTCTTCGGTACGAACTGGGATGTTTTGAAGGTTTGGACCGGTTGATGAGAGTCGGCCAGTAGCTGCAACAGTCTGTTGGAAGTGTGTGTGAATGCGACCATCTTTAGCGATCTCTGCGATTAATCCTTCAACCGTTGTTCCCAGCTTCTTTGTTTCCCGAATTCGTAGCAGCGATGTCAATACCGGGTGACCGCTCTTTTGATGTAGCCAATCCAGGCTTTCGGCATCAGTTGTGTAACCAGTTTTAATCTTCTTGGTCTTGGGAAGCTTTAACTCATCAAAGAGAACCACTTGTAGTTGTTTTGGAGATGCAACGTTGAACTCATGCCCTACCGAGTCATGCGCCGCCTTAGTCTCGCGAGCGACCTCTCCTTCAAAGAATGCTGCAAGGGTTTCAAGCTCCTTCTTATTGACCGCAATACCAATTGACTCCATACGGGCCAAAAGATCGGCAACAGGAAGTTCCATTGATGTGTACAGCTCCCACAGATTACGTTCCTTAAGCTCTCGAGTTAATGATTCTTTGAGAGCAAAGAGTGCGCGAGCAGATGAGAGAAGTTCTTGCTCTGGCGTTGATTGGTTGATGGCGGAACCATCTCCCCATCTTTCCTGAATGTCCTTGAGCTCTTGTGTGCGCACCCCCGGATTAACCAGGTAGGCAGCAAGGGATGTATCAAAGGTAATCCCAGTTAAGCCATTTAACCGTGCAAGGCTCTTTGCATCGTGGGCAATCTTTGGAACCTCAGATTGTGTAGACCACTCCCCCATTTCGGAAGAGTGAACAAGGAAGACATCCTCTGGTGAAAGTGCAACTGCGTATCGATGTAGTTTTTCATCTATCAATTGATATGCAAGAGCGATTTCGCCAGAGTGCTTACCAATCTTTGCTGAGGCTTCAGTTGGGGTAAAGACTCCTTCTGCGATCTCTGTTGCAAAAAGCTCCAGTGCTGGTTCGGGTGTTTTTGAATCACTCTTGAGCAGAATTGGCTTCATGCGATCTTTCAGCGTCTTAAACTCCAGCTTTTCAAAAAGCGGGTTTGTATCGTTTTCATCTACGCCACTCCATGCCAATGCATCGATACTGAGTTCGAGCGGAACATTTGCAACAAGTTGAGTGAGCTCACGATTGCGAATTACATCGTTGATTGAATCGCGCAACGATTGTCCGACCTTGCCGGCTAGCTTGTCTACATTGGCAATCAACTCATGCAGCGATCCATATTCGACCACCCATTTGGCAGCGGTTTTTTCACCGACACCTGGTACAGATGGAAGATTGTCACTGGGATCTCCGCGCAACGCTGCGAAATCAGGGTACTGCTCAGGAGACATTCCATACTTTTCTTGAACTGCATCTGGTGTCATTCGCGCTAAATCGCTCACACCGCGCTTTGGATAAAGAACCGTTGTCTTCTCATTTACTAATTGGAATGAATCACGGTCACCGGTACATATAAGAACTTCAGCGCCTTCGCGCTCTGCCTGCTTTGCAATTGTTGCAATGATGTCATCGGCCTCAAAGCCCTCTACCTCGAAGGAGGTGATGCCAAATGCGGTGACAAGTTCATGCAGGTAAGACATCTGTGAACGAAACTCATCGGGAGTTTTTGAGCGATTTGCTTTGTACTCAGGGAAGATTTCAGATCTAAAGGTTTTGCGCGAGACATCAAAGGCCACAGCGACATGGGTGGGTTTTTCGCTACTTAACAAGGAAAGCAACATCGTCGCAAAGCCGTAAATAGCATTGGTGTGCTGTCCCTGAGCTGTCGTGAAGTTATCGGCCGGCAAAGCGAAAAATGCCCTATACGCCATTGAATGCCCATCGATAAGTAATAGGCGTTTGGTCATGGATGCATCGTAGGGTGCCAGTTAGACTCTGCGCATGACTGAACCGGATTATCTATCAATAATTAAGGCGCGTGGCAGTGGTGCCCTCGATAAGAAAATGGGCATTGAGATCACAGAGGCTTCACTAACGAGACTTGTAGGCACGATGCCGGTTGAGGGAAATACACAGCCGATGGGTATCTTGCATGGTGGAGCTAATGTTGTTCTAGCTGAAAGCCTTGGTTCAATCGGAACTCAACTCAACGCCGGTGCAGATCGAAAGATTGTCGGAATCGATATCAATGCAACCCATCACAAGGCAACTGCAACTGGAGTTGTTACAGGCGTCGCGACTGCGGTCTCAATCGGAAAGACTCTGTGCTGCTGGGATATTGTGATTACAAATGAAAACGGACAGCGCACCTGCACTGCCCGTATCACCTGCATGATTCTTGCCGATAGAGGTTAGTGCGCACCTGTTCCAAGGTATGCAGCACGTACCGCTGGATCATTAAGAAGATCTGAAGCCTTCGCTTCCTTAACAACATTTCCAACCTCAAGAACATATGCACGGTGAGCGCGTTGTAGCGCTTGTTGTGCATTTTGTTCAACGAGAAGAATCGTTACACCTGTCTTGTTGATCTCAGTGATGATGTTAAAGATATTTTGAATCATCAACGGAGCAAGGCCCATTGAAGGCTCATCGAGAAGAAGAACCTTTGGGCGTGACATCAATGCACGACCGATTGCAAGCATCTGCTGCTCTCCACCTGACAAAGTTCCACCAGCTTGGAATGCGCGCTCCTTGAGGCGTGGGAAAAGGTGATAAACCTTTTCTAGATCCTCTGCCATCTCTTTTTTGCGATCCTTGCGGTTGTACTTACCCATTTCAAGGTTTTCCAAAACGCTCATACCAACAAAGATTCCACGGCCTTCAGGTGCCTGTGAAAGTCCAAGATCGGCACGCTTGTGTGCCGGCATCTTTGAAATTTCCTCGCCATTGAAGAGAATCTCGCCGCTGGTTACTGGACGCAGACCAGAGATTGTCTTGAGCATCGTCGTCTTACCGGCACCGTTTGCGCCAATTAAAGTGACAATCTCGCCCTCGTTAACAACGATGGAAACACCCTTGATTGCTTCAATCTTTCCGTAGTGGACATGTAAGTCCTTAATTTCAAGACGCATCAGCTGGTGCTCCTAAATACGCTTCAATAACGCGTGGATCATTTTGAACCTCTGTTGTTGTTCCATCAGCGATCTTGGTACCGAAATCTAGAACTACGACTCGATCCGAGACACCCATGATGAGTGACATATCGTGCTCGATCAACAAGATGGTGTATCCCGCATCCCGAATCTTCTTGATGGTCTCTGCAAGAGCAACCTTTTCAGCAGGGTTAAATCCCGCAGCTGGCTCATCCAAAAGCAATAGCTTTGGATTGGTAGCAAGTGCTCGCGCAATCTCCAAACGACGCTGATCACCATATGGAAGGTTCTTTCCAAGCTGACCAGCGCGCTTCTTGATTCCAATAAACTCTAAGAGTTCAAGTGCTCGCTCAAGATTTGCTTTCTCCTCACGGCGTGAACGTGGAGTTCCAAAGATAGAACCAACGACGCCGGACTTTGAGTGAACATCTGCACCAGTTACTACATTTTCTAGTGCCGTAGATTCACCAAATAAGCGAATGTTCTGGAATGTGCGTGCGATTCCAATCTTGGTGATCTTGTGACGCTTCATTCCAAGAATAGATTTACCTTGGAAAACTACATCACCAGATGTTGGCTTGTAAACACCGGTGATTACATTGAATACCGTTGTCTTACCTGCACCATTTGGACCGATGAGGGCAAGGATCTCACCCTTCTTTACAACAAGGTTGACTTCATTAAGAGCAGTAACGCCACCAAATTTCATGGTGAGGTTCTTCAACTCGAGAACATTCTCGCTCATTACTTGATCGCCCCTTCCCCTGATTCTTCAACCTTGTCCCAGTTAGGATCAAAGTGTTCACGCTTTTTCTTTGGCAAGATTCCATCTGGACGCAGGTTCATCATCACAACAAGAGCGATACCAAAAACCAAGATACGTGGCTGACTTAAGAAACGAATACGTTCTGGAGTAAAGGCCAAAAGCACCGCTCCCAGAATTACGCCCCAAAGATTTCCAATTCCGCCGAATACTACGCAGGCAAGAATCAAGATAGAGATATTAAGGTTAAATTGATCAGGAACGATTGACATGATCTGTGATGCGTAGATAACTCCACCGACACCAGCAACAGCTGCGCCGAGTACGAAGGCCCATACCTTGTACTTACGTGTGTTAATTCCCATCAACTGGGCAACATCATCATCCTGGCGAATCGCATCCCATGCACGACCTGGACGACGTGCAGCCATGCGGCGTACCACCCAGATAATGAGCAATGTAAATGTGAGCAATAGCCAGTAGTAGGGCTTTGGATCCAAAATTGTGAACTTGGCATTGAAAAGATCTGGAGGTGTTGGAACTCCGGCGATACCTCTAGCGCCACCAATCGCATCAGTGTTTACAGCAAAGATGCGGACAATCTCACCGAAACCAAGGGTCACGATCGCCAAGTAGTCGCCTCGTAGTCGAAGTGTTGGTGAACCCAAAAGCACACCTGACAACATCGCAAGGCCAACACCGATCGGCAAGATCTCCCAGAAGTTAAGGGATGTCTTGGTTCCTAGAATCGCCATTGTGTAAGCACCGATGGCAAAGAAGGCAACATAACCAAGATCTAGAAGACCAGACTTGCCAACAACAATATTCAAGCCAACAGCCATCAGTACATACATACCTACTGGATAGAACAAGACAGATTGGAAATCTGAACCAGGTGTATTAATCAAAGGGTTGTTCAAGAATGGAAGGGCGTAAAAGAAAGCGATAAATGAGATTGCAAGTGCAACCCGTCTCCACTTTGGTGAGCGCTCCCAATAAGCTGCGCCTCTATCGCGCAGGTTCATTCCTGTCATTAATTTCAACATTAGACCCTCGCCTGCTGGATTGATTCACCAAATAAGCCGGTCGGCTTAATCAATAGAACCAGTACCAAGATAACAAATGAGATAACCGCTTTCCATGCCGTACCAAATACAGCTGAAGTCCAGGTCTCCATGAGGCCTAGCGCAAAGCCGCCAAAGAGAGCACCCTTCAGGTTTCCAATTCCACCAAGAACAGCAGCGGTAAATGCGCTAATTCCTAGGAAGAATCCAACCTTGAATGAAGTGTTCTCGTACACCAAGATATAGAAAAATGCTGCAGCACCAGCCATTAGGCCGCCTGCAAAAAATGTAACTGTGATGACTCGGTTGATATTTACGCCCATCAAAGTAGAAGTGTTTTCATCCATTGATACCGCACGAATTCCCTTACCAAGTCGTGACTTAGTAATGAAGCGCTCGAGGGCAAACATCATTAGGCCCGCAGCAATAATGACCATGACTTTGTCATTACGGATATCGGCACCTGCGAAGCTAAACAAAAATGTCTTATCCATGATGCGAGGAAACTCGCGAGGAAGTGAGTCCGTAATGATTCTAAAGAGCTCAACAAGTGAGATTGAAACTCCGATAGCCGAAATCAAGGTTGCGAGCTTTGTTGCACCTCGCTGACGCAATCGACGATAGGCGACGATCTCTACAAGTACTGCGGTAATAGCCGAGGCCAACATCGCAATAACAAGGCATACGAGCAGTGTGAAGATCATTGAAGCACCGGTGCGGGGATCATCATCAATATTTACACCCATGAGGCCTGTGGCTGTTACCAGTGAGGCGAAGGTGCCGATCATAAATACTTCAGAGTGAGCAAAGTTGATGAGGCGAAGTACGCCGTACACCAAGGTGTAGCCCAGTGAGATCAGAGCGTAAATCGCTCCAAGTGCGATGCCATCAAAGGTTAATCCCCAAAAGGCATCTCGTAATAATGCAAAATCCATTTCTCACCTTTACTTTATAAGGGACAGAGTGGGCGGGTAAACCCGCCCACTCTGTCCGTACTTATTTTAAAGCGTTACCAATTTCTTGGTAATTACGCCTTGATAGCTCCAAGAAGAACGATCTTTCCGTTCTTGATTGTGAAGCCGTTTACATCTGCGCCTGAAACTTCACCCTTGTCATCAAACTTAAGTGTCTTTGAAAGACCCTTGTGTGACTTGGTTGAAACGTACTTCTCGATTGAAGCGCGAGTTGTGTTTCCTGCCTTGATTGCCTCAAGGAAGAAGTTAGCTGCATCGTATGACTCTGTTGTGTACACACCAGGTGTCCAACCAGCCTTTACCATTTCAGCTGCAAGCTTTGGAGATGCTGTCTCCATTGGGATCGCTGGAGCTGAAAGTAGAACACCTTCTGCTGCCTTACGAGCTAGCTTTACGAACTGAGCATCTAGTACTCCGTCGCCAGCAGCAAATACTGCCTTTGAACCTGAGTCACGAAGCTGCTTTACAAACACTGCTGCTTGTGAGAAGTAGCCTGTGTAGATAACTGCAGTTGCCTTAGCCTTCTTGATCTTTGCAATTGTTGCTGTGAAATCTGTAGTTCCTTGTGGTGTTGTGTCCTTACCAACTAGACGACCAGCAAGAGTGATATCTACAGTCTTTGCAAGACCTACTGAGTAATCTGTTGCATCGTTAACCAAGAACACCTTAGCGTTCTTAACACGTGATGTTACAAGGCGAGCTAGTGCTGGACCCTGGTAATCATCTGTCAAAACTGCGCGGTGGAAGACAGTCTTTCCGAAATCCCACAGTGTTGGGTTAGTTGCAGATGGTGTGATGATAGGCAACATTGCTGCCTCGTAGATTGGAAGTGAAACACGTGATGCGCCTGAGTAAGCAGGACCGACTAGTGCAACTACGCACTCTTCTGCTGCAACCTTAGGAGCGATTGGACCAGCAACTGCTGGATCTCCCTGGTCATCTACTTCGTAAACTACTGGGTCAACGTTTGCTGACTTGTTTGCTGCAAGGAACTTCTTTAGTGCGAACTTAACACCGTTAAGCTCGTTGATTCCTAGTGCTGCTTCTGGTCCTGTTAGTGGACCCTGGTATGCAATCTTTAGCTTGCTTGAGCAAGCAGCTGATGCTGACGGAGCGAATGCAACGAATGATGATGTTGCCATTGCTACAGCAGCTACAACCGCGAGAACGCGATTCTTCTTCATATGTAGTGCCTTTCCTGTTCTTGTGTCCCGGGACAGGGAGGCGTAAAGAGTAATGGCAGGGGTGAGCGTAAGACAAGGCGTGGCTACGCTTAGATTGTCTCGGTTTCGTTATAAATGGGATTCTGGTATCAATTATTGAGACACATCAGAGGGCTATTTGTCCAAAACTGCGTTGGGGTTAACCACCGCTTCTGCGACCTCTTTCATCGTTAATCGACGATCCATTGCTGCTCTTTGAATCCAGGAAAAAGCTTCTGGTTCTGAAAGGTTAAGCGCCTTCATTAGTAGACCTTTAGCGCGATCAATTAACTTGCGAGTTTCGAGTCGATCGTGCAGATCTGCAACCTCTGCCGCCAGTGATTTCATCTGCGTATGGCGGCTGATCGCAATTTCAATAGCCGGCATTAAATCGCCGATGGTAAATGGCTTCACTACATATGCCATGACACCCGCATCGCGGGCTCGATCCACTAACTCTTTCTGTGAGTAAGCGGTGAGCATTAAGACGGGAGCTATCTCAATAATTTTTTCCGCTGCAGAGATTCCATCGAGAACCGGCATCTTTACATCGAGTATTGCTAAATCAGGTGTGTGTTGAACTGCAAGATCGATAGCCTCTTGCCCATTAGTTGCTTGAGCTACAACTTCGTAACCAGATGCTTGCAACATTTCAACAAGATCCATACGGATCAAGGTTTCATCTTCTGCGACGAGAATTCGAACCGTCATATTGGACTCACCTTCCAGAGGTTTTTGAGTAACGTGCCCCGAGTCGGATTCGAACCGACACTATGCAGTGTTTGAGACTGCCCTCTCTACCGTTGGAGTACCGAGGCTGAACGTGGAGCAATCTTAGCGGTATGCCTCGACGACTCCACCAACTGCATCTCCTACTCGGTGAACGCGCATAGCGTTAGTTGAGCCAGGAATTCCTGGAGGAGATCCCGCAACGATGACAACATTCTCACCCTCATGGGCACGGCCTGATTGGATTAATAAGGTATCGGCCTGCTTAACCATCTCATCGGTGTGCTTCACCATTGGAGTAACTTCTGGCTCAACCCCCCATGACAAGGCAAGACGGTTATACGTTCCAACCTCAGGTGTGAAGGCAAGGATTGGAATAGGTGAACGCAAACGCGCCATACGACGAGCCGAATCACCAGATTGCGTAAAGGTAACTAGGTACTTTGCCCCAACAATGGCGCCAACTTCAGCTGCTGCGCGTGTGATCGCGCCACCCTTTGTCTTGGGAGTTGTACGTAATGCGCGAATCATTTCAAAGCCGCCTTCTTCAGTGCGCGCAATGATTCTGGCCATTGTTTTTACTGTTTCAATAGCAAAAGCACCTACAGAGGTTTCACCTGACAACATCAACGCATCTGCACCATCGAGAACAGCGTTTGCACAATCTGTGGCTTCTGCACGCGTTGGCGAAGAGTTGGTAATCATTGAATCCAGCATTTGAGTTGCAACGATGACCGGCTTTGCCGCCTCACGTGCTAACTCAATGCAACGCTTTTGAACTAGCGGAACCTCTTCAATTGGAAGTTCTACACCTAGGTCTCCACGTGCAACCATGATGCCATCAAAGGCGGCAACGATCTCTTCTAGATTCTCTACAGCTTGTGGCTTTTCAATCTTTGCAATAACAGGTACTCGGAATCCGACCTCATCCATAATTGCATGAACATCTTTGATGTCTGCAGCGTTTCTTACAAATGAGAGCGCAATGAAATCTGCACCAGCGCGCATTCCCCAGCGAAGATCCTCTTTATCCTTTTCAGAGAGCGCGGGAACAGAGACTGCAACACCTGGCAGATTGATTCCCTTGTTGTTGCTCACCATTCCTGGCTGAATAACTGTAGTGACAACATCGTTGCCCTTAACCTCTACAACTTGAACAGTAACTTTTCCATCATCGATCAGGATTCGATCCCCTGGCTTGCAATCTCCAGGTAATCCTTTGTAGGTGGTACCAACGCGATCCTTTGTACCTTCGACCTCATCAGTTGTGATAGTAAAGATGTCACCACGGTGCAACTCATGTGGACCATTTGCAAAACGCGCTAAACGAATCTTTGGTCCTTGCAGATCTACAAGGATTGCAATTGGCTTGCCTGCAGCCTTTGCCGCTTCCCGCACTCGGTTGAGACGATTTTGATGTTCATCGTAACCACCATGTGAAAGGTTCAATCGAGCCATATTCATGCCCGCTTCGATCAGCTCTGCCACCTTTTCAGCAGACTCAACGGCAGGACCCATGGTGCAAACAATCTTCGCTCTACGCATGTCTCTACCTTAAACCATTAGTGGGCGGTCAGTTGGCGCTATTGGCGATGGAAGTTGTGTGCGCCCAGTGAGATATCTATCAACCGCTGCTGCAGCGCTTCGTCCTTCTGCAATCGCCCACACGATCAATGATTGACCACGTCCAGCATCTCCTGCGACAAATATTCCTTCTTCAGATGTTTGGAAGTTTTCATCACGCTTAATGTTTCCACGCTCATCTAGTTGAACCTCTAGTTGAGTAATCAGCGATGATTTCTCAGGACCAGTAAAGCCCATCGCCATGAATACAAAATCACATGGGATCTCTTTTTCAGATCCTGCAACTGGTTCAAACTTTCCATTCACAAATTGAGTTTCAACAATCTTTATAGCTCGTAGATTGCCTTGACCATCTCCCAAGAACTCTTCAGTGCTCACGGAGAACATACGATTGTCCTTCTCTTCATGAGCGCTCGATACTCGATAAATCATTGGGTAGGTTGGCCAAGGTTGACCGGATGGACGTTCATCACTTGGGCGAGGCATGATCTCCAATTGAGTCACACTTGCAGCGCCTTGACGGATAGATGTACCTAAACAATCTGCACCAGTGTCGCCACCGCCAAGAATTACTACATGCTTTCCTGCAACATTAATGGGTGGAGCTTCGATCTCGCCTAATGCTTGCTTGTTTCCCCATGGCAAGAACTCCATCGCTTGGTAAACACCCTTGAGCTCTCTGCCCTTAATTGAGAGATCACGCCATTGTGTTGAGCCAACCGCCAAAACGACAGCGTCATACTTGCGGCGCAGATCAGAACCGGTTAATTCATTACCAACATCGACGCCGGGTCGGAAACGGGTTCCCTCTTTTTCCATCTGTTCCAAGCGGCGATCAAGGAT
>Ga0208916_10001008_pt1 | contig 12358 bp, 16 predicted proteins | sample DEB19_08_DNA_5_FD_184523 | JGI IMG/M metagenome (GOLD analysis project Ga0208916, IMG submission 184523) | Aqueous microbial communities from the Delaware River and Bay under freshwater to marine salinity gradient to study organic matter... | ecosystem: Environmental > Aquatic > Marine >... | reverse complement strand
GTGGGCCGTTCCCCGAGCGCCACCGCCCAACTCATGCAGCGGTACGGGATCACCACCGGCAACAAGGTCAGGTGGTCGCCGGACGAGCGCAAGACACTGCGCCGGCTCCGCCGGGTCGGCATGCCCATGCACGTCATCGCCGAGCGGATGGGGCGGTCGCTCCAGTCCGTCAAATTCCAGGTCTGGTGGCTGCGTCACCGCGAGGGAGCCTGACCATGCGTCCCATCATCCTCGCTGCCCTATTCCTAAGCACACCCATCGCTCTCGCCCATGGTCCCGGCTCCGACTGGATATGGGAGAACCCCGAGACGTCATGGTGCTGCTACATGAACAAGGACTGCCAGCCCATCGACGAGGACGACGTCGTCGAGATCGAGCCCGGCGCATGGCGGGTCAAATCCACGGGGCAGATTTTCCGACAGGGCGAGCGGGGAACCTACCCGTCCAAAGAGATGCGCCCGTGGGCCTGTAGGACCGAGGGGCAGCCGGTGCGCTGCCTGTTCTACGTCGGCGGGGCGAGCTGATGGACAACGTCATCCCGAGCAACGTCGTGGCGGCCTACCGCGCGCGGCGCGCCATGATGGCCGTCAAACCGAAGATCGATCCGAGCGAGGGATACCATCACATCGGTGACCTGGTGCGCGAGGTGATCATCGGGATAGCGCAGACCACGATCGAGAACTGGCGGAGGTCGAATGGCTGACGGAATGTTCGAGGCCACGCGGCCTGCCGCTCCGCAGAACGTGGAGGCGGAGCAGGCGCTGCTCGGCGCCATCATGGTCAACAACGCGCTGATGGATCGGGACGCGGTGTCCCTGCTGGAGCCCGAGCATTTCTCGCACGGGCTGCACCGGCAGATGTTCCACGTCATGCGCGGTCTCCGCAGTCGCGGGATGCTGATCGAACTGGTCACCATGACCGAGCATTTCCGGGACGACGGATTGCTCATCAAGGCCGGCGGCCCGCGCTACATGGCGCAACTGGTCAGCGCCGCGCAGACCATCTCCAACGGCCATCTCTACGCCGAGACGATCCGCGACGCGGCGGTCCGGCGCAGCCTCGTCGAGGCGGGGCAATCCGTCGTCGAGGGCGCCATGAATGCCGATCCATCCCAGCCGATCGAGGAAGTGGTCGCGAGCGCCGAAGCGGCCGTCGCGGCAGTGTCCTCCGGGCTGGTCATGAGCCGCACCATGGTTCCGGTCTCGACCGCGCTGGATGGCGCCATGCAACAGGCAGAGGCTGCGTACAAGGCCAACGGCAGGATCATCGGGGCACCGACCGGTCTGCTGGACCTGGACCGCAAGCTGGGTGGTCTCCACAAGGGCAACCTGATCGTTCTGGCAGGGCGCCCGGCCATGGGCAAGACCGCGATGGCGATGGGGTTCGCGAGGGCTACGGCGGAGGCCGGCCGCCCGGTCGCGTTCTTCTCCCTCGAAATGTCGGGCGAGGAATTGGGCTTGCGGATGCTGGCCGAGGAAACCGGCATCTCGGTGGAGCGGGTGCGGTCCGCGAGGGTCGACGAGAGCGACGTGCTCGACCTGGCCGCCGCCCGTGATCGGCTCTACGACATGCCGCTGCACATCGACGATGATGGCGGCGCCACCATTCCATACATCCGGCTTCGCTGCCGCCAGCTTCATCGTGTCCGGCCGCTCGCCCTGATCGTCGTCGACTATCTCCAGCTCATCACCTCGCGCCAGCGATCGGACAGCAATCGCACCGCCGAGGTGTCTGAGATCACGCGCTCGCTGAAACTGATGGCGAAGGAGTTCGACTGCCCGGTCCTGGCGCTCTCGCAACTTTCCCGGAAATGCGAGGAACGCGAGGACAAGCGGCCCCAGCTTTCCGACCTGCGCGAATCCGGCTCGATCGAGCAGGACGCCAACGTCGTCCTCTTCGTCTATCGCGAAGAGGTCTACACGGCGCGCGAAAAGCCGAAGGAGAACGAGAAGGACAGCCCGGAGGTCATTGCCGACAAGGTGCGGCGATGGAACGACCGCATGGCTCGGGATCAGGGCCGTGCCGAGTGCATCGTGGCGAAGAACCGTAACGGGGCGACCGGGACCGTCCATCTCCACTTCGACGGGCCGCGGACGCGGTTCGGCAATCTCGCCCGGGGCGACGAATGAGCGGCGCCGACAAGTTCATGCCGATGTTCTGGGGCGACTATGCCCGAGACACCGGGCACCTGAGCAACGCCGGACATGGCGCATATCTGATGCTCATCAAGCACTACTGGTGCTCGGCGCGACCGCTGCCGGACGACGACGCCCAGCTATGGCGGATCGCCTGCTGCGACAGCATCGGGGCATGGAAGAAGCTGCGCGCGGCCATCGAACCGTTCTTCCACATTGGCGACGGTCTATGGCGCCACAACCGCATCGACCGCGAACTCATCAAGGCCGCGGAGCGGTATGAGAAGCGCGCGAAGGCGGGGAAAAAGGGGAACGAGACGCGCTGGGGAAAGGATGGCAATGCGACGGAAGAGACGCCGCCCGAACTGCCGCCCAGCGACTCAATTGCGACCGATCCAGCGTCGCAATGCGATCCCAATGCGATCCCAATGCGCTCGCAACCACAACCACAACCACATTTCCTAACGGAAAAGGATACAGCGCAGCTAGGTCCAGAACTCCCTTCTGCGCCCGACGACGCCCAAGCCGAGGTCCGGAGATCGTCCGAACTGATCCGGGCATTCGACGCCGCCATCGTGGCCGTCTGGGGCGAGGCGCAGCGAAGGCCGTGGCCGGCCGGGGCCGACAGCGGGACCGCACTGCGCTGGCTCCGCGCTGGGGTGACGCCGGAACTGGTCGCGGCCGTGGCCGAGCCGAGGTTCCGGCGGATGGCCGAGCGGGGCAAGACCCATCCCGGAACGCTGGCGTTCCTCGACGCCGCGGTCACCGAGACGCTGGCCGAGGCGGCGCGGCAGGGGCTACCGCCGCCCGGCACGAAGCCGGACCCAAAGCGCGACGCCGCGGCCCGTCGGTACATCAAGGCCATGGACCGATGGAACGATGACGGCCGGCAGGGGCCGGCTCCGAAGCCCGAGGATTTTGGGCTTGAAGCGCGGGCCGCATGACCACCCCCATCCGTTCCAGCCTCGCCCGCTGGCAGGGCGACACCCCGTCCGATGACGCCCACATCCGGGCGATGGCCGCATCCGCATGGCATCAACCACGCCCGTGGGTTTGCTTGCCGCTCGACGAGATCGCCAACGACTGGCTCCGGGCAGGGATGGAAGGACTGATGAACAAGAGGCATGGACGTAGGAGTGCGGATCGATGATTGGGAAACTGGCAGGCGCCATGGGGCGTCGCGGCATCCTGCGCGGGGCGGTGGGGCTCGGTGCAGCGGCCGGGATCGGCGGGAACGTCTCGCATGGGGCGGGATTGCTGGGGGTCGGGAAGCTTCCGGCGGCGCTGCCGCCCGTCTACCAGGGCCCGGCGACCCCGTTGCCCGATCGGCCGGACTGGCTCAAGGCCATCCAGCGCGAGGCCGACGAGGCGCAGGAACGCGAGATGACGCGCCCTCGCGTCGACACGCTCGACCTCGACCTCGCCGCCCTCCGCGGCCCGTCGCCGGCATGGAAGCTGATCCAGCAGCGGGGCCGAGACGCCGCCCGTCGAGAGGCGGCCAGGACGATCTGGCAGCGCGTCGAGGATGCCGCCACTCTCTGGCGCAGAAGCATCGGCCGATGATCGTATTTGCGTGCCAATGAGGAAGACGGGGGAACGAGATGGCAGATAGCGTCGTGCAGTGCATCACCGTCGAGGATGTGGCGCGGACAACCCGGACTGCCGGGTTTTACCCGATCGATGTTGACCCATCCGGCCCTCGACCTCGGTTCACCGTTGCTCTGCTGACAAGTTGCACCGCAGGGGCGCCGTTGGTTCCTCGTGGGCATGGCGGACCCGTGGACGGACGAGATGATTGCTGGGCGTCGGATCGGGCCGCGGATCGTCCTGCCGGGCGAGGCCGAATGACAAGAGCGACGGAGTGGCGACATGGGGCCTGCCTACAGCCGGCATCCTCCGCCGGTGCCGGCATTTGATCGGGACGTCGTCATGGCAGGGGAATACGACCATCCGCTCTTAGCTGTTACGGAGCGTGCCAGGAGGTTTGCCGGCAACTACCGCGCCACTGGCGACGCCTACGCGCAACGTGGCGATCTTCGCGCTGCCGGGGTCTGTGAGGATGCTGCGGCTGATTTCGACCGCATCGCCAACGCCGCCGAAACCGCAATGAACAGGGGAGCCCGGCTTTGACAACGGGAACCGCCACCGCCGCCAAGATGCGACGCGAAGTCTACGGAACGACGAGCGTCTATGGCACCCACCATCGCGCCGAACGCATCCGGGAAAGCGACCCGGCCGGGGGGATCGTCGAGCATCTGCGCGTCGTGACGCAGACCTACATCGATCGCCTCCACGCCGACCTGAAACTGACCGATGACGAACGTGATGCCGGTCAGATGCTGGCCGACGATCACTACGCATCGGGCCTCTACGTCGCCAGCCTCGCCGTTGTCGATCCCGGGAAGCCCATCGGCGGAGGCGGAGCGAGTATCGATCTCGTCCGCGGGGAGGAGGCGTTTGCCCGCTACCGCGACGCGCTACGGGCCGTCACCACCTACGGCGGCCGGGACACGCTGATCCGGGCCTGCATCGACGAGCGCGAGGTTCGGATCGACTGGCTAAAATCCGCCCTCGGGGACCTGATCCGCTACTACCGCAAGGAACGGAGGAAGGCGCAATGACCAAGCTTTGGCGGGTGCCCGGGGTGAACATGGAACTGCACACGGCGGAGACATGCGACCGCCCGGGCGCGTATCTGGTCGCGGAACTGCCGGAGACGGAACGCCCGCTGACGATCCGGGCGCTGAAGCGGGTCGCCAAGGAGCACGAAGCTCGCGGCCCCGCCGCATCCTATCTGCAGCCGCTCGACGTTCTCGGCGTGCTGGAAACGATGCCGCTCGCCGATCGGTTCGTCCCGAGAACGCTGGGCATCGCGGCGCCGACCGACGAGGAAGTCGCCGCCATTAATGCGCACTTCACCGGGGAGAACATCGGGGACGGCAAGCGGTTCCTCCGCAACGTCCTCACCATGTTCGTCGAAATGCGAAACGCCGCTTGACAGGACCCGAAAAATGGGGCAAATTGCGTCCAGCCACAATTGCGCCCGCACGGAACCTCCGTCGCGGGCGTTTTCATTTGGAGCCGACCGATGAAGAAGAAGCCGACGAAGAAGGGCGGTCGCGGGTGCTGAACCCGGACGCGTCTGTTGATCGCGAGGACAACCTCCGAGCGACCGCGCTGGAACTGGCGATCAAGTTTCGCCCCGGCGCGACGCCCGAGGAAGTCGTGATGACCGCCGATCGCTTCCGCGTGTTCCTCTCCGGCAGCGACGGGGCGGTGACCGCGGACTGGCGCGACCCACCGCCGTTCACCGAGTGGTCCGGCCTCCGCGGCGCGTTCACCGAACCGTCCCGCGTGGCGACGGACTTCGACGTCTGATTTCTGTAGCAGAAAGCGCCTGGAAATGGCCGGCCGCCCCAAGGGTTATCCGAAAACCGGAGGCCGACAGAAGGGGACGCCGAACAAGGCAACTGCGGCGCGCGCGGCCGAGATCGCCGCATCCGGCCTGACCCCGCTCGACTTCATGCTCAAAGTGATGCGGGACGAGAACGAGCTGCCCGATGTTCGGCTCGACGCCGCCAAGGCTGCGGCCCCTTACGTCCACCCGCGCCTCGCCACGATCGAGAACACCGGCACGATGACGCTACGGCATGAGGATGTCCTCGCCGAGCTTGAGTGAGCGCGAGCGGGCGATCCGCCAGCGCCTACGCGACGATTTCGCCCACTATGCCCGGAAGTGCCTGCGCATCCGCACCAAGGCGGGCAAGGTCGAGCCGTTGGAACTGAATTCGGCGCAGCAGTTCATCCACGGCAAGCTGCAATCGCAGATCGAGCGCACGGGCAAGGTCCGCGCGATCATCTGCAAAGGGCGGCAACAGGGATGTTCGACCTACGTGGAAGGCCGCTACTACTGGCGGGTGACACACCGCCGCGGGGTGCAGGCGTTCATCCTGACGCACGAGCAGGAGGCGACCAACAACCTCTTCGCCATGGTGCAGCGCTATCACGACAACTGCCCGGCCCTGGTGCGGCCGGAGACCGGCGCGGCCAACGCCAAGGAACTGAGCTTCGCCCGGCTCGACAGTGGCTACAAGGTCGGCACGGCGGGGACCAAGGGTGTCGGCCGGTCGCAGACGATCCAGTATTTCCATGGCTCCGAGGTCGCGTTCTGGCCGTTCGCGGAGACCCACGCGGCGGGCGTCCTCCAGGCGGTTCCCGATCAGCCCGGGACCGAGGTCATACTGGAAAGCACGGGCAACGGGCTCGGCAACTACTTCTACGACCAGTGGCAGAAAGCGATCCGCGGCGAGGGTGAGTTCGAGCCGATCTTCGTCCCGTGGTTCTGGCAGCCCGAATATGCCCGTGACGATCCCGAATTCGAGATGCGCCCCGACGAGCGGGAGATGGCGCAGACCTACAACCTGTCGGCCGCGCAGATGGCGTGGCGCCGGTTCAAGGTGGTGGAACTGGGCAGCGACGCGCTGTTCCGGCAGGAATACCCGATGACGCCCGAGGAGGCGTTCCAGGCCGATACCAGCGAGACGCTGATCCCGGTCGAAACGGTGCGGCAGGCGGTGGGGCGGGATGTCAAGCCGATGTCCGGGCGGATCATCTGGGGCGTGGACGTGGCGCGGTTCGGCGACGATCTCTCGACCCTGGCGAAGCGCCGAGCGAACTGGCTGCTGGAGCCGGTGAAGTCGTGGAAGGGCAAGGACGGGGTGCAGCTCGCCGGCCTGCTCTACGAGGAATTCCGGGCGACGCCCATCGCGGAGCGGCCGGAGACGATCGCGGTGGATGTGATCGGGGTCGGCGCCGGGGTGGTGGACAACCTCCGCCACATGGGCCTGCCGGTCCACGCCGTGAACGTGGCCGAACAACCGTCGTCGCGGGACGAGTTCATGCGCCTGCGGGATGAGCTGTGGTGGAAGGCCCGGGAGTGGTTCGCGGCGCGGGACAGCCGGATTCCCGACGACGGCGCCCTGATCGCCGAATTGACCACGGTCCGGTACGACTTCACGACCGGCGGCAAGCGCAAGGTCGAGAGCAAGGACGAGATGAAGAAGCGCGGGCTGAAAAGCCCGGACCATGCCGACGCCTTCATCAACACGTTCGCGGTGTCCGACATGCCGGCCTCTCGGGCGAAGAGCTACGAGCCGCCGGTGTTCCACGACGGGGTCTAGACCCCTTTCCAGACTGACGGAGAACGACCATGGCTGCTGGCACCTGGTCGGTGTACGGCCCGGCGAAGACGCGCCTGGTCAACGCCGAAATCGACATGAACGGGCACACCTTCAAGTGCCTCCTGCTCGGCACCGGCTACACGCCGAACCTGTCCACCGACGACGACCTGGCCGACGTCACGGCGAACGAGATCGCGGATGCGGGTTATGCCCGAGTGACCCTGACCGGGGTCGCGGTGAACTATTCCGGGGGGACGGTCACGGTCGACTGCGACAACATCAGTTTCGGCACGGCGGTGACGATCTCGGCGAAGCGCGCCGCGCTCTACGACGACACGCACGCTTCGGATGCGCTGCTTGCCGTGGTCGACCTCAACACGGCGGGGACGGCGTCGGTCGCGGCGTCGACCTCGGGCACGTTCCAGATCACGATCGACGCGGCCGGCGTGTTCACGGTGGTGTAGGGCGCGTCGCCTGAGTTAACGCAGTGGCGACGAAACTCTATCTTCAGAACGACGCCGCGGATATCGGCGGCAACTTCTGGCAGGCGACGAACAGCACTCCGGCCTCGCCGAGCGGCAGCGGGACGCTGCGCAGCACGACGACGACAGCGAGCGGCAGTGAGATACAGCTAACCGCGACGGCCGGCGGCACTGTCATGGAGTGGGTGACGGGCTACGCAAGCTCGGCATTCACTCTCTCAGGTACCATCGACGCATCCATGGTGGCGCGCGAAAGCGCGACCAGTGTCAACGCGAAGCTCCGCGTCAAGGTTTGGCGGCGGAGCACGGGAGGGACTGAAACCGAAATAGCGTCGCTCGACGATGATTTGGAGATGACGACGACGGACACGACCAGGACGTGGTCCGGCAGCCCGACGTCGACATCGATCGCGATCAACGAGCGTTTGGTATTCCGGTTCTACGCCATCCCGAGTGGGACGATGGGGGCGGGGTCGATCACGTCCCGCACGGCCGGTACCAGTGGTCTAAACTTCGTCCAGATCAACGAGACCGTCACTTTCACGGCGACGGAAAACACCGAAGACCTGAACGTCACCCCGGCGAAGGGGGCGGTGGTCATTGCGGGCAAGGCCGCGTCGATCGTAACGACGACGTCGGTCAATCTCGCACCGGCCTCCGGCCTCATCACGATTTCCGGGCATCCGGCCGAGTTCACGTCGAGCATCGACGTCAACGAAACCGCGGCGACGGGGGCGGTTGTCGTCTCTGGGCAGTCTGCGACGATCGTGGCGAACCGGGGGGCGTTCCTCTCTCCCGTTGTCGGCTCTGTCACGATCACCGGCCAGTCCGCCGCCTACCAGTCTGTTCCGCTTCTCAACGCCGCCTCCGGCTCCGTCCTGATTTCCGGCCAGCCGGCCGAGGTGACTACGGGGGCCGATCTATCTCCGGCGACGGGCGCCGTTCTCATCACCGGCCAGCCTGCGGTCATAGAAACCGGCTCGCCGCTGATCGTCACAGCGGCCACGGGCTCGGTCCTCATTCAGGGCCAGCCGGCCACGGTCGAGATTACGGACACGTTCGTCGGCGCGCCCGCCACGGGTTCCGTCATCATCCAGGGCCAGACCGTCACCCTCATCGAGGGGCAGGGACTGGAGGTCACGCCCGCCGCCGGTGCGGTGTTGATTTCCGGCCAGCCCGTCGAGGTGTTCGCGGGCTCGCCTGGGATCGTCGATGCCACGGCGGGGCTGGTCACGATCGCGGGACAGCCGGTCACGGTTCGCGCCGATGCCGTGCTGTCGCCGGCTACGGCCGAAGTCGTCATCGCGGGCCAGCCTGCAACCGTCGTTGCGGAGACGAACGCGCTTCTGTCGACCGGCACCGGCTCCGTTCTCGTCGTGGGCAAGCCGGCGGCGATTACGCTGACCAGCAACATCGTGCTGTCGCCCGCTTCCTGTCGGATGACGTTCGGCGGTAGGCAGGCATGGATCGAGACATCGGACCTCGGCGGGACGGTGGTGGTGGTCGATCCTCCTGCCGATCGGGGCGGGGAGACTTGGCGCGAGATCGTGATGAAGGCGGACCCCGACTGGCCGGTTCATTACAAGCGGTCGAAAGGCGTCTATGAGTTCGGCAAGCGCCGGTTCGACGAGAGCAATCCCTATGGGTGACCGGCGATGATCCTGGGGCGGATGCTGACCGTTGGGGCGCCGCCCTACACGAATGCGGCTGGCGATTTTGATGGATCGTCCGACTATCTGAGCCGCGGCGCGAGCCTGACCGGAGTGGTGGACGGGCCGGTATTTACGGTCAGTGCATGGGTTTACTATTCCGGGACGCTTGGCAACGTCCTGTTGGCAAGCAACGCGACCAGTGGTGCTGGCGTCTCTGTTTACTTCGCATCCGATGGAAAGGTTCGTGTTCAGGCCGGCGGAACCTCGGGCGTCCAAATCCAGATTCGTTCGGTGTCCACCCTGACTGCCAGTCAATGGAACCATATCTCGTGTTGTGTGGATTCGCGCGATTCGACCAAGGCGCTCATGCGCATCAACGGCACGCTGGATTCGCCGACGCTATCGCAATACGACGAAGGATCGTCGATCGACTTCACGACGGGTGCATTCAACCTTTCCGCCACATCGACGGGGGGGACGAAATTCGCCGGGCGCATTGCGGATGTCTGGTGGGCGCCGATTTATGCGGACCTGTCTGTGAACGCCGTTGCGGAGAAGTTCCGGACATCCGGCGGCGATCCGGCTGATTTGGGGCCATACGGCACAACGCCAGGATTGGGGCGCCCCCCATTCTACGTCCGCGACTACGGCGACATGATCTTGGGGCGAAATAGAGGCACGGGGGGGCCAATGGTGGTGAACGGAACCATCGGCTCGGTATCCGGCCCATGGTGACCCACATCCTCACCCCAACCGTCTCCGAGGACACGCTTCCCGAGTTCCGTCCCCTGGCGACCGACATCGCCCGGGTGCTGGGTGACCACTACCCCGGGCATCCATGGTACGTCCGCGTCATCCCCGGCGTGGCGGTCATCCACAACTACGGCCTGTCCAAGACCTCCGGCTTCGTCCTGCATCTCGACCGCATCCCCGGTGGCATGGTCACCCGCGGCGCGGTCCTGGCCGGGGGCGAGTTCCTGGAGCGGCACGGCATTCCTCGCGGCGGCTTCCGCGTCGAGGATTATCCCAGAGTGGTGCGCGAATGAGCGACATGATCGAGACGCCCGATCGTGACAGCGCCGCGCTCCGCATGGCGGACGGCGGGCTGTCCACCGCGGGCAAGACGGCCGACGACAGCACTGCCGCGCCCGCGGACGTGGACTGGCTGGCGCTTGCCCGCCGCAGCTACCAGACATCCACGGACTGGCTCGATCAGGGCCTCCGCCGCGACTGGGAGCGTGCACTCGACCATTTCAACAGCCGGCATTCGGCCGGGTCCAAGTACCTGTCGGACAGCTACAAGGCGCGATCCCGCCTGTTCCGCCCGAAGACGCGCGGTTACATGCGGCGTCGGGATTCCGCGGTGGCGGCGGCCTTCTTCTCGACCAACGACGTGCTTTCCGTCTCTCCGGTCGACGATAGCGACCCGCAGCAGCGCGTTGCGGCCAAGGTCAACCAGGAGCTGATGCAGTATCGGCTCACCAAGACCCTCCCGTGGTTCATGATCTGCATCGGCGCCTCGCAGAACGCCGCGATCTACGGCGTCTGCACGTCGAAACAGTGGTGGGAATACGAGGAGGACCCCGAGCAGGCAGACCCCGTGACGGGCGCGCCCAAGGTCATTCACGACCGACCCCGCATCGACCTCGTGGCGCCGGAGAACTTCCGCATCGACCCCGCCGCGGACTGGACCGACCCCGTCGGAACGTCGCCCTACATCCACCACATCCACCCGATGTATGTCGGCGACGTCAAGAAGCGGATGAAGACGATCGACCGCAAGACGGGGCAACCGAAGTGGAAGGAATGGGACGACGCCACGATCCGCAAGGCGGCCCAGCCCGAACACGACAACCTCCGGCAGGCCCGTTCCAAGCGGGAGCGGCCGGACCAGCAGCGACCGACCAACCAGCCGGTCGGCGATTTCGAGATGGTCAACGTCCACGAGGTGGTGATCCGACACGAGGGCCGCGATTGGGTCTACTGGACGCTCGGGACCGAAAACCTGCTCACCGATCCGGTACCGCTGGAGACCGTCTATCTCACCGGCGAACGGCCATGGGTGATGGGCTACGGCCTGATCGAGACGCACAAGGCGTATCCGTTCGGGCAGGCGGCGCTCAGCCATGACTTGCAGGTCGAGATCAACGACCTCGCCAACCTGCGCATGGACAACGTCCGCCTCGGCGTCAATGGGCGGTACTTCGCGCGCCTCGGTGCGGACATCGACGCGCAGTCGCTGATGCGCTCGACCCCGGGCGCGGTCACCTTCATGAAGGACCCCGGGACCGACGTGGTGGTGCATCGCCCGCCGGACGTCACCGGATCGTCGTATCAGGAGCAGGACCGCCTCAACGTCGATTTCGACGACGTCATGGGGTCGTTCTCTCCGGGCTCCGTCCAGTCCAACCGCAAGCTCAACGAGACCGTGGGCGGCATGGCGCTGCTGTCGAACAGCGCCAACACGCTGATGGAATTCGACCTCCGCGTCTTTTCGGAGACATGGGTCGAGAAGGTGCTGCGCCAGTTGGTGAAGCTGGAGCAGGTTTACGAAACCGACCTCGCCGTGATCGCGCTCGCCGGCAAGAAGGCGGACATCTTCCAGCAGGCGGGGATGATGCTGACCCCGGACCTGATCGAGGGCGAGTTCACGGTAACGGTGAACGTCGGCATCGGCGCGACGGACCCGAATACCAAGGTCCAGAAGTTCGTCTTCGCGATGAACACGCTGGGCGGGGTGATGCAGCGGCTGATCCAGGTCTACGGGCCGGGAGTGGTGAAGTCTCCCGGCTTCGAGGAGATCGCCTCCGAACTGTTCGGCCTCGTCGGCTACAAGGACGCGTCCCGTTTCCTCGACTTCACCGGCCCCGGTCCCGATCCGCAGGCGCAGCAGGCGATCCAGCAGTTGC
>Ga0208916_10001007_pt1 | contig 12368 bp, 15 predicted proteins | sample DEB19_08_DNA_5_FD_184523 | JGI IMG/M metagenome (GOLD analysis project Ga0208916, IMG submission 184523) | Aqueous microbial communities from the Delaware River and Bay under freshwater to marine salinity gradient to study organic matter... | ecosystem: Environmental > Aquatic > Marine >... | reverse complement strand
ATCTAGTGCTTATAATATTAATATTAATGGCACTGTAGGAGCCATTAATACAAATACTGGAGCTTTTACTACACTATCTACCTCAGGAGTTGCCGCCCTCGCGGCTTCTTCCACGGTAGGAGGTAGTTTAATAGTAACGGTAGGTGGTACACATACTTTTACAGGTACACAAACTTTCTCTAATACTACTCCTATTATTAGTACAAAGATTGGACCTACCTCAGCATATCAACATACTTTACCTTCGGTAACTGCTGATACTATTGCGCTCTTATCAGCTAGTCAAACTTTCACTAATAAGACGTATAGTACTGGAGCTTTATCAGGTAGCTTTAGTGGTAACGTTACTTTATCAGGACAGGTAAGTTTTACAGAAGCAACTGCTGGTGTAATAGTTACAACTATTGGAGGTAATGCAGCACAAAGACATACTATACCTTTAGTAGCTTCTGATACTATTGCACTTTTAACAGCTACTCAAACACTTACCAATAAAACACTTGGAAGCGGTACAGTATATAATGGTGGAGCTATTGGCATAGCTTATGGTGGTACCGGTACTACATCTAATACAGGTACTGGTAGTTTAGTACTTGCTACTGGCCCTTCTATTACTTCCGCTATATTAGTAACACCAACATTAGGTACTCCTGCTTCAGGAAATTTAATTAATTGTACTTTTCCGACCCTAAACCAGAATACTACAGGAACTGCTAATAATATTACGGCCTATACTATTAATCAAAATGTGGGTAATACTAATGGTGTTACCTTTGGGTCAGTAACTTCAACAGGAAAAATAAGCTGTACTGATGGTACAGCAAATTCACCTAGTATTGCTTTTTCCTCAGATGGTGGCGTAGACACAGGTTTCTACTGGACATTAGACGGATATACTAACTTTAGTAATAATGGAGTATACGCAGGTAATATGGGGCCAGGAGGTAACTTTACTACAGTAGGTAATATTACAGCGTATGGTTCAACTACTGCACCTTCTGATATTAGACTTAAAACTAATATTACTAGAATTGAGAATGCTTTAGATAAAGTATGTCAACTTGGTGGGTATACTTTTGATCGTACTGATAGGGTAACATCTCGTCAAACTGGTGTAATTGCTCAAGAAGTGCAAAAAGTACTACCTGAAGCTATTATTGAGCTAGAAGATGAGAATAAAACTTTAACTGTAGCTTATGGTAATATGATAGGTATATTAATTGAAGCTATTAAAGAGCTTCGTGAAGAAGTAAGGAGCCTTAAATGACAACACCTACAACTCCAATTTCTTTACTTGACATTCAGAATGAGTTTGGTGGAGCAAACCCTATAAGTATGAGTGAGTACTATTTAGGTGCTGGTGGTGGATACGTACCTGCTGCACAATCATATGGTGGAGGCTATGGAAGTATTAGCGGTTCTGGTACTATTGATATGTACAGTTTCCGAAATAAGCAAAAATTTGTTGGTGGTGCCATTGGATTTACGATAGTTGGCACTCTCGGATGGGTTGTACCCTCATACGTTCAAGCTATAAACATAAGAGCTATGGGAGCTGGTGGTGGAGGAGGAGGAGGTAGTGCTAGAGCTGGTCGCGAGTCTCAGCAAGAAGCTGTTGGCGGAGGTGGGGGCGGGGGGAGTGGAACAGTCTATCAATCTACTGTTTCAGTAACGCCTGGTTCCACTATTTATGTTGTAATTGGTGGCGGCGGAAGTGGCGGTGGCGGCCGCGACGGAACTTATAGCGCTGGATCAAGTGGCGGTGCAGGTGGTCATTCCGGTGTTTTAAATAGTACACAAAGCGCATGGCACTGCCTTTCCTATGGCGGTGGCGGTGGAACTGTAGGACAAGACAATGCGCAAGCAGCACGAGGAGTTAGAGGAGCAGATAGAGCTGCTGGTACTAGTTCCATATATAACTATGGGTGGAATAGTGGATATGGTACTGTAGGTAAAAATGATCGTGTTGTTACTGGTTCTACAGGTGGAAAAATTGATACACCTATATACGGTTATAATTGTACTGGTGGCGTTGGTGCACAGGGCTATAGTATTTGGGGCGATTCTACTGGCACGACCGGTCAGGGCGGTGGTTTTTATAATGGAAATGTTGTTTCTGATTATGGTACAACAACCTACGTATACCCTACTGCTGCTAATAGCTATGGTGGAGGCGGCGGCGGAGGTGCAGGAGCTGATCGTAATGGGTACAGTGGTATAAACGGTGCTGCAGGTACTCAAGGTGGCGTTGTCATCTGGTGGTAATTAATTAAAGGAAAAAATATGGACTTCAATTGGAAAATCGTATCAAGTGATGATACAACACATTCTATAATAGTAGCTTACTGGACTACTGAGCATCCCGAACAAATTCAAGTAAATATCGTAGCACCCCCAGTGGGCACTGATATCACTGAATATATTACTAGATTTGTACCTGCTTTTGATAAGCCGAATATATCTTATCAAGCAATATCGGTTGGTACTGAAGGAACTGCGACTGCTGCTCCTGAATTAACAATTTCACCTATTAGTAATAATACGCCCTTAATGCCAATACCACAAACTATTGATCCATTAGTGACTGCTACACAAGTAGAGGCTATAGTTCAACGTGTTATTTCTGAGATGGCATCAGCCACGGTATAATTATGATAGCAAAACCTATAGCAGCATTTGGTACGGTTGTTTATCTGTGCGATACATTAACCGGCGAAGTTAGAGATTATATTTTATCGGAAGATGGTAGTTATAGAACTGGTTATTACTACTATGTATCAGGATTAGCAAGAAATACTGTAATTGAAACTGGTGAAACTATTCCCGATAGAACACCTGGGTGGCTAAATATCGAGCATCCAGGTACTAGTGCTAGTACTTCTGGAACTCTTAAAATTGAGTATATAAAAGATACACAATGGTTATGTATACCTTTTAATGCTAATCCTAAAGGGCTTCCAAATATTGAAAAGTTAATCATAAACTCAGGAGAAAGTGTACCATTGAAAAATGGTACTAATTTATTATTAGTACTAGGTAAACTCTCTATTAATAATAAACAATTTATTGGTCCTTCACAGATAAGGGTTAGAAGTGGTGATGTCAGTGCTATTTCTTTAACAAATGCAGACGAACCTAGCTATTGTTTGGTTTTCAAATGATAACAAAAGCTTGGCATCGTAGCGTAGTTGCACTTGCATTACCTATTATAATTTGGATATCTGCATACTATATCTTGTTTATTGGATACTCATATAGTTGGTTATTTATTTCGGCTGCAGTTTATATAGCAATAGTACTTTCAGTTACTATTGGATATCATCGACTATTTAGCCATAAAATGTTTATATGTTCTAGAGTATGGCATTATATATTTGCATTTTTTGGTTCAATAGGGTTAAATTCTAGTCCTGTTCATTGGAGTATTGTTCATATTGCACACCATAAATTTTCTGATACTGAACTAGACCCATATACCAAAAGCTGGAGACACTTTTTTAGATTTCATGATAGATCTTTATCTATTCCAGCAAGTATAATGCGTCTCGCAAGAGACCCTATGCATAAGTTCTTTATGAATCATTCATTTTCTATTTTTATTCTTGTAGGTATTATTACTAGTATTATTAGTACTCCTATGTTTATTTTTGGATTTATTTTACCTGTCAGTTTATCTTTAGTAGCAAATGGTTTACATAGTATGTTTGCACATAGTAAAGAGAGTGCAAGTGACTATAATAAACATAGTGCAAAAAACCGTTGGTTCATGGAGTTTCTATTACCTCTTGGAGGTGAGTGGAACCATAAAATTCATCACGATGAGGCTTCATTAGTAAGATGGAATTTAGAACCTTTACATTTTGATTTAGGTGGGTATATTATAAACGTACTTCGACATGATACCGATAAACATATTAAATGAACTTCCTGATTTAGAAAAAGAAGACCGTATTTATTATGGTTATAGCTTAGTTAGCTCAATTGTAGATTTTAACATACAGTTTGAATTTCCTATAAAAATATTAAACCCAAAACAAATCAGGGAAATTCTACATAATGAAGGAATACTTTTATCATCATAATTATGTACCATCAATGCAAGCTCCCGAGTTAATGAGAAATGTTATTGATAGAAGTAAAGCATTATTTGATCTTCCGCAGATTGAAATAATTTCCCCTATAGGCTCATTAAGAAATAACCTACCAAGTATAGATGAAATTTGCTATAGGCGCGCCCAAGAAATCGTGTCTATAGCAGATTCACGGTGTATTTTTGTATGTTGGAGTGGTGGTATAGATTCTACTTTAGCACTAGTAGAGATAATGAAATTAGTGAAACTAGAACAACTGTGTATTATACTAGATAATAATTCTATATTAGAATACCCGGATTTTTATTCTAAATTTATTAAAGATAAAGTTAGAATACTATCAATGAGTTTTTATGATGATATCTCAATTAAAACTGCAATACAAGAAAATGGTATAATTGTCACTGGAGGATGTTTTGACCATATATTTGGATCTAATGCTTATGTTAGATTAGATAAGCATATGTTACTTATGCCTTTAAATCAGTTTTTAGATAAAGTAAGCATAGCATCTCGTGAAATATATATAAAATTATGTACTGCATGTCCTAGAAACATAACAAACGTAAAAGAGTTATTTTGGTGGTTAAACTACGCTCTTGACTACCAGAATGATCAGTTAACGTACTTATTTTATACTAAAGAATTAATTTTAGATAAAAATATATTTCACTTTGGTGATAGTACCTTATGGAATGATTATGCAGTTAGTATAGATTCTGAGACTAAATTTTCAGGTATAGAACTAGTTGATTACAAAATGCCTTTAAAAAAGGTAATAGAAAAATATACGTATGATAACGTATATACAAAACACAAGCTAAAAGTTTTAAGTTGGAGACGCTATAGAGCATCTCAAGATAATACAAAATGCTTATTTATAAAAACCGATTGGAGTAGAGATTGAAGAAATATATAATTGGGGTAGTGCTGAGTATTTTAGCTACTATAGTAGCTGCAGAATTACCAGCTAAAATGACAGTATATTCTCCAGGTACAACAGGTCCGCTAAGTATCTGTAGAGCAATATTTACAGAATATGATAAAGTATATAATACAAATTCTATGTTTGTAATTAAACCTGGTGCTTCTGGAATGATTGCTATGTTAGAAATGACTAAAGATAAGAATTTCTCTATCTTATGTGCCTCTGGGCTTTCTGAAAGTGTAGCTAATATTAGTATATTTCCTGGACATGAAGATGCACATAAACTTTTAACAATGGTTAATATTTTTGCAGAAAGTCCAACGGTTTTCTCTACTAGAACAAATAGTACGTATAATACGTTAATTGATCTAATACAATCAAATAAACAAATTAATGTAGGATACCATTCTAATATATTAAAACTATCTGCTGAATTAGCACTATCTAAAGTTCAGGTGAATTGGATACCCTTTAAGTCTTCTATGGATGCGGTACCTTCGTTACTAGACGGATCAGTAGACTTATATGCTGATGGGGGTTCGCTTACTGCACTAATTAATTCTGGAAAACTTAAAAGCCTAGGACACCTTAATGGCATAGAAGAAACTCCTGGCTTAGATTTAACTAAGTTACTTACAGAAGCTGCTAAAATACACGTCATTCTTGCTATATCAACTTCATCAAATAATAACTTAGATGACATTGATGAATTAAATAAACGAGTCAATAAAATACTAATTGATGAAAAAGTAATAAGTACTATTAAACAGATTAGCAATAAACCCGTTATCAAAACTGTAAAAGAAGCAAATTTATATGTAGAGTATTTTAGAAAAGAATATTCTAAGAAATACAATGTTAAACAATAAGTTGACCGAACATCACCGACAAGGTGTCTATAAAGTCGGTGATCTAATGTTTATTAATAAATCTGATGCATTAATAGTAGCATCTAAGACAAATCAAGATGTCACATGGCACTTTAATGATACAGTATTTTCCAGTATAGACTGGAGTATTCCAATTGAAACTTCTCTACCAGAATTATATAAAAGACGTGCACAACAACTTAGAGACAAATACGACTATCTTTCTTTATTCTTTAGTGGCGGCGTAGATAGTACAAATGTTTTGCACTCATTTATTGATAATGATATATTTCTAGATGAGATAGTTATGTATAGACCAGCTAAATTAGTACCTAAAGCAAATACTCATGATAAAACAACCTCTAACATATACTCTGAGATTGAGTTTGCGGCTATACCCCACTTACAAAAATATCTAAAGAATAGTAAAACTAAAGTTAGATTTATTGATATGGATGATTCTACTGAACAATTCTTTAATAATAGCAACTTATTATCTCAGTTCTACACAGTTAATAAGATGACAACATTAGGAATTGCAAAAATTGCAATGTGCACAACTGATTCAATTTGGAATAACTTATATAATAGTGGTAAGAAAGTTGCACATATACAAGGTGTTGATAAGCCGATTATTAATTTTGAAAATGGAGAGTATATATTTCAATTTGGTGATGCTGCAATGTCGTTTAACTTTGTGAGTTCTGAAAATACAGCAGAGAATGAAATGTTACTTAATCATCAATATCATGAATTTTTTTATTGGACCCCAGATTTACCTGAATTAGTTATTAAACAGTGCCAAGTCGTAAAATTACTATGTAAGAATGATATAATATTCAAATTCTTATTCATAGATTCTTATAATTCACCTCAAGACAGGTTTATGGCAATAATAAATTACATATATCCATCTCATGTTAATGAGATTAGAAATCTTTTTACTACAGTAAAACCAGGAGAAGGGCTGAATGCTGGTCAAGGGAAATGGTTTTATGATTTATTAAGCTCTGAAACAGTTGGCAAATTTAGTGATTTGGTTAAATTCTCTCAGAATAATATCGACGATAGATTTTTTAGGTCTAATAAGAATATATATATAAGTGATATAAATGGGGTAGCTACCACCGAAAAAAATGCAGGTAGACTTTTTAAGAGTAAGAAGTACATATTATGATACAAATACAACAAGAACTATTTAGAGATAGTATGTCTGAGATAAAGATATTATCAATACTTCATTATGATGAACTAACTCTTAATAAAGAATATGTTAAGTTAAACCCAAATTGGAACAAATACCTACAATTAGAAGATACTAGTAAATTGTACCTATTTACTATTAGATTAGACAATATATTAGTTGGGTATAGTATATTCTTTGTTGATACTCATATTCATTATAAAGATTTATTAGTTGCAACTAATGATGTATTATTTCTTAGAGAAGATTTACGATTAGGTATAACTGGTATTAAGCTAATAAAATTCTCAGAAAATAAATTAAAAACATTAGGAGTAAATAAAATCACATGGCATGTAAAATTTGCAAAAGATTTTAGACCTATTTTGCATAGAATGGGGTATGCGGATGAAGATGTTATAGTTGGTAAAATATTGTAATCTAAAGGATAATATGCAGCATAAACATATCATTACATTTTCTAAAATAAAATATGCTCCAATAAATACTGATTGGTTTTATAGTTACATATATATTCCAAACTTATCAGTAATACAAGAAGAACTATTAATTCTTTTAAGAACTGCACAATACATTCGATATACCGATTATTATATCAATATATATGAGCCTAATGTTGTTAAGTGTCCTGAGCTTATGCAGTATTTAGATAAAGTTCAATTGAAACATAAGTTTCAAAGAGTATTATTTTCTATAACTAATGGAGCAGATGCTAATGGTGCACCACCTCATGTAGATTCAGTAACACCATTAACTGGCATTAAATATTCATTGAATATTCCGCTCATAGATGCGTCAGATAGTTATACAATATGGTATGGAAAAATAAATAACGATGAATTACTTTATGATATAAACACATTCACTGGTTGGGTAAAAGATAAAACTAATGTTAAAGAAATTGAAAGAGTGCAATATACTCAACCAGCGTTATTAAATACATCTATATTGCATTCTCCGAAAGTAAATAGTGCAAGTAGAATTATATGTGGGTTAAGATTTTGGCCAGAATTAACAGATGAAGAAATTTTAAGGATACAAATATTATGATCTATTGGAGGAAAGTAGATGCAGGAGACTTTAAAAGTTATGCGCCTAAGATACTTGATTATTTTCATAATATATATCTACCTAACAAAATTATAGATAAGTGGTCTAATAGTTTTTGGAATCCCATACCTCTTACTGATATTAAAATCTATTTTCCAGAACTGATATTGGATACAGAAGTATATGGAACTATAAAAGAAGCCTCTATATTATTTTTAACTAGTGATACAAGCACTTTGCATATAGATCATACGATAGGATTAAATGTAGGAGTTGAGGCAAGATTAAATATTCCACTTATTAATACAATAGGTTCGATAACTGCATTTTATACAGATCTTGAAAAATACTCTTTTAATACCTCGCCAGGTGGTACAAAAAGTTGGAGTACTCATTTAAAATATGAGCTAACTCCAGTAACATCAGTTGAACTAACTCAACCAACTATATTACGAGTTAGTGCCCCTCATTCAGTTTTAGCTAAGAATGGGGTATTTCCTAGAATAGCGTTAACATTGTCGTTTCATGAGGATATTGTTAAGTTTTTAATATAAGTTATCTTTTAAAAAAAAAAAATCCCGACCCTAAACTAAAGTAGGGTCGGGATTTTTTTGTCTTGACCCTAAGCTGCCTATGTGATATAATATATGAAAACCATATAAGCGTCCAAAATTCAGATGCTACAAAAATCGCTTTACAGAGGAGACGACCGATGGAGTCAGTGATACCAACCAGTGTACCCGAGTGGCTTGCGGCAGCCTTTTTAGCCCTTACTAGTGTGTCCATTGGCATACAATTACTTATTAAAAATTTCAAAAGCGCAAATACTGAATCAGCTTTATTAAAGATGATGCATGATGAATTAGAGCGCATGAGTACTCAAAATAGTACTCTATCTCAGGAAATCGGTAAACTACAGATTGAATTAGTTAAACTTAGTACACAGTTAACTACCTTGACTATAGAAAACCAAAAGTTACAATTAGAAGTCGCTAATCTTAATACAGAAATTATTAGATTACACGGCTTTATTACTCAGAAGGAGTCAGTATGAGTGCTCCGGCAAAACTAAATTTTAAAATCTACCAAGGTGCTACATTCAATGAAGTATTACGTTGGGAGTCTGCTGTAAAAATATATGTAGCTATTACAGATATTACAAAATCAGCACCTATAGTAGTAACTGCACCAGCTCACGGTATACCCGTAGAATGGCGTGTAAAGTTTACTAACATTGCAGGTATGACGGACTTAAACTCCGATAGTACATACCACCAAGTATCCTCTGTTACTACAGATACTATCACCATCAACAGTGTTAATAGTTTAGGATTTAAATCTTATACTACAGGTGGTGTAGTAGAGTATAATAAGCCAGTAGATACAGCAGACTATACTGCTAGAATGCAGATAAGAACTAAAGTAGACTCATCTGATATTATCTTAGAACTAACAACTGAAAATTCAGGAATCGTTATAGATAATATTAAAAAGACTATTGCTCTTAATATACCTGCTATAACTACAGCAGGCTTCACCTTTAGTACTGCAGTATATAGCTTAGAAATGGTATCTAGTGGTGGACAAGTTACTCCCTTTGTTGGAGGCAATCTAACCTTAGTAAAAGAGGTAACTAGATGAGCGACAATACTATAGCAGTAACAAGTACCGTTATAGAAGTTATAGCTACACCTACTAGTAACTTTATTACTCAAGTTATAGAAGTACATGAACCTATCATTTCAGCGGCTCAAGGGCCTCAAGGTATCGCAGGTTCACAAACCTTATCAGGGTTAACTGATATAAACTTAGATGGATTAACAGATGGGGCTATGCTTATATATCAAGCAGAGTTCGCCAAGTGGAAGTCTACTACTATTTTAGATAAACAAGTCCTCGAAAGCGGGCAATATTAAAGGAGCCCTATAAATGGCATCTAGTATAAAGATTAAAAGATCTGACACGGGTGGTAATCCTTCCGTATTGGGCGCAGGTGAGTTAGCTTATTCAGGCTTAACGGATAATGGTTCAAATGGTGGTGATCGTCTATACATTGGTATGGGTACTGAAACTGCCGGTAATGCTGTAAATCACGTAATTATTGGTGGTAAGTATTTTACTGATATGATTACCGCAGCTACTAATGTTAATACAGTTTCAACATTAGTAAAGCGTGATGCTAGTGGTAACTTTACAGCCAATGTAATTACCGCCGCAATTTTAGGAAACGCCTCAACTGCATCGACTTGGGCATCCGGACGAACACTTAGCTTAAGTGGAGATATTACATATACTTCCCCAAGTTTTGATGGTAGTGGTAATGTTACGGCAGCTGCAACACTAGCAACTGTTAATGCTAATGTAGGTACTTGGAATAACGTAACAGTTAATGGTAAGGGTTTAGTGACTGGAGGTTCTAATACTGCGTATTTAACTGCTAATCAAACGATTACTCATACAGGTGATGTAACTGGTACAGGAACAACAAGTTTCGCACTTACTTTAGCTACTGTTAATGCTACTCCGGGTGTATACGGTTCCGCAACTGCAATACCTATCGTAACTGTAAATGCTAAAGGTCTGGTAACTTCAGTAACTACTGCAGCAATTTCTAGTACTTTAAGTATTGCTGGTGGAACTGGTACAGATGCAGTTAGTATCGGAACAGATACTTTAACTTTTGCTGGTGGAACTGGTGTAGCAACTACTGTTACAAATAACCAAGTTAGCTTTGCAATTGGTCAAGCTGTAGCAACTACCTCAAATGTTACCTTTAATGACGTAACAGTTAGCGGTACTCTAAATAGTAATGATATTACTGCTGCTTCAGTTAATATTGCTGGCGATGCAGTAATTACAGGTAACTTAACTGTTAATGGTACAACAACAACTATTAACTCTGCTACTCTATCTGTTGCCGACCTTAATATTATCGTTGCAAAAGATGCCGCAACTGCTGTAGCTGCAAATGGTGCGGGTTTAACAGTTAATGGCCCTACAGTACCTGCTACACTACTGTACTCCTCTGCTGATGATCGTTGGAATTTAAATAAAGCTTTAACTGTTGCTACAGTGTACGGTGCTTTAAGTGGTAATGCTACAACTGCTACAACTTGGCAAACTGCTCGTGATTTATCTTTATCTGGTGACGGTACAGCTACTCTAACTGCTGTAAATGGTTCTGCAAATGTATCTGCAGCACTTACACTAGCAACTGTAAATGCTAATATAGGTACTTGGAATAACGTAACAGTTAATGGTAAAGGTTTAGTGACTGGTGGTTCTAATACTGCGTATTTAACTGCTAATCAAACAATTACTCATACAGGTGATGTAACTGGTACAGGAACAACAAGTTTCGCACTTACTTTAGCTACTGTTAATTCAAACGTCGGAAGCTTTGGAAGTGGTACAAGTGTACCAAGTTTCACAGTTAATGCTAAAGGTCTTATCACTGCAGCTAGTGCAACAGCAATACCTACTGCGACTACAGCAGTATTAGGTCTAGCTTCTTTTGCTACTACTGAGTTTAACGTTATAGCAGGTGCTGTTACAGTTAAAATGGTAGACGGCGGAACATACTAAAATTAAACGCCCCGCTCTATAGCGGGGCTTACCCTTATTAGGAGCCAATATGGCAAGTCAAGTTATTCTAAAGAAATCCTCTGTTGCTGCGCGTGTCCCAGTAGTGGGGGATTTGGCGTTTGGGGAGTTAGCATTAAATTACCAAGACGGGTTATTATACTATAAAAAAGCAGACGGTACTACTATAGGGTCTTTCGGTAGTGCTGGAGTTGGTACCGTAACGTCTGTTGCCGCACTAACACTTGGTACTACTGGAACGGACGTATCTTCAACGGTTGCAACCGGAACAACTACTCCAGTAATTACACTTAATATTCCTACTGCATCAGTGACGAATCGTGGTGCACTAAGTGCCCTTGATTGGACTACATTTAATGGTAAGCAGGCTGCTTTAGGTTTTACACCATATAATGCTACAAACCCTTCTGGGTATACAGCAAACACAGGCACGGTCACTGGCGTGACCGCTACAGCACCCGTAGTAAGTTCAGGTGGTACAGCTCCTGTACTAAGCATGGCAGCAGCAACATCTGTAGTTAATGGTTATATGACCTTAACATATGCTGCTAAATTAGATGGCATTGCAGCAGGTGCTACAGCAAACACAGGCACAGTCACTGGCGTGACCGCTACAGCACCCG
>Ga0208916_10001005_pt1 | contig 12394 bp, 11 predicted proteins | sample DEB19_08_DNA_5_FD_184523 | JGI IMG/M metagenome (GOLD analysis project Ga0208916, IMG submission 184523) | Aqueous microbial communities from the Delaware River and Bay under freshwater to marine salinity gradient to study organic matter... | ecosystem: Environmental > Aquatic > Marine >... | reverse complement strand
AAATGATGGTCTCGGCAAGTACTACCGCGAGACAATCAAGGAGTCAGATGCTCCAGCGGTAGATGTTGTTCAGGTTCTAAAGGATGAGCAGATCGATGTTTTGATTTGCTACCTACCAGTGGGCTCTGAAGTTGCTGCAAAGTACTACGCACAGTGTGCAATTGATGCAGGATGTGCATTTGTTAACGCACTTCCAGTATTTATCGCATCTGACCCAGTGTGGGAGAAGAAGTTTGCTGATGCAGGACTTCCAATCGTTGGAGATGACATTAAGAGCCAAGTTGGTGCGACAATCACTCACCGCATCATGGCTAAGTTGTTCCAGGATCGTGGAGTTCACCTTGACCGTACATACCAGCTCAACGTTGGTGGAAACATGGACTTCAAGAACATGCTCGAGCGTGATCGCCTTGAATCCAAGAAGATTTCAAAGACTAACTCTGTGACATCTCAACTACACCATGATCTTGGTGAGAAGAATGTTCACATCGGACCATCGGATTACATTCCTTGGTTAGATGACCGCAAGTGGGCCTACGTTCGCCTCGAAGGCCGTGCATTTGGCGACGTTCCTCTCAACCTTGAATACAAGTTGGAAGTATGGGATTCACCAAACTCAGCTGGTGTAATTATCGATGCGCTTCGTTGCGCAAAGATCGGTCTAGATCGCAAGATTGGTGGCGCTTTGCTTTCACCATCTAGCTACTTCATGAAGACACCACCAACTCAGTACACAGATGAGGCAGCTCATACAAAGACTGAGGACTTCATTTCAGGAAAGCTGGATCGCTAATAAAGATCTAATCAAGAAAGAGCCCCTAGGAAGTTCTAGGGGCTCTTTTTCTATCTCACCCAATAGGATGTGGCTATGAACGAAATCTTGAGCAACCTCGACAATGGAGTGCTAGCCCTCACCTTTAACCGTCCAGAAAAAATGAATGCCTTGACCCGTTCAATGTATTCAGGGTTGGCAAAGGGTCTCAATGATGCCGCAGGTGATTTCGGTGTTCGTGCTGTAATAATTGCCGCAGAGGGAGATCACTTCACCGCCGGTAACGACATCATGGATTTTATGAACAATCCACCAACCTCAGATGATTCCGAGGTTGCCCAGTTTTTAGCTTCTCTCTTGAACTTTCCAAAGCCTTTATTGGCTGCGGTCAAAGGTAACGCTGTTGGTGTCGGAACAACGATGTTGTTGCATTGCGATGTTGTCATCGCAGGACCTACCGCAAAGTTTTCGATGCCCTTTGCATCGTTAGGGCTTGTACCTGAAGCTGGATCTAGTTATTTATTCCCTCAGTTAGTGGGATATCAGAGGGCGGCGAGAATATTCATGACTGGTGAGAGCTTTGATGCAGATGCCGCCATAGAAATGGGGTTGATTAGCGCAAAGGATTCTGATCCACTGGCACATGCGATGAAGATTGCTCAACACATCGCAGAACAACCACCTCAGGCGATTATTAATACAAAGGCGCTTCTTAAGGCTCGTAACCATGATTCAGTTGCTGCAGTAATGAAAGCAGAGTTTGAAATCTTCTCAATGGCTCTTCAATCTGAGGAAGCTATGGAAGCTTTTATGAAGTTCATGTCCAAGAAGGGTAAGTAAATGTCATTAGCAGGAAAAAGAATTTTCATTACAGGTGGATCTAGAGGCATTGGTTTGGCTATCGCACTTCGGGCAGCTAAAGATGGTGCATCTATTGCGATTGCAGCTAAAACCTCTGATCCAAACCCAAAGCTTCCGGGCACGATACATACTGCGGCGGCAGAGATAGAAGCTGCAGGCGGCAAAGCACTTGCAATTCAATGTGATCTACGTGATGAAACTCAGATTGAGGCTGCAATCGCACAAGCTGTGGACGCTTTCGGTGGTATCGATATTTTAATAAACAACGCAAGCGCCATTAACCTGACTCGAACAGATCAAACCCCCGCAAAGCGTTTTGACTTGATGTTTGATGTCAATGTTCGTGGCACCTTTTTGACCTCACAAGCTGCCTTACCTCACCTGCGGAAATCAGCTGCCGAGGGTCGCAATCCACACATCCTCAACCTCTCACCACCGCTGTCGATGAAGCCGATCTGGTTCAAGAACCATGTTGCATACACAATGGCAAAGTACGGAATGAGTATGTGTGTTTTGGGAATGGCTGAAGAGTTTAAGCGAGATGGAATTGGTGTTAACGCTTTGTGGCCGCGCACAGTAATTGATACAGCCGCATTGCAGATGATTCCTGGCATTGATGCATCAGCTGGGCGAACACCTGAGATTTTGGCAGATGCTGCCTACATCATCTTTAATCGAGATGCAAAAGAGTGCACAGGTAATTTTTTTGTCGATGATGTACTTCTTGCAAGCGAGGGAATCACTGATTTAGAAAAGTACTCGGTAACACCGGGAACTAAGGATTTCCTATTAGATTTCTTTCTCGACTAAACTGAACGTATGCGCAAATTTATCTCCTTTCTTTTGGTCGCCTGTCTCGCTTTTGTTTCCATTCCAAGCGCATCAGCACACGTTGAGATCGTAGATTCATTCCCGCAACAATTTGCCAACGTTAATCCGATACCAACCCAGGTATGGATTCAATTTAGCGGCGACCTTCAGAGCCTTGATGGGGAAGCGGTTAATACACTTGAGGTAATTGATTCAACTGGACTTTCAGTTAATTACGAGGATGCGGTTATCGAAGGTGGAAGAATCACCACCAAAGTTTCAGGGCAAAGTGCCGCCGGAGTCTTCACCGTGAGGTACCGCGTTGTAGGCGATGATGGCCATGTCATTGAAGGGGAGTACACCTTCAACGCTTCACCTGATTATTCAGCGAAGCAATCACCAATGCCCATCGCAGCAACGGATGAAGGTTCATCCATTCCTGCAGGCGGGATACTGCTTGCAGCACTTTTGATTTTCTTTTTTGGTGGGATTTTCATGAGAGCAAAAAGACGGAGTAATTGATATGTCAGCATTTGATGTCGAAGTAAACGGCCCAAATGTCATTGAAGAGTCACAGAGAGCCGGTAAGGCTCGTTCTCTTTTTTGGCCATGGGCTGGAGCTAACGTTTCATTGTTGGCCTTGTCCTATGGAGCCTTCTTCCTAGGTTTTGGAATCTCATTTAGACAGGCAACGATCGCTGCCTTTGTTGGAACTATCGGATCTTTCTTGTTAGTCGGAATCAGCTCATTAGCTGGCAAGAGATCAAACGCTCCTACAATGGTTTTATCCCGAGCATCATTTGGCGTGAAGGGAAGCGCTCTTCCGGGCGCCTTGTCTTACTTGATATTTGTTGGTTGGGAAACGGTGCTGGTCTCCCTTGCAACCTTAGCGACAGGAACTGTTTTTGCTCGCGTAGGTGGTATTGATAATAATGTTGCGTTGATTCTCGGCTTTGTTGTTGCGGTTTCTCTCACCGTTGTCGGGGGAGTGCTTGGTTTTTCTGTGATTATGAGATTGCAAAAGTTCCTCACGATTACCACTATTGCAATGACCTTCATCTACATCATCCTCACTGTAGACAATCTCAATTGGGATGTGATCAACACGATTCCAGATGGATCATTTCAAAGCTTTATCGGAGCGGTGATTTTCGGAGTCACCGGAATTGGTCTTGGCTGGGTCAATGCAGCAGCGGATTATTCACGCTATCTGCCTAGAACCGTATCCAGTAAGGCGGTTGTTGGTTGGACGGTATTGGGTGCATCCATTGTTCCAATTGTCTTGGTTATTTACGGCGCAGCACTATCTGCAAGCAGCAAAGATTTAAGCGAAGCGATTGCGATGGATCCCATCGGAGCGTTGACAACACTGTTACCAACCTGGTTCTTAATTCCCTTTGCGCTAGTTGCTATCTTGGGTCTTGTAGGCGGCGCAATTTTGGATCTGTACTCATCTGGATTGGCCTTGGTTTCAATAGGTGTACCTATCAAGCGCCATAAAGCTGCGATTATCGATGCAGCAATCATGTTGGTCGGTGCGATCTATATAGTCTGGATAGCTGACAACTTCTTTTATCCGTTCCAAGGGTTCTTAATTACTTTAGGTGTTCCTGTCGCGGTGTGGTCTTCGATATTTGTTGCAGATGTTGTGATGCGCAAAAAGGCTTACAGTCAGAATGATTTATTTGATCCTAAGGGTGTTTATGGATCGGTCAACAAAGGTTCAATCGCTTTGATGTTAGTTGGTTCGATCATTGGATGGGGTTTTGTGACAAATACATTTGCTCCATGGCTTGAATGGCAGGGTTACCTCCTTGGCCTAATAGGCGGTAAAGATGGCGCATGGGCGTACTCAAATATCGGTGTCATTTTCGCTTTAATCTTTGGATTTGCCGGCCACATATTGCTCTCATATCGTAAAATTCGAGCTCAGGAGAGTCAACTTAGTTAGAGTTGCCCTATGAGCAAAAGGATTTCGCCACTTCGAGATTTTCTCAATCGCGAATCAACTGGTGGGCTACTAATTCTTCTCGCATCGACCTTGGGTTTAATCGTTGCTAACTCGCCACTATCTGAACAGTACTTCTCAATCCTAGATTTCCATCTTAGCCTCGGCGCTGATTGGTATCTGATCGATCTTTCTATTCTCAAGGTAATTAACTATCTCTTGATGAGCATCTTCTTTTTTGTTGTAGGCCTTGAGATCAAGCGGGAGCTTACTTCTGGACATCTTGCATCCTTTAAGAAAGCGATGCTCCCATTTGTTGCTGCCATCGGAGGCATGGCCATTCCAGCTCTGATTTATTTGGCAATTGCGGGCGGAGAAGCACCTGGTGGTTGGGGAGTTCCGGTTGCAACTGATATCGCATTAGCTGTTGGATTGTTGACGATGGTTGGACCATCGGTCGCCGCGTCACTACGTTCTTTCCTTCTGGCACTTGCTGTTATTGATGACATTGGCGCGATATTAGTTATCGCCTTTGTTTATTCAACGGGAATCAACTTCTCATGGCTTGCTGCCGCAGTCTTGTGTGTTGGATTTATTGCCCTGTTGAAGAAGGTCGAAGTGGAATCGACCCTGATCTACTGTGTCTTCGCCTTTACCTTATGGTTTTCCTTGTACAAAACCGGAGTCCATCCCACATTAGCGGGCGTAATTCTTGGGTTGATGACGCCAAATATCCCACGTAAAAACACTCGAATCGAAGATATCGAGGATGGATCAGTTTCGGTTATTGAATGGCTGGAACACAAGTTCCACCCAGTTAGCACCTTTTTGATCGTGCCAATCTTTGCATTTGCAAACACGGGGGTTGTTGTAACCAGCCAATCAATCAAAGGTGCATCACAATCACTCATTGCTTGGGGAATCTTCTTTGGTTTGGTTATTGGTAAACCCTTAGGAATACTTCTGGCATCTCTTGCTGCAAAACGTGCACGTATCGCCGATCTACCTGAAGATGCCTCCAACTGTTCTTTGCTAGCTACAGGAAGCGCCGCTGGAATTGGATTTACCGTTGCAATATTCATAGCAAATCTAGCTTTTGATGATGCCCAGACTCAAGATATAGCTGTTCTTGCTGTCATCGTGGCCTCTGTCGTCAGCGCATTGCTTTCGATAACACTGTTCAAGACAATAGTAAAAAGGTAAAAAACAAAACCCGCCTTTTGAGGGGCGGGGTTTGTTTTTTAGACTTTTTTATTCAGAGGCTTAGATGTCGTAATACAGTTCGAACTCAGCTGGGTGTGGACGTAGTCGAACATAGTCGACCTCTTCCTTACGCTTGAATGCGATCCAGGTATCAATGAGATCCTTAGCAAATACTCCACCACGAGTAAGAAAGTCATGATCTGCCTCGAGGTTATTAAGTACTGCATCGAGAGAGCCAGGAACTTGAGGAATTGATGCAGCCTCTTCGCCCTCTAGCTCATATAGATCCTTATCTACTGGGGCAGGTGGTTCGATCTTATTGACGATTCCATCAAGGCCTGCCATAAGCATTGCAGCGAAAGCTAAGTATGGATTTGATGATGGATCTGGGCAACGGAACTCGATGCGCTTTGCCTTCGGGTTGGATCCTGTAATTGGGATACGGATACAAGCTGAACGGTTACGTGCTGAGTAAACAAGGTTTACTGGAGCTTCATAACCTGGAACTAGGCGACGGTATGAGTTAACCGTTGGGTTGGTGAATGCAAGCAGCGATGGTGCGTGCTTGAGAAGTCCACCGATGTACCAACGTGCCATATCTGAAAGATCGCCATATGTGCCTGCTTCGAAGAACAGCGGCTTTCCATCTTTCCAAAGTGATTGGTGAACGTGCATACCTGAACCGTTATCTCCGAAGAGAGGCTTTGGCATAAATGTTGCTGTCTTTCCACCCTGCCAAGCGGTGTTACGGATGACGTACTTAAACTTCATAACATCATCACCGGCGGTTAGCACATCTGTAAATCGGTAGTTGATCTCCATCTGTCCTGCAGTTCCCACCTCGTGGTGTGAACGCTCGACAAGTAGACCAACCTTTCCTAGCTGCATCACCATTTCATCGCGAAGATCTGCGAATTGATCTGTAGGTGAAACAGGGAAGTATCCGCCCTTTACACGTGTGCGGTAACCACGGTTAGGAGTGCCATCTGCATCATATTCAACGCCTGTGTTCCAAGCGCCTTCATATGATTCGATCTCGTGCACTGCTGAATTAATACCAGTCTTAAATCGCACGCTATCAAAGACGTAGAACTCCGCCTCTGGTGCGAAGAACGCGGTGTCTGCAATTCCTAGTGAGCGCATGTAGTCAACGGCACGAGCAACAACACCACGAGGATCGCGGCTGTATGGTGTGTTATCAACTGGATTGTGAACTGAGAAAATAATGATCAGTGTTTTTTCTTTGCGGTAAGGATCAATGTATGCAGACTCTGGAACTGGTAGAAGTTTCATGTCTGATTCATTGATTGTCTGGAAACCTCGGATAGAGGAACCATCAAACATGAGGCCATCGGTGAATACAGCTTCATCAAATGATTCAACAGGAACGTTGAAGTGATGCTGAATACCAGGCAAATCTGTAAAGCGAACATCAACTAATTTGACATCCTCTTTCTTAATGTAAGCAAAAATTTCTGCTGCGTTCTTAAACATGCTTCTCCCAATTTCACATGTGATGCGCAGATCTCTCACCATTGAGTTTTCCGTCGCTTTTAGGTAGTTGAACCCTAGGTCCATAGGGTGAAATTGGCATAACCCGCTTGTTAAATTCATGTTACGTCTGCGCAGGTTGAGGGCTAGGCTTGGGATATGAGTACAGCCTTCACCCGGGTGAGTCTGGGACGCAGAATGGCCGCTTTGATGGTGGATTGGCTAGCTTGTTACTTCATCGTGGCCGCTTCAGCTGGTGGAATAGGCCAAATGGCGCCTAACCGCTCCTGGACGGTGCTTGCCTTGTTCTTTGCTGAGATTGCGATTTTATCCGCACTACAGGGAGCAACTCTTGGACACAGAATCTTTGGAGTCAAAATAATTCGCTTTGCTGATGGGGGAGCGATCACTCCGATTCAGGCCTTGATACGTTCAGCTTTGCTTGTCACCGTAGTTTTCGCCATTACCTTTGATGAAAATGGCAGAGGGTTACATGAGCGATTTAGTGGAACGGTTTTAACGAGAAGTTAGCGAATTTTTGGTGCGCGAGTTGGCATCGGACCCTTTGGTATTGGCATAGACATTCCGCCAACAGCCTTCAGACGTGCACGAACTTCCCGCATTTGATGCGCAGTTAACTTCTTTGGAAGACGACGAAGATGTTTCTGAAGCTTTTTGATGGGAACACGGCCATCTTCATTACCAACCAAAACCTCGGTAATTGGAACTCCTGGAGCAAAACGTTCAGCCTTCTTGCGTTCATCAGCGATCATTTGACGGACCGCATTTGTTCCTTCACCTGTAAGAACGATTCCTGCACGACCAACGCTGCGGTGAACCATGTCTTGATTTCGCGCCGCCGCAACGGCAGGGGTAGTAGTCCACCCTTTTCGAATCGCCATCAAGACACTTGCTCCCGCACCGATCTGACCTTCAATTGATGCGTATGCAGCCGTTCCTGCTTGGCGTGTAAAGAAGAAAAGAGTAATTAACAGAGCTAATGGAAAGAAGATAAATCCGAAGTAAACAGGGTGCCCTACTGATACACCGATACCGATTCCGAGTCCCCAAGACAGCGCAAAGATTGCAATTAAAGCGATGGTGATCCATGGCTTAACCTGCTTGGTGACCTTGTAAGCATCACGGAAGGTTTGAAAGCGCGGGGTCTTGATCTTCTTTTCTTTAGCTTTTTTCTTGAACATGAGGCTAGTTTAGTGGTGCAGGCGCGGTTCCACCAAGACGAGCAGGGGCCCAACGCTTGCCGACATGGCTATCAGGGTAGTTTTCCTGAACTGAGTGAAGCATTGTGGACATCACCCCACGTAGCTCTGCAACCGCAACATCGATCTCTACATTCTTTGGATATGTAATGGCTTGACCAAAAAGCACGGTGACTGGTGTTTTTGCCCGCTTCAAATTGGGCTTGACTCCTTTTGTATACACCCGCTGTCCACCCCAAACAATTGTGGGAATAATTGGAACTCCAGCATCGGCTGCAAGGCGAATCGCTCCGGTTTTTAAACCCTTAATTTCAAAACTTGTTGAGATAGTTCCTTCTGGAAAAATTCCAATAATTTCTCCAGATTCAAGTGCACGTAAGGCTTCAACGAAGGATGCAGCTCCATTGCTGCGATCAACATTGATGTGGTGCATGCCGCGTAGCAAAGGACCAGCGACCTTATTATCAAACAACTCTTTTTTCGCCATAAAGCGAATAAATCTCTTTGCAGGGAGAGCTGCAGTCCCGGCTAAAGCAAAATCCAGGTAACTGACATGGTTGATCGCAAGGATTGCTCCACCTTTTCGTGGAATGTTTTCTTCACCTTGAAAATCAAATTGCAACCCTAGGTATTTCCAAAAGCTTTTAACCAGCGAAATTACTGGCGGATAAACAATTTCAGCCACGAACAGCCTTCTTCTCCATCGCTTGTTTGTACAAACGACCAGCACGGTATGAAGAACGAACTAACGGACCGCTCATTACTCCTAGGAAACCAACTTGTTCTGCCTCTTGCGCCAGCTCAACAAACTCTTCCGGCTTAACCCAACGCTCAACTGGGTGGTGTTTGTTTGTTGGACGAAGGTATTGAGTGATTGTGATCAAATCGCAACCAGCGTTATGAAGATCAACCAAAGCCTGTGAAACTTCTTCGCGGGTTTCGCCAAGACCAAGGATTAAATTAGATTTAGTAATCAGCCCAAAATCTTGAGCCATTCCAATTACTTTAAGAGATTTTTCATAGGTAAAAGCAGGACGAATCTGTTTGAAAATTCGTGGGACGGTTTCTAGGTTGTGTGCAAAGACTTCAGGGCGGGTTTCAAAGATTGGATTTAGCAGCTCTGGTTTAGCGTTGAAATCCGGAGCGAGCATTTCAACGCCAGTTCCGGGGTTTAACTCGTGAACAACGCGAATCGTCTCTGCATAGAGCCAAGATCCTTCATCCTCTAGATCATCGCGGGTAACACCTGTGATTGTTGCGTAACGAAGTCCCATGGACTTTACAGATTCGGCAACCTTGCGAGGCTCTTCACGATCGATTGGAAGAGGCTTGCCGGTATCAATATTGCAAAAATCGCAACGACGGGTACAGCGATCTCCACCGATAAGGAATGTCGCTTCCTTATCTTCCCAACATTCAAAAATATTTGGACATGCCGCCTCTTGGCAGACCGTGTGCAGGCCTTCACTCTTAACCAAAGAGCGAAGTCGTGTGTACTCAGGCCCCATATTTGCGCGGGTCTTAATCCACTCAGGTTTTCTTTCAATCGGCGTTTGAGCGTTACGTGCCTCAATACGCAATAACTTGCGACCCTCTGGTGCCATTGTCATGCGCTCACCCTTTTTAGCGACTCAAAGATGTGTCGCTCTACTAATGGAGCTACCTCATCAATACTTATTGAACGATTTAATTCCTGTTCTAAAGATGTAACACCGGCATCAACAATTCCACAAGGAATAATGCTGGCAAATGCAGATAAATCAGGGTTCACATTCAGAGCGAAGCCATGCATGGTTACCCCTTTTGCAACACGAACTCCGATTGCGGCGATCTTTCGCTCACCTTTTGCATCCCGAACCCAAACGCCTGAACGTCCATCGATGCGCTCTGTTGTGAGACCTAAATCTGCACACACCGCCATCAATCCGGATTCAATCTCTCGAACAAATCCAACCAACTCGGTGGGATTAATCAGCTTCACAATTGGATATCCAACTAATTGGCCAGGACCATGCCAAGTGATGCGTCCACCACGATCAACATCGATAACTGGCGTTCCATCTGATGGCTTTTCCGACTCTTCGGTGCGTCGACCTGCAGTAAAAACTGACGGGTGCTCTAAGAGCAACAAGGTGTTGGGACGTTTGCCATCAACGACATCTTGGTGGATCGCCTTTTGGGACTCCCAAGCCTTCTGATAATCGACCAATCCATGACGGGATAGGGCGATCGCAGAATCGGAGGTACTTTCCAATAGAGGCACAGCCATAGCCTAAAGGTAGGCTTGCCCTCATACCAATTGAGGCCCTTCTGGGGCTATAGATATTTGAAAGGTTGACCCACGTGTCCTCACAATCGATGAAGAAGAGTCGTCGCCCCCTTGCCTACGCCCTATTGGTGATTTTCTTATGGTTTGGTGCAAGCGGTGTTTTTGGACCTCTGTTTGGCAAGCTTTCAACTGTTCAAGAAAATGACAACTCCGCCTTTTTGCCAGATAGCGCAGAATCCACGCAAGCGGCAAAGATAATTGGAAAATTTAATCAAGACCAAAACCAAACTCTTCCAGCACTGGTTTTGTACCTTGGTGAAGTTGACCCCGAAAAGATTGCAGCCCTTAACGCCCATCTTGCAAAAATCGGTGATGAGAAAATTATTGGCACTGATGTGCCTATCTCAAAGTATTTGACTCAAGGTGAGCAGATCTACGCCTTTCCTTCGCAAGATGGAAAAGCCTTATTGGTAAACCTTCCTTTCAAATCTGAGATTGCAACAGATCTGCTGCCAAACAACAAGCCAGCCTTACCCGAAGTGATTGAAACCCTTCGCGAAGATTCGGCAGAGTTTGCAAAGAGTGTTGGGCTAGTTTCAAATGTCACTGGAATTGGAGCTTTGCTTGGAGATCTGTTTGGCGCTTTTGAGGGCATTGACTCATCACTCTTGCTCACAACATTAGGTGTTGTTGCTTTGATTTTGATCGTTGTATATCGATCTCCAGTTCTTTGGATACTTCCACTTTTTTCAGCGGTTATTGCACTTTCAACCGCTGGCGGACTTGTTTATCTTTTGACTAAAAATGATGTCATCGATCTCAATGGTCAATCTCAAGGAATCTTGTCGGTGTTGGTGCTGGGAGCGGCAACCGATTACGCCTTGCTTCTGATCTCGCGTTATCGAGAAGAGTTGCACCACCATGATCATCCAGCCCAAGCGATGAAAGCCGCACTCAAAGGGGTTTTTGAACCGATCGTTGCATCTGGTGCAACTGTTATCTCGGCGCTCTTGGTTCTATTGCTAAGTGATCTTTCAGGTAACCGTGGCTTGGGACCAGTCGGTGCAATTGGCATCGCTGCAGCGGTTATCACGATTCTTACCTTGTTACCTGCATTATTAGTAGCTTTCGGGCGCTGGATTTTTTGGCCACGTATTCCGCGCAATGATGATGTCAATACACAATTGACTGGAACATGGGCGAAAATTGGTGCAACCGTTGAAAAACGTCCACGTAAGTTGTGGATCATTACATCAGGTGTTTTGTTAGTTCTTGCCGGTTTTTCTACAACTCTGAATGCAAAAGGCTTATCGACTGCAGATGCATTCACTCAGCGACCTGATTCGGTGATTGGACTCGAGCTTCTGGGCGAACATTTCCCTGGTGGATCCGGTCAGCCAACCGAAGTTGTTGTACGAGAAGAGCTGATCAAACCTGTAACCGCTGCTTTGATGAATGTAGATGGTGTTTCATCAGTTGAGCCAACTCGTGTCTCACAAGCAGTCCCTGGCCAGCCAGCATCTGCGATCAAAGTGGTTGATGGTCAAGTAATTTTGAATGCAACGCTTACTCTGAATCCAGATTCGGTTGAGGCACGTGAAATTATTCCGGTTATCCGCGATGCGGTTCATGCAATCGATCCTGCCATCCTTGTAGGCGGCAGCACCGCAGTTGCCTTTGATACCGATGTCTCTGCAGCACATGACAATCGAACAATTATTCCTATTGTTTTGGTTCTCATTACTCTGATTCTTGGTCTTCTGTTGCGAAGCATTCTTTCAGCTGCTTTGCTTCTGGGAACGGTTGTCTTGTCCTTCTTT
>Ga0208916_10001004_pt1 | contig 12400 bp, 13 predicted proteins | sample DEB19_08_DNA_5_FD_184523 | JGI IMG/M metagenome (GOLD analysis project Ga0208916, IMG submission 184523) | Aqueous microbial communities from the Delaware River and Bay under freshwater to marine salinity gradient to study organic matter... | ecosystem: Environmental > Aquatic > Marine >... | reverse complement strand
GAAGGCAACCGCCTGACTTACAAGCCGGTGCAAATGAAACCGCTGACGGTGGACTCAATTCCCCTGACCGTTCGTAGTTTCTAACACCTTGTGGGACAGATCTTGAGTTCTGTCCCCAACTGATCAACTTTTGCGAGTACACCATGGCCAAACGCACTTTCCAGATTTACCGCTACGACCCAGACCAAGACGCCAAGCCGTACATGCAGACCATCGAGGTTGAACTCGATGGCAGCGAACGCATGCTGCTCGACGCCCTGATGAAGCTCAAAGCGCAAGATCCGACCATCACCTTTCGCCGCTCCTGCCGCGAAGGTGTTTGCGGTTCGGACGCCATGAACATCAACGGCAAAAACGGCCTCGCCTGCCTGACCAACATGCTCACGCTGAAGGGCACCATCGTCCTCAAGCCGCTGCCTGGTCTGCCAGTCGTGCGCGACCTGATCGTCGACATGACGCAGTTCTTCAAGCAGTACAACTCGATCAAGCCATACTTGGTGAATGACAATGTGCCGCCTGAAAAAGAGCGTCTGCAAAGCCCTGAAGAGCGCGATGAACTGAACGGCTTGTATGAGTGCATCTTGTGCGCCAGCTGCTCAACCAGCTGCCCTAGTTTCTGGTGGAATCCGGACAAGTTCGTCGGCCCGGCCGGTCTGTTGCAGGCTTACCGCTTCATTGCGGACAGCCGCGACGAAGACACCGCTGCGCGCCTCGACAACCTTGAAGATCCATACCGTTTGTTCCGCTGCCACACCATCATGAATTGCGTTGACGTTTGCCCCAAGGGCTTGAACCCGACACGAGCGATTGGAAAAATCAAAGAAATGATGGTTCTGCGCGCAGTCTGAGATCGTCACTGTGACATCTGCTCTGCCTGAAACTTCGCCGCATCACAATTCACCGCTGCTGGACGAGCGTTCGCTCAGCCGGCTACGGTGGGGTTGCCGTCGCGGCCTGCTTGAAAACGACTTGTTCATCGAACGTTTTTTTGCCCGGCATGAATCCCTGCTGACCGTCAGGCAAGCCAAAGGCTTGAATGATTTAATGGACTTGTCAGACAATGATCTGCTGGACTTGTTTTTGCAGCGAAAGCAACCTAGTGAACTAGAAGCCGTCAGCGCATCGACCGACGAAGCCCGCGAAGTGCTGGCCCTGTTGATCGTTCCGACTGCACTTGGTTCGGTGCCTGCCTGACAAAAACCTACGGGATCGATGCCAACAAGACATCACCCATCTCCCCCATGAAAAGGAAAGAGAAATGAAACTAGCCGACAACAAAGCCACCCTCTCGTTCAGCAACGGCACGCCTAGCGTTGACTTGCCTGTTTACCAAGGGACCGTTGGCCCTGACGTGGTCGACATTCGCAAGCTCTATGCACAGACCGGCATGTTCACTTACGACCCGGGCTTCATGTCGACAGCGGCAACGCAATCAGCCATCACCTACATCGACGGTGACAAAGGCGAGTTGCTTTACCGCGGCTACCCGATTGAGCAACTCGCCACCAACTGCGACTACCTAGAAACCTGTCACCTCTTGTTGTACGGCGAGTTGCCTAACGCTGACCAGAAAAAAGACTTTGTTGGACGCGTGACCAACCACACCATGGTTCACGAGCAGATGCAGTATTTCATGCGCGGTTTCCGCCGTGATGCACACCCAATGGCGATCATGACCGGCTTGGTCGGCGCCCTCTCTGCCTTCTACCATGACAGCACTGACATCAACAATCCGGAGCACCGTGAAATTGCGGCGATTCGCCTGATTGCCAAGATGCCGACGCTGGTCTCCATGGCTTACAAATACACCGTTGGTCAGCCCTACGTTTACCCACGCAATGACCTGAGCTACGCTGGCAATTTTTTGCACACGATGTTCTCTACGCCGTGCGAAGAGTACAAAGTCAATCCAGTGCTCGAGCGCGCACTAGACCGCATTTTTATCTTGCACGCTGACCACGAGCAAAATGCCTCAACCTCGACCGTCCGTCTGTGCGGCTCGTCAGGCACCAACCCGTTTGCAGCCATTGCTGCTGGTGTGGCCTGCCTCTGGGGCCCGGCCCACGGCGGCGCCAACGAAGCTGCACTGAACATGCTGACAGACATCCAAAAAAGCGGCGGTGTCGAAAACATCGGCGAGTTCATCAAGCAAGTCAAAGACAAGAACTCAACCGTCAAGCTGATGGGTTTTGGTCACCGCGTTTATAAGAACTACGACCCACGCGCCAAACTGATGCAAGAAACTTGCAAAGAAGTGCTGCAAGAGATGGGCCTTGAAAACGACCCGCTGTTCAAGCTGGCCATGACGCTCGAAAAAATCGCCCTCGAAGACGACTACTTTGTCTCCCGCAAGCTCTACCCGAACGTCGACTTCTACTCTGGCATCGTCCAGCGCGCTATCGGTATTCCAGTACCACTGTTCACTGCTGTCTTCGCCTTGGCACGTACAGTCGGCTGGATCGCTCAGCTGAATGAAATGATCGGCGACCCTGAGTACAAAATCGGCCGTCCGCGCCAGTTGTTTTCGGGCTCAACACCACGCGACGTTAAGCCTATCGGCCAACGCTGATAAGCTGTCTGCTTCCTAAGAAGCTGGTTATGAAAAGCCTGCTGGCCTTGTGTCGGTGGGCTTTTTACATCTAGAGCTGCATTTTCAACGCTTAATAATCCCGATTGACCACATCATCGTGAAGCACATCGCGAACTCTGCCGCACTGCGATTTGCTTTGGGTAAAGCCGAAGCGCCACAAGCTTGCCGCTGCGCCCTCGGGACCTGTACCGCTTGGGAAAGCCTCGCTGAATACCGCTGGGAAGCGGCGCAAATGACGGCGATAGGAACACTGCGCGACCCGGTTGTTGAGGAACCGACACTCGAAGAATGCCACCCGCAGGGCACGCGCTACGACTCGCCGAACGCCCCCATTGCGCCGGCTTTTTTCCCGTACAACCAATGCGAGGTCTGGCACTGCAAGCGCTGTGATCGACACCTGTTGCGTTACACAGAATTTGGCGGCTACAACGTCGACCCGCGTGTGCGAGTTATCAACGTCGACAACATCATCGACTGAGTTGCACATGACGACACAACCTGCCGCCAACGCCCACCAGCAGCCCTTCAGTGCGGCTGCAGTGCTACTGGCAGCTGGGGCGGGCGGGCGCATGGGCTACAAAGCCAAATCACTACTGGAGCTCGACGGTGTGCCTCTGATACATCGCCAGATCATGGCCTTGCAGAGCGCTGGTGTGACTGAACTGGTGGTTGTGTTGGGCCACCATGCGAGCGAGATAGCGCCACGGTTAAAAGACTTTTCGGTCACGTTGGTAACCAATGTCAATCCGGATTCCAGCCCAATCTCGTCGCAGCGGCTGGGCATGCAAAGCCTGAGTGGACAAACAGACGCCGTGCTGATGGCGCTGGCCGACCAGCCCCTGATCAATGCGCAAGATGTGCGGCAGTTGTTGGACGCATTTGAACAACGGCCTGAAGGCACAAACCTGCTTTTCCCGCTGGTACAAGGTCAGCCGGGCAACCCGGTTATCTTCACAGCAGCCGTGCGATGCGAGATGCTGGCCTGCCCGCCTGAGGTCGGCTGCAAACAATGGCGGCAACAACATGCGCAGCAAGTGCACGCCTACGACTGCAGCAACCCGCATTTTGTGCAGGACGTAGACACGCCCGAAGACATCGACAAATTTCGCCTGAGCAGCGGTCGTCAGTTGCAATGGCCGACACCAACTCTTCCATAGCGCCTCTCATAGCTTTAAAATAAAATTCTCTCGAAGGAAACAAATGCGAACCCTCTACGACAAGATCTGGGACGAACACGTCGTCCACACCGAAGAAGATGGCACGGCCATCATTTACATCGATCGCCATCTGGTCCATGAAGTGACCAGCCCACAAGCCTTTGAAGGTCTGCGCGAAGCTGGTCGCAAAGTCTGGCGCATCAGCTCCATCGTCGCCACCGCCGACCACAACACGCCGACCACCGGCTGGGAGCTGGGTTACGACGGCCTGACCGATGCCGTCAGCAAAGAACAAATCGTCACTCTGGACAGCAACATCGCAGAGTTCGGCGCCGCCGCCTACTTCCCGTTTCTTTCCAAGCGACAAGGCATCGTCCACGTGATGGGGCCTGAGAGTGGCGCTACGCTGCCCGGCATGACCGTCGTCTGCGGCGATTCGCACACCTCGACGCACGGTGCCTTTGGCGCACTGGCGCACGGCATTGGCACCAGCGAAGTCGAGCACGTCATGGCGACGCAAACGCTGCTGGCCAAAAAAGCCAAAAACCTGCTGATCAAAGTCGAAGGCACTTTGGCTCCCGGCCTGACCGGCAAAGACATCGTGCTGGCCATCATTGGCAAGATCGGCACGGCAGGCGGCACCGGTTACACCATAGAGTTTGGCGGCGCCGCGATCCGTGCGCTAAGCATGGAAGGCCGCATGACGGTCTGCAACATGGCGATCGAAGCTGGTGCACGCGCGGGTCTGGTGGCGGTCGATCAAAAAACCATCGACTACGTCAAGGGCCGTTTGCTCGCGCCTGGCACAGACCCGAAGACCGGCCAATTTGTCGGCGGTCCCGAGTGGGACATGGCAGTGCAGTACTGGAACACTTTGCGTTCTGACCCGGGCGCCAAATTTGATGCTGTGGTTGAGATCGACGCTGGCAGCATTCGCCCACAAGTCACTTGGGGCACCTCGCCTGAAATGGTGTTGTCGATCGAAGACATCCTGCCCGATCCGGACAAAGAAAAAGACGCCAACAAACGCGACGCCATCGAACGCGCCTTGACCTACATGGGCCTCGCGCCCGGCAAGGCGATCAACGACATCATGATCGACAAAGTTTTCATCGGCTCCTGCACCAACAGCCGCATTGAAGACATTCGCGAAGCCGCAGCCATCGTCAAAAAGATCGGCCAAAAAGTCGCTAAAAACGTCAAGCTTGCCATGGTCGTGCCGGGCTCCGGCTTGGTCAAAGAACAAGCCGAACGAGAAGGTCTCGACAAGATTTTTGTCGCTGCTGGTTTTGAATGGCGTGAGCCAGGTTGCTCCATGTGCCTCGCCATGAACGCCGATCGGCTCGAGCCGGGTGAGCGCTGCGCCTCGACCAGCAACCGTAACTTCGAAGGCCGTCAAGGCGCCGGTGGACGGACTCATCTGGTCAGCCCGGCGATGGCTGCTGCTGCAGCAGTGCACGGCCATTTCGTTGACATTCGTAAATTCGCTTAAGCCCAAAGCAAACCATGATTCGCAAAACCATCACCCTTGCCTGCGTCGCGCTGACAGTGCTTCTGGCAGGCTGCAACACCTTTCGTGGCCTCGGGCAAGACGTGCAAAGAGCCGGTGCCATAGTTGAAAACGCAGCCAAGAAATAACAAAACACCGCCATGCAAAAATTCACCGTACACCAAGGCCTAGTGGCCCCCATGGACCGCGAAAACGTGGACACGGACGCCATCATTCCAAAACAATTTCTCAAGTCGATCAGAAAGACCGGCTTTGGCCCCAACCTGTTTGACGCTTGGCGCTACCTCGACGCCGGCTTTCCGGGACAAGACCCGGCCTCACGCAAGCCGAACCCGGACTTCGTGCTCAACCAGTCCCGCTACAAAGGCGCGTCGGTGTTGTTGGCGCGTAAAAACTTCGGCTGCGGCTCCTCACGCGAGCACGCGCCTTGGGCACTCGACCAATATGGTTTCCGGGCCATCATCGCGCCGAGCTACGCCGACATTTTTTACAACAACAGCTTCAAGAACGGCTTGCTGCCGATCGTCTTGCCTGAGTCCCAGGTGAGCCAGCTGTTTGCCGACGCTCTAGCGTTCCCCGGTTACCAATTGACCATCGACTTAGAACGCCAAGTGGTGATCAAACCCCAGGGCGAAGAGCTGCCGTTTGAAGTGCAGCCTTTCCGCAAGTTTTGCCTGCTGGGCGGACTTGACGACATCGGTCTGACCTTACGCCAAAGCGACAAAATCAAAGCTTTTGAGGCTGCACGACTGGCGACTAAGCCTTGGCTGGCCCATACGCTCAAGGCCTGACCTTTCAACACGGTTGGCTAAGATTTCGCGACTACCCGCGCCCCCCTTAATTCGCGGCTTAATCCGCAACGCATGACTGGTTAGATGATGAAAATTGCAGTACTCCCCGGCGATGGCATTGGCACCGAAATCGTGGCTGAGGCCGTTAAGGTCTTGAAGGTTCTGGACCTAGACATGACACTGGAAACCGCTCTCGTAGGCGGCACCGCTTTTGATGCCTATGGCCACCCGTTGCCAGAGACCACACTGGCACTGGCCAAGGCCTCCGATGCGATTTTGTTTGGCGCTGTCGGCGACTGGAAATACGACACACTAGACCGGCCGCTGCGGCCTGAGCAAGCTATTTTGGGTTTGCGCAAAAATCTTTCCTTGTTTGCCAACTTCCGCCCTGCTATTTGCTACCCGCAACTGGTGGACGCTTCCAGTCTGAAACGCGAACTGGTCTCGGGCCTCGACATCCTCATCATTCGCGAGTTGACCGGTGACATCTACTTTGGCCAACCACGCGGTCGGCGCATCGCCACCGACGGCCACTTCCCCGGCAGCGAAGAAGCCTTCGACACCATGCGTTATTCGCGCCCGGAAATCGAACGCATCGCGCACGTGGCTTTTCAGGCCGCTCGCAAGCGCAGCAAACGCGTCACCAGCGTCGACAAAGCCAACGTGCTCGAAACCTTCCAGCTCTGGAAAGACGTGGTGACCGAGGTCGGCCTGCAATATCCCGACGTTGCACTCGACCACATGTATGTCGACAACGCCGCCATGCAGTTGGTAAAAGCACCGAAAAAATTTGACGTGGTGGTCACCGGCAATATGTTTGGCGACATCTTGAGCGACGCCGCCGCCATGCTGACCGGCAGCATTGGGATGTTGCCGTCAGCCAGTCTTAACGCTCAAAACCAAGGTCTGTACGAGCCGAGCCATGGCAGCGCACCCGACATCGCTGGCAAAGGCGTGGCGAATCCGCTGGCGACGATTTTGAGCGCCGCCATGATGCTGCGCTTCAGCTTGAACCAGCCCGAAGCTGCCGTACGCATCGAAAAAGCCGTCGACGCCGTGTTAAGTCAAGGCTTGCGCACGCCAGACATCTACAGCGAAGGCATGACCCGCGTCGGCACCATCGAGATGGGTGATGCTGTGGTGAAAGCCCTGCGCTGAGCCCTTGCTAAGACTATGCGACGACTTCACGTCGCCTGCACGAAAAAAATCAGACGGCCGTCTTCAGACGTCGAATTTGTACTCTTTCCATGGAAAGCGCGACAGCGCCACGCCAGACAAGAAACTGACGATGTCTTTGCGGCCCCAAAAAGAGGGTGTCCCGCGGCTGTCTTGGGCCATCAAGATGATAGGCATGCCTGGGAAATAAGGTTCAAAAGCTTGGGCGGTGGTTTGGCATTCTGCCTGGGAATCAAACAAATGTTGTTGAACGATCACGACCGTGAATTGAACGCCCCGCTCTTTGATGATCGCCGCTTGAATTTTTTCCATCTTTGAACTTTACCCGTAGGCCTGTATTTATCCACGCTGAAGTTACATCATTACAAGCAACTAATTCTAATTTTAACTTCTTATGGTTATATCCATTAAAACTCGTGTTTTAAGCGAATTTAATGACGGCTACGCCCGTGAGTCCTTGACTTCGGATCGCTACAATATGAGTCATGTTTCATGCCCACCAGATCTCCTCGATCACCACCGCAGACTGCACAGCGAGACTGTATGCGCGTGCAATCACGACCAAAAACACAACAATTAAGAAGGACTGATCCAATTTGGTTCGTCGTGCGCCTCCCCGGCCAGACGAGCCGGGCAAACAGTCTGGTCTGACACTGTTTTTTAAATTGAAAAGGCGTTGAAATGTTCAAATTAGTAGGGCTCGTCGGATGGCGCGGCATGGTCGGCTCGGTGTTGATTGACCGCATGCAGGCCGAGGGCGACTTTGGCCTGATCGAACCGGTGTTTTTCTCCACCTCGAATGCCGGCGGCAAAGCCCCGGCGCAGGCGAAAAACGAGACCACACTCAAAGACGCTTTTGACATTGATGCGCTGAAAAAATGCGACATCATTTTGACCGCTCAAGGCGGCGACTACACCGCTGAGGTCTTCCCAAAACTGCGCGCAGCTGGCTGGAACGGTCACTGGATTGACGCTGCGTCAACGCTGCGCATGAACGATGACGCGATCATCGTGCTCGACCCGGTCAACCTGCCGGTGATCAAAAATGCCCTTCAGCGCGGCGGTAAGAACTGGGTGGGCGGCAACTGCACCGTCAGCTGCATGCTGATGGGTGTAGGCGCGCTGTACAAGGCCGGCCTCGTCGAATGGATGAGCACCCAAACCTACCAGGCTGCCTCTGGCGGCGGTGCCCAGCACATGCGCGAGCTGCTGACGCAATACGGCACGCTGAACGCCGAAGTCAAAGACCTGCTGGACGACCCGAAAAGCGCGATCTTGGAAATCGACCGCAAAGTCATCGCCAAACAGCGCAGCTTGACTGCCGCTGAAACCGCAAACTTCGGCGTCCCGCTGGGCGGCTCGCTGATTCCCTGGATCGACAAAGATCTGGGCAACGGCATGTCCAAAGAAGAGTGGAAAGGCATGGCCGAGACCAACAAGATCCTCGCCCAAGGCGAAGGTTTTAGCAGCCCTGCTGTGCCGGTTGATGGCTTTTGTGTGCGCATCGGCGCCATGCGCTGCCACAGCCAGGCATTGACATTCAAGCTGAAGAAAAATGTGCCAGTAGCCGATATCGAAGCCATGATCGCCGCCGACAACGAGTGGGTCCAATTGGTGCCCAACACCCGCGAAGCCAGCATCCGCGACCTGACCCCTGTGGCGGTCACCGGCACGATGCGGATTCCGGTTGGACGTATTCGCAAGCTGGCGATGGGCGATGACTACGTCGGCGCCTTCACCGTCGGCGACCAGCTCTTGTGGGGCGCGGCTGAGCCCTTGCGCCGCATGCTGCGCATCCTGCTGGAAGCTTGAACCCTCAAGGACTTGGTGTTACTGTCTGATTTGCCCAACCCACTATCAGGAAGACCGTGCGATCAAGTTTGAGGAAAACAGAACCCGTCCAGACGGGCACTGAAGGCTTTTTCGCAGCTGCCGCTGTGCGCCGGGCGTTCACACTGAAGCTCAGCGCCAACGGCTTGGCTCTGCTGGGTCTTCTGGTTTTGGGTTGTTTAGCCAGCATCGATGCGCACGCCCTCGCCTTGGGTCGCCTCAATGTGTTGTCATCGATGGGTGAGCCACTGCGGGCTGAAGTCGAAATCACGGACTTGACGGCCGCCGACGCCGGCAGTTTGAGGCCATCGCTCGCATCAGCCGAGGCCTATAAGGCCATGGGCCTTGACTACAACCCCGACCTGAGCAGCATGCAGTTCAATGTGCAGCAAACGGCAGACGGTCGCACCCTTCTGCAACTCAACAACAGCCGGCCGGTCACGGCAGCGTTTGTCGACATCGTGCTAGAGATCAGTTGGGCTTCGGGAAAAATAAGCCGCGACTACACCCTGTTGCTGACGCCGCCAAAATCAGCTGTCGCTGTGCAGCCCTTTGCGCCAGTGCTGCCGATGTCGGCTGAACGCATTACCGTGGTGCGCGGTGACACACTGGGCCAACTGGCCATGCAAAGTTTGCCAGTCAATGTCTCGCTCGACCAGATGCTGCTGGCCTTGCTTCGCAGCAATCCGGACGCCTTCGTGGCAGGCAACGTCAACAGACTCAAAGCCGGCGCAGTGCTGACCCTGCCGACAGCCGCCGATGCCAGCACCGTGCCACGTACCGAGGCGCGCCAAACCATCGTGGCTCAAAGTCGTGACTTCAACGCCTTTCGCCGGCAACTCGCCAGCAACGCCCGCCCCGCTCAGGTTGCTGTGTCAGGCCGCGAAACCACGGGAAAAGTACAAAGCTCGGTCGAAGAAAAAACACCCGCCGCTGCCGCTGCCGACAAACTCACCCTGTCCAAGGGCGCGTTAACAGGAACAGGTGCGCCAACGGGCACGGCCAATGCTGAAGAAAAAATAGCACAACAGCGTCAAGCCAAAGACGCAGCCGATCGCTTGGCAGAGCTGTCAAAAAACATCAACGACTTGAACAAGCTGGATACAGCTCCAGCCAATACTTCAGCAGCCGCAGCAAGCACCGCCACTGAGCCGACGCCTGCTGCAAGTCCGGCAGAGCTGGCCACGGGTGCGCCACCGGCGATCACTGAAGTCGCCAACCCGGATCAACCGGGCTTGGTAGACAGGCTCTCCAATCATCCCGACGTTCTGCCTGTCGCCGCTGGCTTTTTAGGCTTGTTGCTGGCGTGGGGTTTGTTCCGTTCACGTCGGAATTCGGCCGTCGAAAACAGTGCTTTTAAAGCCGCCCTAGATGACGCCGACCGGACCGGTAAAGCTATCGCCGAATTCGAAGAACCCAAGCCGGTCACCTCAGCAACAATAGCGCCGACAGCACCGAAAGTTCGCGAAGAGCCGCTCGAAGACGACCCACTTACTCTGGCGCAAAGCGCACTAGACCTTGGCCGCGTGGATCAAGCAGAATCCCTGCTTTTAGGCGCACTTAAACGCACGCCGCAACGGCTGGCGCTGCACATCGAACTGATGGACATTTACATCGAGAAAGGTGACGCCGCCAGTTTTGAAGGCTTGGCCATTGAAGCCTTGACCATCACCGGCGGTAAAGGTGCTAACTGGGAACGGATATGCAAAAAAGGGCGAGCTCTCGACCCGACCAATCCGCTCTACCAGTCAGCCGCAGCAACCACACCTGCCAAACCGCCGTTCTCTAAGCTGGACTTTGACTTAGAGCTCGGCACCGATGCCCCTGCCAAGGCCCCGCCCCGGACAAAATCTTGAGAGTCGCGTTAGGCATCAGCTACAACGGCAGCGCTTATCACGGCTGGCAGAGCCAACTTTCAGGCAACACCATCCAAGACCAGCTCGAAAGCGCCTTGGCCAAGTTCACCACGCAACCGCTGCGGGTGATGTGCGCTGGCCGCACCGATGCCGGCGTTCACGGCCTGATGCAGGTGGCGCATTTCGACACACTGCTGGAGCGCGACATGGCCTCTTGGGTGCGCGGCACCAACGCATTTTTGCCGCGCGACATCGCTGTGCAGTGGGCGCAGCAGATGCCGGACGGCCAAGACGGCTTTCACTCGCGGGCCTCGGCCATCGCCCGACGCTACGCCTACGTGCTACTCGAATCGCCGGTGCGGCCAAGCGTCGAAGCCGGCCGGGTCGGCTGGGTCTACCGAACCATGAACAGCGTTGCGGTCGAGCGTGCCGCCACCTACTTGCTGGGCGAGCATGACTTTTCTTCTTTCCGAGCGGCCCAATGCCAGGCCAAAAGCCCAGTCAAAACCATCACGAGCATCAAAGTGTCGCAGCGCGGCCCTTATTGGCGCTTTGAGTTTGAGGCCAACGCCTTTTTGCACCACATGATCCGCAACATCATGGGTTGCTTGGTCAGCGTCGGTCAGGGCAGCCACAGCCCAGAATGGATCTTAGAAGTGCTGGCGGCGCGCAGCCGCGATGCCGCAGCGCCGACTTTTTCGCCTGACGGCCTCTACTTCCTAGGCCCGGTCTATGAAGACCATTTCGGCTTGCCGAGCAGCGCGCCCGCCTATGATTGGCTGCCATGAACCAGCGAACCCGTATCAAGATTTGCGGCCTGACCCGTGAAGAAGACGTCGATGCTGCCGTTGCCGCTGGCACCGATGCCGTCGGCTTTGTGCTGTACGAGCCCAGCGCCCGCTACGTCAGCGCTACCCGCGCGGCCGAGCTGGCAGCGCGGCTGCCAGCCTATGTCACGCCGGTGCTGTTGTTCGTCAATGCAACAGCCGCAGAGGTAGCAGCAGCCTGCGCGCTGTTGCCCACCGCCCTGTTGCAGTTCCACGGCGATGAAAGCCCAGCCGATTGCCTGAGCCACGGCCGGCCTTTTGTGCGCGCAGCCCGCATTCCGCTGGATGCCCCGGCTAACTGCGATGACAGCTTTAATCTCGTAAAATACGTTTCCGATTTCAACGCAGCCCAAGCCATATTGCTCGACGCCCATGTCGACGGTTTTGGTGGTGGCGGAAAAACATTCAATTGGTCACTGCTTCCTCCAAACGTCAACGCTCACCTCGTTTTGTCTGGTGGATTGACGCCTGCAAATGTGACCGATGGCATCTTGCAAGTCAGGCCGCGCTGCAAAACGTTGGCCGTTGATGTGAGCTCCGGCGTTGAGATGTCCAAGGGCATCAAAAGCGCTCACAAAATCAAGCAATTCGTGGCGGCCGTGCGTGCCGCTGACGAGCAAACGTGAAACCTAGTGGGACAGACCCAACGACATGAGCACAGCG
>Ga0208916_10001003_pt1 | contig 12402 bp, 11 predicted proteins | sample DEB19_08_DNA_5_FD_184523 | JGI IMG/M metagenome (GOLD analysis project Ga0208916, IMG submission 184523) | Aqueous microbial communities from the Delaware River and Bay under freshwater to marine salinity gradient to study organic matter... | ecosystem: Environmental > Aquatic > Marine >... | reverse complement strand
GGCCGGGCATGGCTTCTTGCATCCAAACAATGATGGTCCAGCTGGTGAGCGCGCCAACCATCAGCACCTCACCATGGGCAAAATTGATCAAGTTGATGATGCCGTAGACCATGGTGTAACCCAAGGCGATCAAGGCATACATGCTGCCCAACACCAGACCGTTGATGATCTGCTGAAGAAAGATGTCCATCGCGCTGCTCCGAAAAATTCAGGTGGCCGACGGCTTGGTCGGGGATTTTGCAGCAGCGTCCAGTGCACGCAAATGCGCCAGCTTGTCTGCGATTTTCGTCTCCAAACCTCGCGGCACCGGCTGATACCAGTCCGGCTCGGGCATGCCGTCGGGCAAATAACTTTCACCGGCGGCATAGGCTTCGGGTTCGTCATGGGCGTAACGGTATTGCTGGCCGTGCCCAAGCTCCTTCATCAACTTGGTAGGTGCATTGCGCAGGTGGTTGGGCACTTCTCGCGAGCGGTCAGACTTGATAAACGCCTTGGCCTGGTTGTAAGCCCTGTAGCCGGCATTGCTCTTGGGCGCCATGGCCAAATAAATCACAGCTTGGGCAATGGCAAGATCGCCTTCGGGCGAGCCCAGCCGCTCGAAGGTGGCGGCCGCATCGTTGGCGATCTGCATGGCACGCGGATCGGCCAAGCCAATGTCCTCCCAAGCCATCCGCACCACGCGGCGCGACAAATAACGCGCGTCGGCGCCGCCATCCAGCATGCGGCACAACCAGTACAGCGCGGCGTCGGGGTGCGAGCCGCGGACCGATTTGTGCAGCGCTGAAATTTGGTCGTAAAAGTTGTCGCCACCTTTGTCGAACCGGCGCGCATTCAGCGTCAGTGCGTTCTGCAAAAATTCAGCATCAATGCGCGTGACACCCGCCACCGCCGCCGCGCTAGCAGACTGCTCGAGCAGATTCAGCAGGCGGCGTGCGTCGCCATCAGCGTAGCCCACCAGCGTGTTGACGGCACTGTCGTCGAGTTCTAGGCCTGGCAGCTCACTGGCTTGAGCGCGACGCACCAGCGACTGCAATTCGTCGTCAGTGAGCGCTTGCAGCACATACACCTGCGCCCGCGAGAGCAAGGCGGAGTTGACTTCGAAAGACGGATTTTCAGTGGTCGCGCCAATGAAGACCACCAAGCCGGACTCCACAAAAGGCAACAGTCCATCTTGCTGACTCTTGTTAAAGCGGTGAATCTCATCGACGAACAAGATCGTCTTGCGGCCAAGCGCGAGATTTTGCTGAGCCTGCTCCATGGAGGCCCGAATGTCTTTGACGCCCGAAAAAACCGCCGACAACGCGATGAATTCATAACCGAAAGCACTGGCGGTGAGTCGGGCCAGCGTGGTTTTTCCAACGCCGGGAGGGCCCCACAAAATCATCGAATGCGGCTTGCCGGATTCAAACGCCAAGCGCAGCGGTTTGCCCGGTCCAATCAGGTGCGATTGGCCCACCACCTCGTCCAAGTTTTTGGGGCGCAAGGCTTCGGCCAGCGGCGCGACGGGAGCCTTTTCAAACAAGTCAACCATGTGCAGGGTTTATTGACGAAGAACGTCTGCGCCGGCGGGCGGCTTGAACTGGAAGTGGCTGGGGCTGAAAACCGGATTGGCTTCGAAGCGTGAGAAGGTCATCACAGAGCGCTGACCAAAACTGTCAAGAATGTCCAATGTTGCCAACTCACTGCCCTGCGGTGTCGAGCGAAAACCAACGCTGATGTTTTGCACCTGTCCGTCACGCGTTTTCGGAGTCGCCATGACCCACTGCAAGCCCGCCTTTTCGGGCAAAGCGCTGAGTGTGAAGTCTGCCTGCAGACCTTTTAAATTGGGCGCAGCCGCAATCACCGCCGCCGGCGTGCCATTGAGAACCTGCGCCAGCTTGCGCGTCGTCACCTGGTTCAAATCGACATCGTGCAGCCACAGCGTTTCACCATCGGCAACGATGGTTTGCTCAAAGGGTTTTTGATAAAAAAACCGGAACCGATTGGGTCGCGAAAATTCAAACGTGCCTGTTGATTTTTTGACTCTGGGGGCTTCACTTGTGCGGGCGGGTGAAGTCACTGTTTGTACGAAATCAGCACGGCCGCTGCGGGTTTCGCTGACGAATTTTTCCAAGCTGTCCATGCCGCTGTTCACCGCGGACTGCGCTAAAGCGTTGGCTGAAACGGCGGCCAAAAAGGCTGCCAGTAACATGCCAGTGGATACCGCGCGGAGTTGGGAAAAACGCCTGAATTTGCTACTAGAAAGTGTTTGGCTTGACATGGTTTTATTCGGCTCTTGCAGGGACCAGAATTTCACGCTGGCCGCTGCCGGACATGGTGCTGACCAAGCCAGATTTTTCCATTTCTTCGAGCATCCGTGCGGCGCGGTTGTAGCCAATCTTCAGGTGGCGCTGCACCAGTGAAATCGACGCCTTGCGGTTCTTCAGCACAATCTCCACCGCTTGGTCGTACATCGGGTCTTTCTCACCCGCAGGGTCGCCACCGCCCAGCGCATCACTCTCGCCGTCGACGGTGCCGCCTTCGAGCACGCCCTCGATGTAATTGGGCTCGCCCTGTTGCTTCAAATAAGCCACCACGCGGTGAACTTCCTCGTCGCTGACAAAAGCGCCATGCACGCGAATCGGGAAACCCGTGCCGCTCGGCATGTACAGCATGTCGCCCATGCCTAGCAAGGCTTCAGCACCCATCTGGTCCAAGATGGTTCGGCTGTCGATTTTGCTGGAGACCTGAAAGCTCAAGCGTGTCGGGATGTTGGCCTTGATCAAACCGGTGATGACGTCCACGCTCGGCCGCTGTGTGGCCAGCACCAAGTGGATGCCGGCGGCACGGGCTTTTTGGGCCAGCCGGGCAATCAATTCTTCGATCTTTTTGCCGACCACCATCATCAAGTCGGCCAACTCGTCAATCACCACCACGATGAATGGCAAGCGTTCAAGGGGTTCGGGTTGCTCCGGCGTCAGGCTGAAGGGGTTGTAAATAAACTCTTCACGCTCAGCGGCTTCGTCAATCTTGACGTTGTAGCCGGCCAGGTTACGCACGCCGAGCTTGCTCATCAATTTATAGCGGCGCTCCATTTCAGCGACGCACCAGTTCAAACCGTGTGCGGCTTGCCGCATGTCCGTGACGACCGGCGCCAGCAAGTGCGGAATGCCTTCGTAAACGCTCATCTCGAGCATCTTAGGATCGATCAGCAACAAGCGCACATCGCGCGCATCGGCTTTGTACAACAGGCTCAAGATCATCGCGTTGATGCCCACCGACTTGCCAGAGCCTGTGGTACCAGCCACCAAGCAATGCGGCATTTTGGCGAGGTCGGCCACCACCGCGTTGCCGCCAATGTCTTTGCCCAAACCGATCGTCAAAAGAGACTTGGCTTCGTGGTAAGTTTTTGAGCCGAGAATTTCACTCAACTTGATCGACTGGCGCTTGGCGTTAGGCAGTTCCAGCGCCATGAAGTTTTTGCCCGGAATGGTCTCGATCACGCGGATCGACACCAGACTCAGCGCACGTGCCAAATCTTTCGCGAGGTTGACCACCTGCGAGCCTTTGACGCCGGTGGCCGGCTCGATTTCATAGCGGGTGATCACCGGGCCGGGCGCAGCCGCCACCACGCGCACCTCAACGCCGAAGTCCTTGAGTTTTTTCTCAATCAACCGCGAGGTCATTTCAAGCGTTTCTTGCGCCACGCTTTCTTGGCGCAGCTGCGCACCGTCGAGCAAGTCAACCTGCGGCAACTTGGAATCCAGCATGTCCGTGAAGAGCGGCTTTTGCCGTTCTTTAGCCACCCGATCACTCTTCGGAATATCGACATACGTCGGCTCAATCACCACCGCAACCGGGTGATGCTCCTCCATCTCAACGCGCTCGTCATGCAAGACTTCTTCGCGCTCACGGACGGCAGCGCGGCCCACAGCCAAGTCTTCGGCCAGTTCGCGCTTTTCGCGGCGCGAGTTGATGAACTCGTCAACCCAAGCACCGATACGCTGAGCCGTGTTAGCCCACGAAAAGCCAAACACCACGGACACACTGATGACGCCCAGCGCTATCCAGACCAAGCCAGAACCGGTGAAACCCAAGTATTTGACGCTGGCCGGACCCGTCAAATACCCCAGGACACCACCAGCGTGACCCGGCAAGGCCAGCTCAAAGCGATACAAACGCGACCACTCCAGCGCACTGCTGGCCACCATCAGCAAAAAGAAACAGGCCCAGAACTTGATGCGGTCTGAAGGCTGAATGCCAGCCTCAGACAATGCTTCACCACGCAACCAACGCGCCAAGGCCGCCACCCAAGCGTGCACGCCCACAGCCAACATCCACCAAACAGAAAAACCAAGTAGGAAATAAGTGCCGTCGGCGAGCCAAGCGCCAAATCGGCCGCCCCAGTTGCGGGCGACCATGGTGGTCGCGTTGGTGCCAAGCGCGCCGGTCGTTGACCAAGCCACATCGTTCAAGGTGTAGCTGAGTAAGGCAGCCAGCCAAAAGACCAAGGCTAGCAAGCCGAGAACCAAGCCCAACTCTTGGGCGAAACGACCAACACCGGCCTCCTCGGTAGGAGGCACGGCGTTGCGTGAATTCAGGGTGTCAAGTGTGTATGTCATGGATCACCTGCAAGCTTACCGCAGTTGGATACCCCTGTTGGCGCGCGTTAAGCCTTGGCAAAGCAGCGCCTTGGCCGATTTCTTACAATCGACCTCTTTATTTGCCCGGAACAGACTTTTTATGACGAAACATTCCAAGGTCCTTATTCTCGGCTCCGGCCCTGCCGGCTACACCGCAGCGGTCTACGCAGCGCGAGCCAACCTCAATCCAGTGCTGGTCACTGGCATCGCCCAAGGCGGTCAGCTGATGACCACCACCGATGTCGATAACTGGCCGGCCGACCCCCTAGGCGTGCAAGGCCCTGAATTGATGCAGCGCTTTTTGGAACACGCCGAACGCTTCAAAACCGAGATTCTTTTTGACCATATCAACAAGGTCGACTTCAGCCAACGCCCGTTCACCCTGACGGGCGACAGCGGCACCTACACCTGCGATTCATTGATCTTGGCGACCGGCGCGTCGGCCAAGTACCTCGGCTTGGAATCTGAAACCGCGTTCATGGGCCGCGGTGTGTCGGGCTGCGCCACCTGCGACGGTTTTTTCTACCGCGAGCAAGCAGTCTGCGTGGTCGGCGGCGGCAACACCGCCGTTGAAGAAGCCTTGTATTTGTCGAACATCGCCAGCAAGGTGTACTTGGTGCATCGCCGGGACAAGTTCAAAGCCGAAGCTATTTTGATTGACAAACTGCACGAGAAAGTGGCTGCAGGCAAGATCGTTCTGAAAACCCACCGCACCCTGCAACAAGTGCTGGGCGATGCCGCTGGCGTCAATGGCGTACGCCTGCAAAACACAGAAGACAACAGCACCGAAGACTTGGCGCTGCAAGGCTGTTTCATCGCGATTGGTCATCACCCCAACACGGATATTTTTGAAGGCCAGCTGGACATGAAAGATGGCTACATCGTCACGCGCGGGGGCCTGCAGGGCTTCGCCACAATGACCAGCGTGCCAGGCATTTTTGCCGCTGGCGACGTGCAAGACCACGTGTATCGGCAGGCCATCACCAGCGCCGGAACCGGCTGCATGGCGGCGCTGGACGCCCAACGTTTTCTAGAACAAAACGATTGAGAACGCCCTGAAAATGGCCTTTGAGTCCACTGCGCAAAGATGAGGACTTCTCAGGCCCCTCGTTTCAGGCTATAATCAATGGCTTGGCTGAGTCCTCATGGTGACCATGGGGCCGGCATCCGAATTACTTTTTTTATACGGAGAGTGCTCATGGCACGCGTCTGTCAGATTACGGGCAAAGGCCCGATGGTGGGGAACAACGTTTCTCACGCTAACAATAAAACCAAACGTCGGTTCTTGCCTAATCTGCAATACCGCCGTTTCTGGGTTGAGACCGAGAACCGTTGGGTGCGCTTGCGCGTCACCAGCGCTGGCTTGCGTCTCGTTGACAAGCTGGGTATCGACGCGGTCTTAGTTGACCTTCGTGCCCGCGGTGAAATCTAAGGAGAATCATCATGGCTAAAGGCGCACGCGAAAAAATCAAGCTGGAATCGACTGCAGGCACGGGTCATTTCTACACAACCACCAAAAACAAGAAAACCACGCCTGACAAAATGCTGATCATGAAATTTGATCCTAAGGCACGCAAGCACGTGGAATACAAAGAAATCAAACTGAAGTAATTCAGTGCGTTTCTGGTGCTTCGGCACCGCTAAAATGAACCCGCCCTTCCCGGCGGGTTTTTTTATGGCTGATGCGGAGTGCGGCTGAGTGCAGAGGTTTGGCTTGGGGCTGCGGTCTCATACTGGGGTACCAGAAATCGACCCCATCCCCAAGCCAAACCTCTGTGCGCGACATTGTTTAGATAAGAGATGAGATCGGCAAGCAGGAAAAACAAGGCGCCTCGCCCTCCCCGTATTTCAATAACCGAGAGTCGCCACGGACTCACCGCTGAAGGCTTGGCCCGGGGGTCGATTTCTGGTACCCCAGTATGAGACTGCAGCCCCAAGCCTTCAGCGGTGCGTAGAAAAAAGTAAACCATCCCCAAACAAACGCCCACAAAAAAGCCGCTCCAAGGAGCGGCTTTTAATGAACAAAGGCAAACGTCCGAGCAGGTATCAAGCCCGAGCCGAACGCAGCTTGTGAGAGAACTCTTTCAAAGCCGCAATGCCGCTGTCTTCGGCGCGATGACACCAAGCCTGCAAATCGACAGCCAATTGCTCGCGTGACGTTGATGTGCTCAGCCACATGTGGCGAAGCTCTTCACGCATCGTCACCATTTTGTCGAGCACGGGGTGCTCTGCGCGAACCTGAGCCAGTTGCGGACGGGCTTCTGCCGGCACCTTGTCGTCGTCACGGTGCAACCAGCGGTTGGCCAGCTTCAGAGCCGAAACGTCCGCTTGACGGGCCTTCAGAGCTTGGATCTCAGCTTTGCCAGCGCGACGCAGTTCACGGGCAAAACGCGCCATGACTTCGTAACGATGAGCGATCAGCGCTTCGAGCGTTTTTTCATCAGCCACAGGGCGAATGCTGCCATGCTGAAGCTTGGGCGGAACCTTCTTGACACTGGCCAAGCCAACGCTCTTCAAGATGGTGATGTACATCCAACCAATATCGAACTCGTAAGGCTTGATCGACAGCTTGGCCGATGTTGGATAGGTGTGATGGTTGTTGTGCAACTCTTCACCAGCAATGATGATGCCCCACGGTGAAATGTTGGTGCTGGCGTCTTGCGCCTCAAAATTACGGTAACCCCAATAATGCGCGGCACCGTTGATGATGCCAGCGGCCATGATCGGTGTCCAAGCCATTTGCAAAGCCCAGACGGCCAGACCGCCAGCGCCAAACAGAGCCAAGTCAATGATCATCATCAGGCCAACGCCTTGCCAAGAAAAACGCGTGTACAAATTGCGTTCGATCCAGTCATTCGGCGTGCCGTGACCGAAACGGGCCATGGTTTCCATGTTTTTAGATTCTGCGCGGTAGAGCTCAGCGCCCTGCGTCAGCACTTTCTTAATGCCGTACACGTGCGGACTGTGCGGATCTTCAGCTTGCTCACATTTGGCGTGGTGCTTCCGGTGGATAGCCGCCCACTCTTTCGTGACCTGACCCGTTGTCAGCCACAACCAGAAGCGGAAAAAATGCGATGCAATCGGGTGCAAGTCCAACGACCGATGGGCTTGGTGGCGGTGCAAGAAAATAGTCACGCTGATCATGGTGATGTGCGTGACAGCCAAGGCGAACAAAACGATCTGCCACCAAGCGATGTTCCAGAGGCCGTGAGCAAGCCAGTCAAGGCCGGCGTCAAATAAAGTCATTACGAGTCCTTATAAACAGTTCGCAGCGGCCAGCCGTAGCTTAGCAAGGCGTTCCGAACACTCATCATTGTAGGCCGACAAGACAAAAACAACAAGTCTTGTGGGGGAATATCTCATATGGGCATCGAGCGTTAAAAATCGATTTCAAGCAGACAACTATCGTGATCTGCAGCGATCTTCAGACCTCAGTTGGGGTCGGATCAGCCTTTTGCCAGACTGCAGCAAAGAATCCGTCGGTCTGATGCTGGTGCGGCCAGAGGCGCAAAAATGCGCCAGAACACAGTTTCGGCGCGTTCTCAACACCGGCTTGCGTCAAGACCTCAGCCGCCTGGAGCAAATGAAAGCCCGGATTGGCAACACTGAAGGCCTCTGCAATATTCTCGTTTTCTTCTTTCAACAAGCTGCAAGTGGCATAGACTAAGCGACCACCCGGCTTCAAAAGCCGGGCTGCGCTTTGCAAGATCGCCGTCTGCGTGGCTGACAACTCAGCAATCAGCTTCGGATTTTGCCGCCACTTGAGATCGGGATTGCGGCGCAAAGTTCCCAAACCGGAGCAAGGTGCATCCACCAGCACACGGTCGATTTTGCCGGCCAGACGTTTGATGCGGTCATCGCGTTCATGCGCAATCGCCACCGGGTGCACATTCGACAGGCCGCTGCGGGCCAGCCGGGGTTTCAACGCATCCAGCCTATGGCCGGACGTGTCAAAGGCATAAAGCCTGCCGGTACCGCGCATGCTGGCACCCAAGGCCAGCGTTTTGCCGCCTGCGCCAGCACAAAAGTCAACGACCATTTCGCCGCGCTTGGCATCGACCAGCACCGCCAGCAACTGCGAACCTTCGTCTTGGACCTCGATCGCGCCCCGGGTGAAGGTGTCGAGCTTGCCGAGTTGGGCCTTGTCGCGCACGCGCAAGCCCCACGGTGAAAACGGCGTGGCTGTGGTCACGACGCCCGCCTTGGCCAGTTCTTTTTGAACGTCAGCGCGCTTGTCTTTGAGCGTGTTCACGCGCAGGTCGAGGCCGGCGGGTGCGTTCAGGCTGTCCACCAGTGGCCAAAAATCTGCGCCGAGTTGCTCGCGCAAGGAGTCAACCAGCCACTGCGGCAAGTTGTGCCGGTGCAGCTCCATCAGGTCTGATGGTTTGACCTGGTCACAGCGAGAAAGCCAGTCTTTTTCCTGGTCGTTCAGGGCGCCCATCAAAAAATCACGTTCGGCAGCAAAGCCCAAAATCGCCAAACGGCGCTCAATCGGGCCGCTGCCAGACTGGGCCAGATTGGTGAACAAGGACTTCTTGCGCAGCACGGTGTAGATGGTTTCGGCCACGGTGGCGCGCTCTCTAGGGCCGAGGCGCTGCTCACGGAAATGGCGCGACACCACCATGTCGGCGGGGTGATCGAATTTAAGAACCTGCTTGATAAGCTCGGAACAACTGTCTAATAGGGCGTTTGGGTGCATGCGGGTATTGTCCCACTGAGCTCATGTGCCAGCATCCACCATCCGCAACTTCTCACCAAAACACCATGTCAGACACCTTGCCCGCCCTGATCGAAACACCGAAAGGCCTGTACCGGCACTACAAAGGCTTGATGTATGAAGTCCTCGGCACCGTGCGCCACAGCGAGAGCCTAGAGCCCATGACCTTGTACCGGGCGCTTTACGGCGAACGCGGGATGTGGGTCCGGCCAGCCGCCATGTTCGAAGAAGATGTGGTGATTGACGGATTACGGCAAGCGCGCTTTAAACGCCAGCCAGACTGAGGGCTTTGCAGTCGATAATCGTGGGTTATGTCCGACACCATCGAAATCGAAAAACAAGTCAAACGGCGCCGCACGTTTGCCATTATTTCCCACCCTGACGCGGGCAAAACCACGCTGACTGAAAAGCTCTTGCTGTTTTCAGGCGCGATTCAAATCGCCGGCTCGGTCAAGGCTCGCAAAGCCGCACGCCACGCCACCAGCGACTGGATGGAGATTGAAAAGCAGCGCGGTATCTCGGTCGCCAGCTCGGTGATGCAGATGGAATACCGCGATTGCGTCATCAACTTGCTGGACACACCGGGCCACCAAGACTTTTCAGAAGACACCTACCGCGTGCTGACCGCCGTCGATGCCGCGCTGATGGTGATCGACGCGGCCAACGGCGTCGAGCCGCAAACCCGCCGCCTATTGCAGGTTTGCCGTGCGCGCGGGACCCCCATCCTGACCTTCGTCAACAAGATGGACCGCGAGGTGCAAGACCCGATGAGCGTGATGGACGAGATCGAGCGTGAGCTCGGTATGGCGGTGGTGCCGTTCACTTGGCCGGTCGGAATGGGCAAGCTGTTTCATGGCGTGTACGACCGGCGTGAAAAGCGCATGCGCGTCTTCAGCCCCGGCGAAGACAAGGCCGGCGGAGACGACGAAATCTTGGCGGGTCTGGACAACGCAGAGGCCGGCAAACGCTTTGGCGCCGAGTTCACGCAGGCGCAGGACGAGCTGGAGCTGTTGAACGGTGCCTCGCCAGAATTCAACAGCGCAGAATTCCTCAGCGGCAAGCAGACACCCATGTTTTTCGGTTCAGCCATCAACAACTTTGGTGTGCAGGAAGTGCTGGACGCGCTGGTTGATCTGGCCCCAGCCCCAGCCCCCCGCGCCGCCATGCAGCGCATCGTCCAACCGCAAGAAAAGAAATTCTCTGGCGTGGTTTTCAAGATCCAGGCCAATATGGACCCGGCGCACCGCGACCGGATTGCTTTCTTGCGCGTGACCAGCGGCGAATTCACGCGCGGCATGCGCCTCAAAGTGGTCCGCAGCGGCAAAGAAATCCGGCCCAACACCGTGGTCAGTTTCATGAGCCAACGCCGCGAATTACTCGACACCGCGTTTGCCGGCGACATCATCGGTATCCCCAACCATGGCGTGTTGCAACTCGGCGACACGCTGACCGAAGGCGAAACGCTGCTGTTCACCGGCTTGCCGTTTTTTGCACCGGAAATGTTTCGCGCGGTCGAAGTGGCCGACCCGCTGCGCAGCAAACAGCTGCGCGCCGGCCTGACGCAGTTGGGCGAAGAAGGCGCGATTCAGGTCTTCCGCCCGATTTCGGGTTCCTTGCTATTGCTGGGCGCCGTCGGACAGCTGCAGTTTGAAGTGGTCGCCCACCGGCTTGAGCACGAGTACGGCGTCAAAGCCCGCATCATGGGCAGCAACTTCAATTTGGCGCGCTGGGTCACCTGCGATGACGCCAATGAGTTGAAGAAATTCATGGACGCCAACGCACACCGCGTCGCCTTGGACGCCGTCGATGCGCCCACGCTGTTGGTCGACCACAGTGCCACGCTGCGCGCGGTTGAACAGCAATGGCCGAAGATCAAATTCCACGCGCTGCGCGAGCATGCCGGACTGGTGTTCCAAGCGAAGATGTGAGCTGAAGAGCGGGCCTCACTTGACGAGAAAAGGCAGCGGCAACGCCGTCTTGTAGCGCACCTGCTTCAAGGCAAAGCTCGACCTGATTTTTTCAATGCCGGGGATCGGCGTCAGCTGCTCCAGAATGAAGCGCTCTAGGGCGCCGATGTCTGCCACCGCGATGCGGATCAAATAGTCGCTGTCGCCGGTCATCAGGTAGCACTCCATCACTTCGTCGTGCTCGACGATGCGCCGCTCGAACTCGCTCAAAGCTTCCTTGCTTTGGGATCGCAGGCTGATCGAAATGAACACGCTCAAACCCAGCCCAAGCGCCGCCGCGCTGGCAATCGCCACATAGCGGTCAATCACCCTAGCCTCCTCCAGCGCCTTCACGCGCGCCAAACAAGGCGACGGGCTCAAATGCACGCGCCGCGCCAGCTCCACGTTAGACAGCGAACCGTCGCGTTGAAGCTCATCGAGTATCTTTAAATCCAGACTGTCTAGCTGCATACATCACCAATTTCATATTTTTCAGCATTTTATGCCGCTGTTAAACACAAGCCCCCTACATTCAAGCAGAAGCTTCTGCGCCAGATTGCGTAAAGTAGATGGGCCATGAACGATCTCACACACACCTCCCGCCTCGCCGTAATCGCAACAGAAACTACAGCGCAGACCGACCCCGATCCACAAGAAACCGCTGAATGGCGTGAAGCCTTTTCAGCCTTGGTCGCCACGCAAGGCCCGGAGCGCGCCAGGCAGATGCTCGGCGAGCTGGCCCGACAGGCGCGCGTGCAGCGCATTGGCTGGCAGCCCGAGTTGGCCACGCCTTACCTCAACACCATTGGCGTCGATGAGCAGCCGGTGTTTCCCGGTGACTTGGCGATGGAAGAGCGACTGGCATCGCTGATGCGCTGGAACGCGCTGGCCATGGTGGTGCGCGCCAATCAGGTCGAAACCGGCGGCTCGGCCGAACTCGGCGGCCACATCGCCAGCTACGCCAGCGCGGCCGATCTGTTTGAAACCGGCTTCAACCACTTTTTTCATGCGCGGGAAGGTGTGGCTGAAGGTCAGCACCGGGGCGACTTGGTGTTTTTCCAGCCGCACAGCGCGCCGGGGGTTTATGCCCGCGCTTACCTCGAAGGCCGGCTCGACG
>Ga0208916_10001002_pt1 | contig 12403 bp, 18 predicted proteins | sample DEB19_08_DNA_5_FD_184523 | JGI IMG/M metagenome (GOLD analysis project Ga0208916, IMG submission 184523) | Aqueous microbial communities from the Delaware River and Bay under freshwater to marine salinity gradient to study organic matter... | ecosystem: Environmental > Aquatic > Marine >... | reverse complement strand
AGTAATGTAAGGTCAGCTATCAAAAAGGCTAAAGGTTAATATGGAATACAATAATGAAAACAGAGGCGCATTATTTAAGAATGAGCGCAGAGATGATGAGAAGTTTCCTCATTACAAAGGCTCACTCAATGTAGAGGGTGTAGATTTTTGGATTAGCGCATGGTTAAAAGAAAGCAAAGATGGGGCTAAATTTATGTCTCTGTCTATCAAAGCTAAAGACCAAAAAGAAGCTAAGTCGCCTACAAAGCGTTCTCCAAAAGATTTTGATGAAGACGCACCTTTTTGATTACGATGGGAAAGTTGTGCAAAGGCTTTTGCGGCTTGCGGACGAGCAATGAGTACCATCACCAGCATGAGAAATCCGTATGCAACCCATACGGACTTCCGTGATTTTCAAGGGTTGATTTCAACTAATACGCATTTCTTGCCTAGCAACATAGACATGATTTGCGAGAGGAAAGGTAATTTCCTAATCGGTGAGTGGAAGAAGCCTAACGAAAAAGTAGCAAAGGGTCAGGAACTATTACTTAGGGCTTTTGCCCAAGTTCCTAAATTTACTGTGATTATCATTATTGGTGACACAGACCAAGAACATACAACTGTCGGTAATATTTTCCAAGTACCGACATTTGGTAATTGTAAAAAGATAGGAGATGGTCTTGATTTCCTCAAAGACTTCTACGTTATGTGGTACGAATTCGCAAACTCGAAAGGATAGTTATGTCGTCATATGCACACATTGAAATGTTGATAATCCAATGGGCAGAAGCCAGAAAGATTATTCCTAATAGCAACCCAGAGTCTCAGCTACTTAAAGCAGTATCAGAGATGGGTGAACTAGCTGATGCAACCATCAAGCACGATAAGGAAGCAGTAATAGACGCAGTAGGGGATGTAATGGTCTGTCTTATCAATTATTGTGTGCTGCAAGACATAAATCTAGTAAACTGCATGGAAGTTGCGTATGACCAGATTAAGAATCGCAAGGGCATACTATTGCCTAACGGAGTCTTCCAACGAGATGCTACTTAGCCAGTAAGTAAAGACCCACGTTGCTAAATGCGTACCCTGCGTAAACAATAGCCATTTGTGGGTTATCTTTCCATAGTTGTTCGCCAGCTATGTAGGCATAGATAGCACCAGTAATAATGATGAGCCATGCACTCAAAATGCACCTACATCAATGACTTCTCCACGGAATTGAATCTGGTCTTCGTCAAATTTGTGGACTAATTCTGGCCATAGCAGTTGGCCATTAAAGAAGTTAAGCACCGCAAAACCAGACCTGTGATTACTTGGGTTTATCTCAGCATAAGTAAATTGAGGTCCGTCAGTTTCAGCTAAAGTTCCTGTGTCTACCCCATACCGAACCCCGTTGTAATCAGAAAATGGAGTAACTTTTAAAGAATGTAGATGGCCAGTAACAACAGACACACCAGCATTAACTGTATTGTTGTGTGTTGCATGAATACCACCTTTGTAACGATGCTTAACAATTACGTTATCTGTAGGCCATACCGCCCAACAGAAGTCCCAATCTGGGATATGGTCTGTCAACTTAAAGCCCTGAACTTCTTTAAATTGGGGTGCGTGTTGGGCTAATCTATTGCCAAACCGAATGTCGTGATTTCCCCATGTAAACAGAAGCTTTACATTGTGCCTTGCTGCTTTGGCTATTTCTTCTATCTCACCCAACGCACCTTGCGTAGCTTTTAACTCTTGGATAACAGAAGTTTGAGGTTGGTCAGTTACATCATGGCGTGATATAGACGCTCCATCAAACGCATCCCCGTTACATATCACCGCATGAGGTTTGAACTCTTGGATAGCCCATAGAAGTCCTTTAAAGGCCGTTGTACGCTGACTTGGGATGAAGTGGGCATCTGAGAACACAATCACACATGAATCCAACATCCCAAGTTTTACTTGTCTTAAAGGAGAAAAGGATTTAGGTCTACTGGCGGCATAGTTAGCACCACGATGGTCTTTTGCTATTAAGGTAATCTTATGATTTTCCTCAATCCACCTTCTACGCAAATGAACTGCTCTATTGGGGATTCCAAGATGTTTGGCTATTTCTGTTGCAGATTGAAGTTTCTCCCAAAGTTGGATGAACTCCATATCTGTACAGGTTTCGTTATGACTACCCATTGGAATCCTTAGAGAGTAAGTTTTCTAGCAAGTTAATAACTCTATGCTCTTGCATCTCTATTTCCTCGTCAGAAGATTTAGGGTCAGTTGCTACACACATCAAGTCATAAAGAAACACATGAAGTAACTCATGTAGGGCAGTCTTATCTAATGATTCTGGTGTTATTTTTTCAGCACCAAAGTCACCAAGTCGATAGGTAGCCAATCTAGCAGTCTGGTTAAACTCCACAGAAGCCATCGCTTCTTTAGCGGGTTTACTACCCTTCTCAATTCGCCAATCACCCAAACTCAACACTTGTTGCCACTTTTTGACACTTTGTGCAAAGAGTTTTGCGTCCTCTGGTGTAGGTATGTTAGACATTTCAACACCTTATATGGATATTATGACATTTTAATTTAACAATGCACACTCAGCAACTCTACGCTTAGTCAAACCAGCTAGAACTTTACCACCGCCTTTGTTCCATAGCATCAGTTGTTCTTTAGCACCATCCCAATCAGAAGCGTTAATTTTTCGCTTGAGAGTAGAAGTTTGAAGTCTGCCAATACCTAAGTTATAGACGAAATCCACAATAGCATTGCACTTGCGCTCATCCGTCATAAGTATGGGACAGTTCCTTAGAACACCCTGTAGGTAGGTATGTTCTAACTCGTGCATAAGCAAAGCATTAGCTACGGCTTCACCTATGGGGCTATCTTGAAGGGTAACTTTGCGCCCATCAGCATAGTAGGTAGAGCCATAACCAATCGTAGCTACGTTAGCAGGGCAAAGGTAGGGTTTACTTCTAAACCCCTCAAACTGCTTACATAAAGATGCAGCCAGTTCTAAGTTCATATGCCACGCTTAGACAGAGTTCTATCAAGAAACCAGTAGTTAATAGTTCCTGAGAGCAATGCAGAAAAGTCTGGAGTCATCATTGTTTTAAAGACTTCTGTAGCTGGCGCACCACCTAACCATGCGTTCCAAGCAAACCAAACATGGATGAATGACCAAACGAATAGTACCCAATATGTTACTACTGGACGTACAGAAGCAGAAAGTGAGGCTACCCATCCACCTGCGGCTTTAACCATCTCTGCTTGCTGTGTAATGGCATTGTTGAAGGCATCCATGACACCTACGTCAATAGCGGCTTCTCTTTGTGCGCCAATCTCAGCTAACTTCTGTTGACCACGTTGGGCTTCCAAGTCGCATTGGAACTTGAACATATTGAGTTCATGCTCACGCTCGTTCTTTTTATCCATCCATTTAAGAACTTCTGGGGCTAGTCGAAACACCCCACCAAAGATTGAACCAAGTATTCCACCAGAAAGAATATCAAGCATTAGTCGCCCCTTTTACATTTTTTCTCATCATCGTGAGATAGTTTCACACCAGCCAATAACCCAATAAATCCACCAATGATGGTTTGAAATGCAGGGCTTATCAGTTTAAAGATTTCAGCGTTATCAACTTCTTTTGCCCATAGACCAAGAACAAAAGCAACTACAAAAGCTAACACCGATATGCACAAAGTAAAGCTGACCATGAAGGTCACATAAAAAGTAAGTTTTCCTTTTATATCTTCCATTTGAAACTCCTAAACATATAAATCTAGTCGATGTAGTTTAAACATTTGCATTTCTAACTGGTTAACTCTTGCTTTCTTGTTATACAGTTCTAGTTCTAGTTCTGCTATGGCTAGTTCAGTCTTATGGGCTTTAAGTGCTTCTTTGTATTCTTCTTGAACCTTCTCAACTGCTTTATCAAAAGCAACAGTTTGAATGTCGTGCCTTGCTTGAACCATCGGATACCACTTACTTGGGATAATCATTTCTTCTCACGTTCAAGTGCGTTCTTGTAAGCACTAACTACCAAATGTCTTAATTCTGCACTATCTGCACTACCACCCCATTCTGATAAGTTATTCCAAATAACCACCATATCTTTGCTTGAGCATAAGTTTTGATGTTTATTAAGCCAAAACGACATTTGTTGATGCCGTTCTGAAGGGTTATGAATTTTGTAGGCTATTGCGTAAAACTCACGCACACTACATAGGTCTTTTCCTGTAGATTGAAGTGCAAGAGTTAAAACAAGTGCAGCTAACCATCTCACGGCATCGCCCAAAGAATGACATGACTACAGAACATGACAAAACAAAAGAGAAAGGCTAGAGCAATAATAGCTTCTAGCCAATCCATCATTTTTTAATCCATGTTTGCCAGATAGCACCAGCAGCCATGATTAACCCACCCACCCACAGAATAGGCTTGGCAGCAGAAGCAATCCATCCTAAGACCTTAAAAGCCCCATCAAAAGCCTTTATAGCCTCTACAAGACCTTTTGTGTTCTTGTCTATGTCATCTACCTTAGTTTCAACTGCAAGCAGTCTTTCGTAGATTTGTTTGTGGGTGACTTCTTCTGTCATGGCTCACCAATCGTTACTGGTGCAACAACATTGATAAAGGCTTCCATAGTCGTAGCAGCAGTAATATCCACCTCTTTAGCCGTACAGTCAGCAATAATTTTTGCCCTAGCAGTCGCTACATCACTAGGAATAGCCACATCACGCTCTGCCTTGCGAATGACCATCCAATCGGTGCTTGCCAGTTGTGAGTTGGCATTTGCTTTGTTCTGAGCAATCCAAGTGGACTTTAAACCTTTAGTTGTTACTGGCTCGGTAGCACCCTCTGGTGTCTCAGTCACATCCTCCAAAGCCTTTGGCGTGTTGGTGTAGGTGCGAGTGACAGTAGAGCCGTTGACTTCATAGTGGGAGAAAGTCACCCAATAAAAGCGTTGGTCTTTTTGCTCACCTTCAACCACTTCCAATGCGCCTTGCTCAATAGCAAATGCGTGAGTAGGGTTTGATGTGTTTGGAAAGAGGATTGATAATTCACCAACTTGGGTGACCGTGTTGTTTTCAATGAGTGCGTACATATTAAGTCCTATCGTGCAAGGGCGTATTTAAAGGGATTTTCAGCAAAAGCCATAAAAATATAAGTGTTGCCACTTATGTAATTGAAGTCTGCGCCTGTACTTCTAATCTTGATGCCATTAGACACAAAGTCAATATAAGTGTAAGACGGGTCAATGTTTTCAGCATTGCTGTAATTTGGATAAAGAACAGCATTTTGTGGGTTGTAAGTTACAGCACGAAGTCTGTCATACATACCCCATGCGCCAGTACTGCTTGCATTTTTGAACATCACAAAAGCAGGTTTAAAGCCACAATAAATAAATGGCCCATCCGCAACGCCGTTACCAATGTAAGAGCCAATCTTGCTATACCCTGCTACTTCAGCAAAGCAGTAGGCAACATAAGTACCACCATTAGTGTTTGGTGTTGAGTCTGTACCAATTGAAAATACTGTAGATGTTGGTGCTGTGTTATTCCAAACAGTTGCGGCAGAACCTTTGGGGTCAGTGTTAAATAAAAGGTAATTGATTGGTGAACCCATAGCAGTTGCATAGATTACCCAATGCAAAGCATTGCTACGGCTTTTTACAAAAACCATTGATGGCGCAACACCCAACCCGTGACCAATCGTTGCGTTAGCCCCTGTACCCGTATAAGTCACCACACTAAACCCACTCGTAGTGTTTGCGCTTACTGTTGAAGTGATAGAGCCTGCGTTGTTGGTTACGCCTGTGCCGTTGGCTTTCCAACACCACGCCACATAATTGTCACCACTTCGGTTGTAATCACCGCTATTTCCAAGGATTTGAAAACCATTGGAATTAAACTGATTGACACCTGTGGTTGTCAGAGTGGCTTCAGCCGCAGTTGAATTGGTGTAAATCTCTTTCTGTACACCACGAACGGCATCGGTCAAAACGTGCCAGTTTGCACCATTTGTCCTGTTTTTAATCCAAACAAAGTCAGGCTGAAAATTCAACCCGCTAATTGTTTGAGTTGCGCCTGTGCCTGTATATGTGACTACATCAAAATAAAGGTTTGGCTTTGTTATTGTGGGCATAGTTCACCTTTGTAGTTCTTTCGTGTGTTTTGCAATTGTGTCTCAGCAGTCGCCCATCTGCAATTGCTTAACTCATAGTTTCCAAAAGGATTGATTCTGTCCAAACTGGTGTTGTCAGGTCTTGTTCCCATGTCTTCAAAGAAGTTTTGAAAGTCCATCCATCGCTCACAAATGGTCACGCCTTTAGCACCATAAAAACGATAGTTATCATCCAACGGGTTTAGGCATCGTGCTTTCATGCTAGACCATGAGTTATGCGTTGGGGTCTTAATCATTCCATGAACCTTAGAACGCAAACCCGCCAATTGACCCTGCTCTTTACGCAAGCAACCGCATGACTTGGTTACATCATTTGTCAAAGATGCGCCACGAGTAATCTTTTCATTGCCACAGTCACAAACGCATTTAAACAATGTCTGCTTGCTTGCATCCACACCCGCATACTCAACCACAGTCAACCTATGGAATTTCTGACCAACTAAATCTAATTTATTGTGTCCACCCATGATTGTTCCTTATGGCAAGTTCTGTGTGCAAAGTGCTTTGAAGCCTGATGGGGCTGTGTAGGCAAATGGGCGTTGACCGAAGTTGCAGTCCCACTGAACGCTGTCCGCTGATGAGCCATTACTTACATTAAAGCCATAGCTTCTACCCATTACAATATCAAATGCCTGATTAGTTCCGGCAGATGGATTACCACTTGCTTGCCATGTTCCGTTTTTTGCAAACCAAACTTTGCCTGTATCAATGTCTATTGCCGCAGATATGACATCACCAGTCGTATATGTAGAGCCAAATGCAGTTGGTGTGTCGTTTGTACTTTTATTTCCGTTACCTTGATAGGCATAACCTTGATACCCTGTAAGCGTTTGCACATCGTAAATGTCGTTTTGCAGTGGCGGGGATGAAACTCCTAACTTTGCGCTTGTTGAACTCCCAGTTATTACTGTAATCGTAGCCTCAAAATAATACTTCCCGCTGGATGCAAACACTGTGGAATACGCAGACCGATAGCTTCCACCAGCAGTGGTATCAACGAATTGAAGGTTGCCATTTGAAATAGTGGCATAAGTCGGTGAAATCTGAAGCGGATTCAGCGTAGCGTAGTTCCCCCGCACAGTCCCACCAGCACCAGTATCAGTTCCATACGATGTTGGTGAATCAACAAGAGAGTCATTACCCGCACCCGCAGTCACGCTGAAGTTATTAGGTGTCCAGTTGTTGCCGTTACCTGAGTAGTCTTTACCCAATGTAGCGGCTGTGGTGTTGCTGTTGTCTGAGAAGTTCAGATAGAAGCCGTTAGTGCCGTATGAGCCTGAGTAGGCTTTAGGTTGCCATACGCCTGTTTGTGCGTTTGTTTCACCGAATGATGATGGGGTTAAGGCTTGACCATCGATGAAGTTCACTTCTGCAAGATAAAAATCTGCATAAGACGAGGCCCCATCTTCATTTCTACCTATAGCGTGCTGTTTGCTAATTTGGTTAATAAATGTATCTTGATTCTGAGGAATTTGTCCGTAAGTCTGAACTGTGCTTTGTTGAACACCATTTACATACCACCTCAATCGATTTGCCGCAGTTGCTTGCGTTGTATCTACAGATAAAACAACATGATACCAACTAGAATTATCACGATATACCGCTGATGTATCTTCAGACCAATCCGTACCCACAGCATTAGCCACATAAAACTCAAGTATGTTTGTAGTGTACAAAAGTATGGAAATATTTAACCCTGCTGTTGGTGCAACAGAAAATATTGTATCTGCACCAGTATTTTTATTTTTCTTAATCCATGAACTCCAAGTCCAAGTTTTTTGATTACCAACACTTGTAAATGTTCTGCTTAGATAGGTTGAGTCAGCCGCATTAAAGCGCAAACTGCGTGAGATTTGATAGCCACCAGAGACTGAAGCTGTTTTAGATGCTGCAAACATTTATCAGTCCTTATGGTGTGAAGTTCTGTGCAACAACAACACCATACCAGTTTGTGCCATCAGCAAAGAAACTAAGAATATCTTGTCTGCTTGCAGTAGCTGTAATAGTCGGTGCAGTACCACCAGCCCACTTAACTGTTGACCAAGTAACTGTGCGCCCACCTGTTCCATCTTGCTTTAAAAGCATGATAAAAGACTTGCCACTTGTAGCCGTTGGCATTGTGATTGTTGCATTGCCTGTTAGGGTAATGATTTGGACTGTGCCGTTTGTCAGAGCCAAAGTAATAGCAGTAGAACTATTAGCTGTGAACGGAGTCTCAACATAGTTCGTGACTGTTGGGTTAGTCAGAGTCTTGTTGGTCATTGTCTCTGTGCTAGTAGGGCTTGTGTAATCAGTCCCTGCTACAGCAGCAGTAAACGCTGAAGTACCATTACCTTTGGCAAGACCTGTCAGAGTGCCTACACCTGTACCGCCAGCCGATACAGCCGTATAGTCTCCAGATGTACCAGCTTGCCAATCTTTAATCTGGCTCATCATTTCACGGATGGCATCGTTAATGCCAGATGGCGCACAGCCCTCTGCGATATTGATACCATCAATGTCTGTGTTATTTGCGGGAGTTGGACTCCACTCTGAGATTTTTACTTTTGGCATATCAGTCCTTAGTTGGCGTTAGCCATTCCAGTTAAGTCAATTTTAGTTGGTTTTTCAGTTAAACCAAAGGTAGCACCATAACCTAGTTGAAGTGCTTTACGTTGCAACTCTTTACTCAAAGGCTCTACAGTTGTAGTCGTTGCTTTTTTCATCAATGAAGCCGCCAACTTAGGGTCTAGCATTGCATTAACCAACAACTCACGGATAGCATCGTCTGTTCCGTTGTAAAGCCAGTTCATTGGTGCAGATGCCTTCTGTAAAGCAAGTGGTACATCACCAAACATTTGCTTACCAATCATGCCACCAATTACGTTAGCGGTACTCATGTTCTTAAATGTATCAGAACCCATTGGCTTGGTAGCACGAGCCAAAACACCACTATCTAAGTCTTCAGCTACTTTCTTTAACACCGCAAGTTGCGTAGTAGAAAGATTAGTTTCTTTCTCTGCTGCACGAATAGCATTTAAAAACTTAGGTTGTGAAATTAAATAATCATTGATTCTTGATGGGTCTGGAGTCGTAGAAAGAACTTTGCCTTTAAATTCTTGAGTAGCTTCAAGACGCTCAATGCCTTTGCTAGAAGCCGCATACTTAGCCAAGTAGTCTTTATAGCCAGTAGCACCCGCTTCAATAGCATCATCTACTGCACGAATAACCTGACTAAGTGGCTCTTTTGCTGCCTTGTAAGCACCAGCAGTTGGCCCACCTCTATCAGACTTATCCAACAATCCTTGAGCAGCAATCCTCAAATCTTTACGAATCTCATAAAGTTCAGCAGGTGTAGATGCACGAGCAATGTCGTCTTTTGCGTCTTTCATCACAGAGATAACAGTCTGACGCTTACCAACTGGTGAAGCAAGAATGTCATCAATAGTTTTATTGACTGTTAAAGCAACTCCAGACTGAAATATATCTGGCGTAACAGTAGAGTTAGCAAATGCGTCTTCACGCAATGGCGCAGTTACTTCATCACGTTTTTTAATTGCTGCTGTAAGTGCATCATCATCTTTAGCAAGACGATTAAGAATAGCCATCTGCGCTCTGTTAGCTTCTAATGCCTGAGTAGCAAAACGCCCACCAGTTACATCTAAACCTTTAATTGCAGTTTCAGCGTTAATTAAGCCAATGTCACGAGTCGCTTGTGCAGTCGTAGGTGTGTAGCCACCAATCTTAGGAACATAAGTCGCACCAGACTTAATTGCTTGTTCAGCATCAGATGCCAAGTTACGCAATACATTACCTGTGATTATTTCACGCCCTGCTTCGGTAAATGGACGGACAATCTCTCTAGTTGTACGAGCAAGAACAGGGGCAGAACCAACCGCACCACCTGCTGTTGTAGCACCAGCCAAAGCACCTAATGCTTGACCAACAGGGCCAACATCACTTTCACGAGCAGCACCAGAAGCCAACGCACCTGCCGTAGCCGCAGCACCTTGAGTTTCTAAACTTTTAGTAAAGAAGTCTCTTGCTTGTACTGGAAAATACTTAGCAACAGAAGCAGGGGCAGCGACACCAAACCCTGCGCTTGTTACATCTTGTACGACACGCTCTTGAGAAGTTTGTGGAGTAGGAACGCCTAACTGAGTCATTAAATCTTGCAAACCTTGGCTACTAGGCTTCATAACTTGGCGACCTGCCAAAATGTTAATCAGTCCTGTTAGCGCATCAGCACCAATTGTAGGAATAGACAAAGCACCAGTTAATGCTGCTCTACCTGTCAATCCTAATTGTCTGCCAAGGTCTTTAGCACTACCAATTTGCATTTGCTCTGGACGAGGAGAAGTAGTAATTTCCTTAATTGCTTCTTCTCTTGTCATTCTTTTAGCAGGTGCTGGTGCTTCTGCTACCTTTGTTCCACCAAGAATAGCCAAACCCGCATCAGAGACTTTCGTTAAGTCACCTGACTGCAATGCCATCAAGTCTTCATCTGACAGTTTGGTCAAGTCCATTATGGTTTCTTTCTACGAGCAATCTCAGCTTGAATATCAGCTATAGATGGCATTGTCTGCACAGGTGCAACTAACGCATCTGACAGAGGGTTTAACAGTAATGAACCATTACCACCCAATTGCTGAGAAATACTTGCATAAGGAACTTTTTGAGCCTCAAGATTACGAGCTTTAGATTCAACTAATTTTCCAGCAACAGAAAGCAATCCTGCACGTTCTTCTGGCAATAAATCTTGACCACTTAATGCTCGTTCTGCATAAGCCTTAATTGATTGAGGAATAGAACGATTACCAAGAATTGTTTTCTTATCACCTTCTTGAACAGCACCAGATGGGTCATAAATCTTAGCGATAGCATAAATCAATGCGCCATCAGCAGTTTTATTTCCTGCATTTGCTTCTGCTACAGCAGCCTTTGCAGCTTTAAATCTGTCAGCAACTTCCATTGCACCAGTATCTTTAACAACTCCACGCCAATCTTTCAAAACATCAGATTGTGCTTTAGCTACTGCTGTAGGGTCTTTTAAATCTACCGCTACTTTAGGTGCGCCAGCAGCACGTTTTGCTAATTCAAAGTCTTGAAAAGTTCCTTTAAAACCTTGGTCTTGAGCAAACTTATATTCAGTAATTGCACTAGGAACAGGCTCACGCTTTGGTGCGCCAGTAGCTACAGACATTGGTTTGCCATCAGCACCAATTTCATAACGAACCTGACCTTCACCAAGCGTATAACCTTCTGGGCGCATTGCTTTCTGAGAAGCAATCAACTCAGTCAAGGCTTTACGTCCTTCTGGTGAAGCCATCAGTTGTGGCATTGCTCGTTGCAAATCAAAGCTAGGTGCAGTCATTCCTTCACCTACTCGCTGACCCATCATGTCCTCACCATAAATCTCTTGAGGCTTGGTTACAGCACCTTGGATAACACCTTGAATACGTTGTTGTTCAGCCAATGCTTGTTGCTCTAACTTACGCTTACGAATCATGTCTTGCAACTGAACATTCTGTAGTTGTTCTTGCAGAACATTTTGCATACCGCCTTTGTAAGCCTTTTGACCAGCTTGCAAGCCTTCAGCAATAGAAGCACCCGTGTTACCACCTTGGAACAAACGTCCCGCTAGTGCATACAAGGCTTGTGCTTGTGCATCGTCACGATTGCTTTGAATGTCAGCAGGTGACATACCGAGCAGACCCATTGTGTCTGCACCGCTAGTACCAAAAATGTCTAATAGTCCAGCCATGTTATTCCTTAGAAGTCCAGCCAGCCTGTTGGAGATGTGGTTGCATAATTAGTTGCAGCGTTATAAGCACCAGATGGGCCACTCAACCAATTAGAAGCACTATTCCACAAGTTACTAATACCAGTAGAACCGCCTAAATTCTTATATAAGCCACCACCAACAGCCGCTAAACCCAAAGCATTTTGCAATGTAGATGTGTCAGCAGCACCACTAGCAGTAGATGTGCCAACTCGTCCTAATGGGTTTCCATAGACTAAAGATAGGTAATTCTGCAAGTTCTGTTGTGGTTGGTTTTGCAAGAAATTAAACTTAGCAATATCTGCTTGTTGTTGCTGACCTTGGTAACCCTCACGGATTTGACCAGCTTGCAACATATTCTGAATATCTTGGTAATCAGCAGAAGCCATTGCAGGTGCAGCCATCGTAGCTGCTTGCTGTCTTGCTCTCTCATCAGCATAGTTCTGATAAGCCAAAGTGCCAGCAGTATTAGCCAATTGTTGACCAAATGCA
>Ga0208916_10001000_pt1 | contig 12426 bp, 19 predicted proteins | sample DEB19_08_DNA_5_FD_184523 | JGI IMG/M metagenome (GOLD analysis project Ga0208916, IMG submission 184523) | Aqueous microbial communities from the Delaware River and Bay under freshwater to marine salinity gradient to study organic matter... | ecosystem: Environmental > Aquatic > Marine >... | reverse complement strand
GGCGGTTCATCGACGTGGACGAGATGGCCCGGAAGCTCGGCGAGGACTTCGCCGCGGTCTTCGCTGAGAGGTTCAAGTGACCCGCACCGAGCAGATCGAGGCCCTCCTACGCTCCCTGTTCGACTACCTCCCCGGGCCGAAGACCGCCCACATGGGCGACATCGCCGGGGAGGCCCCGACCAAATGGAAGCCCTGCCAGGCGTGCGGCGGCAAGGGGTCGTTCGGCAAGAAGCAGCGCCGATGCGACGCCTGTAAGGGTGAGGCGCGGGTCCGGGTGGACGCCTACACGGGGGAGCCGGTCGGCACGAAGACCCAGCGGGTGCGAGCCGCTGACCCCCGCCGCATCGACTCCGAGCTCGCACGCCTCGCCCGCGATGAGGCCCTGCGCCGCGGCCGTCACCTCGACGACCCCTTCCAGTGGGAGGCCGAGCGCCGCCGCTACCGCCAGGCGGGCAGCTACGCGGCCCTCGAACGCGCGCTGGAGCGGCTTCGCGACAACCTGCCGGACCTCTACTCCCTGACGATGCGCGTCCTCGTCTACGGCACGACGCCGCGCACCGAGGGGATGCCCCTCGACCAGGCGCTCGCCTACCTGTCGCGGCGGATGCCGCCAGAGATCAAGGTCCCGAAGTGGGTCACGGCCGAGCCTCCGAAGGTGGAGCGCGAGTGGAAGCGCGGGCCTGGGGCGACCGCGCCGACGATGGAGCGGAACGCCCGGATCATCGCCCTGCGGCAGGAGGGCATGAGCCAGGCGAAGATCGCCGCCGAGGTGGGCGTGAGTCAGCGCACGGTCTCGTCGGTCCTGTCCGCCGTCGACCTTGCTGGTACGGTGGCGGCGGCATGAGAAACTTGCTGAACGCCGCGTGCTTTGTCGTCGTGTCCCTCGCCGCCATCCTCGGCCTCGCCGCCGGCTGCGGGGGAGGCGACACGGCCACCCTCACCCCCGACCAGGCGGTGACGGTCGCCGGCTTCAACGCCGACGTCGCCTTCGTCAACCTCGACGGCTCCAGCTACGGCGACCTGCTGGAGTCGATGGACGCCGTCATCGCCCTTGCCAGGGAGGACCCGGACGCCATCTACGAGGTCGAGGGGGAGCAGCGGACGATGCGGCAGGTGCTCTCCGACGCGGCATCCACCCTCCAGGCGTCGAACCCTGACCTCGCGGCCGAGTTGGACCGGGCCGTCGGGACGCTGGAGTGACGTGCGCCGCCTAGGGACGTGACCGGCCTGAGCGAGATGATCCCGAGGGAGTGGATCGAGGGGATAGTGGCGGAAACACCTCGCCGCCCTCGCCGCGATGCCGTGCGGCCCCTACCTGGAAGTTGTCCCGCCACCGGAGGACCCGGAGATGCCCGCCTATACCGCATCCGGGGGCCCTGCTAGCGTGCCCGGTTAGAAGTTCTCCGGGCGTCCTTACCGACCCCTGATACTGCTGGGCCCCATCCGCCAACGCGGCGCATCGGGGCCCTTTCTCGTTCTCGGGGGTGTCGATGGCTACTGCGATCGACCTCGTCCGCGCATCGAACGGCCAGCCGCCCGCCCCCGACCTCGCAGGCGACGTGCAGGACTGGCTCGACGGGTGCGCCGACATGGGCGCCGAACGGGTCGAGAACTTCGACCTGTACCGCCGGTTCTACGAGGGCGACCAGTCCACCGAGCTGACCGACCGCCTCCGGGAGTTCCTGGAGACCGACGGCGTCCGCTTCCGCGAGAACTTCTGCGAGCCGATGGTGGACATGGTCGCCGAGCGGCTCACCGTAGAAGGGTTCGCCGTCGAGATCGGTGACGAGGAGGACGAGTCCGAGGCGTCCGCGCAGCTCGTGCGGTGGCTCGACCGTTCCTTCTGGCGGGCGAACCGCCTCGACGCCACCGCCGGCGTGGTGCACACCGTCGCCCTCAGCCGCGCCGAGGCGTTCGGCATCGTCGGCTGGGATGCGGGGCGTGAGCAGCCGACGTTCGCCTACAACGCCCCCGAGCGGATGAAGGTCGTCTACGCCGACGACGACCCGGACCGCAAGCTCTACGCGGTGAAGACGTGGGACACCGCCGAGAAGGGGCCGTCGAACCCGGGTGGCCGCCCCGTGGTGCGGATGAACGTCTACCACCCGGACCGCATCGAATGCTGGTTCAAGCTCCATGGCTCCACCGGCCGGGGTGGGTGGGCGAAGTGGCGTGACGCTGCGGTCGAGGGTGAGCCGCCCGCGCAGTGGCCGCGCCCCTGGACCGACGAGTCCGGCAAGCCCCTCGGGGTCCCCGTCGTCCACTTCCGCAACCGGCCCCTCGGGGAGACCACCGGCCGCAGCGAACTGGTGAACGTCGTGCCGATGCAGTTGGAGATCAACAAGCAGGTGCTCGACCTCGCCGCCGTCCTCGACAACCAGGGGTGGGCGCAGCGGTACGTCACCGGCGTGGACCCGACGTCGGCGTCCTTCGTGAACGCCCCCGGTGAAGTGTGGGTCGCGCAAGCCAAGGACGCCACCTTCGGCCAGTTCAACAACGCCGACATCACCCCGATCCTCGACTCGATCGAGAAGGTTCTGTCGCGCATCGCCCGCCGCTCCGGGATGCCCCTCCACCTGCTGACGACGGGGGCGATGCCGAGCGGGGAGTCGATCAAGGCGTCCGAGTCGCGCCTCGTGAAGCGATGCCGCGACCGTGCCGTCACGTTCGGCAACGAATGGGAGGATGCCGCCCGGATGGCGGTCCGCCTCGCGAAAGCCGCCGGCGTGGATGTCCCCGGCCCCGACGACCTCGACACCGTCACCATCGAAGTTCTGTGGGAGAACCCCGCCTCGGAGGATGAGGCGTCGGAGGCGGCGACCGCCGCGATCCTGCAGGGCATCGGCGTGTCGAAGCGGACGCTGCTCACCAGGATGGGTTTCGACCCGGACCAGGAGGAGGCGAACCGCCGCACCGAGGCCGACGAGGCGATGGCCGCCGCCCAGCGGTTCCTCGACACCGGCTCCGACGGGATCGGGGCGAGCGGCTCCGGTGACGGCAACGGCGCGAACGACGGGGGAGGGCAGGCCGGTGAGTGAGCCGATCCAGTGGGTCCGGCTGTGCGTCCAGACGCACCACCCCATCGACCCACACAACTGCGTCGGTCCGATCCACTGCACCGCGTGCGGATGCGGCGTCGCCTGCGTGACCGCCGAGTACGAGCGTCGGCCTGGCACGACGATGACCTACGAGGAACGCGAGCAGGCAGGCAGGCCGCGATGAACGACGAGAGGCCGGTCTCGCAGGTCGTCCACGAGGCGCTCGGCGCCTACCTCCGGCCCGACGAGATCGCGGTCGGTTGGATGGTCGTGATCGACGTCGCCGGTCCCGAAGGGGTCCGCTACCTAGCGCATCGCGGGGGCGGTGGCGCGGACGGGTCCGAGTCGCCAACCGCATGGGCGGCGCTCGGGATGCTCCGGGCCTCCATGCAGTCCGCTGAGGACCAGCTCCGGTCGTGGACCGTGGACGTGGAGGACGACGAGTCCCCACCTGCGCCGTGAGCCTCATCGAACGTGAGGCCCGGCGCTTCCGCGCCGCCGTCCTGCGGGGCGACACCGACGCCGCCCGTCGGCTGATGGACGCCTACCGCGACGTCTACCACCGCCTCACGGTGGAGCTCGACGCCGCGCTCGAGGCGCTCGGGGAGGCCAGGTCCGGCGGGGGTCCGGTCTCCCCGGCGCGCATCTACCGGGTGGAACGCATCCGGGCGTTCCGCGACCAGGCCGCCGCCGAGCTCACCCGCTACGGCGTGGCAGCGAAGGGGATCATCGACGAGCAGGTGGACACGACGCGCCGACAGGCCGTCGAGGGCGCAGCCCGCATGGTCGGGGCCGTGACACCGCCGGGGGTCACGGCCTCGACCACCCTCCTGAACGTCGGGGCGATCGACCAGGCGGTCGCCAACCTCACCCCCCGCGGCCCCCTCGCCCGCCTGTTCGCCACCTTCGGCCAGGAGGGCGCTGACGCCCTCGGCCGAGCCCTGGTGACAGGCGTCGCCACCGGCCACGGCCCCGACGCCGTCGCCCGCGACATGCGCCGCGTCCTCGCCGGCCAGCCGGTGCGGGCGGTGACGATCGCCAGGACGGAGATCATGCGGGCCCACCGGGAGGCCGCCCGCGAGACGTTCCGGCGGGAGCCGACCGTCCGGGCGTGGGTGTGGGTCGCGGGCCTCGGGTCACGCACCTGCGCGTCCTGCTGGGCGCAGCACGGATCCGTGCACCCCCTCGACGAGGCAATGGCAAGCCACCCTAGGTGTAGGTGTGTGATGGCCCCGGTGACGGTCCCGTGGTCGGACCTCGGCTTCCCCGGCCTCGCCGAGCCTGACCCGGTCCCCGCCGGCCCCGACCTGTTCGCCGCGGCGCCCGAGTCGGTGCAGCGGATGGTCCTCGGCCCCTCCAAGTTCGCCGCCTACCAGCGTGGCGATGTGCGGCTCGAGGACTTCGTCGCCACCAGGACGTCGCTCACCTGGGGGCGCTCAACGAGTGAGGGCAGCCTGCGGGCCGCCCGAGCGAAGGCGGCCCGCCGGGCCTCCTGATCCCCCCGAAGGCTTCGGCCGACGGGTGCGGCGGCGAGGGCCACTGGCCCTTAGCCGCCAGCGTCGCGGGATGGCGCAGTGGCAGCGCGTCCGGCTCATACCCGGAAGGCCGGGGGTTCGAGTCCCCCTCCCGCTACTCGGGGCGGTTCCGTGGCTGGCGATGGATCGCGGGCCGGCGGGTTGACCTCCCCCTCCTGCACGACCCAACGGACGGCGCCAGGTGCCCGTCCCTGACGAGAGGAGAGGGCCAGGTGCCCGACCCCACCCCTGCGACGACGGGCGAGACGCCCCCTGTCGTGACCGGCACGACCAGCACCAGCACCACCATCCCGGCGACGGGAGGCACCACCACCCCGACGCCCGCACCGCCCGCCCCGCCCGTCGAGGAGGACTTCGACAAGGACCGGGCGATGGCCCTGATCCACAAGCTCCGCGACGAGGTGAAGGACGCCAACGCCCGCGCCGCCGAAGGCGCGCAGGCCGCGGCGAAGCTCGCCGAGATCGAGCGCGAGAAGATGACCGAGCTGGAGCGCGCGCAGGCCGAGGCCGCCGAAGCCCGCGAGGCCGCCGCCGTCCTGGCGCAGCAGCGCCGCGACGACGCCCTGCGCCTCGCCGTCTACGCCCAGCGCGACACCCTCGGCATCGCCAGCCCGGACCTCGCCATCGCGGCGCTGGACCGGACCCGGGTCGAGTTCGACGACGTCGGCCAGCCGACGAACGTGCAGACGCTCCTCGAGGATCTCCTCGAGCGTGAGCCCGTCCTGAAGGGGACGGCACCCAGGCCCACGATCCCGCCGACCGACGGCGGACGCCGCGAAAACGCGACGCCCGACCTGACCGCCGACGAGCTCGACGCGGCCCGCACCACCGGAATGACCCCCGAGCGTTACGCCGCCGTCAAGAAGGCGATGGCCGGCCGCAAGGCCGTGTCCGTCGCCGAGCTGATCGCCGCGGGCCTCGGCAAGCAGGGGTAGCACCTCCCGCCCGGGAGCGCACCCCCCGACCTACAGGAGGACCCAGGCATGGCCGGATTCACGTTCGCCTACCGGCTGTCGGGTGGCGCTCCCACGATCCAGTCCCTGAAGTTCAAGGACACCGAGACCCTCACCAAGGGGGACATGGTGAACCTGGAGTCCGGGACCCTGGACCTCGCCGCCACCGGCGACACCAACTGCCTCGGCGTCGCGCTCGAGACGAAGGCCGGGACGTCCGCCGTGACGTACCTGTCGTTCATCCGCGACGGCGACGCCGTCTACAGCGTCGTCGACGCCAACGCCCGCGTCGCCGGCGCGACCCTCGACCTGACGGGGAACACCGGCGCCCAGGGCGTCACCACCTCGTCCAACAAGAACTTCGTCGTGGTCGCCGACTCGTCCGCCACCGAGCCCACGCTCGTCCGGTGGAACGTCGGCAAGCACCACGACCTCGTCGCCCTCTAGGAGGTGAGATAGATGCCTGTCACCAGCGGAAACTGGGCGGAGCTCCTCACCCCCCAGACGAGCGATGCCTTCGTCATGGGCTTCACGGCCGGCGGTCGCCGCGCCTCCATGATCGGCCAGCTCTACAACGTCGCCAACAGCGAGCGCGCCTTCGAGGAGGCGCTCGGCGTCGGCGTGCTCGACTCCAACTGGACGCCCCTGTCGCGCACCGGCCGGGTCGTCTACGACGAGCCCGAGAAGGGTTGGCTCAAGCGGTTCACGCACGAGGAGTACGCCAAGGGCTTCGTCGTCCAGCGCAAGATGGTGGACGACAACCTGTTCCCGGAGATCATGCGGATGGCGACGTCGCTCGGCGACTCGGCGTTCCGCAACCGGGAGAAGTCCGCGGCCGCCGTCTTCGCCAACGCCTTCTCGTCCGTGAACGACCAGACGACCCTGGACACCTACGGGTTCCCGATCGGCGGGCCCGACTCGGTCGCCCTCTGCTCGGACGCCCACCCGTACAACGCGGCGGACTCGACGACGCAGACCAACGAGGGGACGCTGGCCCTGACGGCCGACAACCTCGGCACCACCCGCGTCGCGATGATGAACATCACGGACGACACCGGGGACATCCTCGACGTCATGCCGGATCTGGTCATCATCCCGCCCGAGCTCGAGGACGCGGCGATCAAGGCCGGCGCGTCGCCCTACGAGCCGGACACGGCCAACAACGCGGTCAACCCGCAGCAGGGCCGCTACCGCTACCTCGTCTGGCACTACCTCGAGGACACCAACGCCTGGTTCATGGTGGACTCGGCCCGGATGAAGCAGCACCTCATCTGGTACGAGCGCATCCCGCTCGAGTTCGGCGCCGAGGGCGACTTCGACACCTTCGAGCAGAAGTACCGGGCGTACATGCGGTACTCGCGCGGATTTACGGACTGGCGGTGGGTGTATGGTCAGAATCCTTCCTGATCCTGTAACGGATTAGGCGGGACCTGACCTACGCTGCCTCCTCCTGACCGGGGCGCTGCTCCAGCGTCTTCCGGTCGTGGCACTCCGAGCAGAGGACCTGGCCGTTCTCCAGCGATCCGTCGCCGCCCATGAATCGCGGGACGACATGGTCGAACTCCAGGTCCTCCTCGGAGCCGCACGCCTCACACCGACCCTCGGCGCGCTCCATCAGGAGGCGCTTGATCGGTCGGCTGAACAGCCCGGACCCACGGGTCCGCAACGGGTAGACGATGGACCGCAGGCGCGCCGTGTAGCAGTCGTGTGAGCAGAACTTGTCGCGGCCCGGCCGGCCGCTGACGAACTCCACGCCGCAGTGGGCGCATTCCTTCGTGGTCTGGGGCTTCCCGTTACCCCGGCACGCTAGGGAGCAGAAACGAATCTTCTCCCAGACGGCGTAGCTCCACTCGTTGCTCTTACGGAAGGTCCTTCCGCAGCCTGCGCACTCCTTTGTCGGGAGGTCGCGCAACTTCGAGCATCGGCGCGAGCAGAACGTCGCCCGCCAGTCCTTCGGGCGGAACTCCACGCCGCACCGCGGACAGGTCTTTGATCGGTCCAGACGAGGGCGCCCCATCCCTTCGGATTTTACGCCCATCTTCGGACGTAACCCGCGTTACGAGGAGGCCCATGTGGGCACCCTGACGTACTTCCCGAACGGCGTCGTGGCCGAGGGCAAGCGGACCGTCTACGGCTCCCTCGCGGGGACCGCAGGCGGCACCGTCGCCACCGGCCTGGGGACCGTGCTCTACGCCTTCGCCCAGGTGCGGGCGGCCGGCACGGGCTCCGCCTACGCCGCCGCCACCCCCTCCGGGGGGTCGGTCATCATCACCGTCCACGCTGCCAGCGGCTCAGCCGCCACGGTCGCGGGGACGGTGCAGTGGTCCGCGGTGGGGCTCTGATGTCCGAGGCCCGCCGCGCCGCCGACTACGAGCGCCTCTATCCGGGGGCGGTCTCAGACGAGGCGCAGCGGGCCGAGCGCATGGACCGCCTGGTGCACCGAGAGGTGCATCAGGCGGGGCCACGCCGTGCCAGAACACGGGGGATCCTCATCCCCGACCTGCCCTGGAGGGCCGAGCGATGATCCACTGCGAGACCCTCGTCGGCACCGTCAGCGCCGCCGCCGCAAACGCCGCGGGCACCTTCACCACCCGGCCGATCGTCGGCCGGATCATCGAGATCCGCCAGCCCGGCACGCAGTGGGGTTCGACGGCCGACTACACCTTCACCCGCCGTCTCGACGGCGGCACGATCCTCGCTGGCGTCGACTACGCCGGCCCCTGGTCGAACCGCCCCGCGGGGCTGCTGAACAACGGCACCGCCGCCGCCGGGACCGCCAGCCAGGCGGGCATCCCCTGCGCCGGTGAGGTGCAGCTCGTCGTCGGATCCGCCGTCGCGAGCGCCGTCGGCACCGTGCACATCTACTACGAGGACTAGCCCGTGCCGGCGTTGCTGCCGGTCCTCATCGCGCAGCAGCTCGGCGGGGTGGAGGTCACCGCCGCCGGGTGGACGTACCACGCCGGGTCGGCGGCCACCTACGGCGCCGGGGACGGCTGGACCTACGGCCCGGAGGCCGGAACTGCCGGCTACCACGCGGGGACCGCCTGGACGTACCCGCCCACCGGCACCGTCGGCTACCACGCCGGGTCCGCCTGGACGTATGGGGCGGGGACCGCCGCCGGCTATGGGGCTGGGACGGCATGGACCTACGGGGGGACGCCATGAGCCTGAGCACCCGCGACGCGGTGCGCCTGGAGATCGGCGACACCGACTCCGACGCCCCCCTCTACAGCGACGATGAGCTCGACTACTTCCTCGAGCAGCGTGGGGATGCCGTCCTGCTCGCCGCCGCCGACGCCTGCGAGGCCCTCGCCCGCCGGTTCGCCCGCCGCTTCGACTTCAAGTCCGACAACCAGGACTTCAAGCGCAGCCAGCAGAGCGCCGCGTACCGGCAGCTCGCGAAGGATCTGCGTGACCGTGCCTCCGGCGGGGTGGTGAGCGTCAGCTCGACCCGCGTGGACGGCTACTCGCAGGACGTCACCAACACCGACGTGCAGGTGGCGGACACGAACCCGAGGCGCAGGTACTACCCGCCCCGGGACGCGCCCTACTAGGGCGCCACCACCCAGCGGGCCCGGCTAGGCAACGCGAGCCGAACGGGGGCGCCCCCTCCCCCTGCCGGGCCCACATAGGGGGTTGACCTGGGGAGGTCAGCCGAATGCGTCTGATGATGCACTCGAACATGCCGTGGGCCAGCACCGGCTACGGCGTGCAGGTCGCCACCTTCGCTCCACGGTGGCGGCAGATGCTCGGACACGACGTCGCCCTCACCTCCATCTACGGGCTGCAGGGCGGGATGCTCACCTGGAACGGGATCCCCTGCTACCCGGCGGGCTTCGAGGGGCTGTCGCAGGACGTCCTGCCGCAGCACGCCGACCACTTCAAGGCCGACCTGATCCTCACCCTGTTCGACGCCTGGGTCCTGAACCCCGACATGATCCAGGCACGCGGTCACCGCTGGGTGCCGTGGTTCCCGATCGACTCGGAGCCGATCCCCGCCGCCGTCCTGCGGCAGGTGGAGAAGGCGTGGCAGCCGGTCGTCTTCTCGCGCTTCGGTGAGCGGATGGCCCGCGACGCCGGCCTCGACGTCCGCTACGTCCCACACGGGATCGACACCACCGTCTACCGCCCCGTTGCCGACCGGGCCGCCGAGCGCGCCCAGCGGACATTCCCGGAGGATCGCTTCGTCGTCGGCATCGTCGCCGCGAACAAGGGGTTCCCGTCCCGCAAGTCGTGGCCGGAGATGCTGGAGGCGTTCGCCCGCCTTCACCGCCGCCACCCGGAGGCGATGCTCTACCTCCACACCTTCGTCGGCACCGAGATGACGGGGGTGAACATCGCCGAGTACGTCGACCACCTCGGCATCCCCGCGGAGGCGGTCCGGGTGTGCGAGCAGTACCAGAACACCATCGGCTTTCCGCCCGAGTGGATGGCCGGGATGTTCTCCAGCCTCGACGTGCTGATGAACGTCGCGATGGGAGAGGGCTTCGGCGTCCCGCCGGTGGAGGCGCAGGCGTGCGGCACCCCCGTGGTCCTCGGGGACTGGACCGCCATGTCGGAGCTCTGCCTCGACGGATGGCTCGTGCCGAAGGATGAGGCGGACCGCTGGTGGACGCCGCAGGCCGCCTACCAGTTCAAGCCCCGCGTCGGCGCGATCGAGGCGGCCCTGGAGGAGGCGTTCGACGACTGGTCTGCCGGCCGGATGACCGACGAGCGGCGCCGGGACACGGCCGCGAAGGTGGCGGCCCGCTACGACGCCGACATGGTGACCCGCGAGTTCTGGGGCCCGTTCTTCGACGAGTGCGCCGAGCGGATCCACGCCGAGGCGGCAGGCGACCTGCCGCCGGTCGAGGTGGCGGCGTGATCGCCGTCGTCATCCCCACCATCAGAGGCCGCGAAGCCCTCTACGAGCGGACCGTCGCCGCCTACCGGGCGTGCGGCTCCGAGGTGACCATCATCACCGTCCGCGACCGGCCGACCATCGGCCAGGCGTGGGGGGACGGCGCCGACGCGGCGTTGAACGTCGAGGGCGTCGAGTTCATCCACCTGTCCGCCGACGACGTCGAACCCCACCCGGGGGCGCTGGAGGCCGCCGCGGAGGCGGTGCGGTTCGGCATCTACCCGAGCCCCAGGATCGTCAACGTGGACGGATCCCTCCACTCCTGCGGGACGATGGGCGGGGGGATGCTCCTGCCCGAGTGCGGCAACGACACGGTCTGCGGGACCTCGCCCTTCCCGTTCATGCGGCACGAGATGTGGACGGCGATCCGGCCGTGCCCGAGGATCGGCTACTACGCCGACGACTGGCTCGCCTGGGCCGTCCGCGAGCAGGGGTTGGAGGTCCGGGTGTCCCGCGGCTACACCCTCACACACCTGGAGGGGACGGTGGGGCGGGATCGGGTGGTGCGCCGCTCCGGCGCCGACCGGGCCGCGTTCCTCCAGGCGGTCGCCGACCGTGCGCTCTCCCCGGTGGAGGCGTGATGCGGCTCATGGTGACCGGGGGCCTCGGGCTCATCGGCTCGGAGGTCGCGGACCGCGCCGCCGAACGCGGCTGGACCCTGCACATCGTGGACGACCGCTCCGGCAACGTCGTCGACCACATCGAACGCGGCTGGACGCACGACTTCGTGTCGGTGGAGCACTTCGCCGCCAACTGGCCGCACGGGCAGCACCACCCGGACGTCATCGTCCACTGCGCCGCCCCCGTCGGGCCGGTGGGGATCCTCGGCCGGCGGGTCCTCGACGAGTGCTACACCTCGACGCAGGCGGCCATCGCCATCGCCCGCCGCTGCAACGCCCGCCTGGTGGCCCTGTCCTCCTCGGAGGTGTACGGCACCGTCCACCCCGGCGGGTCCCTGGTGGTCCCGGACGACTGGTCGCACCGCAGCGAATACGCGGTGGGGAAGGTCGTCACCGAGCAGCTCGCCCGCCGTCACCACGCCGAGTCTGGTCTGCCGACGGCGGTGATCCGGCCGTGGAACGTGACGGGCCCCCGGCAGGCAGCATCCAAGGGGTTCGTCTTCCCCCGGATGGCCGAGCAGGCGGCGGCGGGACGGCCGGTGACGGTGTACCGGCCCGGAACGCAGCGCAGGGCGTTCATGGCGGTGCGGGACATAGCCGAGGGCATCCTCGACCTTCTCGACCTCCCAGACGCCGACAGCGCGTGGACGGGCCAGCCGATCGACGCGGCCTCACCGGACAACGCGGTGACGATGACGGGACTCGCCCGGATGTTCGTCGAGCACCCCCTGTCCCTGTCGCGGGAGCGGACGAGCATCGACCCCCGCGCCGAACATGGCGCTTCATTCCGTGAAGCGGCGGCCGGGTCGAAGCTCCCCACCGCCCTGCCCGGGATCTGCGGCCACACGCCCATCGACGTGATGGTGGACGCCGCGATGCTGGCGGCCGCCGACCGGATGAAGCTCGCGGCCTAGGAGGTCGCCATGCCGTTCCTCGACGCGGGCGACATCGCCCTGATGCGGGACGTGGTCGAGACGACCCTCGCTGGGACAGCGGTCATCCAGCGGTCCACCGGCACCACGGACGGGATGGGCGGCTCCACCCGCACCTACGCCGCCTCCGGCACCGTCAGCGCCCGCATCGACCCGGTGACCCTCCGCCAGGGCGGCGAGCGCCAGCAGGGCGGCCGGGCGATCGGCGAGTCGAACTGGGTGGTGGTGATGCCGCAGGGGACCGACGTGCAGCGCACCGACCGCATCGTCATCTCCGGCGGCACCTTCGAGGTCGCCGAGATCCGCACCCCGCAGACGTGGGAGCTGCTGACCCGCGCCGAGTGCGTGCGCCTCGCCTGATGGCCCAGTTCATCGTCACCCGCAACCGCTTCCCGGAGGCCATCGCCCACCTGGAGCAGGCGGCGATCAACGCCGTGCAGAAGGTCGC
>Ga0208916_10000999_pt1 | contig 12428 bp, 9 predicted proteins | sample DEB19_08_DNA_5_FD_184523 | JGI IMG/M metagenome (GOLD analysis project Ga0208916, IMG submission 184523) | Aqueous microbial communities from the Delaware River and Bay under freshwater to marine salinity gradient to study organic matter... | ecosystem: Environmental > Aquatic > Marine > Coastal... | reverse complement strand
CGCGTGGTTGACGAAGGCGCGAGCCAAGTGCTGGCCAGCGTGATCTCGGGCGAGTCCGATTTCGGCATCAGTTTTTTAGGCAACCAAGTGCCGGGCGTGGACTTTGAGCCGATCCACACCGACCCCTTTGTGCTGGCCATGCGGCGTGAACATCCGCTGGCCGCGCAGCCCTCCGTCGCGTGGTCGGCGCTGAGTGAGGCGCGCTTGATGACAGCAGCACGCTCCAGCGGCAACCGCCAGCTGCTGGACGACGCCATGGCCAAAGCTGGCATCGATCCGGTCTACCGCTTTGAGGTCAGCCACATGGCAACGCTGCTCGGCATGGTCGAGGCCGGGCTGGGCGTGGCGGCGGTGCCGCGGCTGGCGCTGCCCGAGTCGCACCCAACGATGGTCGGCATTCCCCTGCACGCACCGGCCGTGTCACGCGTGCTCGGGCTGACCACGCGCCACGGCGCCGCCTTGCGGGCGCCGGCCAAGATGTTTCATGCGCATTTGCGCGCGGCGCTGGCCGCGCGCGCCTGAGCGGGTCTCAACGCTGAGCGGCCTTGCCGATTTGGTAAACGCTAGCGTCGGTGGTGATGACATCCACCGGGTGCCGATGACCGGCCAGATAGTCGTCCATGCACTTGATCAGCAGCGGGCTGCGATGGCGCTCGGGGCACACGCGAATCGCCTCAGCGCTGAGCCACAAGGTGCGCACAATGCCATCGTCAAGCGCCTGCCCGGCGACGAACTCACCCAGTTCGCCGCAAAAGGCAAAACGCAGGTAAGTGATGTCTTCGGTCTGCGCCTGACCCGGCACCGGTTTTTCAAAGCGCGACAAGTAGACGCCAACCAAAGCTGTCGGCTGAAAGTGAAACGCGGTTTCTTCCAGCGTTTCGCGCGCGCAACCCTCCAAGGGGCTTTCGCCCGGGTCTAGGTGGCCGGCCGGGTTGTTCAGGCGCAAGCCGTCTGGCGTGTGCTCTTCAACCAACAAAAATTCCGTCACGCCGTCATGCTTGCGGGCAATCACGGCGGCGACCGTGACGCTGGGTTTCCATCGAATGTTCATGGCTTGATTATCTTTGGCCGGAGTTCTGTTCAGCGAGGCGGTCCTCTGCATGGGCTGGTGCCGAGCCCAGGGCTCGATGAAACTACCTAATGCCACGCAGGTCATTTATCAACATAATCAACATAGATGCGCTGACTGCCCTTGCGGCTGGTGCTTCACGCTTCCCTGGCAATCACAAAAAAATGGAGACGACCATGAAAAACACCTTACACCTCGGCATCGCGGCCCTCATTTTGGGCACTCTCGGCGGTTGCGCCCAAGCGCCTATCCAACTTTCGCAAATGGGCTCGTTCCACGTCGGCGGCCGCGAAGTGGTCATCAGTGGCAAGCCCATCAAAGAAGTGCTTTTTGCGCCAGGCGGGGTTCCTGCCAAAGTCGATCCGAACGGCGTCTACCAGGTCGAGCAAATGTATGTGCAGTACTTCATTCCGAAAGATCCGCGCGGTAGCCTGCCCTTGCTGATGTGGCATGGCGGCGGCCTCTCAGGCGTGACCTACGAAACCACGCCGGACGGCCGCGAGGGCTGGTTGAATTATTTTGTAAAAAAAGGCTGGCCAAGCTACAACTCTGACGCCGTGGAGCGTGGTCGGTCTGGCTGGGCGATGTACCCGGACGTCTTCAAGACCGACCCGGTGTTCCTGACCAAAGAAAATCCTTTTGAGCGGTTTCGCATCGGCCAGGGTGCGGGCTCCTACAACAAGGACGTCAGCAAAATGAAACCGATGCCCGGCAGCCTGTTCCCGATCGAGGGCTATGACAATTTCACCAAACAAAACGTGCCCCGCTGGACTTCAACGGATGAACCGACCATCGCCGCCTACACCGAACTCGTCGACAAGGTCTGCCCTTGTGTGGTGCTGGTTCATTCGCAGTCCGGCCTTTTCGGAGTCCGCGTGGCTGAAGCCAGGCCAGACAAAGTCAAGGCTCTTGTACTGGTTGAGCCAGCGGCTGTGGGCGCTCTTGCCGATGCAGCGAAGATGAAGAATGTCCCCGTTCTCGCCATCTATGGCGATTACATCGAACAGGACTCCCGCTGGCCAACTATCCGCGGCAATGGCATTAAATTTTATGAAGCCCTGCGCGCTGCCGGCGGCAGTGCCGATGTGATCGACCTGCCCAAGATCGGCATGAAAGGCAACTCGCACATGATCATGATGGATCGCAACAGCGACCAAGTCGCCGGTTTGATTCAGGATTGGTTGGTCAAGCGCGGACTTTACAAATAAGACGGCTGCACAGCAACTGCGAGCAAGGCTACGCTGCGCGGTCTTGGTTGAAACCTTTAGCGAAATACGCGCGCAAAAATTCAACCAGGCACTGCACTGCTTTTGGCACCTGCGCCGACCACGGCCGCAGGGCATAAATCCGGTCACCAAAAAAGCCTTGCACTTGCCAGTCCGGCAAGACGCGCAGCAGCGGCAACTCGCCATCGGCGTTCGCTGGTGGCAAGCTGAAGTCGGGCAGCAGACCAATGCCCAAACCAGCCAAGAGCGCGTCGCGCAAGACCTCGCTGTTGTTGGCCTTGAGCGAGCCACGGATGTTGACGCCGACGCGCTCATCGGCTGGCGGGGCAGCGCTGGCTGCTTTGCGCAGGCGGCTTTTGCCCACTCTGGGGCTGACCTCAGCGTTGTTGGAGTTTTTGGCAAACGTCCAATTACCGGCATGCCCGCCGCCCAAATACAGCAAGCAGTCATGAGCACTGAGCTCAGACGGATGCGTCGGCACGCCTCGCGCCGCCAGATATGCCGGGCTGGCCATCAGCACCGAGCGGGTTTCGCACAGCACCCAAGCGACATGGGTTTCAGGCGGCGTGTGGGTGTGGCGGATCGCCAAGTCAAAGCCTTCGTTGGCGAGGTTCACAAAGCGGTCGGTCAGCTCCAGCTCGATCTGAATCTCAGGAAATTGCTTCAAAAAGGCGGCCACACACGGCGCCAAATGTTGCCGCCCCAGCGCTACCGGTGCGGTCACACGCACCAAGCCGCGCGGCGTGCCGACCAAGTCTTTGACGGCGGTGTAACTCTCGCTGATGCGGCTAAAGGCGGGCAGCATGTCGTTCACCAGCTGCTGGCCGGCTTCCGTCAGGCCGACTGAGCGCGTGGTACGCCGCACCAGCAGCACGCCGGCTGAGCGCTCTAGCTCGCTGATGCGCATGCTGGCCGAGGCTTTGGACACGCCAAGGCGACGTGCGGCCTCAGTGAAGCTGCGCGTAGAGGCCAGCACCGTCAACAAATGCAAGTCAGCCAGCAGCGGTGAAAGTTGGTCGGAAGCCATGTCTGCAGATTAGCAGATCTGGCCTCACTGTTCATTTATTTGAACAATGTAATCACAAATAAGGGCGTTATCAAAATGCCTGATGAAGCCTAGACTGAGCCTTAACAGACACCACCAAGGACTCACCATGACCGCACCCACCACCCCCAACACCATTGGCCACCATGTGAACGGGCGTGCTGTCGCCGGCGCATCGGTCCGCCAGCAAGACGTTTTCAACCCCGCCACGGGCGCCGTGACCGCCCGTGTGGCGCTGGCCAACGCGGCTGACGTGAACGCAGCCGTCATCGCGGCCAAGGCGGCTTTTCCAGCTTGGTCAGACACGCCGCCGATTCGCCGCGCCCGCGTCATGTTCAAGTTCCTGGAGCTGCTGAACCAACACAAAGATCAACTCGCGCACCTCATCACCGCTGAGCACGGCAAGGTCTTCACCGATGCGCAAGGCGAAGTGGCACGCGGCATCGACATCGTCGAATTCGCCTGTGGCATTCCGCAGCTGCTCAAGGGTGACTTCACCGACCAAGTGTCAACCGGCATCGACAACTGGACGCTGCGCCAACCGCTGGGCGTGGTGGCGGGCATCACGCCGTTCAACTTCCCGGTGATGGTGCCGATGTGGATGTTCCCGGTGGCGATTGCCGCCGGCAATTGCTTCATCCTCAAGCCCAGCCCGATTGACCCGAGCGCCAGTCTGTTCATGGCTGATCTGCTAAAAAAAGCTGGCCTGCCCGATGGCGTTTTCAACGTCGTGCAAGGCGACAAAGAAGCCGTTGACGCGCTGCTGGTGCACCCGGATGTGCACGCGATTTCCTTCGTCGGCTCGACGCCGATTGCCAACTACATTTATGAAACCGGCGCGCACCACGGCAAGCGTGTGCAAGCGCTGGGTGGCGCCAAAAACCACATGGTCGTGATGCCAGACGCCGACCTCGACCAAGCCGTCGACGCGCTGATTGGCGCTGGCTACGGTTCGGCCGGCGAGCGCTGTATGGCGATCTCAGTCGCCGTGCTGGTCGGCGATGTGGCCGAACGTTTGCTGCCGAAACTGCAAGCACGCGCAGAGCAACTGATCATCAAAAACGGCGTCAACTTAGATGCCGAAATGGGCCCCATCGTCACCGCCGCAGCGCACCAACGCATCACCGGCTACATCGACATGGGCGTCCAAGAAGGCGCGACACTGCTGGTCGACGGCCGCAGCTTCACCGGCGCACAAGCCGGTCCGGGTTGCGAGCAAGGCTTTTGGATGGGCGGCACGCTGTTCGACAACGTGACCCCCGACATGCGCATTTACAAAGAAGAAATTTTTGGCCCAGTGCTGGGTTGCATGCGCGTCAAAGACCTGGCCGAGGCCATCAACCTGATCAACGCCCACGAGTTCGGCAACGGCGTGAGCTGCTTCACCCGCGACGGCAACGTGGCGCGTGAATTCAGCCGCCGCATTCAAGTCGGCATGGTCGGCATCAACGTGCCAATTCCAGTGCCGATGGCTTGGCACGGTTTTGGTGGCTGGAAGAAAAGCCTGTTCGGCGACATGCACGCCTACGGCGAAGAAGGCGTGCGTTTTTACACCAAGCAAAAGTCCATCATGCAGCGCTGGCCCGAGAGCATCGGCAAGGGCGCTGAGTTTGTGATGCCGACGGCGAAGTGAGTTTTCAGCGTTAAACCTTTAACGCCGTTACCATGTGCATGAGAGGTCTGTGGGTCATGTCTTTGCCCACAGTCCTTGGCCATTCATGTCACCACCCAAAATCATCATCATTGCCGGACCGAACGGTGCGGGGAAAACCACTTTTGCAAGGGAGTTTCTACCGCGTGAAGCTGGCTGCCAGGTGTTTGTCAACGCAGACTTGATCGCGGCCGGACTGTCACCTTTTGCGCCGGAGAAGGCCGCCATTCAGGCCGGCAGATTGATGCTGAATGTCATCACCCGACATGTCGACAAAAGGGCGAGTTTTGCGTTTGAAACAACCTTGGCCGGCAAAATCTATGCGCGTCACATACCCACGTGGCGGGCGCTCGGTTACAAGGTGACGCTGTTGTTTTTAAGTTTGCCGTCAGCAGACATCGCTGTTCAACGGGTGGCAGAGCGGGTTCGCCAAGGCGGCCATGACATTCCGGAATCGACGATTCGTCGACGCTTCGACGCTGGCAAGGAACTGTTCGCCAACGTCTACCGCCCACTGGTCGACCAGTGGGCCCTTTATGACAACTCCGGCGACAAGCCTGTTTTAACGGATTGGAGCGATGCGCACATGAACACCATTCGCCATGTCAATGAGCCTGGACCTGACTACGGGACTCCCCCGACAACGATGGATGCCGATTTGAGAGGCTCGTATTTCGCGATTCAACGCGCCGCGCTACAAGCGAGGCAGCTGGCCGTGCAGACCGGAACTGACTTGATCGTCGTCCGGGACGGGCAGCTTGTTCGTGTGTCGCCCGAAGACGTCCGCCGTTCATAACTCGTTCGGACCAATGAGATTCCGCCAGCGAGGGCGGCGATACTGAGCGAATGACCCGCCGTTTCTCCCTCTTCAACGCAACTTCTGCTTGGTGCATCGCTCTGGCGATGGCTCTCATGCTGGCCCTTGTCAGCGCCAGCACTTTCGCCGCCCAGCCCGCCAACGACACCTTGCGCATCGGCTCTAAGCGTTTCACCGAGTCCTACATCTTGGCGCAGGTGTTGGCGCAGGCATCGGCGCCACACACACCGAAACCGCCCGCCGTGCTGCAAGGCTTGGGCAACACAGCCATTGTTTATGCGGCGCTGCGCTCGGGCAGCATTGATGTGTACCCGGAGTACATGGGCACCATCAGCCTGGAGATTCTCAAAAATAAAACGCCGATGACGTTGGCAGCCGTGAATGCGGCACTGGTGCCGCTGGGCTTGGGCGCGGCCATTCCACTGGGATTCAACGACGGCTATGCGCTGGCCATGCGCGAAGACACTGCACAGCGCTTAGGCATCACCACGCTCAGCGACCTTGTTAAGCACCCGGCGCTGAAGCTCGGCTTGTCGAACGAATTTTTGGGCCGTGCCGATGGTTGGCCCGGGCTCGCCAAGCGCTATGCGGCGCAGCAAGTGCCGATGGCGCTGGACCACGGCTTGGCCTATGACGCGATTGCACAACATCAAGTGGATGTGATCGACATCTACACCACCGACGCGAAGATTGAGCACCTCGGCCTGCGCGTGCTGAAGGACGACTTGGCTTACTTTGCGCGTTATGACGCCGTGCTGCTGTACCGACTGGACGTGCCCGCGCGGTTTCCTCAGGCCTGGGCGGCGCTGCAGAAACTAGCCGGCAGCATCGACGAGAAGGCCATGATTGCGATGAACGCGCGGGCTGAATTGCAAGGCGTCGCCTTTGATGTGATTGCGCGGGACTACCTCGCATCCAAGTCAGACGCTACGCCTACCGCAACGGCGGGAAAGGATGCTGACCCGGGCCAGCGCGGCTTCTGGGCCAAGATGTTAGGGCCCGACCTGGCGCGGCTGACGCGGCAGCACTTGACGCTGACCTTGCTCGCTTTAGGCGGCGCTGCACTGCTGGGCATTCCGTTGGCGGTGTGGGTGTTTCCCCACCCACGCCTGCGCGCCGTGGTGCTGGGCGCCGCCGGCCTGCTGCAGACCGTGCCCTCACTGGCCATGCTGGCGATGCTGATTTCTGCGCTCGGCCTCATCGGCACGCTGCCCGCGCTGATGGCGCTGATGCTTTACGCCCTGCTGCCCATCATGCGCAACACCGTCACCGGCCTCAGCGAAGTGCCCATCGGCCAGCGCCTGGCAGCTCAAGCGCTGGGTATGACCGCCGGACAAGTGATGCGAGAGGTCGAGCTACCGCAAGCACTGCCGTCCATCATCGCGGGCATCCGCACGGCGACGTCGATCGCCATCGGCACGGCGACCATTGCCGCCTTCATTGGCGCGGGTGGTTACGGCGAGCGCATCGTCACGGGTCTGGCCCTGAACGACGGCCAGATGCTACTGGCCGGTGCCCTGCCCGCCACGCTGCTGGCGCTGCTGAGTGAGGCGCTGTTTGAAGGCGTGGAGCACCTGATGCGGCAGCGCAGAAGCTGAATGAAAACGGAGCCCTAGAGCTCCGTTTTCACGTCAGATCAACACGCTCAAGCCGTGCCAGCCTTGACCTTCAAACGCCACGCATGCAGCAATGGCTCGGTATAGCCGCTAGGTTGCTCCAGCCCCTTGAAGACCAGATCGCAGGCGGCTTTGTACGCCGCACTGGTGGCGAAGTTACCCGCCATGTTTTTGTACAGCGGATCGCCGGCGTTTTGCTTGTCGACGACTGCGGCCATGCGCTCAAAAGTAGCTTGGACTTGCGCCTTCGTCACCACGCCATGCAGCAACCAGTTGGCAATGTGTTGACTTGAAATGCGCAGCGTGGCGCGGTCTTCCATCAGGCCGACGTTGTGGATGTCGGGCACCTTGGAGCAGCCGACGCCTTGGTCAATCCAACGCACCACGTAACCCAAAATACCTTGTGCGTTGTTGTCGATTTCTTGCTGCTTGTCGGCAGCGCTCCAGTTCGGCGTAGCCGTCACAGGCACGGTCAACAAGCCGGTGAGCAAGCTCTCGGCTTCCTTGTTGGCGTTGATTTTTTCCATCTCTTTTTGCACGTCACTGACCAGCACTTGGTGGTAGTGCAGGGCGTGCAAAGTAGCGCCGGTCGGGCTCGGCACCCAGGCGGTATTGGCGCCAGCCATCGGGTGGCCGATTTTTTGTTCCATCATCGACTTCATCAGGTCGGGCATGGCCCACATCCCTTTGCCGATTTGCGCTTTGCCGCGCAGGCCGCAGCTCAGGCCGACCAGCACGTTGTTACGCTCATAAGATTGAATCCAGGCGCTGGATTTCATATCGCCCTTGCGGATCATCGGGCCGGCATACATGGCGGTGTGCATCTCGTCGCCGGTGCGGTCCAAGAAGCCGGTGTTGATGAAGGCGACGCGACTTTTGGCAGCGTCAATACAGGCCTTCAAGTTGACGCTGGTACGGCGCTCTTCGTCCATGATGCCGAGCTTGACGGTGCTGTCTGGCAGACCCAGCATTTTTTCAACGCGTGAGAAAAGCTCGTCGGCAAAAGCGACTTCAGCCGGGCCGTGCATCTTCGGTTTGACGATGTAGACCGAGCCTTTGCGGGAGTTGCGAATTGCGTCTTTGGCCGTGCGCTTGAGGTCGTGCATGGCGATGGTGGTGGTCACCACGGCATCCAAAATACCTTCCAGGATTTCGCGGGTGTCACCTTTTTTGTCGGTGTACAAAATCGCCGGATTCGTCATCAGGTGGCCGACATTGCGCAGGAACATGAGCGAGCGGCCGTGCAGCACGACCTTCTTGCCTTTGCCGGCAGGCGGCGTGTAGACACGGTCTGGGTTCAGGCCGCGTGTCATGGTTTGGCCACCTTTTTCAAAGCTCTCGGTCAGCGTGCCTTGCAAGATGCCGAGCCAGTTGCTGTAGGCCAGCACTTTGTCGTCGGCGTCGACCACGGCTACCGAGTCTTCGAGGTCCAGAATGGTCGACAGCGCCGCCTCCAACACCAAGTCGCTGACACCGGCTGGGTCGCTTTTGCCAATCAAGGTGCTGCGGTCGATTTGAATATCAAGGTGCAGGCCGTTGTGTTGCAACAGCACGGCGCTGGGCTTACTAGGCTCACCTTGGTAACCGACGAATTGTTTGGCGTCGGCCAAGCTGGTATTGCTGCCGTCTTTGAGTTTGACGGCGAGCTTGCCGTCTTTGATGCGGTAGCCGACGGAGTCCACGTGCGAGCCTTTGCGCAGCGGTGCGGTGCGGTCCAGCACATGGCGGGCGTAGTCAATGACCTTGGCGCCGCGTTTTGGGTTGTAGCCTTTGCCTTTTTCGCAGCCCTTGTCTTCAGAGATCACGTCGGTGCCGTACAGCGCGTCATACAAAGAGCCCCAACGCGCGTTGGCGGCGTTCAGTGCATAGCGGGCATTGAGCACCGGCACCACCAACTGCGGACCGGCTTGCACGGCGAGTTCAGCATCGACCTGGGTGGTGGTGATGCGGACTTTTTTCGGCACTGCGTTCAGATAACCGATTTTTTCTAGGAAGCTGCGGTAAGCCGGCATGTCGGTGATCGGGCCGGGATTGGCTTTGTGCCAAGCATCTTGCTCGGACTGCAAGCGGTCACGCTCGGCCAGCAAGGCGATATTTTTAGGCGACAGGTCAGCGACGATGGCGTCGAAGCCTTTCCAGAAAGCGGCGCTCTTGACGCCAATGCCGGGCAGCACGCGTTCTTCGATGAACTGGTACAGCGGCGTGGCGACTTGCAGGCGGTGGCTGGGGGTACGTTCTGTGGACATGATTTCTCCTGATAACTGATTAAAAAAAGGCCAGCACATCACGCAGGTTGCTGCCGGTGCGCACGGGTTGCGTGCCGAGTTCTTCAAAGGGTAGCTTATAGCGATTCACCCACAAGGTCTGATAACCAAACCACGTAGCGCCCAGCGCATCCCAACTGTTGCAGCTCACAAACACCACTTGCGAGGCCGGCAAACCGACCGCCTCGGTGCCGAGCGCATAAGCATCGGGATGGGTTTTGTATTGACAAATGCTGTCCACGCTCAGCACGTGATCGAGCAAGCCCTCCAGACCGGCGCTGCGCACGGCGATGCCCAACATCTCAGGGTCACCGTTGCTCAAAATCCCGGTGGCGATGCCGCGCGCTTTCAGCGCTTGCAGCACCTCGCGGTTTTCCGGAAAGGCCGACAGATGGCGGTACTGGTTCATCAGCTGCTGCTCGGCGTCCAAGGTCAGCGTCAAGCCCAAGCGCTTGCAGGCGTAACGCAGACCGGCTTGTGTGAGCGCCCAAAAAGGTTGGTACACCGACTCGCGCTGGGGCCCCAGTTTGCTGGTGGTGACCAAGCGCGTGTACTCAATTTGCTTGTCGCGCCACAACACGCTGAGCGCTTGACCTTGACCCGGAAACAGCTGCTCGGCCAGCAAGCCGACGCTGTACACATCGAACAGCGTGCCGTAAGCGTCGAACAGCACCGCGCCCGGAACTTGAGACGCAGCAGAGGACCGAAGGTGTGTTTTATCCATGAACCGACTGTATTGGATACTTGACCAGAGATTAATCGCCGCAAACAAGCTTTATCTGTGACTTTTTAGGCGTGAATCTTAGCCGTGTGGGGGCAAGCTCCGTTTGCTGAAACAATGGTGCAGGGCCAAAGAACGCGCCCTGTCCACTCCACCAAGATTCACCAGACCCCGCCTGTGCCCATGCAACAAGCCTTTCTTCCCCCGCCGCCCCACGTGTTGATCAGCGAAGTCGGCCCACGCGACGGCCTGCAATCGGTCAAGGCGATCATGTCCACCGCCGACAAAAAGCGCTGGATCACCGCGCTCTACGAAGCCGGTCTGCGCGAAATTGAGGTCGGCTCTTTTGTGCCGGCCAAGCTGTTGCCGCAACTGGCCGACACCGCAGACGTGGTGGCGCACGCGCTGACGCTGCCTGGCCTGACGGTGATGGCGCTGGTGCCCAATCTGCGCGGCGCTGAAGCGGCGTTGGCCGCTGGCGTGCACAAGCTGACCTTGCCGGTCTCGGCCAGCCACGCACATTCTCTGGCCAACGTGCGAAAAACACCGTTGGACATGATTCAAGAAGTACGTCTGGTTGCTGAATTACGCAAGGACACAGCACCGCAGGTCGGACTGGAAGTCGGCATCTCCACCGCCTTTGGCTGCACCTTGCAAGGCAGCGTGCCCGAAGACGATGTGATCCGCTTGGCCGCCCAATGCGTGGCTGCTGGCGCTGACGACGTCGGCCTGTCAGACACCACCGGCTACGCCAACCCGGCGCAGGTGCGCCGACTGTTCAAACGCCTGCGCGCTGAGTTAGGCCAACACGCCGGTGCCGCGCACATGCACAACACACGCGGCCTCGGGCTCGCCAATTGCCTGGCCGCCTACGACGAAGGCGTGCGCATTTTTGACGCCTCGCTAGGTGGACTCGGCGGCTGCCCTTATGCGCCCGGGGCCTCGGGCAATGTGGTCACCGAAGACCTGGTCTTCATGTTCGAAGCCATGGGCATCAGCACCGGCTTGAACTTGAACCGGCTGATGGCGGCACGTGAGCCGCTGCGTGCCGGCTTGCCCGGTGAGCCGCTGTACGGCATGACGCCCGAGGCCGGCTTGCCTAAAGGCTGGAACACCGGAGCCTCACATGACTGAGCAAACCACGCGCGACACACCAGCCACACCGCGCCTGCCCTACGAAGGCTTGCGCGTCGTGGAATTCACCCACATGGTGATGGGCCCGACCTGCGGCATGGTGCTGGCCGACCTCGGCGCCGAAGTCATCAAGGTCGAGCCGATTGGCCACGGCCGCGAAGGCGATGCCACCCGCAAATTGATCGGCTCGGGGGCGGGATTTTTCCCAATGTTCAACCGCAACAAGAAAAGTCTGGCGCTAGACCTGCAAACGCCCGAAGGCCTAGAAGCCGTGCTCAAGCTGATCGCCACCGCCGACATCGTCAGCGAGAACTTCAAGCCCGGCACCATGGCCAAGCTCGGCCTCGACTACGCCAGCCTGAAGGCGCTGAATCCGCGCCTAATTTATGTCAGCCACAAAGGCTTTTTACCCGGCCCGTATGAGCACCGCACAGCGCTCGACGAAGTCGTGCAAATGATGGGCGGCCTGGCCTACATGACCGGCCGACCCGGCGACCCGCTGCGCGCGGGCACCAGCGTCAACGACATCATGGGTGGCATGTTCGGCGCGATCGGCGCGATGGCCGCCTTGGCCCAGCGCGACCACCCGCAGCACGGCACCGGCGTTGGCCAAGAAATTCAAAGCGCGCTGTTTGAAAACAATGTGTTTTTGGTGGCGCAGCACATGATGCAATTCGCCGTCACTGGCCAGGCCGCTGCACCCATGCCGGCGCGGATTTCAGCGTGGGCGGTGTACGACGTGTTCCAAGTCAAAGACGGCGAGCAGATTTTTTTGGCGGTCGTCAGCGACAGCGCGTGGGCGATTTTTTGCGAGGTCTTCGGTTTGGTGGATCTGAAAGCCGACGAACGCCTGAAAACCAACAACGACCGCGTCCGCGCCAGAGA
>Ga0208916_10000998_pt1 | contig 12430 bp, 20 predicted proteins | sample DEB19_08_DNA_5_FD_184523 | JGI IMG/M metagenome (GOLD analysis project Ga0208916, IMG submission 184523) | Aqueous microbial communities from the Delaware River and Bay under freshwater to marine salinity gradient to study organic matter... | ecosystem: Environmental > Aquatic > Marine >... | reverse complement strand
CGCTGGAGGCTATCTCGATTTGAGAAGCCTGACCACGCTTCCCGAAGGTGTTAGCCTGACCGCTGGAGGCTCTCTCTATTTGAGCAGCCTGACCACGCTTCCCGAAGGTGTTAGCCTGACCGCTGGAGGCTATCTCGATTTGAGAAGCCTGACCACGCTTCCCGAAGGTGTTAGCCTGACCGCTGGAGGCTATCTCGATTTGAAAAGCCTGACCACGCTTCCCGAAGGTGTTAGCCTGACCGCTGGAGACTCTCTCGATTTGAGCAGCCTGACCACGCTTCCCGAAGGTGTTAGCCTGACCACTGGAGGCTCTCTCTATTTGAGCAGCCTGACCACGCTTCCCGAAGGTGTCAGCCTGACCGCTGGAGGCTCTCTCTATTTGAGCCGCCTGACGTCGATCAAACAATGGTCGATCTGCACGCTTCCCGAAGGTGTCAGCCTGACCGCTGGAGGCTCTCTCTATTTGAGCTGCCTGACCACGCTTCCCGAAGGTGTTAGCCTGACCGCTGGAGGCTCTCTCGATTTGAGAAGCCTGACCACGCTTCCCGAAGGTGTTAGCCTGACCGCTGGAGGCTCTCTCGATTTGAGAAGCCTGACCACGCTTCCCGAAGGTGTTAGCCTGACCGCTGGAGGCTCTCTCAATTTGAGCAGCCAAACTTTACCAGCGACAATAACGCGCCCATGGTTTGAGTCTCCATGTAAAAAATATCTTATTGCGGATGGAAAGGCTTCGGAAATTGTTAGCAAGCAACGCAACCTTTATACTGTCCGCCACTTTGGATCAAATCAAGATTCATTCGTTGCTGTTAGCTCAAAATTCTGCGCCCATGGGTCAACGGAAAAAGAGGCGAAAGATGATCTTCGATTCAAGCAAGCGCAGCACCGTATGCAAAACGAGCCAATTGGGAATGATACCCCGATCACAGTTGCTCGTTACCGAGCGATTACGGGAGCTTGTCGCGAAGGGGTAAGAAATTGGATGAGCAGTAATGGAATCACCGAAGGAATACCCGCAGGAAAGTTACTACCAATTTTAAGAAAAACCAACGCTTACGGACTTAGCTCGTTTGAAAAACTTCTAGCCTAAAACGTTCCCCCGCCCCTTGTCCGCGTTCAGGGCGCGCGGCTGGTCTTGTATCCCAGGCATAGCAGGGAGCGGGGGGACACCGGTAGGGTAAATGCTGAAATCTGAAAATCTGAAATACTTATGAAACTTCTCCTTGTCGCCGCTGTGATCGTTGCCATTTACGCCGTCATGTTTGCCCTACTCCGCGCGGCACGGAATAACTGAATTTTGACTTTATGGAAGATATCCCAACAGGAACAAGTGACTTCACCGATCACCCGAACGTTTGCCGTGGGGGCTACCTGAACGGGTGGACCTTTAAGCAGACATCGGAAAAGAAAACGATTTCTTATCGCGGCAATGCCTACGACCGGACCGATGAGAAAGACGAAAAAGGGCGCACGATTTGGCAATATAGAAAAGTGTGAAGTGAAGAGTGAGCAGTGATCAGGAAGAAGAAGAATTTTATGAGTGAACTTATCGACAAACTGGAAGAATTGCCACCGATGGACCGGTGGCGCGTGGTGGATCAGCGGATCAAGACGCTGGAGAGAAAAACGACTGTGGCCGCGCGTGGGACATCGGAAGTGGCCACGGTGCTGGTCTCCAAACTCGCCGAGCAAGCCCGCGTTTCTACCGAAACGATGCTGAAACAACTCAAGGACGGCGGGGCCGTGCCGTTCAAGCTGGGCAAAGAATGGTTTGTCCGCGAAGTGGCCCTGGTCGAATTCTACGAACGCCAAGAGAGAAAGCATTGCCGGAAGTGATCACTAATAAAAGAAAAACCATGCACACATACACCAACACACACACAAATATGAAACCATCATTCTTACCATCATTCTTAACAACTGCCTTGGCATTAGGGAGCAGCGCAGCAGATGCCACCACTGCCGCGATTGAACTCAAACCGATCAACCTATTATTTAGCCAACCATCACATCGCCGCAGCGGCAATTCGGGAGATTTGCCCGCCTGGCTACTGATTTCCCCCCGCATCCCCCCTTCTGCGGTGGTGGGTCATGTAGTCCCAGTGATCTGCTGCCGTAGAGAAAACTTTTTTCCTAAAACCTTTCCGTACTATGAGAACTGACTTTTCACCGATGGCTTTTTTTACGCTCGGCTTTTTGCTGGGGTGTTTGGTTGCGGTGATGGCGCATGTTCTGACCTATCCCCTGCCATGAAAAAGACCAAGGACCTGATTGACATTGTTGACCAAAACACTATGCAAAATACCAAACATATCATGTGCGACATCGAGACGCTCGGCACGGCCCCAGGGGCGGTGATCTTTGAAATCGCGGCCGCCGAATTTGACATGGAGACAGGCGAGATTTTCCGCTTTTTTGCGGAGAATGTCAGCATCCGTGATGCGCAAGCCCAAGGGCTGCACATTGAAATGGCAACCGTGGCATGGTGGAACCAACGGGGAGGTTTGCCGAATTCCACCAATTCCACCAATTTGGTGGGCATCGTTGAAGCGCTCGACATGTTTGCTTTTTGGCTCAAGGATGTGGACCCGACTACTACGCTGTGGGGCTGGGGTGGCAACTTTGATTTCACGCTTTTAGAAGCGGCATTCCGGATCTGCAAAAAGGTGCAGGGCTACCCGTGGAAATATTCGCAAATCAGCGATGCGCGCACGGTGTGGAAATTGGCGTTTGGGGATCGGCTCCACGCGGAGCGATCGCACACCGCCATTGAGGATGTGGGGGAGCAGATTGTGGACCTGATCGCGGCGATTCGGGAATTGAAAGCAAGTGGCAAGTGTGGAGTGAGCAGTGATCAGGGGGAGAAGATGGAAGGGGGTGAGGCGTGAGCGCAGTCAAAAAAGCAAGACCAGGGGATGCAAACAAAACGGCACTCTTGCTCATGATCCGCTCTGTGTGGGGCGTTGAAAATGTGGTGTGCGAACATGTTTTTCACCCGGTCCGTATGTGGAGATTTGATTATGCTATCCCATCGCTAAAGATCGCGATTGAGTATCACGGGCATGCCGGCTTTGCGGCTAGGGGCAAACAGGTAGCAAGTGGACACAGCACGATCAAGGGGCTTACCAACGATTGCGAGAAGCTCAACAATGCGACCGCGCTTGGCTGGCGTGTGCTGGCATTTACGGCACTGCATTTCAAACCGCAAGAACGCAAGGTGCACAAGCTGACCGCACCATTGGAGATGCTTCGCGATGTGGCGGCAGGGAAGAAAGGGGGTGAGGCGTGACCTATCTGTCCATCTGCTCCGGCATCGAAGCCGCCACCACCGCATGGCATCCCCTCGGCTGGAAACCCATTGCCTTTTCCGAAATCGAACCCTTCCCCTGCGCCGTGCTTGCCCACCACTGGCCGCATGTTCCCAACCTGGGCGATATGACAAAACACCATGACTGGCCAACTACACTTAAACCTGACCTCATCGTCGGCGGAACCCCTTGCCAAGCCTTCAGCGTTGCCGGCCTTCGAAAAGGCCTTGCTGACCCTAGGGGCAACCTCACCCTCACATTTCTATCAATCGTTGCACAGTATAAGCCCCAATGGGTGGTCTGGGAGAACGTCCCCGGCGTTCTGTCAGACAAAACAGGGGCTTTTGGAGCCTTCCTCGGAGGGCTGGGGCAACTCGGGTATGGGTTCGCCTACCGCGTTCTTGACGCTCAATACTTTGGAGTGGCCCAGCGCCGCCGCCGTGTGTTCGTTGTCGCAAACCTTACAGACTGGAGACGTGCCGCGGCGGTATTATTTGAGTCCCACAGCCTGTCAGGGGATTCTCCGCCGAGCCGCAGCGAGAGGAAAGGAACTTCCACCGGTTTTGAAACTGGCCCTTCTGGAGCATGGGAGACAGGCGTTTGCGATGCGAGGACGTGATGGAGAATCAGAAATTGAGCTTGGAGGAGAAATCATGCACGCTTTACGCACATCAAACTACAGTAGCGGCATAGTCACCCAATACGGAGAAATCGCCGGCACGCTCACCGCTCGCCACGATAGCAGCCCCTGCGCGGATCAGGGGCAGAATGTTGTGGCTTATGATATGTCATCCCGCACCTCGTCTGGCGGCTTTTCTAATAGCATTGATCATGCCGCAGCGGGTTACATGGCAATAACAAATACATTCGCCGTTCGCCGACTCACACCCACCGAGTGCGAGAGATTGCAAGGCTTCCCCGACGATCACACCCTCATCCCCTTCCGCGGCAAACCCGCCGCCGATGGTCACCGCGACAAAGCCATCGGCAACTCCATGGCCGTCCCAGTCATGCACTGGCTCGGCAAACGCATACAACTGATCACCCAAGCCATTTACGCATGAAACTTCATGAGCAGATTTTGCCCCTGCAGGGGGAATTGAAAAAGGCGGGCATCACTTGGCTGCAATTTACGATGTTGCGCTCGATCGCGAAGACTCCTGGCAAGGATACGATGCACCACATCGCGGCGACGAATAGCAGTTATCACACGGTATGGAGTTCTTGCGAGATCCTGAGAAAACGGGGCTGGGTGATGCTGGATAAGACGAGCAGCAAGCCACGCGCCAAGAGCAAACCACGCCGCACGTTTTCTCTGACTCCCGAGGGACTGGCCCGCACGACTGAAATATTCCGCAATTTGACCCCACGCCCATGAGCCAAGAAAACCACACCAAAATGGTTGCCGATATGAGCAACGCAACGCTGATCGCTGCCGCGCGCGATGTGATCAATCGCCGCGTGTTGGATCGGTCGAATCCCGAGCATCGATGGCTGATCGAACGCCGCAAGGCATTGCTCGCCGAACTTTCCCGCAGAAACATCACACTACCACCAATCACACCACAATGAAACATTTCATCCATCCACTCACTCTTGAAAACTTTGCAGAGCTGTGCTCGCCGCAAGTGGGCAGTTGCTTTGCCCAGCCATGGGAAGCCGATGACCACACATGGGCCGCGAATGGCTATCTTGCTGTGCGCTATGGTCGATCCTACGGACTGGAGCCGAGCACGGAAGCACAAGAGCGTGTGGCGGTGCTGCCGTGGCATTTCTTCGATAAGGAAACAAAAACGGAAAACTGGGGCAATCTGGACCTGGTCCGTGGCGGCATCTGGAAGACTGGCCCGCTGGAGCCATGGGGGCAGACACCAGACGGGCGCATGTATGCGCGGATTAGCCGGTGCACCTTAGTCGGTGACTCGTTCGTGTGCATCCCGACACCGATCTTGCAACTGATCACGAAGCTGCCGCGCTGTGAGGTGTTCAAGGGGAGCTCGAGCCGCGATTGGTTGTTTTTCCGCTTCAATGGCGGCGAAGGCATCGCCAAGGGATTGAAACGGGCGGCAACTCATCACATTTTCCAGCCGAAGGCCGGCTTACTGTAATCAATATGAAAGGGACAATCTTATGAGTGAAGCAGAATTTCAAAGAAAAATTAAACACGAAATCTATAATGATCATTTTCAGAATTATAAACGCCATAACATACCAAAGGCGCAACTTGTGATTGCTGATATTCCGTATAATATTGGAGTAAATGCCTATGGTAGCAATCCGCAATGGTATGATGGAGGCGACAACAAAAACGGCGAAAGCGCCCTTGCCGGCAAAGAGTTTTTTGATACTGATAAAGATTTCCGCATTTCTGAGTTTCTCCATTTTTGCAGTCGCATGCTGAAGCCTGAGGATAAGAAGAAAACAGGGGTCGCGCCTTGCATGATTGTTTTTTGTGCTTTTGACCAGCAAATGGAAATCATCGAAAAAGCGAAAGAGCATGGCTTCATGAACTATATCAACCTTGTTTTTGTGAAAAACTTTTCGGCGCAAGTGCTGAAAGCAAATATGCGAGTTGTGGGGAATTGTGAATATGGATTGATTCTCTATCGTGACAAATTGCCAAAATTTAACAACAACGGCAAGATGGTTTTCAATGCCATGGACTGGCCGCGTGACAATGAAAGCGAGAAGATTCATCCAACTCAAAAGCCGGTGCAGCTCCTGAAACGATTGATCGGTTTATTCACAGACGAGGGCGATGTGGTCATTGATCCTTGCTGTGGGAGTGGTTCAACTATTGTGGCCGCTCACCATAGCAATCGTTCGGCATATGGGTTTGAAATTAAGAAAAATTTCCACAAATCGGCTAATGAATGGCTGGAGCGTGAGAAATCGCAAATGACGCTTTTTTGATAGTTTTCACTGATCACTGATCACTAGAAACTTTGATTTATTTTTAACGACATCACACATCACATCACTATGCCTGAAAGAATTTTGAGAAACTGGACAGACAGCAGAAAGTTTGAAAACCTCTCTGCCGAATCCGAACGATTGTTTATCCGCGTGATCATGAGCGCAGATGACTTTGGAAGATTTCACGGTGACAGCCGCTTGATCAAAGCCGCCTGTTTCCCTTTGCACGACCATCTCCGCACGAACGAGGTTGACCGCTGGCTCGATGAACTGAGCACCCGGCAACTGATCCTTCGCTATGAGGTCTGCGAACGGAAATTGCTCGCCATTGTGAATTTCCGCCAACGTCTGCGCACGGTCCGGGCGAAATTCCCCCCACCAGAGGGAAAAGCAAGCGACTGGCTGGCAAGTGACGGCGACCCGCTGGCACATGTCGGCAATCCGCCGCAATCCGCCGCAGATTGCGGGCAGACCGCTGACAACCCGCCGCAATGTGCGGCTTCTATAGAAGAGAAGAGAAGGGAGATAGAAGAGAAGAGAAGAGAGGGGGAAGGCGAAGAGCCCCCCCCCACGGAACCGATTGAAAATCTCATTTTGAAAATCAACACGATCAAACTATCGTGGGCAAAGTCGCCGCACATGACGCAAGTGGAAATGCACGATCTTCACAAAAACAAAACGGGCATGCTCTCGCTGCCCGCCGAAACTTGGGAAGATCTGCGGATCTGGGCGCAAAGTCATGAAGGGCTGGAAGATTGGTCGATGAAAACGCGATCGCGCTTTGTGGGCAACTACACGGAAGCGGTCATGAAGGCGACCGAATGGAAAACCCGAGGCGGAACGAGTTCACCGGAGCATTTGAGTCTAGGAGGCAGAAAACCACATAGCGAAACGATTGTATGAGCACGAACAGCGACACACCGACACCGAGGACGGACAAATGGGAATATGAGCAAGAGTGCAATTATGAAGTTGCATGGGAGGATAATTGCCGACAACTAGAGCGAGAGCTTGCCGAATCACAGGAGGATGCGAAGGCTCACAAGCAAATGCTTCAAAACCTATCAAAGACGCATGCACTGGAACGTGTGGAGTTAGATCGTCGTTTCCAGTTTATCACCAAGCAGCGCGATGCGTTTGCTGATTGGCAAGGTGCATTTGAATTAGCTGTTAAAAAATCCCGCGCAGCCACGAAAGGAGATTCGGACTCATGAGCACTACAAAACCATGCGCCGATTGTGGTGCCCAAACTCCCTATGAGGCCATTGTAATCGATGGCGTGGATTTTATGGGCAAACTGCCGCACGTGTGCGAAGCGTGCAACAAAGCGCGCCAAGCGGCGAATGTGGACCTTGAGAACGCGGCGAAGATCGAGAGGGCAAAACGCCGCTACGAATCCGCCGTGCCGCCCAAACTCCGAGAGACTGATATTTCCCGCGCCGATTACAACCTCAACGCGCACAAGGCGGTGCACTACGCCTATGCCATGGACGGAAGCAAGAACATTTTGCTGTATGGTGCTGCCGGCCTTTGCAAAAGTCGCGTGCTGGCCAGGCTGTGCGCCCGTGCTGCGTATGATGGCCATGGGGTGTCATGGATCACGGCGCATGATTTCGCCCTGCTCGCGGACCGATACCGGAATTTTAAAACGCGTGCGGATGCTCACGACGAAATCGACAGGCTGAAACGTGTGGACAGGCTAGTGTTTGACGATCTGGGAAAACACGAATGGACGCCGAAAATCGAAGAGGTTTTTTTCACGGTGGTGGATCACCGTTATTCCCACAACATGCCGACATGGTTCAGTGCGAACACTCACCCCGCCGATATGTTGCTCACGGGGCAACTGACGAAAGATCGCGGGGCAAGCATCGTCGGGCGGATCATTGAGGATGCCCATATTTTCCAATTCAAACCAGAGAAAGCCGTATGACCGCAATCCAACTCTTAAACCTTGCCGAAAAAAATTACCATCGGGCCACTGATGAACTGAAAGCCACCATCAAAGAGGCTTGTTGCTCGTTCCGCATGGAGAAAGCAAAAGCGATTTTGCACTTGTGCCAGATGGAAGGACCAGCGACCCGCCGCGAGCTGGAAGACCAGACGGGATACATGGCGGAATCGTGGATCCTCGGACAACTCGAAAAAGGAGGGTTTCTCACATCGGACAAAGTGGAATCCCACCGCCACGGCCGCGCGATCATCAATCGGTATACGATCACGCCAAAGGGGCGGGCGAAAGCTGCGCAAATCACGGCGAATCTGGAAAACCTCATGACGCGAGCAGCAAAATGAACCTAGCCCATATATCAACGGAAGACTTGCGCGCGGAATTGCTGGCCCGTGGCGAGCGGGATTTGATGGTGCTGGAGTCGCGAGCGCTTGCGGTGCGCATCATGAAGCACATGAGCATTGGCGTCTCTGAAAAAGCCATAGCGGGGCACAAGGGCCGCTGGTCGTGCCGGGCACGGTGGGCGGCGATCGGAGTGGTGACAATGCCAGGCATCGGCTGGACCGATCACCACACGGCGCAAGTGTTCCGTCAGACCGTGGGCAACATCCGCGCAGTCAAACGCCGCAATGCGCGAGAGTGCAAAACGAACGAAGCGTTTGCCGAGAAGCTGCGCAAAACGGCTGAATATTTTTCTATTGAAAACTCTGAACTATTATGAGTGAGAACAACATGCAGCAGTTGGCGAAAACGAGGGGGAATCTTAGAATTATCAAACGACTATGAAAACAGTAAAAAATATAAATGCTAATGGATCAATGAGCAACCTTGTTGGGTTATGGGCTGTGATCCGAAATAAAGATGGAAAGATCAAGAACGCGGTGTTCATCTACGGAAAAGCCGATGATGAACATTTTTTGGTTCAGGCTATATCAGCACTCAGCGGCGAGCCAAATGTGATCCGCATTGTTCACCTGCGTGACATGATGGAATGGGTGTTTTACGCTAATTCAAAATTGCTAATGGAGGAAATTGCCAACGAGGCACGTCGAGGAAGTGTATGCTTTAAACTCGAAATTCATCGAAATCCGAACCAAGCAGAACCGATATGATCACACCAGAAGAAATGAAAGCCGCAGTGGTAAAGCTGCGAGCGGAAAAGCGGAAGATCCAAGAAAAAATCAATTTATACAACCTTTGCTTGAAAGAGGTTGCAAAGGCTAGCCGTAAGCCGCCAAAGGTAAGCGAGCGATCAAGCAAAGAGAATTGCCGTTTATCTAATTAAGCGCCGACCATGGAAACAACGCCCTCGGCAGCGGTGGGCATGATGGACCAATAAGATTTTGCCTCGGCTTCCGTGCGATCGTTGCGATAGTATTGATCGAATGTTTTGAACGATGTGTGGCCCATGTTGTAGGAGAGTTTTTCACGGCACCCTGTTTCATTCCGGTGGGCGGCTTCCCAATAGGAACCGTAGGAGTGACGCATGCAATCGTGACCCCAGGGGAACTCGGGCAATTTCAAGGCAGCAGCCGCGCCCACGCGTGCGGCATCGAAACGTTTTCGGAAATTTGGCACCATGATCGAGCCCTTGCGGCGTGCGAAGGGAGCTAGCCACGCGGCGGCGGCATCCTCAAGCGGGATGTGTCGGCGGGATGCCTTGCGCGTCTTGGTAGTGCGGCAATCGATGGTTTTTGTGACGAAGTTGATTCGCTCAAAGGTTGCGTGTTGGATTTCTGCCTCGGGGCGCATGCCGGCGAAGAAACCAAGGACAAAATACGGGATCAAGGCTGCGTCATTTTCCTGACACCAAAGCAATATGGCGTTGACCTCTGCCGGCGTGGAAATACTGATGGTTTTCGCTTGGGATTCCTTCGCGCCTGGGATGGGAGCCAAGGGATTGAACGCATGCGATTTCCGCGCCTTTTCATGACCAAAGAGGGCACGGATCATGCCGAGGGTTTGATTGTAGGTGGCCACTGAGGGAGTGTTTGCCCTGCGCCATTCGGTGAACCATTTCCGCCAATAGTCGGAGTCTTGCAAGCCGATTGGCACATCATCTAGGTCAGCCATGCGCGAAAGGAACGGGCCCCAGCGCTTCGCGATGTAGTTTTTCGACCAATTGGCCTTGTGGTCTGCCTCAAAGGCCGTGACAAGCTCGCGGAACGTGCCGGATGAGTTTCTTTTCTCGTAGTCGCGTGACATGGCCGAGAATGCCGCCTTGAGCGTATCAAAGCCCATCGCGGCCGCTGCCTCTTGGCAATCGAGCGCCTCAAGGATGAATTCGGGTGACGCATGCCGCGCAAGCCCGCGGAGCTTGGACCCGTGCCAGTCTTTCATGAAGTTGGCCCGCTCTTGGGCTTTCTCTTTGGTGTCGAACACTACACGCTTGCGCTTGCCGGTATCGGACATGAGAGGGGGAAGATTTAACTGCCATTTCCCTGATTTCAGCTTTTTCGGTGCAAACTTTACCACGCGGCCCATGTGTGGAAAATGCCCGAAACACCCCAAAACGCAAGAAAAATAAAGGCACTAAACGGCAGAATAAAGGCAGCAGCACGTTTCCAAAAAGGCACAAAAAAAGGCTTTCGAATGATCGAAAACCTTTATTATACAAAGAGAGCGGGCGATGAGATTCGAACTCACGACATCCACCTTGGCAAGGTGGCCCCACAGCACTTTTTCCGCTTGTAGCGGCAAATAATACCCTATTTTCCGCATCAATCAAGAGAAATAAGGGCAGCGATAGCGGCAAAATAAGGGCAGTGGTTTTGCGTTGCGCTGGTGCTTCTATTGAGTTAAAGTAATAGCACAGAACGAGCCACGATATGAACCAAAACGAATCAATCATCATCGCGACTCTCAATGAGTTATCACGCCATTCTGATAGCAGGCATACAGAAGAATGGCATCGCAAGCGCCCGGTTGAGTATGGGCCATTGACGCCAAACATCGCGGAGAAAGCAGGAATGTCGATACCGAAAGCGCGGGCAATCCTCACGCGGCTATGGAAAGCGGAAAAGATTCTCAAGTATAAAGCCTACGTTGGTTGCATGGTGCGTTGGTATATGCCAGAGCGTTTAGGTTGCGATAACTGCGACGAACTAGAAAAGGTCATTGAAGAGAATCACCCATAAAGGCAGCAGCACGAGTTGCGCTGTGTCATTTTCATCCTGTTTTTTCTTGAGCTTTTTTGGCGCGGCGGTAAAGCGTTGATCGGCTGACCTCTCCTTTTTTTTGGATGCTTCCCGCTGCCTTGCGCTGCGCAATAGCTGCGGGTGACATGGTTTTCTTTTTCCCCTTGGCAAGAGCGGCAAGGGCTTGGGCGGCAGTGTTTTTTGTGCTCATAAATGGGATAATGTTAGATGGTCTGCCAGCGCGTGAAGGTGTTAGGCGTAGTGAACTGTCTCGGTATCGACCGGTCCGCTTTTTGCTGCGTAAAAGGTGCCTGCGTAGAAATAGCGTTTCGCGAAAATGTAGTAGCGATCCTCTCCGCGAATTTTACGCGCAGTGTAGTTAGGGCGTTCGTATTCTCCGTGAGCGAGGATGTAAGTGCAGTTGTCCAGTTTAGCGATCACTGCTTCTGCTTCTGCTTTGGTGGCGAATGTTGCGATGTCTGTTGTCATATACTTGGTTGGTTGATTTAGTTTAGCGTCACTCGCGGCGACACGCAAAACATAACGAAACCGCTCTCGGTTTGCAACATCTTTTTTCAACTATTTTCATTTTCCTTGATTTATCAATGGTTTTTCGTGTAAATTATTTTCCATGAGTTACCCCTGCAGATACCCAGCTTGCAAAGCGCTTTTGAAGCGCTCAGGGTTCTGTGATGCTCACAAGCATCATGAGAAGTCAGGAGCCAAGCTCTATGACACACGCGTCAGGGCTATGACACCGCATCTTGCAGCGGCCCGCGACTTCCGTTCTAGTTACAAATGGAAGCGCGTGGGCAAGACCAAGCTGGCAATGAATCCGATCTGCGAAGATCCCTATCATGAGCATGCGCGCCGACAGTTGACAGAGACGGCGAAACAAGTGCATCACATCATCGGCTTGAAAGAATGCGCGCAGGACTCAAGAGCTTACGAACTAGACAATCTCATGAGCGTTTGCACTCGGTGCCATGCGCGGCTAGAACGCGACGAAATGAAGAAAGAACAAGGAATTTTGTAATCACCTTGTAAACACGAAAAGCAATCCATGCGGAGCCGTTACCCCTCCCCCACGGGTCAAAGCTCTGGAGACACATTGTATACAC
>Ga0208916_10000997_pt1 | contig 12433 bp, 20 predicted proteins | sample DEB19_08_DNA_5_FD_184523 | JGI IMG/M metagenome (GOLD analysis project Ga0208916, IMG submission 184523) | Aqueous microbial communities from the Delaware River and Bay under freshwater to marine salinity gradient to study organic matter... | ecosystem: Environmental > Aquatic > Marine >... | reverse complement strand
TTCTGTTTTAGGTGTAGCAAGATATGTTAAAGCAGTTCCTAATAACCCAGCTTTAGTGGCTTGATTTCTTAATTCTTTTTGTTGGTCTGTTGTAAGAATTCCTGTTTGAGAAAAATCAGGAGTCATGAATATATTAGGTAAGCTATCAAAAAGCCCACCGCCTTGATTTGTGTCAAATAATGCCATATTATTATCCTTGATATCCGCCAAAATTAATGTTTCTACCAGCTAGTGGTTGAGGTGTAGTTCTAAGACCTGTTACTCTTCCTGCTACTGATTCTTTACCAGGAAGAATAGGTATTTGACTTAATGGGTTAGGTTGCATTTGTGGAGCTTGTGAACCCATAATTTGATTAGATATTAAATTACCGCCTACCCTAGATAAAAATGGATTTTCTGCTGCAAAGTTTTCAAATGGAGCAGTAACGCTATTTACAGCATTACCAATTCTATCAATTGCATTTAATGGTAAAGCACCACCTGCTGTGCCTGAAAGAAGAGATGGTGTAACTGTTTGACCTAGTAATGCAGGATTCATTGTTGATTGACCTAACATTGCTGGAGCAAATGAACTACCGCCTGCTACTGTTCCTGCTGCCGGAGCTGAACCAAACATACCTGATGCAAAGCCACCTGGTTGAAATGCACCAAACGCACCTCCACCAAGACCACCTAATGCAGCACCTCTTAATGGGTCACCACCTGTTAATAAAGATGTACCTAAACCTACACCTATACCTGTTGTAATTGGGTCACTCATTTTGCACCTTTCATTTTGCCTGTTGCATAGCAAATAGGCTCTAAAATGTTACGATAAATACGACCTAAAATATCACGTTTACCATTACGCATTTCTCTATATACATCTGCTGTACGGTGTCTAGCAATATGTTCTAATGTTTTACGAACTACTTTATTTAAGAAGCCATCTTTCTTAGCAAACTCTACTAATGGTAAGAATATTGTGTGATATCCTTTTTCAATAACTTTTGCATTAGGCATTCTTTGTGATTGTAATAACCATACACGATTACGGAATGGTGCAGTACCATAAAACTCATTCATCATGCTGCACACAATCTTACCTTTTTTAACACTAGATGTACCTGATGTTGTCATAGGAACAGGAGCACCATATACTGAACCAAGATAAGCAGATAACTTCTCGTATGGTTTTTGTTGTTCAAAGTTGTATCTTTCAATATCAGATTCTAATGCTGTTTGTTTATATTGTTCACCTAATTGACCAGCTTGTAATAGTTGGTTAATGTCAGCATATTCTGATTGAGCTAATTGTGGAGCTGATAAGGCTGATTGTTGTTGTAAGCCACGTTCTGTTGCATAGTTTTGATATGCTGCTTGACCTGCTTGGTTTGCGAGTGCATTAGCTAAGTTTTTACCTGCTAAACTTTCTAGTTGCACTTGTGCTCCTGAACCATAACGACCTGCACCTGCTAAATTACTTCTAGCACCACTAATAGCTTGTTCATAAGCTGTTGTAGCTGCCTCTTGACCTGGTTTTAATGCTGCTGCAAGATAAGGATTAGCACCTAAATATGAACCACCTATTGTGCCTTGTTGTTGTGCAATAGCTCCACTTGTTAGAGGACTTCCTGCCATAGCACGTTTAGTAGCTAAATCTATTGCAGATGTTGTTTGCATTGATGGGTCAACGTATGTTTGACCAGGAAAGTATGTTGGCGTTGTGCCTTGATAAAGGTTCTTAGCTTCACCCAAACCATAAGTTACATACTCTTTTAACCATGGTGCAATATCTTGCGTTTGAGTTTGAGAGCCACCACCACCTTTGCCCTTGCCACCACCACCATAAAATGTAAATGATTCAACTAGATTTTCTAGCCAATTGTGTAAACCAATCATACTGCCTCCAAAGGTAATTCATAAAATATAAACTTAATTTTGTATCCGTCATTCTTAAAAACTTTACCCCAACCTTTACGACCATAAGACTCTATTGTTTTACAATTAGATTCCTTTGCAAATCGTCTTAATGTGTTTAACATTAAATCTTTCCATTTAGGTAATTCTTTGCCTGCTGTAAAGTGCATCATTAAAGTAGTCATTTGCGGATACTCTATAATTTCTGTTACAACAAAGCCATAAATCTCATTATCTTTATAAGCTATCCAAAGATTCTGCTTATCATTATTTCTCATCTCATGCTGTATATCGTCAGCACTATATCTACCGTAAGTATATTGACTAGCTAACTCTAAATACTGTTCTATAGCAGGGAAAAATATATCGTAGTCTTTTGGTATCACCAATGAGATAATCATAGCTTATAGACCCATTGTGAAGGTTTAAAGCCTAGTTTGGGAGCTATTTTGTCCCATCCTTTTCTTGGTGAGATAAAGGTAATTTCTGATAATCCTTGTTGCTTTGCTAGTTCTTTTGTAGCTTCTAAACCGTCTTTAAGAACGTCATTATTAGTGTTGTATGCTGCCCAAATATGTAAGGTTTGTCCTAATGTTTGAGTAATGATGTATCCGGTAAAGTAATTATTGTTTATAGTGAGGTATAAGTTAGCTCTGCCTTCTTTTATATCGCTATAAGCATCTTCTACAATCCATGTAGAACGCTTTGCCATGTCTTCTAAACTTGGTTTTATTTGACTCCAAACTTGTTTTAACTCATTTGGATAAACATATTGAAATTGCATTATCCTACTATTATATAACGATATACCTTATTCGTGCCTGTATTTGCAGGGTGACTGATAGTTGCTTGTCCATTTTGTTGCGAGCTAATGTAAGGCTCTGTAAATAAGTTAGTCGTAAATGAATTAGCACTTAAATACTGAATAGTTACAATAGCACTTGGTGTTGCAGGTCTAGTGGGTGTTGTTTGTGCTGCTAAATGTTCTACTGTAACCAATACTGAGCTAGTAGCCCATGCTAAACTTACATAATCATTTTTAGCAAGTTCTATATTAAAGTTTAATGCTGCAATAACATGACCTCTAACGCTACCATGTTTACTATCTATAGAAAATTTACTATTAGAACCTGCAACATCTGAACCATTCTTTTTAAACCATACATCTACGTCTTGTATTTGTGAATCATCATTAGCAAACTGAATACTAAACTGCACATTATAAAGACCAGAATAGTCTACTTTTACTTTGTATCCATCTACTAAACTTGTGCCTAAAGAATAGTCTGTAGTGTTAAGTGTAATGTTTGCTGTAGCTGTTGTAGTGGCTATACTTTGGTCAGTCGTATCTTGAAATGCACCGTATGGAAAGTATGTACTAGCTGAAGTTTGTGTTTTAGGTTCTAGCCCAATATAAGAATTATAACCTATACGTTCATCAAATATAGTGGTAGATGAAGCACCTGAAGCTGCTAATGTGACATCACCTGTATTATTAGACTTACCTTCTACAAGATTGTTCACAATTTCAGCTACACTTCTAGCATCACCACCTGTCCAAGGTAGTTTACGGTACATATCACTACGTGCCATTATCTAGTTCCTTGTTCAGAGTATTCTATATCCATACCAATTGCAGATGACCAGTTAGCACCTGTAGGTGTTAAAGCTATTCTATGATAACGACCTGCACTTCTTACAGAACATCTATCTTCTTGACTTGCTGTAACTGCTGTACCGTATGTAATAGTGTCATCTAACATACGTCTAGAAGCCACAGAAACGCTTGCAGAGCCATTATCTACAGAAGGTCTAATAAGAGTAACGACTGAGTTATAACCGTATTCTAGGTCATTAGTAATAATGTTTCCTGTAGCGTTAGTTCCTGTGAATGTAATAATTCTAGTACCACGAACACCACCAAATAAAAATTTACCGCCTTTATATAGTCTATCGTCTAGTGTTGTTACAAGAGAGTCTACAGTTTTGAGTGCTGCTGCGGATGCTGCCATATCTATGGCTACACCTGTACCTGAACCTGCACCTGTAGCTGTAAATAATACACCTACAGTATTAGCAACTGCACCAATACCAGTAAATGATGTTGAGCCTACTGTTCTAATTGTATAAGACTTACCTACTACAAAAGAACCTGCTGTTACATTGTAAGCAGAATCAAGACCATCTAATGTTGTACCTGAAGTAGCTAGTGTAGATAAATAGTCTACATCTGTATCTGCTTCACACCATTTTTGTGTTTCAAAGTTATAGATAAGTAGTGAACGACCACCGGATACGTTAGCATAATTCCAAATGACTAAATTACGTTCAGGGTCTACTGCTGCTGATATAGAGTCAATGTCGCCAATGTTAGCGTTATTAAAGAAGTATCTGTCTACCTTTTCAGAACCTATACCTGTTAATGTTTGACCGTTGGTCGCATAGAAACCATCATCTGATAAGAAGTAAGCTGTGCCAGAGTATTGTGCTATAGAGTTACCTTCTATACATCCTACGTTACGAGAAATAGTGTCAAATTGGAATATAAGTGGTGAGCCTATATATGACATTCTGACAATGGCTTTTTCTAAAAATACAATACCAAACTCACCACCTACGATACCGGTAATATCCCCGCCATCTGGAAGCAATTGGAAGTCACTTTGAGAAGTCGCTGTTGTAGTCCAAGTGCTTGCGTCATTAATTCCTGACCATTGCACTTTGTTAGGAGTAGTACCTGCACCAATATTACCTGCAACTACAAAGTCACGAACTGCTGTAATGTATTTAGCGATAGGTGCATCTGAACTTGCATCTGCAAAAGCTGTAGAACTGTTTACGTCATACGCTTGTATCTTTTCAGAGCCATTAGCGGCAAGTGCAAGACTGCCAAACTGTAAGAATTGCCATCTACCAATACCTGTATATCCACCTGCTTTAGACTCGTCTACTAGAGATAAGTCAGTATTGTCTACTTTAAATAGTTTAGTAGCACCACCAGCAAAGATAAATACGTCATTGTCTTGTTTAGCAGCAAATACATTATTAAGTGCTTCTGTAGCTACACCTGAATAGGTTACTGCTGACTTAAACGGACCATATCCTACAGCTAAAGGAATGACGTTATTAGCTTCTGATACAGAGTCTAGTATGCTAGGTTGGTCTGGTAACCATTCTTTAAATGCTATGCGTTGTGTAGGCATTTTTATCCTTTAAGTACGCAATCTATGATAGTGCTTTTATTTTAGCTGATAATGCTTCTAATTCTGCTAATAGCTGTTCTTTTGTTGGCTGTGGTGGTGGTACATATTCAGGTACTTGACTAGCCCTAATAGCATCAGCTTCTTCATTTGTAATAAGAATAAAATTAGCAGGAATTAAATGGTCTTGAGAACCATTTGCTTCATAAGCCCATAAGTTATTGTTTGTGTCTTTGTAATGTTTCATCATTTATCCTTAACGTAATTCCCACCATGTGTTTAAAGTTGTAGCATTTGTACCGCCATCAGTATAACTATCAAACCTATATGTATCACCATTAGGAATAATAAGAGAAAATTGAGGGCGACTAACAACAGAAGCATTTTGATTAACACCAGAGTCGGCAAGGTAAGTACCATTAATATAAGCTTTTAAAATTGCACCAGATGGTGCACCACTGCCTTGTACATGAACTTGAATAGGTTTGCCACTTGAGTTGGTGTATGTAGTGCCTAACGCTCTGCTACCTGTTACATTAGTCCATGTTTGACTAATTCCAATTCCACCAGCAGGAGTAGCACTTGTCCATGTTGTTCCGTTAGATGTAAGAACATTGCCTGAAGTGCTTGGTGCTACTAAATTACCTGATAATGCTGAAGCTCCATTACCTAAAATAACAGAGTTAGCTGTAATGGTTGAAGCACCTGTTCCGCCATCTGCAACAGCTAAATCTGTAATACCTGTAATAGTTCCACCTGTAATAGCAACTGCACTTGCGCTTTGTGCAGCCATTGTGCCTAATGTACTCCATGTAGGTGTATTACTACCACCTGCTGATACTAATGCTTGACCACTAGCACCTGCAGTTGCATCTAATTGAAATGCACCTGTCACATTAAGTGTGCCTGATAATACTGTTTGACCTGATGCAACTAATGTACCTGCTACTGTAAATGGGTCGCCACTAGAACCATCTTGTTGGTTTTTTAGTACTGACATCAAGCTACGAATAGCATTGTTTACGTTAGCTGGTGAACAACCTTCAGCAATATTGATATTGGTTATATCTGTATTATCTGCTGCTGTTGAGCTAAATTCTGAAATTTTGGTTTTTGCCATCTTTTATCCTTGTCTTAACCATATGTCTGTACTTGGAGTTGTATCAGTCCAAGTTTCTGTTCCTGCTGTAATTTCTGTCCATGTATCTGAAGAAGGTGATATTGCAGACCATGTTTCTGAACCTGCTGATACTGGTGTCCATGTTTCTGTACCTGGAACTACCGGTGTCCATCCTTCACCTTGTATTACGCCTTTAGCAGTAACTGTTCCTACGCCTTCTACATAAGCAAATCCTGCATATATAGCTTTAGCACTTGCTGTAACTGTAGCAAAAGCATTTATTTGTGCATTGCCTGAATTTATTAAACCACCAAGTGCTGTAACTGTAGCAGTTCCTGTAATAGAACCTATGCCTGATAGTATACGGAATCCATTAACTGTAACTGTAGCATTGGCTGTTATAGAAGCATTACCAGATTGTACTAATGAACCTAATGCTGTGACTGTACCTGTTGCTGTGATACTTGCTGAAGCTAATGCTATAGAGCCACCAGTAGCAGATACTGTAGCTTCTGCGAATATTGCACCACTACCAAACTGTGTTCTAGTGCCTATAGCAGATACGTCTGCAAAGCCATTTATAACTGCACTACCAAATACTAATGCACCACTTGTAGTGACTGTGATTGTTGCAGTAGCTGTAATGCTTGCTGCAGATGTTCTAAATCGTGTTCCTGATGCAGATACGGTTGCGTCTGCTGTTATTGCTGCAGATGCTTCTACCGTTCTACCTGCTAAAGAGCTAAAAGGTGCTTGGGAGAAACTAGCTATGCCAAACATAAATTATCCTTATAAGCTATTTATTTTTGCTGTCAATGCTTGTAATTCAGCTAGTAATTGTTCTTTAGTAGGTTGCACCACAACTTCAATAGGCACTTCCCATGTTACAGGAGCATCTTCGTGTTCTGTAATTTCGCCAGTAATAACGTTAATTTCTGTTCTCATATTAATTCCTATTCATACATTATATTAACTGAACCTGCGTCAAATGTGTCTGTACCGTTTGCTGTGGTAATGCGAACCATATTTAATGTTCCGCCTAGAGTAACAGTACCACCTGTGCTTACTGTCATGGCAGTTCCACCGCTGTAATTTCCGCCAACAGTTCCAGAAGCTATCCAAATATTTCCTGAAATATTAACTATTGAAATTGAACCAGAAAGAATTGAAGTTGCACCACTTGGATAAATAATAAATCCCGCAGTACTTGTGGTTGCTACGTTACCTGTTGCATAAGCCTGATTTGAAGCCGAAACATATCCGCTGCTTGTTGGTGTTCCGCCTGTTCCAGCTTGAATTAACCAGTTAGATGTTCCGTTTGTTGATACTGCGTTAAAAATCACAGTAATACGCTTAACCCAGCTAGGAATACTCGTAAAGTCAATACTTGTGCCAGATGTAGATGCTACAGAAGTTGCAGATACTAAAGGTCTAATAACAGCAGTTGCATCAGCTACTGTAGTTCCAGATACAATTACCCCTGTTGTTGTAATTGTAGGACTTGTTATTCCGTCTGTTCCTGATATGGTAACAGGCATTATACTGCTCCTAATTGTTCGTCTGTAGGTCTAGGTAGTGTAGGATGTTCCCATTTAGCAATATAACTGCCTTTTTCATCAGCATCATTTTGCAATCTAATGCACGTTCTAAAATCTTGTTCAACCAATGATGGGTATAAAGCTATAATTTTTTCATATAAATTCATTATGCACCTCTCACTAAAGCACCATTAAAATATGTTGCATTAATTGTTGCCAAAGGAGTTTTTGCAGAACTAGCATATCCATACAATTCAACATAATCTGATGAACCATTAAAGTAAACAAGAGAAGATACTGTTCCGCCATAACCTGCTGTACCACCTGTACCTGCTCCTTCTTTATAGACAGTACCATTCTTATATATTGCACAACTAGTTACAGTACCACCAGAACCAAATTGCCAAGCACCATTAATTTGATAGTACCCAGCTACAGTTGGAGTAAACCTGCTAGATGCAAAATTACTATTAGTATCATATTCTTCTGTTTGGAAAGTAATTTTAGTGTAAGTGGCAGCAGTAAGAGCTACGCCTGTACTTTGATATGCTGCAAAAGCTGGACCTGTTCCTGCTACACCTGTAGCTAAAGATGCTTGCGTTACTGTTCCTGTTGAAGGCGTAATTGTACTTGCACTTGTCAACACAGTCCCACTTGTAGTAGGCAATGTTAGCGTAGTTGTGCCTGATACTGCTGGAGACTCTAGTGTTACTGAACCTGAAGTATCTCCACTTAAGACTAATTTGGACACTATTCAACCCTCAATAGTTTTAATTCTTCTGTAGTATTTACACTATTTACTAATGTAGTAATATCACGAAGTCTTTGTTTTTCTGCAACGATAGCAGATGTATCTGAGTTAGATTCTAAAGCACGTTGAAAAGCTACATCTTGAGCTAATAGTAAAGGTTTACGTTCAGCACGAAGTCTGTCTTTAGTAATGTCTTTAGCTTTGTTTATGTCAACAATTATTGCCATGTCCATGCACCTCTAAATGTTCTGTCTTCTGGGATATCTGATACGTCTACAATATGATATTCTTTGCCTTCTGGCACATCTTTAGCAGCAATTTCTTCTATGGTTAATCCGCAGTCTGCTGGAACTATAATGCTAATTCCACCTTCGTCATTTTGATATACAATTCTTTTGTTCATTTTTTGTCCTTATCTAAAAAGTGCAACAGAAATATATGTTGCATCTGTGAGTGTTCCAGCAGAATTAGAAGTCTCTACTCTAAATGTAGTTGTGGTGTTTGGGTTTGCACCAGTTGACAGTAAAAATGCTTGACCTCCGCTTGATGAAATAAGACCAGCATAGTTTGTATCTGGCATTGCTGTTGTTAGATTAATTGTGTAACTACCTGTACCATTGTCAGTCAGAGATGTAACTCCACCACTACCACGAATAGCAATTGTTCCTGTGCCATTAAAATTTACCCATGCACGACATCCGTATGCTGTTGCTACTGAACCATAGCCAGAGTTAAATTTAAAGTTAGCAGATGAATCAAACTGACCAACAGCAGCACCACCTTCAGCAAAGTCTATAGTATCAGCCGCAGAGAAAAATATGCCTGTATTAGTATCACCTGTTGTCGTGATAGCTGGCAATGCTGCTGTTCCTGCTACAAATGCTGCTCTTTGTGATGTATCTATAGTAAGTGCTGTAGTACCGCTATTAGTTTGTAATACTAATGAGCCACTATTATCAGGCTGTATAACAACACCATTGGTTGTAGTTGCATTTATAATTGTACTCATACTATCACCCATCTTGATGTACTTGGAACTGTAACTGTGACACCACCTGAAAGAGTAACATCACCAGCTTCTACAGAGTTATATCCTGTAGGGAAAGTGTAAGATGTACCTATAGTTCCGTTATTAACATTAAGTCCGTTAGATGAAGCAAACTGTGGAGCATAGGCTGTACCAGTTGCGTCTTGGTAAACAGCTTCTTCAGCAGGATAAGTTACAAATACATTTTTTGTACCTGCACTAAAGTTTACTGCTGTGCCACCATTGCTAGACTCTAATATAGTATCACGAGATAAAGTAGTGCCTGAAGATGTGTAAGTACCTAGACCTACTTCCCATTCTGTGCCACCTACGATAGCGTAATAAGTAGTATTAGCGTTACCAATAGCAGAAAATGACTGGAAGCCAGATACTGCACCAGCAAGCGTGAACGTACCTGTGCCTGTAGTAGTAGAAGTCTCTTGGACTCTATCCTTGACGACTAACGCCATGGTTTATCCTTAAGCCAATGTAACTGAAAGGTTGCCTGTTGAAATCTTAAAGATGTCACCAGAGTCAATTGTTTTAGATGTATCCAAAGCAGTATGGTAAAGTAAATTACCTGATGTTGCAGCATCATTAATACCAATCCAGCCTACTGTTCCCCATGAAGCTGTTGCTGTTGGGAATGTTACGTCTGCATCATTTAATACGTTACCAGATGTACCTGAAGCTGTTGCAAAAGATACTGCTGTTCTAGCGTATGAACCACCTGATACTTCTGTACCACTACCTGCGTCTGTAGGGTCAGTTGTCCATAGTGATACATATACTGTTGCTGGTGCTGTGTATGTAGTTGCATTTAGAGTTGCATTTAATAGTGCATTCTCAAGGTAGTTACTCATTTCTGCCATAATATTTTCCTTATCTTGGTGTTACGTTTAATGTGGTGTATGCGTATGTTTGACCTAAGTCACTTGTTTTAATATTAGCAATTGCTCTATCGTATAATGATGACCATGTTGTTACTCTAGGGTCGTTCATAAGATACGGTTCTGCTTCTGCTAATGTGGCGTAAAGTAAAGCGTCTGGGTAGTATGCTAAATACAAGTTACTAGCTGTTGTGCTAGAAATAAATGTAGGTTGAGCATAGTATAAAATTTGAATGGTGTAATCTGTATCTTGAGTAGGTGCAAACTGAAATTCTGTACCTAACATTGTAAAGTAATGTGAACGACCTGATAATGTGGTTTGACCATTACGGAAAAACAAGTCAGGTGTTTGGAACTCTAATAGAATAGGAGGATTACCCTGAAAGTGCATCTCTCTTAACTCTAAGAAATCAGATGGGAACGCTACTTTGTTATCAGTTGGGCTAGTAGTTGCAACCTTTAACATTCTTTCTGTTCTTAAATCACGACTCATTCTTAACTGTGCCATCTGAATAAAGTCAGGTATAACACTTGTCAAGTCTGTTCGTGCTAAGTAGCTTTCTACTGTTGCAACAAACGTGGTGTAGTTAGTTAATGCCATCTAATTGTCCTTTTAATCTATCCCAGCACTTGTCCATCTCATCTTTATGCCATTCACTAGCAGCTAATGAGCTTAACCATGCTGTTCTGTCAAAATATGTTAAGTTTTCTATGTCTTTAATGTTATTGGATACAGGGTTTGCAGGGCTATAAGGTGAACCTATGACAGGGACACCACGAATAAGTGCTTCTACATCTGCGACACTACCAAAACTCACAATGACATGAGCTTTTTCTAATGTTTGTTTAAAGTCACCTTCGCCTTTACGCTTAATGACAATCTTTCTCTCTGTATATTTTCTAATTTCTTCTATTGTTCTGTCTAACCAATTAGAAGTTTGGTAAATATAAGCTATCTTTTCTGCTGGTGGTAACACAACTACGTTTTCACCACTACGATACTCGTGAACTTTAGGTGTTTCTCTATCTGATACACGCCAATCTGTGCAATGGTAGTTATTTACGCAGAATCTAGCCCATTCTAAGTCAGATGACCTGTGAAAGTAGCCATGGTCTATCAGAATATAGGGTATGTTTTGTTCTCTACAGGCTATTTGTATCTTATCTGCGCCATGTAAATTACCTACCATGACTGGAATAGACTTGTTATCCCATTCTCTTGTTAAAATGCCCTTACAATGCTTTTGCAAGCGTTTTAAGACGTTATCTCTGCGTTCTATGCCACTCAGTATTAACTGCATCTAAAACCTGTTCTACGGTTATTGCTTTGCTTTTTAGAAGGCAATGTTGACATACGCTATCATAAGTCCCACATGGCTCTGAACCGTCATGTATATTTCTATGGGTGTCATATCCTAAGTGCCTCGGTGAAGTAAATCCTGTCCAAATAACTACAGATGGTATGCCTAAAGCTGCTGCTGCATGATGTAAACCACCATCTGTTCCTACAAATAACTTTGCTTTACTTAATACTTGTAATGCGTCTCTAAAGGTTGCTGTTTCTTTCCACTTTGTTTTCTTGTCAGTAGTAACATCACCTAACTGTAGCCATGGTAAGTCATGTTTAAATAACTCTCCCCATTTATCCCATGCTTTATTAACTGTGTGTGCATAGACTCTTTTAACATTAGGTTCTACTACTATGTAGTCACCATCTATCTTATCTATATCTTTTTGTTCTTCATGGTCAAAGTATATCTCGCCTACTCTAGGTTTATAGTCATCATTAAATAATAACCGACCATTTTTAGTACCTTTGAGATATGGTCTATGACCTTGATAGTTTTTAACCCATACTACGTCTGTATCAGAATTACTAGCCATTCTAGGATTATTAGCGAATACTTGACCATCCCATGACATTCTAACGCCATCACCTAGCTTTACTTTTTTACCGGTTCTTTCGTTAGCTTCTTTAGCATCACCTGATGCCATTAACCAATCACCA
>Ga0208916_10000995_pt1 | contig 12459 bp, 26 predicted proteins | sample DEB19_08_DNA_5_FD_184523 | JGI IMG/M metagenome (GOLD analysis project Ga0208916, IMG submission 184523) | Aqueous microbial communities from the Delaware River and Bay under freshwater to marine salinity gradient to study organic matter... | ecosystem: Environmental > Aquatic > Marine >... | reverse complement strand
TGGACGACGTCTACTTCGGCCACGATTACGACTAGACAAACGCTCTAGGAACTGTCATACTAGACAGGCAGCACCAACCACCCACGAAACGGAAGAGGTCACCATGACCGCCATGCTCCCCACTCGCCCCAAGTACGCCCGCGAGCGCCTCACCTTCGATCAGTACTACCTGGATTACGAGGTCGAATGCGGTCGCGCCAAGGTCTTCCCGACGGCCAAGGGTGACATCTACGTCCTCAAGCTCGCCGACGGCGGATCGATCAAGGTCACTCAGGACATGATCGATGACGGCAACGCCGCCGAGGCTGCTCTGGCCGCGCAGGACGCCCTGGAGGCAGCCAACCTGTACCCGCCGTTCCCGGAGGTCGAGACCGTCTACTCGGTCCCGGCAGCCCCGGCAACTCTGATTGCCGCTGCGGACGCCGAGGGTATCTCGGTGGGCGAGTACACCGACGGCGAATACCGCGACCCGCGTCCCTCGCGCAAGGCTCAGATCGAGACCCGTGCGGCTCGCTTGGACTCGCTGCTGGATCGGTGGTCCTGATGCCTCTCGTGGATTCGACACCGTGGGTCTGGGACATCAACCGCCTCCCTCGGGAGGGCACGGTGTTCCAGCACCGCAGCAAGCAGATGACCTACCTGTACTGCGGCATCCACTACGACGACAGCGTGACCGGCGAGCACCTGGGCGACAATCCCGTGCTGACCTTCTTCGTCTGGCAGGGCACCGCCGTGGTTTCTCGCCTTCGGGCCACGATCTACGAGATGAACGGCATGGGCAACGGCTCGCAGCTGGTCCGGGACCTGAGCGGCCTAGAGCCATACCAGATGGCCTACATCGCACGCCGGGCCTTCAACGACAACGAGCAGCTCGAATACCGGAAGGTGGGACTGATCACGTGAGTGTTGAGAAGGCCTTGGAGAGCTATGACCAGCTCCGCAAGCGGATCAACGCCGCCAACGGGCTTGAAGCGGTGATGCTGACCGCTGAGGCGCTGGCTGTTGCTGATGACGTCATCGCGCGACTGCGCAACGGCGACCACCCGCTCCGGTTTGACGCTCCGCGTCTCACCGTGCTGCGTCAGCGTCTGGTGACCAACACGATGAATGCTAACCTCATGGACAAGGAGCGTGAGAACTACTTGCGCAACAGCGCCGACGATGACAACGAGCACAACCCGTTTGAGAACTGGGACATCGTCGGGTGCGACATCGTGCACCGTGGACCTGTCGAGACGGCGGGGCACAACAAGCTGCAGAAGGTCACCGCGCTGGTGACCGAGAAGAAGATGGCGAGGCTCGGATGAACGGGAACTACATCGCCATCGTTCTGGTCACCTTGTTGATCTGCAGCATTCCGGCTTCCATCGCCTTCTCGGTGAGGAACATGGCCAGCCAGACCATCAACGACATCACAGGAGGGCAGCAGTGACTGAGATCAGACACAAGCGGGGCAAGGTCAGCCTGGAGCGCGTCGGTAACGGTGGGCCGAACACGCAGTGGAAGTTCGAGATCGAAGGGCAGACCGGTGTCCCCGGCGTGCCCACCCAGACGCTGATCATCAACGAGGCCAGCGTCATCAACGATCTCAAGGCCACGATCGGTCAGGTCGAGCACGCCGCCAGGTCACTCGGAGCGCAGTCGACCGTCGACCCGTAGCAGGACATTCCCCGGCACGTGTGTGGTGTACACGGTCTCGACGGAGACGGCATGTGGTTCGATTCCCATCCGGGGAGCAGGCTCGCAGTGAGCAATGCGGTTCGGCGACCGCGCAGCTGCGAGAACAGGGCCAGAGAGTCAGCTCCGCAGGGAGCAGGGGTTAGCCTCCCACTGCCGAATCCGGACACGACTCTCTGGGCCCGCCACGGGTCGGTAGCTCAAGTCCCCGGAATAGAGCGGCGCAAGGGCGCATATGCGGGTTCGATTCCCGTCCGATCCACGCAGTAACCCTGTAGAAATGCTACAGTGAAAATTCCACCCACAAGAGAAGGAAACAAGTTTCATGAAGAAGTTCACGATCATCATGCGCGGCACGAGCCCGTTGCTGATGCACAGCGCTCAGCTTTCCGACGAGTTCAACCCGGTCACCCTGGCGATGAAGAAGATCACCAGCAAGAAGACCAACAAGACCGAGGACGACCGCTGGGAGCTGCGGCGACTGGAGTTCGCCGGTTCGCTCTACTTCGATGCCGACCTCGGCCCCTACATCCCGGCGGAGAACATCGAAGCGTCCATCGCCAACGCCGCGTCGCTGACCCGTAAGGGCAAGGACGTCAAGCGCGGCATGAAGATCGTCAACGCCGTCAACCCGCTGGCCTACCACGGCCCGCGCACCATTGACGAGCTGTGGGCCAAGCGTGATGAGTTCGCTCACTTCGCCAGCGTCAAGGTCCAGACCGCCCGCGTCACCCGCACGCGCCCCATCTTCCGTGAGTGGGCCTGCGAGGCCGACGGCATTTACGACCCCAACGTCATCGACCAGGAGTCGCTGGAGTCCTGGATCGAAAAGTCCGGCCAGCTCATCGGCCTGGGCGACTGGCGTCCCCGGTTCGGCACGTTCGAAGTCACCTTCAAGGAGCACTAAATGACCACATTCGCACCCCTGGACGACGTTTCTCGGCGCGTCAAGGTCCTGGACCTGATCGACGCCACTGAGCCGGGCGAGGTGATCCGGTATCCCGAGTTGGAGTTTCTGCTGATGGTCGACCGGCGCACCGTTCAGTCCGTGGTCAACCAGGCTAAGCCGTCGGCGCAGAAGCAGCTCAAGAAGTCCCTGGTGGCCATCCGGAACGTCGGCTACCGGGTACTGCTGCCCGGCGAACACATCGAGCTGGCCAAGACGCACCAGAAACGTGGACGGCGGCAGACGCGCAAGGCGTCCAGCGCTGTGGTCAACACCGACTTCGCCCGGCTCTCCGACGTGGAGCGGGTCAAGTACGACCTCGCACAGGCGACTCTGTCGGCTCTGCAGCGCTTCGAACGCCGGGCGGACCTGCGATACGCCTCGCAGGAGCGCGTGAACGAGTTCGTTCAGAAGCAGGGGCAGCACAACGAGCGCACCGCTTCCGAGGTGACGGAGATCAAGGATCGGCTCGCGAAACTGGAGGAGCTGCTCACACCCAAGACCTAGTCAAGGCCTGGCGGGCTTAGGCCTGGCAGGGCGGGCCCCGGTGTGGCTGGCCAAGGCTAGGCGCGGCGAGGCATGTTTGGGCGTGGCACGGGATATGGAGGGTGACCGGCAGACTCTGGGGTTCAAGTCCCCAGCACCCACGACCAGGCAAGGCGGGGCCAGGCATGGTTAGGTCAGGCATGGTGAGGTTTGGGGAGGGCGACTGGCGGAGTTCGGGGTTCGATTCCCCGACGCCCACGCATGGCAGGTTCAGGTTAGGCCGGGCGAGGCAGAGTCAGGCAGGCTGGGGTAAGGCCAGGCAAGGTTCGACACGGTGAGGCACCGCATGGTGTGGCTAGCTTGGGCGACGCAAGACGAGGCCAGGTTGGGCAAGGCTGGGATAGCCCAGGGTGGTCGTAGAGCGGTTCGATTCCGCTCCTGGGCGCTGTGGCAAGGCAAGGTTTGGTACCGCCGGGCAGGTTTAGGTTAGGCACCGCAAGGCGTGGCATGTTTGGGCGTGTCAAGGCTTGGGCATCAGGACTCTCGATGGTCGTAGGTGGGGTTCGACTCCCCACCGAGAGACGCATGGTGGGGCAAGTTGAGGCTATGCGAGGCCGGGCAAGTCCTGGCACGGTCTGGTCAGGCACGGCGTGATTAGGTTGGGCATGGCAAGGCTTGGTTCGGCGTGGTGCGGCTAGGTGTGGAAAGGGTGACTGGCAGGCACCGGGGTTCGAGCCCTCGGCACCCACGCAGGGTGAGGCGCGGCATGGCGAGGTCCGGTGAGGCACGGTCGGGCGCGGTGCGGCAAGGCTGGATTAGGCTTGGGATTCACCACTTTTGTCGGTGACGTGAAGTACAATCACACCTGAATAATCGCTACACCACTTCTACATCGCCCCTACATCATCTCTACAGAGAAAGAGCAAACGTTATGAGTGCACCAGCAAACATCATCAATCACATCGTGCTCGTCCTGGACGCCAGCACCTCCATGCAGGGGCGCAACGCCCAGGCCCTGGTCAAGGTCGCCGACAACCAGATCAAGCATCTGGCCGAGCGCTCTCAGGAGCTGGACCAGGAAACCCGCATCACCGTCTACACGTTCGGCAGTCACAACGACTACGGCTACACCGCCAAGATCGACTGCCTGATTTACGACAAAGACGTCCTGCGCATGCCGTCCATCGCCGGTCTGTACAAGCCGTTCGGCAATACCGCCCTGATCGACGCCAGCTACCAGGCCATCACCGAGCTTGGTGAGACCCCCGAGCGCTACGGTGAGCACAGCTTCCTGGTCTACGTGCTCACCGACGGCCAGGAGAACATCTCCAAGCACACTCAGTACGAGCTGAGCCGCAAGATCGCCGGGTTGCCTGAGCACTGGACCGTGGCAACCTTCGTGCCCGATGAGCGCGGCAAGCGGTACGCGCAATCGGCAGGCTTCCCGCTCGACAATATCGCCATTTGGGATGTCGATGGTCATCAGGGCCTAGAGAGCGCTGGCGAGGTTATGAGGACTGCCACCGAGGCATTCATGCAGGCCCGCGCCTACGCGCACAAGACCGGAACCACTTTCCGTGGCACCCGCTCGCTGTTCGCGCTGGCTGATCCCACGATCCGCGACGTCAAGAAGGTCCTGACCCCGGTGCCCTCGCGTAACTACGAGGTCTACAACGTCACCGAGAAGTGCCGGATTGACGAGTTCGTGGAGGCCGAGACCGGGCAGCCGTACAAGACCGGCAGCGCCTTCTACCAGCTCTCCAAGCGCGAGACCGTGCAGCCGCAGAAGCAGATCGCCATCATGGGTGCCAAGGGCGTCTACGTCGGCGCTGAGGCCCGCGACATGCTGGGCCTGCCCGACCACCACGTCAAGGTCGACCCGAACCACAACGTCGACTACGACGTCTTCATCCAGTCGACCTCGGTCAACCGCAACCTGATGCCCAAGACCAAGCTGCTGGTGTTCAAGTGAGCGGCACCGATGCCAAGTTCGCGCACTTGTCCCACCAGCAACGCAACCGCATCTTCCTGGAGCTGCGGCGACTGCGTCAGGATTACGTCAACGCGCGGATCACCGCGATGCAGTACATAAGGCTGAGAGACCGCATAGAGCGCGATCTGGCCCGCAAGTACGGCATCAAGGAGTCGATGGTCATGAGTATCTACTGGCATGTTCTCGGGGCCCGAGAGAGCAGGGGAATCTTCCGATGAGCAACGACGCATGGGCTGATCTCAAGCGCGGCCTGGAGCTGCTGGAGAAGCACGAGACCACCGGCTGCTCGCCGTTTCACTGCGAGCATGACGAACTGTGGGTCATGAGCGACCCGAGTAAGTACACCGCCGAGGAGCTAGCTGAGCTGGACGACCTGGGGTTCCGCGCTGACGAGGACCACGGCTGCTTCAAGTCGTTCCGGTTCGGGAGCGCATGATGAACTCCCAGGAAGCCGCCCACGGCATCGGGCGCATCGTGATCTACGACGATGGCTACGGCACCCGCGAGGAGGGCACGCTGGTCGGTGTGCCCAACAACGCCAACGGGCGTGTGCGTTACAGCCACAACGACGCCAGCATCAAGCTCACCCCGCTGGACAAGCTGAGCTTCCTGGGCGGTCCCTGATGAAGATGAGTGAGATAGAACAGCTCAAGGTTTCGTTCCTGACGTACTGGATGCGTAGCAGGGGCGCAAACGGCGGGTGGGACCATCACAGCAACGGCGGCGACAACTACGACCGGTGGCGGGTCATCAACCCGAAGAACTCGGCGTCAGGACGATGGGAGCTGTGGGACTGCAGCGGTGAGTCCATCACCTGGCGCGGTGACTGGCATTCGCTCAAGGAGGCCAAGCAGCGTGCGTGGCAGCTGGAGAAGTCGGAGGCCCGCAATGCCCGCTGAGGTGGCTAGCGGTGATCGATTCGGCAAGTCCGGATTCTGTTCCGGCTGCAAGCGCTACCGGAACGTCAAGATCATCGAGAAGGGCCTGTGTTCCTACTGTCGCCGGGCTCTGGGTCTGATGCCGGATCAGGTGAAGCCGTGATCGACAGGCCGGTCTGTAAACGCTGCGGGTTCGTCATCAAGGGTGCCTACGTCGACTGGAGGACCGACGGCACTCACCCAATCCATCTGCGCTGTCCCGACCAGCAGATTCAGATCGACTACACAGACAAGGCATCATGAAGCTCACCTTCCGCGAGTTCGTCCCCGGCGGTCGCCAGGATCGTCGGGGCCGCTACCGCCTGTTCTCTCGGTCCAGTACGCAGGGGCCACGACTGGAGATCGAAGACATCGATCAGGGTCTGTTCACACTCAGGGCCGAGGTGCCTGGTGGCATCCTGGTCATCGAGCTGAGCACCATGGAGATGAGCGCCATGGTGGGTGACGCCTGCATGTTCATGGGCACAAAAATGGTGCTGCGCGATCGTTGACTTTCCTTCTAGGACCTGCAATACTTAATGCATGATCAACCTCACCGCCGCAGAGATCGCCAACTTCGTCTACGTCGCCCCCAAGCCCGCCGACGGCATGCAGGTCTACACCGCGATGGTGCGTGGCGGCAGCCTCAACGTCCGGATGGTCCAGTACTTCGAGACCACTGAAGAGCGCGACGCCTACCTGGCCACGCTGCCCAAGTCCTGGCGTCTCCGGGCTGCCGGTCCGACCCAGATCAGCACCAGCTTCAACTTTGCTGCCGACGAGCGCACGGGCGACGTCAACGAGGCTGCGGCCAAGCGCCTGCGGGCCATCGCCAAGAAGCTCCCCCTCACGCACCGCGTGGATCGTCTGGTGAACGCTCAGCCCAACGTCGAAGAGGTCCTGGCTATGATCGACCGCCCCATCAAGGTTGCGGTCTGATGCCTGAGATGCGGTACTTCTACGCCGAGGTTCATCCTGGGCTCAATGATCCCAACGAGCGGAATTCTCGGGAGATCACCGAGAATCAGGCGCGAGCCCTGGAGCGCACCGGGGCCGCGCACGTGGCTTCTGGTTCAACTTACCGAGAGACCAGCGTCCCGTACGTGGTGTTCCTTCCTGGCCCTGGTAACTGCTGGATCGAGACCGTGGAGGGCAGCTGTCCGCAGTGCGGTTGCATGGCCAAGCTGCACACCAAGACGTATCGCAAGCCTTGGCCGGATTCGAGGAGCGAGGAGTGGTCGCTCCCGTCATCGTGGGACTACGGGACCAAGTGCACTGGCTGCGGCTGCCGCGTCGACATTCCGCACGGCAAGGTTGAATCGATCCTGGGGGAGGGTTGTGTTTCTCTCTAGGACCTGTCATACTTAATACACACCCACGGAGAAGGAGAATCGCATGAGCAAGGTCATCGTCAACAAGGTCGCCGTCGCCAAGTTCCTTAAGGAGCGCGGTGTCCCGGTCTCCGAGGCGCTCTTCGCCGCTGTGATCCTGGGTGACCAGGGCATCGGCGTCGCCGCCGTTGCTGACGCCTTCGATGTGAACGTCCGGCACGCCGATCACTTCACCGACGTCCTGAACGCTCTGGAAGAGGCCAAGGACCGTGTCATCGCCCGCGACATCGAGGGCGCTGCCCGCCGCGCTGCGGGCCAGGTTCGCTCCACCGCCGAGGTCTTCGCCGCTGCTGTGAGCGCTGCCTGATGGCCGAGGCATCGCGCATCAAGAAGGCCAAGCTCATGGAGTGGGTGCTCTCGCCCACCGAGGGCGTGGTCACCTGGGACCGCTTCATCCGCGTGTGCCGCAGCCATATCTCTGCCGAGCAAAAGATCAGCGCGCTGGAACTGAAGCTGCGCAACGCCCAGCGGGAGGCGGCGACGCTGCGTCAGGCGCTCTCGTCCATCCACGGCCAGGCTGACAACGCGCTGTTCGGTCGCCCCGACATGACGGCGCATATCGGATGACCGAACTGGAAGAAGCCCAGGTGCGTATGGCCACTCTCGTGGAGATGCACGAGTGGTGCCAGCACAACGCCCTGGGCGTGGCCGACGTCAAGGGCCACCTGACTTACGCCAAGAGGCGCGCCCGCGCCCGCATCGACAGACTCAAGAGACAGGAGCAGCGCCGTGACGCAGCTGTACAGCACCCCTGACGGCAGCATCTGGGCCCTGTCCGAGGCCGAGTCGAAGGCCTACGGTACCCAGCACTTTCATCGTGTCGACAGCCCCGACGACGGCCACGAGGACGACTTCCGGGCTCAGAAGCTCGATGAGATTCTGCGAAGCTGGGGCCCGCTGAGCCTGCATGACCCCGACAAGGAGGAGCATAAGCTGCTCGTCGCTGTGCTGCTGGGCCTACCGTGGTCGCAGGATTCTCGCGACTACGCCACGACGCTGCAGAAGGAATTTCGCCGCATGGGCCTACGTCTGATCAAGGAGAAGAAGTGACCACCACGCACGACGACAAGCTCTTCGCCGAGCTGGGCGCATTGTTCGCCAAGGCCAACCGGCAGCTGTTCCTGGTCGGCGGTTCGGTGCGCGACACCACTTTGAGTCGAGAGGTCAAGGACTGGGACTTCACCACCAACGCCACGCCCGAGGAGATCGAAGAGATCGTCATCGACTGGTGTGACGCCCTGTGGGACGTGGGCCGAGACTTCGGCACCATCGCGCTGCGCAAGCGCGACGTCGACATCGAGATCACCACGTTCCGCACTGACGGCCCTGGACGCAAGCCCGAGGTGACGTTCTCCGACTCGCTGCTCGATGACCTGGCCCGCCGGGACTTCACCGTCAACGCCATGGCCTGCCCGGTGACCGCCGAGGGCATCGACTTCGGTGTGGGCTCCCTGATCGACCCTTTCGGTGGGCTGGAGGCGCTTCTGCAGCGCCGACTGGACACGCCGCGCTCGCCTGAGGACAGCTTCGGTGACGATCCGCTACGGATGATGCGCGCGGCGCGGTTCGCTGCCCAGCTGGGGTTCGAGATCACCGAGCGCGTCTCGACGGCGATCTGCGGCATGCACGACCGCATCGAGTCCATCAGCGCCGAGCGAGTACAGGCCGAGCTGGTCAAGCTGCTCTCTGGAGCGTTCCCGGAGCACGGCATCGCTGTGATGCACGGGACTGGGCTGACGCAGCACGTGCTTCCCGGCATGACCGAGCGCGCCCCTGATCGGATGCTGCTGGGCAGCGATTGGCAGACCCGGCTGGCTGATCTGCTGGGCGATATGGCTCCCGCGCGGGTGTCTGATCTGTTGCAGCGGCTGAAAATGAGCAACGTGGATACCGCGACAGTCACCAACCTGGTGGCGTGGGAGCAGCGGTTCGACGGCACCATGTGGACCGACCCCACGGTGCGCCGCGTCATCGCAGCCTCCGGACCGCACATGGCGCGCCTGTTGGAGCTGCTGAACGATCCGAAGCTGAATCAGCGTGTAGCGGTCATCCTGGACGCCGAGGGGCACCCGGAGCCGCCGCTGACCGGCCAGGAGATCATCGACATTCTGGGCATCAAGCCCGGACCGCGTGTGGGCGACGCCCAGCGCTTCCTGTGGCAGTCCCGCCTGGACGGCGGTCCGCAGGACAAGGAGACGGCAGAGAGGACCCTGAAGGCATGGGCGGCACTGAGTTGAAGTGGCACCGGGGGAAGGCGCTGAGCTGGTCGGTAGGGACCAACAAGCGCTGGTACGTCACGCGCCGCAAGGCGTTGGGGTTCATCCCGATGTATCACGTGTTCGCGCGACGTGAGCCGCACGGCGAGGTGGTGTCCTACGCGAGCGGGTTCCTCACCCGAGGCAGTGCCGAGCGCTGGGTCATCAACGAGGATCAGTTCTACAAGGAGAAGGTATCGTGACCACGCATTTCAATCGGTTCGGTCAAGCCATCAACGTCGGCGACGTCGTCGGCTGGGGCCACCGCAGCGGCAATATGAGTCACCAGCACGTCGGCATCGTGCTGAACATCCAGCAGCGTGGTGACACGATCAAGACCATGTGTGCCTGGGTTGAAGGCCCGAACACCCCGCGCCGGTCGGCCACCACCGATCAGCTGTTCGTGCTGGACGTCAAGACCCTGTCCTCGGAGCTGTATTCCAAGGTCCTCCAGACGGCGGCGCAGATCGTGGAGGAACAGCAGGAAGCCGAAGCGGAAGAAGTTTCGTCGTAGGGCTTGCTAATCCTTCTAGGACCTGCGATACTTAATGAGTACCGCACGGAACCTGAAAGCAAGGAGTACACCATGTACGCGAACTACGACCGCAAGTTCACCGGACGCAACTGCCCCACCGGCTACGTGACCGCTTCCGAACTCGCCAAGCTGATGCGCGTCGACATCAAGTCGGCCATCGCAGCGGGCACGCTGCCCGGCACCGCGCGCAACTACTCGGTCCGCGTGCACAACTACTCCGGTGGCCGCTCCATCTACATCGAGGCTCAGGACCTGGGCGGCATGTGGGAGGACTGCAAGGGCGGTTGCAACCACTGGGACTGCGAGCATGGCCGCACCACCCTGGTACTGACCGAAGCGGGCCAGAAGGTCCAGGAGACCATCGAAGACATCCGCTCGTCGTACAACTACGACTCCTCCGATGCGCAGGTCGATTACTTCAACGTCAACTTTTACGGGTCGGCCTCGGTCGAAAGCCCGTCGGACAAGCGCTTCCGCGAGTCCGAGAAGGCCCGCAAGGCGGCGCGGAAGGCCAAGGTGGCGGCATGATCTGGTCCCTGTTCTGCGCTCTGTTCTTCATCTCCCTCGGCGCGGTGCTCGTCATCGGCGGCATCGCCCTGGTGGTCACCGTCATCACCGGCCCCAGCAAGGTGGCCGAATACCAGCCCGAGCCGACCGATGGCGCTCCGGTGCTGGGATTCACCCAGTACCACGGCAGTCATGGTGGTCCGTACACCGACGAGCGCGGCCACCGTCGAGGACTGGGAGTGGAGTACCCGTGAGGGGTCGACACCGCGATCGGGTAGCCACCCCGTCTGCTCCCGTGGTGTTCTATTCCTACGGCAGCACCTTCTCGCGCACCGGATATCCGAGCCGGTATGACGCCTGGCTGGTCACTAACGAGCATCAGCCACCCTGGCAGGTTGAACTCTCGAAACGGAGGCACTGATGGTCAATCTGACACCAGGAGCCCGCAAGCAGCGCATGGCTCAAGCTCAAGTCGTCTGGGAGGCCGCGCAGGTCCTCAAGGCACATCACGCCTCGCACGAGCTGATTGCCGCCCTCACCGAGTGGGCTGACAAGATCGCTCCGGATGAGGGAGAATAGTTGCAACTCCTGGAATAACCTGTAGTATAGGTGTAGTAGTTATCAGAGCTTTTCCACCCACAGAAAGAGAACCACAACATGAAGTTCGCCCCCACGGCCTTGATCGGAGCGGCACTCGCCGCTGGCGTCGTCTTGGCCCCCATCGCCCAAGCAGCGGGCACCGATACCCTGTTCGTTCCCGGCACCGGCAGCACGAAGCCGAACGCCCCCGACACGATCGACGCCGCGTGGCTCGATGGCGGACGTTGGGGCACCGAGCCGGTGTACTGCATCTGCGACAGCAATGACTACCCGGCAGAACTCGGTCCCGGCGTCGGCCAGGCCAGTGCTGACAAGGGCAAGGAAGCGACCGTGCAGTTCTTGCTGGCGCACCCCAAGGTCACGAACGTGATCGGCGGCAGTCAGGGTGCTGGCGTGGCCTACGAGGCCATTCAGGACCCTCGCCTGGCGGGCCGCGAGTTCAACATCGTCCTCTACTCGAACATGGATTCGGCCAAGGGCATGCGCGCTCGCGCTGTTGGCGTGAAGAACATCCCGGCAGTCGGCATCGACGGCCAGCCCCCGGTGGACAACACCGACCCGAGCAAGCACGTCACCGAGATCAACCACGAGTGGGACCCGGTCGCCAACGCGCCCAAGTACCAGGGCAGCTGGCTCTGGACCGTGCCTGAGGGCGTAGCGGGATTCCTGGTCTATCACGGCGCGCTCGGTGGCCCCTACGGCTCGCAGCAGATCGACTACCGCGACGCCAAGATCGAGACCGTCGGTGGCCGCACGGTCATCACGATTCGGGACCCGCTGACCCCGATCACTCAGCTCGCTGCGATCCTGGTGGGCAACGTCGCCGGACCGCAGGCCCAGTTCGTGTTCACCACGCTGGCCAAGCCCGCTGACGACATCCTGGGCGGATTCCTCAAGGCCACGGGCGGTTACGACGAGAAGGGTGGCGCAACGGCTGCCCCGACCTCGGCGGGCGAGATTCAGCGCGCCGTGCAGCGGTTCGCCAAGGGCTTCGAGGACGCGGGCAAGGACTTCGCCGCGATCCCTCAGCGCCTCGCCAAGGGTCCACTGCCGAAGATCACCACGCCGCCGACGCTGCCTGCCGCTTCTGACCCGGCACCGGCTCCGACGGCCAGCGTGACGCTGAACGCCGAGCAGACCGCCAAGGCCATC
>Ga0208916_10000994_pt1 | contig 12470 bp, 21 predicted proteins | sample DEB19_08_DNA_5_FD_184523 | JGI IMG/M metagenome (GOLD analysis project Ga0208916, IMG submission 184523) | Aqueous microbial communities from the Delaware River and Bay under freshwater to marine salinity gradient to study organic matter... | ecosystem: Environmental > Aquatic > Marine >... | reverse complement strand
GGTAAGTCCGATAAAGTAAAGGAAGCAATGGAGAACTATACAATTAGCGGTCCTCAGTCTAATGTTCTTAAACTTGCATTGATAAATGTTTAACGATTTAAAATTCAGAGCATCGGCTATTGGTCAAATCATGACTAATGGCCGAGCCAAAAACGAGATGGGTGAGACCTGTAAATCGTATTTAAAGACTTTGTTTATCGAAAAAACTTATGGCATCCGAAAGGAATTTACTAATAAGTACGTTGAGAAAGGACTTGAAGTTGAGGACATTGCTATTAGTACCTACTCAGTTTTTAAAGGTGGCTTTTATACTAAGAACGAACAATGGTACACCAATGACTTTTTAAGTGGAACTCCTGACATCGTATCCGATAATGTAATTGATATTAAAAGTAGCTGGGACATTTATACATTCCCACATTTCGAAACCGAAATACCGAATAAAGGATACTTTTATCAGTTACAAGCTTACATGGAATTAACAGGATTGAATGATGCTTGTTTAGCTTATGTATTAATTGATACCCCTACCCAATTAGTAGAAGATGAAAAAAGAAGATTAAGTTGGAAGATGGGGATGATTGATAGTGAGAATCCTGAATACTTATTAGCTGTAGAAGAAATTGAACGTAATCACAGTTACAATAATATTCCGATAGCAAAAAGAATAAAAGAATTTCATATTAAAAAAGATAACCAGGTAATCGAATCAATGTACTCGAGAATAAAAGAATGTAGAACTTACTTAAATAATTTATGATAGAAATAAAAGAAGAATTTAAAAAATTAATACCAGCATTAACTGCTGAAGAATTTAAGCAATTAGAAGAAAACATTTTAAAAGATGGTATTCGTGATCCTTTAGTTTTATGGAATAGATATTTAATTGACGGACATAACCGATATCAAATAGCTTTTAAACATGGCTTAGAATATAAAACTATTGATAAAGAATTTAAAGATGAAAGCGAAGTAAAAGAATGGATGATAAACAACCAATTCGGCAGAAGAAATTTAAGCAATTATCAACGAAGTGTTTTAGCTTTAGAACTTGAAAGCGTATTTAGTCAAAGAGCAAAAGAACAACAAATTGAGGGTGGTAAAAATAAGGTTGTTCAGATTTCTGAACAAGCACCAATGGAACGAAAAGCAATAACACAAATTGCAAAAGTAGCCAATGTTTCGCATGATACAATAGCAAAAGTAAAATTAATTCAAGCACAAGCAACACCTGAAGTAAAAGCACAATTAAGCACTGGTGAAGTAAGTATTAATCAAGTTTATCAAGATATTAAAAAGGAAGAGAAAAAAGCAGTTAGAATTGAATTAATTGAAAAACAAATTGTAGATATTGAACAAGGTTTATTACCTGAATTAAAAGGTTTATTTGATGTTGTTTCTGTTGACCCCCCTTGGCCTTATGAAGGAGAAAATAAAAATATTACTTCTTTTGATTCTGTTGGTCGCAGAGTTGCGAATCCTTATCCTGAAATGACTATTATAGATATTAAAAAAATTAAAATACCTTTAATGGATAATGCAGTTGTTTTACTTTGGACTACACATAAATTTTTACCTGATGCTTTTGATATATTAAAAGAATGGAATTTAGAATATAAAGCAACATTAGTTTGGAATAAAGAAAAAATTGGAATGGGATCATGGTTTAGAATGCAATGCGAATTTTGTTTAGTTGGCATTAAAGGAAAACCATATTGGGAAAACACAACATTTAGAGATATCTTAAATGAGCCAAGGAGAGAACATTCAAGAAAACCTGATTCTTTTTTTGAAATAATTGAAAAAATAACATTAGGCCGTAAATTAGAATATTTTAGTAGAGAAAAAAGAAATGGATGGGAAGTTTTTGGTAATGATATAAATAAATTTTAATATGACTAATTTTCAAGTTGCTTTAAAAAAAGGAGATTTAGGTGAGTGTATTATAACTAAACTTTTAGAAAATAAAGGTTGGATTGTTTATAGACCGTTTACTAAAAATAAAGCACATTATTTTGATATGTTATGTACCTTAAATAAAGAAAAAGTAATTGCAATAGATGTTAAAACAAAAGCAAGGTTAAATAATTGGAATGCTCAAGGCATAGATATAAATTCATATAATCAATATTTAAACTTTGTAAAAACAACTAATATAAATTTTTATTTAATTTTTGTAGATGATAAAATAGGTTATGTTCACATGATAAATATTACAAAGTTAAAAAATCCTATATATCCTAATAATAAAATAATAGCTTGGGATGTATCACAAATGAAACATATTTATACAATATCAAAAAATGATATAAAAGAATTAACTAAATACGATCAAAGAAAATATAATTTTAATATATTATAATAAATGAAAATTAAACTTAAACAATGTAAGCAATGTGGCGAAATGTATAAACCATTCAATACCTTGCAAGTTGTTTGTTCGGCTATCTGCTCAATGGAATTTAACTCAGAAAAGGAAGTGAATAAGAGAGTTAAGCAAATGAAAGTAGATAGCCAAAGTTTAATCCAGTTGCGAAATTTAGCACGTGTAAGTTTTCAAATATATATTCGTCAACGTGATAAAGACCTACCATGTATTAGTTGTAATAAGTCCGATGCTAAGTGGGATGCTGGACACTATTTAAAAGCTGAAATATACACTAAACTAATATTTAACGAAGATAACGTTCATAAACAATGTTCTTATTGCAACCTACAATTAGCTGGTAATCTTATCGAATATCGGAAAGGTTTAGTAAAGAAAATAGGAATAAATAAAGTTCAGGAACTTGAAGATATGGCTGATTCGTCAAGAAGTTATAAATTTACCAAAGATGAATTAATTAATTTAGCTAAGGAATATAAACTAAAAATAAAAAAATAATGAGAAATGAATTTGTAAGTAATTTAATTAAATCGTATCTGACTAAGTTCCCGAAACTACCATCTATGACATTGGCACGTTTAATCTATAAAGATAACGACAAACAATTTAAAGATATTGAAGAAGTAAGGAGTTCGATAAGATATTACCGAGGTAAAAAAGGCGAAGCAGCAAAAAAAAACTTAGCAACCTTTGAGTTCTTAGATCAAAACATTGAATTTGTAATGCCTGAATCTTATGCGGATGGCTTTGAACCTTATATTATTTCGCAATCAAAAACATTAATTATTTCAGATTTACATATACCTTATCAAGATAATGAAGCTATTCAAAAAGCAATAAATTATGGTAAGGAGAAAAAAGTAAATTGTATTTTAATCAATGGGGACATTTTGGATTTTGCCGGGATTAGCAGACATCAACCCGATTGGAGACAACGTAAAGTACATGAAGAATTTGAAGCTGTACGTATCTTTTTAAATTCATTACGTGAACACTTTCCGAAAGCTAAGATAGTTTTTAAGTTAGGCAATCACGATGAACGTTGGGAGAAATGGTTGTTTTTAAAAGCACCTGAAATTTTTGATGATCCTGAGTTTAAATTAGAAAATAGATTAAAATTAGGTGAGTTAAAAATAGAGATTGTAAAAGATAAAAGGCCTATTCGTATTGGTAAACTAACTGTATTACATGGACATGAATTGTTTGGTGGAAGTGGTGGAGTTAATCCAGCTCGAGGAACGTTTTTAAAAACTTTAGAGAATGTAGTAGTAGGTCATTATCACAAAACAAGTTCTAATACTGAAGCTTCAATGTATGGGGATGTATTCAGCGTTCACTCTGTTGGTTGTTTGTGTGGTAAAACTCCTTACTATATGCCAATAAATAAATGGAATACAGGATTTGCCTATTGCGAATTAGAAATTAAAACAGGCAATTATACTTTTTACAATCTAAAAATTATTAACGGTAAAATATACTAAAACCTAATTTTAACACAGCATTAAAACCTAATTTAAACACATGAAAAAAACAGCAGTTCAAGAAGTATTTAGTGAATTAGAAAATTTACATCCACATTTATTTAATATTTATTCATCGGAAGGCAAACAATTTGTTAATCACTTTCATAAGTATTTAGAAATAGAAAGAGAACAGATTGAAAAGGCATTAATAAGAGGTCATAACGATTGTGGGGTATTTACAATGCAAAGCGAATGCGATGAATATTATAACGAAACCTATAAAAAAGACTAATGGATATTACTAAATGCAAAGGTGAAGGTTGTCCGATAAAAGAAAATTGCAAAAGATTTACAGCCAAGGAATCTTTAATGCAATCGTATTTTGTAGAGCCACCTTTTAAGGATAATAAATGTGATATGTACTGGGGTGAAAATGCTCAATCTATATTTAATCAATTAAAAAAAATAACAAATAAAAAAAACTAATTATGACAGGATTAAGACACGCACTCAAAGAATACTTTATGGTACATCAGATAGCTGGTAGCAACCCTATCTTAGCATTCGATAACTTAAAACAGCAATATGTGGTTTTTTGGTACTTCAAAAAAAATACTATTATTAATTTAGGTTATGAAATAATTTTATAGTATATTTGCAATAGTTATGGCTTGCAGGAGCTAATTAACAATAATATTTATTGCCTTATTTCCCGAGTAGTGCCTGCACACGAAAGGGAGTTAAGGCATTTTTTATTTATTATGAAAGACCCAGCATTTTTATTTTACCCATCAGATTTTTTAACAGGAACAATGTTTTTAAATAATGAGCAAATAGGTATTTATATAAGATTATTATGTTCTCAGCATCAGCATGGAGGATTAATTGATAAACTTAGTTTTAATTCATTGGTAGCAAATAATGATTTATTAAGATCAAAATTTATAGAAACTGAACATGGTTTTTATAATGAGCGTATAGAAACTGAAATGGATAAAAGAAATAAGAAATCAAACAATATGAGTGAAACTGCAAAAGATGTTTGGAGACAAAGAAAATTACAAAAGTTATACAAAAGTAATACAAATGTAAAAGAAAACAATACAAATGTAAAAGAAAATGATACAAATGTTATACATCCTATAAATATAAATAAAGATATAATTATAAATAAAAATATAAATGATATTGAAACTTATTTTAAAGAATTAAGTAATTCAACAAATTTTGAAAATATTAGTAAATCTTTAAATATTCCAAAAGATAAATTAACTTTAAAAATTGCAGACTTTAAAAAAACTTCTAAAATTGATTATCTTAACTTTAACGAATTTTGCAACCACTTTAAGAACTGGGCCAATAAAAATAATTCATCTAACCTAAAACTAAAAACTTCATTCAAATGATTCCAGCAAACACAAAATTAGAAGGTCAATTCCTCGGAGGATTATTAATTAATTCAAGTGAATTTAAGTACATTCAGGAACTATTTCACGAGGAGTTATTTTATGATGAAAAAAACCAATTAATTGCAAAAGCTATTTTAAGCTTAAATAACGCATCCAAAACTATTGACCTTATAAATGTATCAAACGAGTTAGAAAGTACGCTTAAAATCAATCCTATTAGCTTTTATGACCTATCCTTGCTTACTAATGATGCTATCCTAAATAGGTTCGATGAGAAAATACTAATTTTAAGTGAGTTTTATATCAAAAGAAAAATGATGTATAAGCTTTCAGAACTGTTAGAAAAAACCCAAGAATCAACAAGTGATGTATTTGAACTTTTAGCAGATAACGAAAAAAATACAAACGAGATATTTAATAAGATTTCTATTAGTAAAACTTTTACTGCTTTAGATTGTGCTATTGAAATGGACCAACACTTAGATAAAATTGATAAGTTAGTTGATGGCGAGTTAATCGGTTGTGATACTGGCTTTATTGAACTTAACAAACTTACTTCAGGATGGCAGAATAGTGATTTAATTATATTAGCAGCTCGACCTGGAATGGGCAAAACTTCATTGATGCTTAACTTTGTTAATTCAGTTTTAAATCAAAATAAATCGGTATTAGTCTTTAGTTTAGAAATGTCTAAGCTTCAACTATATGCGAGGATGTGTTCACAGATTACCAGCATTCCACTTTATAAATTTTTAAAAGAAAAAATGAATCCTTATGAAAAAGAACTTTATAAAAACGAAACCTTTAAGTTATCGAACTCACAATTATTCATCGAAGATAAAAGCGGTATAAGTATAAATTTTATTAAAGTTAAGGCCCGTAAATTAAAACGTGATAAAGATATAAGCATGATAGTTATTGACTACATTGGACTTATTGATAAAGGTAATAATAACAAAAGTACAAACGATCAAGTTGCTGAAATATCGGGTGCATTAAAAGGATTAGCAAAAGAACTAAACATACCGATTATTTTATTAAGCCAGTTAAGTAGGGAAGTTGAGAAGCTAAATGATAAACGACCAATGTTATCACATTTAAGGGATTCGGGAGCTATTGAACAGGATGCGGATATGGTTATGTTTATTTATCGACCTGAGTATTATGGCATAATGGATGATGGAGCTGGGAACTCAACTATTGGTAAGGCAGAATTGATAGTTGCTAAACATCGAAATGGAGCATTAAGTGATATAATTGTTAACTTTAACGGCAACTGTACAAATTTTTATTGATATGAATAAGAAAATTAAAGTTAAATATTTAAAATTAGGCAGAGAGAATATATGGGGACTAGCTCATTGCGGACTTAATCTTATCGAACTCGATATTAGATTGAAAGGTAAAAAGCACCTAGAAATATTAACTCATGAAAGTTTACATATACTTTTACCCGAACTTGAAGAAGATGATATTGTAAAGCTCAGCGTAATTTTAACTAAAACTTTATGGTCAGAAGGATATCGGAAAATAGATAATAATAATGATATGCAATTACAAGATGGTAGTAAGTAATATTATCCACAAAAACAATTTTAATGTAGAAATTAACCAACAAAAAAAAATATGAATTACGAAAAATTTAAACAAATTATTGATTTGCAAATCGCTCACAATAAAAGATCAGATGAACTTTATGCTTTAAAAATTGATTTATTAGAAACCTTTGATGAAATTACAAGAGCAAATGATTTGTTATGGGCTGAAGTATTAACCGAAAATGGAGATTATCATTTATGTTATTATTTATACGAGATGAATGGTATGTATGGAACACCCGATCTAAACGAAGAATATAAAGATATAAAAGAACTGTATGATTATTTAATAGAAAACAAAGGATTCAAATGAATGTAACCGATTTTAACAAAGTTATTGAAAAAAGAATTGATTTGATTAAAACTATTATGTTATCGAAAGGCAAAGAATATTCTACCGATTCCGATAAGTTCCATAATTTTAAGCAGTCAGTAGGTATTAGCTTTCATAAATGCCCCGAGAAAATAGCTTGGGAGTTTGCTGTTAAACACTTTCAATCCATTAAAGATACTTTGGATTCAGTTGATAATGGAGATGTAAACTATACCGATAAATATATTGAGGAGAAAATAGGTGATGCAATTAATTATCTTATTCTTATTGAGGGGATGCTTAAAGAACGTTTACTTGACTAAAGCAAAAACTAAACAGGACACTCCGAATATTATACTGATTCCTTTTAAACGCTTTTGTTTCTTTACCTCCAGGTTTAAACCTTTCATCTGAATAGTTAGTGATTTGTTTTCTTCGTCTTTATACTTGATTATAGTTACTTGATTTCCGATAATAGTTTGTAGCTTATCTTCATTCTTTTTATACAAATTAACCTGGTTACCTTTAAAAATTAGTTGTTGCTGGCATAATGAATCTGATAAATAATATGCTTCAGCTTTATGATATTGCTTTGCTAAGAACTTAGCTTTATCGGAACTAAAACAAATTAAAGTATCTTTATTATTTATAATTAAACTTTGAGAATATGCTGTCAAATTCAGCAACAAGGTTATTATTATTAAGCGTATCAATTTCATTTATTTTAGTTTTATATTTTATTATTACTGTTTGTTTTTTATTCTCCAATACGTTTAGCTCCTGAGTGTATTTATCTATAATAATTTTATTCTTTTTAATATCGGAATACAAACTATCATTTATTTTATTTAAACTATCAATTTCATTTCTAAAGTTTTTAATTATTCCTAATTCGTTATAAGGAGAATAAAGAAACCAAACAATTAGTAAATGAACACATAATGTTATCAAGCACAAAATAATTGATTTATTGAACATGACAAAGTTATCAGGTATATTAATTAACACATTGTGAAAAAAAACAAACCCACAAAATTATTGATGTAATAAATATTATTAAAACTTTATTCTCTTTTATTTTTTTCATTTTCTTGTACTAAATTTATCAATAGTGGTTAATCCTAAACAACCAAATGCTAATGCTGTAACACATTCTACTAAAGTGTCTGAAGGCTTTATGTGTTCGGGTGTAAACTGATTAGCAAATAAAGTAGCACATAACATAACAGTACATATTATTCCACATACTCGTTTACTAGATACTACTCCGCTTTCATCTTGTAATATTTGTTTTATAAAATTTTTCATTCTTTTTTACCTCGACTTTTAGTGATTTTACTTTGTAGTTTTTCGATTAACATCTCAATCCTTTGCTCCAATAATTCTATTCTCTTTTTAAGTTCGTTGATTTGTTCTTCGTAAATTGTAATTACTTTGTTATTACCCGATGCTTTTAATTCATTTCTACTTTTGAAGTAATCCCAAACATCTTTACCTTTGAGTACACCTATTAAGGCGACAACTATGCCAACAATAGTAACCTGGTCCATTTTAAAATTCTTTTAAAAGTGTATAAGTAAAATTTAATTTCTTTGATTCCTTTGCTAAAGTTAAAATCTTTTTAAAATCTGCAGGATTATTCAGCACTTGACATCCAGCACTCCACTTATCTATTATTGTAGATATTGATTTTTCGTTTGCTCTGTGTATATTGATACCAAACAACCCCGTATCTAAAGTTTGATTTTCTTCTGCTTTATCATTTAAGTTTTTATCACGATAAACAGTTACTGGCTTTACTTGACAAAACGCTTCATACTTGCCTTGGTGCATTCCTATTTTCCAAGTATCAACATATTGAGCTGGCTTTAATAATGCTGCTCCTTTTGGATTTAATAAGTTTTTTAACCAATGAACACCAGGATTAGTTGTACAAGTAAACCATTCTATTTTTTCATTATTAATTACTCCGAATAAGTCATCGAACTGATTAGGTAAATCCGCTTTTGAACGTATTCCAACAAAATTAATATCACTAAACCATTTGTAATTGTTTAATAAATATTGTGCTTTTATTTCTTCGATGCTATATTTTTTCATTTCTTATGTTCTAATTGTTCAACTCTGCGTTCTAAACTATCATGCTTAACATCCTGGACCATTACCATAGTTTTAATGTCATTAAGGTCTTTACTCATCTTCATCAAAGCATTAACCCCTAATGCTCCGATGAAAGATAAGATGGCTATCAACCCCGAGACCAGCCATAAAAGAATGTCAAATTGTGTCATATATTAATTAAGTTCCATTGGTTATTATTCCAAAAATATTGCTTATCATCGCTAGGATAAGGTATTGGTGCTTCCCATTTATAGTTTATTAAAATCCAATCTTCGTAAGGCTTAGGTGATATAAAAACATCATTTATACTATCATAAGTAAATCCTATCCCAGCATAAGTATTTCTAAAGTTAGAATTATAAGAAGTTTGTTTTATCAAATCGTAATCATAAATACTTTTAATATTTAAAGAATCTATAAAATCAATACCTAATTGTTCAACCTCAATTCCATTATTAGTAATAACTTCGTTATCAATAACAATTACAGCTATTACAATATTTTCTTTTATAAGTGCAAAATTTGCCATTATTGAAATTTATATTTTATTATTACTATTCCACTTCCACCATTACCACCATTGGAAGCACTAAAAAGATGCATTGCACCACCACCGCCACCAGTATTAGTCGTTCCACTTGTTGCAACTGTAACTAAATTATAAAGTTCACCATTACCACCACCGCCTAAACCACCAATGCCTTTAACTCCTGATGCAGAAGCACCGCCACCACCAGCATAATATGTAGCTGTTCCATTTATAGAATTTAATAATCCAATACCACCATTACCACCTATTGAACCAGATTCATTTGCACCAACAGCACCAGCACCACCACCACCACCTCCACCAGCTACTGTACCATCATTATTACCACCTTTATTACCTTGTCCAGACGTTCCATTTGCTCCAGTTGTAGCTGTAGCACCACCACCACCACCACCGCTTCCACCTACTGAACAAATTGTTGATTGTAATCCACCCTTACCTCCACCAATAGAAGTTAAAGAATTAAAAGATGAATTATTTCCATTTGAATTTCCAGCATTATTACCTGTTGGTTTAGTTCCACCACTACCAACAACAACCGCATAACTTTGCACCGCAATAGCCAAACCTGTATTAGTTAATAACCCACCAGCTCCACCGCCACCACCAGCATAACAACCACCACCACCACCACCAGCAACAACTAAATACTCAACTACATTATTAGGAGCAGTTCCTAATTGACTAACTACAAAATTATCAGTTGCTAAAAAAGTATGAACCTTATAATCTCCTACTGTTGTTATAGTTCCACCTGTTGCAACCGTAAATGCAGGTGCAATCTTATTCATTAAAGGTATTAAGTTGTAATACATTATGCTTGTGTGTTAATTCCTAAAACATCAAATTTAGTATCTGTATCATTCCAAACCAAACCAATATAAATAGTTTTACTTATTGTTGTTGTAGTTGGTAATGTTACTCCGATAGCCCGATAATTAGTTCCAAAGGCTATTGTTTGTGCTGTGCCATTATCTTTTATTCTTATTATCATAGCTTGTCCTTCCGACATTGTGCCTGTTGGATTTGCTATTGTTAAGCCTGTAGCTTGAGCTGTTATTTTAACTAAATCATTTGTTGAAGTTGGTGTTACCGTTGCTGAACTTGTTACACTTTGAACTCTCGGAGCATAATCTGCTTTAGCATTCCATGTTGAAGCACTTGTAATTCTTGAATCTGCTAAAGTTCCACTCCAACCTAAAGTTAAAGAAGTAGATTGTAATAATGCAGTTGAAGGAGTTCCACCTAAAGTTAAAGTTACATTTGTATCATCAACTTTTGTTAATGCTGCAGCAGTTACCGAAATTGCACCGCTTGTATTATTATAACTTACCGGACTTGTACCACTTAAAGAGCCTAAAGTAATATAATTAGAACCATTAGTTAATTGAGTATTATTAGTTGGAATAGTTATAGCTCCTGTTGTATTATTATATGCACCCGAACCAGCAACAAAACTTAAACTAGTTAAAGTAATATAATTAGATCCATTTACTATTTGATTATTATTTAATTGTTGATGTTGCCATTTAGCTGGAGAACCGCCATAAACCCAAACATCATTTGCTGAAGGGGTTCCTGATTGCATATCAATTCCATGGATTCCGTCAACTGTTGGATTCGGATAAGTACCATTTAGATCACCACCAGCAGTTCCTGAAGGAGTGCCACCTGAATATTGTGGAACGTTTAAAGTTGCTCCAACTAATGTTGCAGCTCCACTTGTGCCTGTTGTTGTTAATGTTAAAGTATCTTGTTTTAAATTTAATGCTGTTTGAGTTGCTGTTGAAACTGGTTTACTTATATCACTTGTATTATCAACATTGTTTAATCCAACCATTGATTTTGTTATTCCCGAAGTCGTTCCTGTAAAAGTTTTGTCTCCAGCTATAGTTTGTGGACTTGTTGAAATCACACCCCTTGCCGTTGCACTTGCATCGGGAACGTTTAAAGTTATTACTGGTGTTGTTGTGCCAGTTGCTACCGATGAACTTAAATCAGTTCCACTAGTTCCTAAAGTTAATGCAGCTACACTTGTAACCGTTCCACCGCCACCCGTTGAAGCAATAGTAATTATTCCATCTGCTCCAGTTCCTGTAGTTGTTAAAGTTATTCCACTACCTTCAACTAATTTTATACTTCCACCTGTAGCTGATAAAGTTGCTGTATGTGAAGTTGCATCTGAAGTATTTGCTAATGTTTGATTTCCGCTATTTGTACCGCTTGTATTTGTTATAACTGTTTGTTGAGCATCGGTTACATAATTTTTATTTGTACTTGCTGCTATATCCGCTGTTGTTGCATCCGCCCCTACAGTTACTAAACCTTTTGAATCATAAGTGATTTTAGTTTTAGTTGCTCCCGTTATAGCTGTATTGCCAGTTACTTTAGTTCCTAATGCTGTATTCAAATCGGTTTGACTTGCTAACGTTCCTGTTATAGCACCCCAAGTAACAGCACCCGCTGCACCTGGTCCGATTAAAGTGCCACCTAAAGTAGTGCCATCACCGATATAAAACATTTTAGTATCAGTTGTATAAGCGACCTCGCCACTTTCTAATACAACCGTTATTCTATCGGCATTCGTGCCACGTCTAATTCTTATTGCCATTTTATATATTATTAAATAA